>OGRN01000484.1_pt1 | contig 37971 bp, 48 predicted proteins | sample 1553401 | NCBI WGS metagenome assembly OGRN01 (sample SAMEA2580096, study PRJEB22360) | human gut metagenome | biome: human gut; feature: human-associated habitat; material: faeces | place: Denmark | collected 2008/2010 | reverse complement strand
TTGGAAATGAAAATTGATGTCAATAATTTTTCCTTTAAAGAAGGAATAAGTATCGAGGAATTCTTGAAGGAGAGCACAGAGCTTAAGAAAATGTTCCAGCAGTCCGATCCGAAGAAAGAACTGCTGGAACCGAAAGAAGAAGTTTAATCTTCGTCTTTCAGGACATCAAGGTTAATGGTTATAGTGCCGAGGACATTCCGGAAATCATCTTTCCAAGATACATATCCCTTAGCCATCAATTCTTCAAGTGCAGCTGAGTGGTTAGGAACATCCATGTATTCAATAAAATCGAAAGAATTGACACCGGTTGATTTATACAGCTCGGCAAGGTGCTCCATAAAATTCATGGAATCTGGACTTAACATATATACATCTCCTTCCGTATGTACTCGGGTGTGTCAGCACCCTGTATATACAGAATAGGAGTGTACTGTTGAAAACACAAGAAAAAGCGTTCGACAAAGTAGTGAAAATTCTATAAACACAAGGTTGGAGGTGAACAGAAATGAGTTTTTCCGAGAAATTAAAAGAAACTATGCAGGATCTTGACCTTAATCAGAAACAGGTTGTAGGTATGACAGGAAAAAGTAAAGGCTCCATAAGTCAGTACCTGTCAGGAAAACAGATCCCATCAGAAAAAGTCCAGAGCGATATAGCTATATCCCTGGGACTTAATCCAGATTATTTCAAAAACGAAGAGAATCCGGTGCCATTCCGCATCCCCCGAAAAGGAACTATCCCGCGGTTGGACGTTGTGAAAGCCGCACAACTGCTGGGAATGAATCACGATACCGTAAGAAAAGGCTTACAGCAGGGCGTATTCCCGTGGGGCTATGCAATACATACATCAGAAAACAGATGGACGTATTTCATTAACGCAAAGAGATTCGTGGAGATTGAAAGGATTGATAGGTAAGGAAACCATGAAACGAGATGCGATCATATCCCTTTTTATCGCGCTCCCGACAGCAAACCTTCCGTTCTGGAACTGGAGAAGTCCGGCAGAGATGATTCTGATGGCTGGACTGTTCTGGCAGGTGGCGTTTGTGGCCGTGGTCGGGACGGGATATCAGAAAAGAAGATAAAAAATGCCAGCACATTGCACTGTGCTGGCAAAGGGAAAAATCCCCAGATGTAAACGTTCAATAACATCATAGCATCTGGGCGGATAACAGTCAAGCAGCACGGGCGAAAACCCGTATTTATTTTTGGGGTATGAGTCCCCTTACAGGCTTGATAAGGAGTATTAGAGATAGGACCAGGTGAGATATGAGATATGCGTATGTAAGGCACTTATGGGACTGTGGGGAATCCATGGAGATAGAGGAAAAACACACAGGACGGTATGGAGCCAGAGGACAGAAGAGGGAGAAGAGAAAGAAGGCTTCTCCGGAGGATATCAAAAGGCAGAACAAGTGGAAGCGAGAGCGGGACCTGAGAAGGCTGATCAAGTGGAACTTTGAAAAATATGACCACTGGATGACGATCACATACCGGAAAGGGGACCGACCTGCATGGGAACAGATGAAAAAGGATGTGACGGATCTGATCAAGAAAGTAAGGAAAAGATATCGGAAGCTTGGAAAAGAACTGAAGTACATATACCGCCTGCAGATCGGAAAGAGGGGAGGACCCCATGTCCACATCCTGGTGAACCGGATCCAGGCAGAAAATACAGGCACAGACATGATATTTACGGAGCTGTGGACCAAAGGACATATCAATATCCGTTCTGTCAATGATACCGTAGGATTTGCGGATCTGGCGGAATATATAGCTAAGCCGCTGGAAGAATGGGAACCGGAAGGGGTGAAACGATATCATCCTTCAAGAAACCTGGTCCGCAAAGAACCAAAACAGAAGGTGATCAGCCGTAGAAGTCTGGTGGACAAGTATGGACACATGATCTATCCCAAAGCCCCAAAGGGGTACTACATAGATCCGGAATCCGTACATATGGGGATCAATCCGGTTACAGGGTTCCCGTACCGGCACTATACCTGCATAAAACTGCAGATCTGAGGTGAGAGAAATGTGGAAGGTAGACGTATATCTGGAAACGGACAGAAAAGTACAGAAGAATACAGAAAGAAGATGCGGATACGTCCTTGAGACGATTTGCGCCGGCGCAACCAGGACAGTGGAAGGATTCAGCTGTATTTCCGGAACTTACCACAGCGCAAACCTTCAGAACCTTGTGGCTGCATTATCCAGGATCACGAAAACAAGCAGGATCTGCGTGCATACGGAAGATGCCTACGTAGCGGCCCACATTGCAAAGATTTCGGAGATGGCAGAAACGGGATGGAAGGATTCCAAAGGAAATCATATCCGAAACGCGGATCTTTGGATAGAAATCTGGGAATTGATGGAAAAACACCATCTGGAAATGACAGCAAAGACTGATAAACACAGTTACTCCGGCTGGCTCCGGGAACAGATGACAATGGGCAGATGTGAAAAAGGCGCGGAAAAACAAACCGAGCGAAAAGTAATGCAGCAGATGTCAGGATACCATTATTAAACAGGGAGGAAAAATGGGACAAAGTAAATGTGATGAAATAGATGAATGTCTTGAGGCCTTGGAAACTTATGTCTGTGATAACTTGTGCTGCCACAGACAGGAGGATCTGTCACAGGAAGAACTGGACTGGTTCTGTTATCACTGTAAATTACAGCACTTGACAGATAAAGCCCGGGAAGAATGCATGAAGTGAATGAAAGGAGAAGATGTAAATGTTCGAAAAATTTGGAGAGATGAGTAGCTGCAGGGAGATCAATGAGCTTGCAGAGAACTTGCTGAACGAGGGAGATTTTCAGAGCCTGAAAGTGATGGCAGAAGAGAACGGCATCCCGGAAGATTACGTTGAGATGTACCAGTCTGGTGATATCCCGTATCTTTGCGACGCGGTGACTGCCGCAATGGGGAAACTGGATGTGGAGTGTGGATCCCTGAAGCTGGCCGGTCTGATGAACGACTGGGTGGAATATATCCGTGGGCTCTGTATGGAAGATGAGATGGTCGCACACCAGGTCCGGAAGAAAGGAAAGAGCCTGAAACAGTGTATCGCTGAGCTTTTGAAGTATGCCTTTAAGAACCAGGTACCTGTGGACAAGGATATCATAAAGGCTGCAGGAGTCAACGCCGGAAGAGTAACTTTCGGAGATCCGGACATGGGTACCGCAAAAAAACTGATCCGTGATTACTATCTGGGAGGCAGCAGGAAATGAAGAAAAAGGAGATAGAAAAGATCCCATTCCGGGGCGGTGTCAGGGTAGACAAACAGTATCGTAACACAGCAGTTGCATTTTTTCAGGATCTCCGTGGAGAGAGCCATCTGTTTGTTGAAGTTTACGAAAACAAAAAACGGGAGCTGCAGACCCCGTGGATTCGGATGGTGTTTACCCAGAAGGACTGGGGCTTGTATTATCCGGATGCAGGCGTCTGGTCGGCAGCAGGGCTGGATGAAGAAAGGGAAAAGATCGGCAGTAACTGCAAAAAAAGAGACAACAAGTGTTATATGGCTAGGCCCCAGGGAGATATGGTGTGGAAGTTTACTGGAAATACGTGGGAACGGAAATACACCACCTGGGTAGGTGCCCTGCAGAGTCTGATCCACAACATTAAAGCACAAAGAGTCCGGAAAAGGGAAGACAAACGTGCGGACAGGCTTAAAGAACGGGAACAGAACACCCCGCCGCTTCCGAAAGGACTGGAAGACTGGGCGAAAAAAACAGGCATCGGAACAGAACACTTCCTGTACTACAAGCGTCATGGAAGATATGCGGATATAGCCTGCTCTGCATGCGGACAGGTGACGGAGGCAGCGGTCAGAAGCAAAGACACCTACGAGGGACAGTTTGAAAAGATAATCCCGGTCCCGCAACATGATTCGGTGGGAATGTGCCCTCATTGTGGTGCTACAGGGGTGTATAAAGCCCAGGGAAAGACCAAAGGAGTATGGGGGCATGGGATGAACTGCTTTATTGCACAGAGATATAAGGATGATGGAGCAGTGATCAGATATGTGGAGATAGAAAAAACATACAGACTGGATACTTTCCTGGATGAAAAAGAGATCATGATAGGCGCAGGCGAAAAGATGATCATAACTGAGATCGCAAGGACTTACCTGGAAAAAGGAAAAAGGCCACAGACAGATTATCATAAATTTAGTTCTTACTCCGGAGAATTCTGGGATGACTGCAATTTGTACGGAATGAACAACATTTCGATCAAAGCAGCAAAGATATATCCGGAAAGCTATAAAGAACTCCGGACCACATTCCTGAGATATTCGGCAGCGGAGATGTATGGAAAACATAAGATCATGTACAACCTGAAAGAATACCTCGAAAGATATATCCAATTGCCGCAGATAGAGATGCTTGTGAAAATGGGATTATATCATATAGCGGAATCCATAGTAGCGTGCTACTGCGGGATTATTGCAGATCAGGATGCCATAAAGCCGGAATGCTTTCTTGGGGTCTACAAAAGAAGACTCAGGGATCTGAAGACCTTGCAGGGGAATCTGGATTATCTGAAAATGTGGCAGATGGAGAAGCGGATGGGACTCCACCTGACAGTACAGGAAAGCGTATTTCTTGCGGAAAGTCAGGTACGGCAGAACGATCTGGAAGAAATATTGAAATATACCACAGTAGCAAAGTTCATGCACAGGATAGAGCAGTATTCCGGGTGTGAGATCCCGGATACTATGCAGGAACCCATGTGCGGAAGGGCGGCAGGTGCCGTAAGCGGTGTAACCCGCACTTATGTGGATTATCTGCATATGCGGATACAGAGAGGGTATGATCTGCATAACCAGATTTTCCTTTTTCCGAGAGATCTGAGGCTTGCCCATGACCAGATGGTCGTTGAGACAAATGCGGAAGAGATCCGCAAGAGAGAACAGACAGTAAGCGAGAAGTATCCGGACATCCGAAAGAACTATAGGAGTCTGAGGAACCAATATTTTTACGAAGACGAGGATTATCTGATCCGGCCGGCAAGATCCGCAGAAGAGATCGTTGCAGAAGGAAGAATCCTCCATCACTGTGTCGGCGGGGACAGTTATCTGAATAAACACAACACCGGCCAGAGCACAATTCTTTTCCTGCGTTCAAGAATCGCACCGGAAACACCGTACATCACTATAGAGATTATCGGAACAAAGATCCAGCAGTGGTATGGGATCAGGGATACAAAGCCGGATGAACTCAGGATAGAAAAGCATCTGAGAAGATACATAAAAGCATTAAAGGAAAAAGACCAGATAGCGGCAGTGATCGCATAAGGAGGGACACATGGAATATATACAGCTGAGTATGGATGAGTATATCCAGAGCAAAAATGATATCAAGAACAATCTTGGGGGTATCGTAAAGAGCTTTGTCCGGATTGGATGGCAGCTGACCAGAATTGACCAGTCAGGAGCTTATAAAAACGATGGATACAGCTCAATTAATGAATTTGCAGCAGCAGAATATGGCATGAACCGGTCAGGCGTCAGCCGTTTCATGAAGGTGTATAAAACCTATTCCGTAGAGGGAGATACTCCGGAGCTAAAGGAACAGTACAGAGATTTCAACTTTTCCCAGTTAATAGAGCTCACCCAGATACCGGAAACAGACCGGCAGATGTTCACATCGGAGGTAAAGCGGGAAGATATCCGGGAGTTTCAGAGATTTGAGAAAGAAAATGAAGCAGACCCGGCACAGCTTTTGGACTGGAAGAACGCAAAAAGCCCGGAGGAAAAGCTGAAGGCAACGATCCAGGAGTTTTTCAGGGAGAATAAAGATATCCTCAATGCAGTATACAGCTCAGATATAGAGCCAAAGGGCCTGGCGGAGATGATCAGCCCGTCCGGCAGCAGGAGTTACCGGAAAGGTACTGTATATCTGATGTTTTACGAGGAAGCAAAAGGAATCATGGTCAAGGTCTTTGGTCAGACACCGGTGGATATCACGTATCGATATTTCCTTGATGTGATGCATAGTTTGTTTGATGAGTATGCTTCAGGAAACCATACATGGGAAAAAAGCTTCGGGGCAATGTTGGATGAGGAAACAACAACCCAGAAAAAGGAAGAACCCGTGGAACCGAAAACATCAGAGCATAGCGGTGATATCACCGGAATGGTTTCAGAAAATACTTCAAAGACAGCATTTGAAGAGCCGGTGATTGCGCCGGCGCAACAGGAAGACCAGATTCCAGGGCAGGATAGTATCGACCAGCATCCGGAATATCTTCCAGAGCCGGTAAAAGAACCAGAATATCCGGAAATGAATCAGAAATCAGAGGAATCGATACGGAAACCAGAAGAATCGATACGGAAATCACATGAAAATGTACAGGAACCAGAAAAAACTGAACAGAAAAAATACTTAGAAGAGGCGATAACCCGAAAAGAGTATCTTGAAACACTCACTTTATACGGGTGGGCAGATTACATGGTCGCGGCGATGAAGACGTTTGGAAACGTACCGTTCTCTAGGCTGAGAGAAATCAGTTTCTGGGAAGAATGGCTGTGTGGAAAAGTGGACAAAAAAGGACGTCCATGGGTTGAATAAAGGGTGCTTTCAAAATCCAGATATATCACAAATACATAAGGGGAGGCCCTGACCTCCCCGGAAAGGGGCAAAATGTTATTTCCAAAACCGAAAAGTAAGAAAAAGAAAAAACACCATCCACCAAGTATTTTACATGATAAGAAGAGCAGGACGTGTTATCTGTGCATTATGCTTCATGATAACTGGTCTGAGCATAGCACTCTTCAGGAACACCATGTATTTAGTGGACCCAATAGGACAAATTCTGAAGAGAACGGACTGAAAATATACCTGTGCCGAGATCATCACATTTATGGCCCGGAAGCTATCCACAACAATGCCCGGATTCGTCACGAAGTACAGCGTATGGCTCAGAGAGAATTTGAAAAGCAGCACAGTCACAAGAAATTTATGGAGATATTCGGCCGGAACTACCTTGATCCGGTAGAGATAGGGGAAATCAATGCGAGGAAGAAAAAAACTGTACAAGATAGTAGACCAGAACGGGAAACAGGTCTTTGAGGATTTGTTTAACTGTCAGCAGGCGGCAGAGAAGACCGGCACCACAAAACGGAATGTCTACAAGGCAGTAGAAAACTATGCTCTCGTAAATAAGAAATATCGGATTATCCCGGAAGACACGAAACTAAGCAGGAAGCTTGACTTTGAACTACTGGCAGAATGGGATAGGTACCGGATATGGATGCTGAGGGTAGCAGGGAGGGAGAAATAGATGAAAGATATTCTTTTTAAGGCAAGGAGAGCCGATACTGGAACATGGATAGAAGGATATTATTACAAAGTACAAGAAACAGTGTACTGTTTCAAGGAAGATTATGAGAAAAATCCAGTTCCCATACATCATTTCATTATTTTTACAAGAACGACAGACTGGGGATTGCCAATGCAAGTATATCAGACAGAAATCATTCCCGAAACACTTTGCAGATTCACAGGACTAACTGATAAGAATGGCCGGAAGATATGGGAAAACGGTATCTTAATGTGCCATGGAAATCCCCAGGATCTTGTGAAAGCAGTGTTCGGCGAGTTTGGCGTAAGAAATTCCGAGTCTGGAACCATAACAGATAAAGTAATCGGATGGCATTATGAAGTTGCTCCTACAGACGAAATCAGCAGATGTGAACCTTTCTGTTATTCGATGCCGCTGACAAAAGACTATATTGAAAGATGCGAAATGGAAGTGGTTGATGATGAATAAAAGGCAGAAAAAGAAGTTATTCAAGAAAAAATCCGCCTTTTACCCGATTGGCGGCCCAGACGTATTCCTGTTCCAGATTTTCACCGGAATTGGAATGACCAAAAAGAAGTGGGATAGACTGGACAAGATGCTGGATGACCTGTTTGGAAACATGGAATATGACCGGAATACCAGAAACGTAGAGAATTTCAACTGGATTATGGCAGAAAGAAAAAAGTTGGCCAGAATTGCCAGAAACTGAGAAATGGAGGAATTACAGAGTGAAAAGACCTGAAATTACAGCAGAATTATCAGCTATGACTGAGAAGAAAATAAATGCATATAACGATCCTCGCGTTTATTGGGCAAAAGAAGTCACATTTGATTATTCTACAGATCATGCGGTCAGAGTAGATTATATGCGCTTTGTACCGGCGAACAATAGCGTTTCTGGAATAGAAAAAGGAGATTTCTACTGCTACGAGGTTAAATCTTCCATTGAGGACTTCCGTTCAGGCCATGGCCTGAACTTTCTGGGCGATTATAATTATTTAGTCATGCCATCGGATGTATATGCAGCAGTATCCCAGGAAGTTCCTCATTATGTTGGAATATACACCCCTGACGGAAATGAATTGGCCTGCATTAGGAAAGCGAAAAGGCATAACCGTACAAAATCTGTACCTGAAATGCTTTTGATGATGTTCCGATCTGCAAGCAGAGAATATAGAAAAGCAAGGAGAAAATGATGGAAAATACATGCAAAACCTGTATCAACAACGACGATGACCTCTGTGATCGCAAAGGAATCCTTGTAGAAGACGAAGATTCCTGTGAACATCACTGGCCAGCAGGGAAAAAGGTCAAAATAAAAAAACATGAGAAGAAACTGGATATTACACCAGAGCTGGCTATAGCAGCCTATAACACACTGATCCAGTTTTGCAGAAGCCAGCCGGACAGTGAGGATGGTACCTGTAATAGATGCGTTTTATATCAGAATTGTCCTGGTACATCAGATCTTTTGCCGGAAGACTGGAAGGAGATAAAGAAAACATGAGATTCTGTTTAATAGTAATTTCGTATGTCATGTTAGGATGGTTTGCGGTTAGAGGAAACATAATGTGGACAATAGTAATGAGCACATTAATTATTACAACATATCTGGAAGGAAGAGATGATTGAATGAGTTATAAGAACAACGAAGGCTATCCGGATCCGACAGCCGGTAAGGCAGTCCGGGCAGCAGGCCGGATGCCGACACACATTTACAATGTCAGTTGCGCGTTAAATGCTGTAGCAGGGCTCCATGGACTTGAAATCATGGGCCTGAGAGATAAGAAAACAGGAAAAGAGTGGCCACAGAGGGGGGGTGAGTAGTATGTGGGTAATATTTCTTGGTTCCGGCATGGTGTTCGGAATCGCAGCCCTGGTGCTGGCCTGGATTGGAAGCAGAGTGATCCTGTCAATCAGGCGGCAGCAGAAGAAGTTTGAGATTGAAGATGAAACATACAACAAGGTAAAAGAAGCTATCAAAGAAAAGGAGAACAGAAATGAAAAATAAGATTATTATCGGGATCGTGGCGGCAGTAGCAGTTCTTGGAGGAGGATACACTGCATCAAGAATGGATTTTATCGGTACTGGTAAAGTTGGTATCGTCTATAACTACAAAGACGGAGTACAGGATACAGTACTCACTCCGGGAATGCATTTTATTGCACCGATGAACAAGGTAAAGGAATTCAGCACCAGTAACGAAATTCTGGTTCTTACAAAAGATAAGAGAGAAGGTAGTAAAGAAGATGATTCCTTCAAGGTGGCCACATCAGATGATGCCAGTATTGCAGTATCTTTCCAGATGAGTTACCGATACGATCCGGATACAGTGATTGATACATACAAGCGATTCAAAGGAATGGACGGAGAAGATATTATCGAAAACCGTGTCAAAACTGTTTTGAAGTCAAAGATTTCTGAGGTTACAACCGATTATTCCATGATGGACATCTATTCCGGAAACAGATCCGAACTGAACAATGCCATCACGGAATATCTTAACAAGGATTTTCACAAAAAATACGGCATTGAAGTCCTGGATGCTTCTATCGTAGACGTTCATCCGGATAAAAAGCTGAAACAGGCTATTGATAACAGAGTGACAGCTTTACAGGAGAAACAGCAGGCCCAGGCAGAACAGGAAAAGGTAAAAGTCCAGAAGGAAACAGAAAAGCTCCAGGCGGAAGCAGATGCTCAGATCGAACTAACCAAGGCAGAGGCGGATGCAAAGAAAGCCAAGGTCAAAGCAGCAGCCGAAGCCGAGAATACAAAGACCAAAGCAAAAGCTCAGGCAGAGGCAAATAAAGAACTCAGTGCATCCATTACAGATGAGCTGATCAAGATGAAAGAAGCAGAAGCACATTATAAAAATGGCTGGGTTACAGTACAGGGAGCGGATGCTGTGATTGCGGATAAATAAAAGAAATACAGAAAAAGCCGGGAACATTACGCTCCCGGCTAAAAGCATCAGAAAGGGGAGGATACCGATGGAAACAGAAATCCAGAAAGAAAATGAAGAAAAGAAGGAATACCTGAGATCTTACCGGAGGGCAGTAAAAAGAGAAAAAGATATCCTTGACGAGATCCAGAGACTGAGGTCAGACAAGATGTTTCCTTCCATAGCCAATGACGGGATGCCAAAAGGCAGCAGTCAGTCCGATCTGTCAGACTACATAGCTATCCTGGATGAACAGATCGAGCTCCTGAAGGCAGAACGACTGGAAAAGGCCAGATGTTATCAGAAGATAGAGAGACAGATTAAACAGATGGAGAACGAAGACGAGCAGGAAGTTCTGAGACTGAGATACATAACAGGACTGAAATGGGAGGAAGTGGCTTTACGAATGAATTACACCTGGAGATGGATACATAAAATCCATGGCCGGGCATTACAAAATTTCAAAATCTGAAAGAGTACATGGAAATACACTATTTGTTTATGATATCATTACAATGGATTTCAAAAAGAACAGATGGAATCCTCCTTTTATGAGCGCACTGTCAGGAAGCAGACCTGGCAGCAGTGGGGCGTAGCTTAGCGGCAGAGCAACTGGCTTATATCCAGCGCGCGGCGGTTCGATTCCGTTCGCCCCAATCGGGCAAGCCCATGCCCGTAGCAATAAGCTCTTACTTGCAGAAAGGCATCTGGCAGCAGTTAGGTGCCTTTTAGTATGCAATTTTTCGTACAGCGTGCACGGCACCAGCACAAATACGTTTCCATACGGCGTATGCGTGTTAACACTCCTTCAGTGGTAGCAATCGGTTATCGCTTATGGTGCCGGCAGGACTGTGATTTATCATATAAAAATAAACGGGAGGTAGTGAGATTGGCCAGAGCCCCAGATAAGAGAATAGAACAGGCAAGACAACTGTACTTGCAAGGCGAGAAACTGGTCGAAATCGCAAGTCGGTTAAATCTTCCCGAAGGCACTGTTCGAAGGTGGAAATGTACCCATAAATGGGATAACGAACGTTCGGATAAAAATAGCGAACGTTCGGATAAGAAAAAAACAAAAAAAAGGAAGCCGTCTGAAAGAGAAGTTGAGCAGGTGATAGAAAACCCTGAATTGACCGATAAACAGCGGCTTTTTTGTGTTTATTACATTCGAAGTTTCAATGCTGTAAAAGCGTATCAGAAAGCATATGGATGCAATTATGAAGCGGCAATGAGAAGCGGCAGCAGGATGTTGAGAAATGTTGAGGTAAAAGAAGAAATTATACGATTAAAACAGGAACGCCTTAATAGAGAATTTCTATCCGAAGCAGACATATTCCAGAAGTACATGGATATTGCATTTTCAGACATCACAGATTATGTAAAATTCGGAACAGAGGAAGCACCTGTAATGGCTATGTACGGACCGGTACAGATTAAAGATCCACAGACCGGGGAAAAGAAGCCGCTTACCGAAACCGTAAATATAATCCATTTCCGGGATTCCTCAGAGGTGGATGGGACTATCATAAGTGAAGTAAAGCACGGAAAGAATGGTTCCAGCATCAAACTTGCGGATAGAATGAAAGCTCTACAGTGGTTATCTGATCACATGGACCTGGGAACTGAGGAACAGAAGGCGAAAGTCGCACAGATGAAAGCTCAGACCGATAAGCTCACTGGCAATAACCAGGAAATTGAAGACTTAGGTGATATAGAGGGTGAGATCTATGGCGCCAACGAATAATTTCACCAGTAAGAAAACCATTCTTTTCCACTTTTCGGAAAAACATAAAGAATATATCCGCAAATGCCGGGAATGCTCCTACAACGTGGCAGAGGGGGCTGTTCGTGCAGGCAAAACAGTTGATAATGTTTTTGCTTTTGCACATGAGTTGAAAACCACGCCTGACAAGATTCACCTGGCAACGGGATCTACAATGGCAAATGCGAAAATGAACATTGGTGACTGTAATGGGATGGGACTTGAGTGGATCTTTCGTGGTCAGAGCCATTGGGGAAAATACAAAGGTAATGAAGCGCTATTTATCAAAGGACCAGCAACCCATAACAGGCAGAAGATTGTAATTTTCGCAGGCGGAGCCAAGGAAGACAGCTACAAAAAAATCCGTGGTAACTCCTATGGTATGTGGATTGCTACTGAGATCAACCTTCACCATGATAATACTATCAAAGAGGCCTTTAACCGCCAGCTGGCAGCCAAGCGGCTGAAAGTATTCTGGGACCTTAACCCAGATAATCCAAGAGCGCCTATTTATTCAGAGTATATTGACAGGTACCAAAGGCAGCAGGAAGAAGGTGCTTTTCCGGGCGGATACAATTATATGCATTGTACCATCTATGACAATATCAACATCACAGAAGAGCGCCTTCACGAGATTGAAAGCCGCTATGATGTTAACTCGATTTGGTATATGCGTGATATCAAGGGAATGCGTGTTGTGGCAAATGGCTTGATTTATCGCAGATTTGCGGACGATATCAGCACAAAGAAATTTGGCTTTGCCATGAAGGAAAAGCCCATGAACATCATGGAAATCAATCTTGGCATTGACTTTGGGGGATCCGGTTCCGGACATTCTTTTACAGCCACAGCGATTACAAGGGGGTTCCAGAAAGTCGTACCTTTGGCATCTGAATGGATTAGCTGTAAGGATGAGAGCGGAAATCCAATAGAAATTGATCCGGATATGCTCGGTAAGATGTTCTGCAACTTTTGCCAGAGGATATTGAGCCGATATGGCTTTATCACAGTAGTTTATGCAGACAGCGCAGAACAGACATTGATCGCTGGTATAAGAAGCAGTTTAAAGAAGAATGGACTTGGATGGATCAGAGTAGAGAATGCGTTGAAAACGGAGATTAATGACCGTATTAATGCCACTTCAATATTGATGGCACAGGGACGCTTTGCTTACATGGACGGAGAGTGCGACAGTCTTGTTACGGCCTTATGCACAGCGGTTTGGGACCCAAAAGAACTGACGAAGAATGTCAGACTTGATGATGGAACCAGTGATATTGATTCACTGGATAGTTTTGAATATACATTTGAGCGGCTGATCAGCCAGCTCATCAGGTACGGGTGATTAATATGAATTATACGAATATGTATCAGGCATTGCGTAAGATCCTGGACAAGGATGAGCAGATTGATTATGCAATGAGTGGGAAAACGGCGGCACATATAGAACGATGGTCCGCATTATATGAAGATAAAGCGCCATGGCTGGATTCTGAAACAGAGAGTTCGGGGCTTGCGGCATCAGTGGCGGGGGAAATTGCCAGGTTGACAGTCTTGGAGCTGAAAAGTGAAGTATCTGGGAGTGCTAAAGCTTCATATATCGACAAAGTATACCAGAAAGTAATTAAGAATTTGCGAACCCAGGTCGAGTATGCGAATGCAAAAGGCAGTTTGATTTTCAAGCCTTATGTAACTTCAAAAGGCATTTCTATTCAGTACATACAGGCAGATAATTTCTTCCCTTTGGAATTCGATACAGAAACAATCACAAAGTGCGCTTTTCTGGATCAGTTCCGTAGGGACAATGAGATATACAGTAGAATAGAAATCCATACTTTAAGAGATGGACTTTTGAACATCCGCAACAGAGCGTTTGTTTCCAGAACGGAGGGATTGATCGGTACAGAGATTCCGGTTAATTCAGTACTGAAATGGTCTGAACTTGCACAGGAAATTACATTTTCCGGAACAGATAAGCTTCCATTTGGATATTTCAAGATACCTTTGGGGAATAACGAGGATTCTAAAAGCCCTTTGGGAACTTCAGTCTTCTCAAGAGCTGCGAAGCATATTAAAGAAGCCGACAAAAGATATTCTCAAATTAACTGGGAATATGAAAGCAAAGAATCCGCAGTGCATATTGCACAAAGCCTGCTTGGAACAAATCAGAGTACTGGAGAGCCAGTATACCCGGCCGGTAAGAAGAGATTGTACCGAACGGTAGAATACAATACCGGAGCTACGGATAAGCCATTTATGGACACTTTTTCACCGGAAATCAGAGATGAATCATATTTTAATGGCTGGAACCATTTGGCACGAATGATCGAATTTGACTGTAATTTGGCCTATGGAACAATTTCAGACCCAAATAATACAGACAAGACAGCAGAGGAAATAAAAGCCAGCAAGCAGCGGTCATATTCTTTTGTACAGAGTTGCCAGACAGCCCTACAGCATGCGCTGGAAGATTTAGTGGATGCAATTTCGTTTTGGTGTGATATATACCATCTCTGTCCTTCTGGGACTTACCAAGTATCATTTGACTGGGACGATTCCATTGTAACGGATGTGGAATCAGAACGACAGTCAGATAGGCAGGATGTTGCTATGGGTGCGATGCCACTCTGGGAATACCGTGCAAAATGGTATGGAGAGACAGAAGAACAGGCAAAGGCAGCAGTCCAGCGGCCGGAAGACACGGTGATTGAATGACGCAGGGCGAGATTGAAAAACTCACAGTGAAAGTCAGTAATATTTTCTCAGAACTGGAAATCCGGCTCATGACGGATATTGTCCGCAGGATCAAAGAAAACGGCTTTGCAAGTGCTTCGGTAGACTGGCAGATCAGTAGACTTCAACAATTAGGAATGGCAGAAGAAGATATCCGTAAATGGATTCAAAATGCTTTGCAGGCAACTGACGCGGAAATGAACCGGATATTTTCAGATGAGGTATACAAACAGTACTATGAACAGGAGCATTTTTTTAAATTTGCTGGAATGCAGCAGGTACCATTTGAAGAAAATATTGCCCTTCAGCAGTTGATCGAAGCGATCAAGAAGCAGCTTCAGGGAGAATACCGAAATCTGACTGGCTCTATGGGATTTGCTATCCGCAATCCGGCAACGGGTAGAATACAGTCTTCACCACTGATGGATTATTACAGATCCACGATGGACCAGGCTGTCGTAGATATCAAATCGGGAGCATTTGATTATAACACTGTACTTAAGCGTACCGTGAATCAGATGACCGCATCAGGGCTGCGGTACATAGAATATGATCCCGGGCATCGGGATAGGATCGATGTGGCGGCTAGGAGAGCAATTCTCACAGGTTTCCGGCAGGTACAAGGTCAAATCATGGAGCAAGTAGCGGATCAGTTGGGGACGGATACCTATGAGGTAAGTTATCACGTAGGGGCCAGACCAACACATCAGCCATGGCAGGGTAAGGTTTGGACGTGGCAAGAGCTTGTTTCTATATGTGGCCTTGGTGAGGTGACAGGCCTGAAAGGAGCAAACTGCTATCATGATTACAGGCCGTTTCCACTAGGATCGGTAAGGACTTACACAGATGAACAACTGGCACAGATGAACAGGGAAGAAAATACCCCGAAAAGATACGGCGACAAGCAGTATACCATTTATGAAGCCTTGCAACAGCAGAGAAAAATGGAACGGGCCATGCGTGCCCAGCGCCAGAAGATTAAACTTCTTCAGGAAGGCGGAGCGGATCCAAATGATATCATCCTTGCAAAAGCAAAATATCAAGGACAAATGCAGACTTACAAAGATTTTTCTGAGAAAATGAAGCTTCCAGAACAGAAAGAAAGGATCATGCAGGATGGCTTGCGAGGCAGATTCATGCCGACTAAGGCCGAACTCAGAAAAATAAATCAGCCGACATTGAAAAATGCAGCAGGCCAGGATATAATCGAAGTTAAGAGAATTACTTTAACTGGAACGCCGAATAGTATCACTCAGTTAACTGGTAAGAAAGGCGGAATCGAGAGAAACTATTACGATGAGAATGGCAGACAGTATAAGCAGATTAGCAATCACAATCACGGAAACCCTAAACAGCATTCATATGGAGTAAACGGGGAGCATGCACATGATTACAGTTATTCTGACGATGGAAAAGTAAAGCGAACAACCAGGGAAATGACTGTGGAGGAGAGAAGGGAGAATGAGGATATATTATGACTGTGAAAGACTTAAGGGATAGGATTAACAGCATATGTACACATGTTCTGTTTGACTATAATGGGAAAGAATGTGGCGTGGATCCGTTTAATGAGAAACACTTTGATATGTGGTGCGGAGATGATTTCATGGAAGCACATAGTATTGATGAAGTGATGAAAGTTCCATTCTTCGAAGGAAAAGCTCTGGAGGATATTGCGGGCCAGCTGGAGAATGTGGAAGGAATGTAAATATGCACGATCCTGATTCATGATTGTAAGCAGATATGCTTAAATTGCCCAAATCATGGTGAGAAGTGAAAATGTTGAGCTATAACCATCGGTTAGAATGACCGGTGGTCTTTTTATACTCTTTTTAAGAAAGCGAGGAGAAAACATGAAGTACAGAAAGAAATTGGTAGTTATTGATGCGTTCAAGTATGAGGGAGATTTAAAAAAATTCAGACGGGCAATATTGCGTTCCAGACTGGGCGGCGGCAGCGTTTGAATCAGGAATTATGCATCATTATTCGCCGTATAAATGTCCGGATGATACGGCCCTTGAGCTGTTCATTGATACTTTAGAGGGGACACATCATGTGTCTATAGGAGATTATATTATCCAGGGAGTCAATGGTGAACTGTATCCTTGCAAATCGGATATTTTTGAAAAGACGTATGAAAAAGTGAAAGAGTAGCACTGTTGTTGCGCCGGCGCAACAGAGATGTGAGTTGGAACAGCTCGGAGCTATCCGTTAAATAGCAGATAGGCACGCAGAGAAATCTGGGTGCTATTTTTATGTTTTCGCCAGCTGATCAGGCGTAAAACAGTCGGAAATCCGTGGCTCACACACGTAAACCAAGAGTAGAAAGAAAGGAAAAGAAAATGAAAAGAGAAGATTTAACTGCACAGGGACTTACAGCGGAACAGGTTGAATTTGCTATGTCGGAATATGGGAAGGAAGTAAATCCTTTGAAAGCAGAAAGGGATTCCTATAAAACTCAGCTTGACACAGCTCAGGCATCTCTGAAAGCGATGGAAGGAGTTGACGCTGCAGAGCTGCAGAGAAAGATCACTGATCTTACTACTCAGTTACAGGGTAAAGATACTGAAATCGAGAAGATCAAAACAGACTATGCTTTTGAAACATCGGTAAAGGATGCCATCAGAAAAGCTTCCGGAAGGAATGAAAAGGCAATTATGGCACTTCTGGACGTAGAAACATTAAAAGCGTCCAAGAACCAGGCGCAGGACATTGAAGCAGCAATTACAGCCTTGAAAAAAGACAATGATTATCTTTTTCAGACAACAACACAGGTTCCGCGCGTGGTATCTTCCACTACGGGAATCAATAATGAAGCACAGACTAAAAAAGAGCAGGCAAATGAAGCACTCAGAAGCTTACTCGGAAAAGGAGAATAAAGAATGCCAGTAAATATTACAAACAGAGCGGATGCAGAGGCGATTATCCGCGAACAGATCGTATCCAGCATTTTTCAGGATGCACCGAAAAATTCCGTATTTATGGGAATGGCAAGAAAACTTCCTAATATGACATCTAACCAGACCAGAATCCGTGTACTGGATTTCCTGCCAACTGCTTACTGGGTAGATGGTGATACAGGTATGAAACAGACTACCAGACAGGCATGGGATAATGTATATCTGAATGCAGGAGAGCTGGCAGTTATCGTGCCGATTCCGGATGCGGTACTTTCAGATGCAGAGTTTGACATCTTCGGAGAAATTACTCCACGTATCATGGAAGCAATCGGTCAGAAGGTAGATGCTGCTGTTATTTTTGGAGATAATCGTCCGAGAGAGTGGCAGGCAGATATCGTCACCCTGGCAAGACAGGCAGGAAATAATGTTTCCCCATCTGCAGGAAAAGATTATTATGATCTGATCCTTGGTGAGAATGGAGTATTTGCAAAAGTCGAGAATGATGGTTATGGAGTTTCCGGAGCCCTTGCGCCGATGAATTTTAAATCAAAACTTCGTGGCCTGCGTGATACCACAGGCCAGCCTATCTTCAAAAACAATATGCAGGATGTAGCAAGATATACTCTGGATGGCGCACCAATGACATTCCCTGAAAACGGCGGTTTCCATCCGGAGATTGCACAGCTGGTGGTCGGCGATTTCAGCCAGGCAGTATATTCTATCCGACAGGATGTTACAGTAAAAATTCTGGATCAGGGAGTTATCCAGGACCCGAACACAAAAGAAATCATGTACAACCTGGCACAGCAGGATATGACAGCACTTCGTGTAGTGTTCCGTATGGGATGGGCAGTTCCGAACCCGGCTACAAGAATGAACGAAGATCGTACTGGATGTGCGTTTGCTTATCTTGAGCCAGGAACTCCAGCTACCGCTCAGAAAGTTACTTTTACTGTAACTGATGGAAGTAAGGCATGTGAGAAAGCGCGCGTTAATGTTGATGGAGCAATTCTTGTTACAGACGGAAATGGAAAAGCCGAGTTTAATCTGCGTGCTGGTACATATACCGCAAAAATTACAAAGAAAGGGCATATCTCCGTGACAGAAACGTTTGTTGTAGAAAAAACGGCTGTAACCAAAGACATTATTCTTACAGCACAGGCCTAAAGGAGCGTACTTGAATGTATGTAAATTACGGATATTATGAATCCAAATATCTTTGCGACAGGGAACCGGTAGTACCGGAGGATGATTTCCGTTTTTGGGAAAGACAGGCAGCGAGAGTGGTGGATCAGTGTACATTTGGTCGTCTGTTTTCGAATTCAGACCTTGTAACGAATGATGTGAAAGAATGTGTGTGTGAACTTACTGAACTTTTATATCAGGCAGATAAAGCCGCACAGCAGGCAGCAGCACAGGGAGGCATGTTACAGTCATACTCAAACGATGGAGAATCCGGTACTTTTGACTTGTCGCAGTCTACTTTTACAGAAGATGGAAAAGTGAAAAAAGCCAGGGAAATTATCCACCGGTATCTTGGAAATACAGGGCTTTTATATCGGGGAGTGTGATCATGAACCAGAATTACATTCATGTTATTACACTGTATAACAGGATTCAGGCAGCAGACAGCGAAGATAAAAAGGAGCACTGGAAACGGACAGTGCTCCTTAACTGCTTCTGGAAGGCACAGGTAAATACCGGATTTAACGGTACACAGGCGAGCGTACAGAATACCTACGTGACCAGGATTCCGGAGGATGAGAGATATCTTCCATATGCGGAGTATATCAAGAATCCAGAAGGATACTTTACAGTATCCCAGGGGGATATCGTGATCTATGGCGAATGTACAGAAGAAATCACAGGAGCATCTGGACAGACAGCGGCGCAGATCCTGAACCATCACAAACCGAACGCTTTTAAGGTAACCGCATTTTCCGATAATACAAAATTTCCTATAGCGAAGCATTACCGTCTGGGAGGATAAAGTATGAAAGTAAAATTTGACTGGAAGAAACCTCCTAAAGCCCTTGCAAAAGAAAAAGTTTGCGGAAGGGAAAACATGCTGTTTCTGGCAAACCAGGCAGCGAAATTCATGGATCCATATGTCCCGGCAGACAATCTGGTGCTTGCACAGAATATTTTTATTACCGCGGACGATGACTGCGGCCACATTATATATAACAGCCCTTATGCTCATTACCAGTGGGAAGGCGAACTGTATGGTCCGAATTATCCGATTACGGATGGAGGAGAAGTAGTTGGCTTCTGGTCACCGCCGCATAAGACACCAACAGGAAAAAGTTTAAAATACAGTACATTCCGGCATCCTTTAGCAACATCGCACTGGGATAAGGCAATGATGGTGGCGAGAGGATCTGATCTGGCAAAAGCTTATGAGAATCATCTGAAAGGAAAAGTATAATGACAAAACACGAAGCGGTAAAAAAATATTTTGAACCAAAAGTAGAAGAACTGGCCGGAACCCTGTTGAATTTTAACTTTTCTCCAGAAGCGCCGGACAGCATTTCCCTGATCACAAATTATTCAGATAAGGTCAGAAAGAAATACATCACCGGGAAAGTGCAGAAAGAATACGGCTTTTCTATTATTATCGTGAAATCATATTCCTCTGAACTGGATGATCTAAATCTTGAAGCTATGAATTTTGCTCAGGCGTTTATGGACTGGCTGGATGAACAGAACGACAAGAGAGAATATCCGGATCTGGGAGAAAATTGTACGGTTGAAAAAATAGAAAACCTTCAGAACATGCCGAACTTATCCGGCGTGAACTATGAAGAAGGTCTGGCGCGTTACATGATACAGGCGAGAATTATTTACACAGAAAGGAAGTCTAAAACATGAAATTAGAGAGAGAAGCACTGAGACATTATCTTGATTCCAGTTTTAAAGGAGAAATGAAATCTGCGGTCTGGGAAGTTCTCGGAGACGATATCGAAGACATGTCCGTAGATCTGAATCCGGATACAGAGCAGAAGACCAACATCCTTGGCAAAACAAAAGTAACTGACAAGGGATATGAACCGTCTATGAGCGCAGATCCTTATTACGCAGATCCGTCCAAGAAAATTTATCCGAAGATCCGGGAGATTGCAATGGACCGCCTGAAGGGAGATAAATGCAAAACACTGATGCTGGAAGTTATCGTGGAAGATACCAGCGCTGCAAAACATCTTGCTTATGTGCAGGAAGTCCTTGTAAAACCGCAGTCCTATGGCGGAGATACAGAAGGTGTAGGATTCCCGTTTAATGTGCTCGAAGACGGGGCAAGAACTAAGGGATATGTTACTTCTGAATCCTTAAAAACAGATTCTCCGGTATTTACTGAGGGTGCAATCGAGTAACTTACATAAAACACAATAGGGGTGTCAGAAATGGCACCCCATACTTTTTTTATGCCCAAAATTAAGGAGGAACGGAATGGGAGCATTAGATACGCAAAAAAAAACAAATGAGATTGTGATTGATGATGGTAGTAAAACCTATGAAATCAAGAACCGGCAGGGAAAGAAACTGGCAGAATTCTGTTTCCGCCCAGCGGATACAAATATCCTTACCAGATATGAAAACGTGAAAAAGTTCTTCGATGAGTTCAGGATCCAGGAAGATGATGATATTACGGAATGTCAGAAAAAAGTGATCGAACAGATGGATTATCTGGTAGACGCAGACACCGGAAATACATTCTTTTCGATCATGGGACCCTTTTCACCGATGCCGGACGGATCTCTGTTTTGCGAAGTATGCCTGGACACAGTGTGTGGAGTGATCAGCAAAGAGTTCGATGTACGCCTGGAGAAGGTGAACAGCCGTGTAAACAAATACACAGCAAAATACCATACTTCTTACACGAAGAAGAAACGCCGCCATGGATGACCTGTGGAGTCTTCCTAAAGCAATCGAGCTAGGTGGAGAAGAATGCGATATCCGTACGGATTTCAGGGCGATTCTGGACATCTTAAAGGCTATGGCTGATCCAGAGCTGTCAGATCAGGAAAAGTCGAGGGTAATGCTTGAAATTTTGTACTGGAATCCGGAAGAAATCCCGGTGGATCTCCTTGAAGAAGCAATTGAAAAAGGAAAAGCATTTATTGATTGCGGGATCACAGGTGAAGGCAAAAGCAAGGTCAGATTAATGGACTGGGAACAGGATTCTCCAATCATTGCGCCGGCGGTCAATAAAAATGTTGGACGGGATATTCGTTCTTTGAAATACATGCACTGGTGGACCTTCCTGGGAGCTTACATGGAAATCCAGGATGGACTATTCAGCCAGGTATTGTATATCCGCCAGAAGAAGGCAAAAGGAAAGAAACTGGAAAAATGGGAAATGGAGTTTTACCGGAATAATAAGAAACTGATCGACTTGGAACAGACAACAAAGAAGCGGTCAGCAGAGGAAGAAGCAGCTTTAAACGAGCTGTTTGGAATTAAGAAGTAGTGAGGTGTTTGCGTGGCAGATGGAACATTAATAATTGATGCAGAATCAAATACAGACGGCGTAGAAGTCGGGATGAGGGACATCGAAGCTTCCGTAAAGCGCATGGCATCCACAGTCGGGAATGTTAGTGAAAAAACAAGGATTGCGATTAAGAAACAGGCAGATGCAGTTTTGAAGCTGAATAATCAGTGCAGCCAGCAGGAGAAAAAGGTAGAATCCCTGAAACAGAGGCTGAAAGAACTTTCTGATCAGAAGATTAAAACAGATACATATAAACAATTGGAAAGAGAAATTGAGAATGTTTACGAGAAATCAGCTAAGGTAGAGGCAGAATTAAACGGGTGGAGAAATTTAGGTGTTCCGGAAAATTCCAGCGGATTCAAAGCGAAGGAAAAAGAACTTCAGGAAATTTGGGATGTGATGGATAAACTTGAAGAAAAACAGAAAAAAATGAGGGAATCCGGTACCGCTTATGTTGATCCTCGAAGCCTATCCGAATATCAGAAGACAGCCTCGAAGCTCGCCACAGAAGAAATGCGGATGGATGATATGAACAACCGCCTGTCAACTTCTTTCGATTCTGTTAAGGAAAAAGTACGGGAATGCGGAGACGCAATGAACGGGCTTAAAAGCAAGGAACCTATACTGAAAAAGCTGCAGAAAGCGCTTGAAAGGCTTTCTCCGGAACTTGCCAAAAAGGGATTCCGACAGCTGGGATCCAGCATACAGGGACTAGCTCGAAATGTAGAAAATCTTTGCATGAAGATGCTGAAATTATCGGCAAGTTCTATTGCCGGCGGTATCCGGAAGATTTCTGCCGGTATCTTCGGCATCCACAAATCGGCCGATAAGAGCACAACTTCAGTTGGTACGATGACCAAGGCTGTAAAGGCTCTGCTGAAGTATGGAATTGGTATCCGTGCTTTAAACCTGCTGATGGGTAGGCTACGAAGTGCAGCAGTCGAAGGTTTCCAGAATCTTGCGCAGTACAGCGGCACGACAAATAACAGTATATCTATGCTGATGTCGTCCCTTACACAGTTAAAAAATGCTCTTGCGGCAGCATTCAATCCAATCCTGACGGTGGTTGCACCGATCCTGGCGAAATTCATCAATCTACTTTCCCAGGCGTTGACGTACGTGGGAATGTTTTTTGCGGCCCTGACAGGCCAGAAGACCTTTACAAAGGCAACGTCCGTCCAGCAGAACTATGCGGACAGTCTGGATAAAACAGCTGACAGCGCAAAAAAAGCAACGAAGGCTCTGAAAGGCTATCTCAGTCCAATCGATGAGATCAATAATTATGACAGTGGTAATGATGATTCTTCGACAGATGGAACTGGCGGCGGTGGTTATTCAAATCCAACTCCAGGACAGATGTTTGAAGAGGTACCGATCAAAAACTCTATCAAGGGCCTTGCGGATAAGATCAAAAAGCTTATTCAGCAGGAGGACTGGGAAGGACTTGGAAAGTTCATGGCTCAGGGCATCAACAAAGGCCTTAAGCATGTGTACAACGCAATCAACTGGAAGAAAGTTGGACCGAAGGTTACAAAATTCTGCAATGCGTTTACAAGAACTTTCAACAGCCTTGTCGACAATATAGATTGGGATCTCTTAGGCCAGACGGTTGGCGCTGGCGTAAATACGATTGTCAACACGCTCAATCTTCTGATCACAGGAATTGACTGGAAAAATCTTGGTAAAAAATTTGCCGAGGGAATCACCGGTTTTGTCCGGGAGGTAAACTGGAAAAATTTAGGAAATCTTCTGGGAAATCAGTTTATGATCTCCTGGGATATCTTCAATGGCATGGTACATAACCTGCCGTATGGGGAAATTGGAAAAGCGTTTGCGGATCTTCTCAATGGCACTTTCGAAAAAGTTTCCTTTGGAGAAATTGCAGACACCCTGGCAACTGGCCTGAATGGTGCTTTCGATTCTTTGTATGAATTCACTACAAATTTTGAGTGGACGGACCTGGTAGACAATATTGCAGATGGCATCAATACATTCATTGGCGAATTCAAATGGGAAGAAAACGGGCAGAAGTTAGAGGCATTTCTGGAAGATCTCTGCTCTTCTCTTGTTGATTTCGCAGAAAAAACGGATTGGGAAGAACTTGGCCGCAACATAGGAGATTTTCTTTCACAGGTAGAATGGAAGAAACATCTGAAACAGGTAATATACGCGATCAGAAAGGCTATAAAAGAGCTTTTTGATGGCTTGGAAGAAGGCGGAACCGCGGGAAAAATTGTAGCATTCTTTGGAAAGGCATTTCTTGCGGTAAAAGTTGCTCATATTCTGGGGATTGATTCTCTTGTAGGCTCGCTTGTTTCTCACATAGGAAGCAAGTTACTTGAAAAAGGAGCGGTTTCTGCTCTGTCAGGGAGTCTGACTGATCTGATAAGCGGAGGGCTTAGCGGAGCAGCTGGAGGTTTTGGATCCCTTGCGGCTTCTATGGCACCGTTGGTAGGTACAGCTGGATTGATTGCAGCAGTGACGGGCGGCGCAGTGCTTCTGACAAAAAAACTTGCCAGCCTGACAGAAGCGGCCCAGGGCGGAAACGGCATTTTTTCTCAGACTGGAGGATATCTGCATGATTACACAGGGGCCATGAGCGAGGCACATGCAATAACTCAGGATCAGGCAGAAGAACTGTGGAAATTGATTGAAGCAGATGAATCTGCAGGGAAAGCAAATAACGAGATGTACGATGACATTATCCAAAAACTTTCAGAATATGGCGTGTCCGCAGATAAAGCTAAAGGGATTCTGGAACAGTACGGAGCACAGGCCGGTGTATCAGCAGACTTCGTGGGAAACATGACAGCAAAGGTAAAGGAGCTTGGAGCTGGCTTTTCAGAAACAACCGGGAAGATTGACACTTCTTCAATCACAACAAAGGAAGCAATTAAGGGTATTCGCGATGTTCTATATGATCTGGGTATAAGTTCAAGCGAATATGCCGGTACGTATCAAGGCGTTTTGAGTGCTTTTAATAATACAAGCGGTGCAGCAACAACAGCACAGGAGGCATTTGACATTGTTTATAACAGCCTGAAGGATGCAGGTGTGCCTTTGGATGAACTGAACAAGGCACTCGCAGAAAAGTTTCCAACCGCAACAGCAACGGCAAAAGCAAGCGTAGATTCAAATATAACTGAAGCTCAGAAAACAGTAAGTAGTTCGACCAGCAAAATGAAATCAGATGCGGAATCAAACCTTGCCGGAGTAAAAAAAGCGGCTGAAGATGCTTCCGATGGTGTAAACACGGCGACTGTGACAAAATGGGGGAACTCAGCAACAGAAGTAAAGAAAAATCTGGATCAGATGAAACAGACTGCAAATCTGAAACTCGGAGAAATGCAGAAGACTGTGGAGAGCCATTTTTCAAGTCAGTACAATACCATGACAAAGAAATGGGAAAAAGCAAGTGAGAAGATCAGCCAGATCATAGTTGATATGAACGGAATGATAAATCGAAAAATGGAAAGCCTGGTTACTTCTATGGAACAGGCCGGAACCAGGATGGGAAACAAGCTGTCTGAAGGTTTTTCGACTGGTTCGGCCGGAATTGCCGGAACCCTCAATAATATGATCACAAGGATAAACCAGACGATTAGTAACATTAACGGGGCCATTTCCGATGTAGAACGTGCGTTTTCGTTCTCTTATAATGCAACAGGACCTACCGGTAAGAGCGTTCATTGGAATTCTTCTATGAGCCTTCCACGGGTGAATCCGGTGCCGTTTTTGGCCAGCGGAGCAGTCATCCCGCCGCGTAGCGAGTTTTTGGCAGTCCTTGGCGACCAGAAACAGGGAAACAATATCGAAACTCCGGAAGCATTGCTCCGGAAGATCGTCCGGGAAGAAACACCACAGAGACAGAACGGAAATACGTACAATGTGTCCGTGGAAGCCTCCGGAAGAAGACTGTTGGATATTATTCTTGAAGAAGGAGAATTACGAAGAAGCAGGAACGGTGGGAAAAATCCGTTCAAGCTAGGGGAGGAATGATAAAAAATGGCGGAATGTTTCAAGATCGATGGGGTTGCAATCGCGGCCCCATCCGGATATAAACCGGTATTTTCAACGACATCAACAGAAGACTCTGACAGAGATCAGGAACTTACAATGCACAACACCCCTATGGGAACGATTGCCGGATATGATCTCACCTGGGACGACCTCACTTGGGATGAAATTGCTGTAATTCTTAATTCAATGCTTAATAAGTCTAAATTTTCTGTACATCATAAAGACCCTACGGTACCACATAAGTGGATTGACGCTGACTTTTATGCATCAAATTACAATATGGCGGCGCAGACCTTGGAAGAAGACGAAGAGATATGGACCGATTTAAGTATCAATATAAGGAGAGTGATGAAAATTTGATTGCCGTATCAGAACAACTGAAAAGAGAAACGCAAAGTAACAGACATTATTATGTCACAGCGGATGTTACTTTGACAGACGGAACAAAACTTTCACTCGAAAAAAAAGATTTCTATCTTTCCGGTAATTCATTTGTAGATTCGGCGGATACCGGAGATTTTCCTGTTGGGATAGCGATTGAAAAAACGGCAAGTCTGTGCCTGGTAAATGATGATGATCGTTTTTCTGATTACCAGTTTAACCGTGCCAGGTTTGCTATTTACGCAAACCTTCAGCTGTCGGATAAATTGGAAACGATAAAAAAGGGAACCTATATCGTTTCGAAAAAGCCAACAACCGGAGCAAAAATAAACCTTACATTGCTGGACCTTATGAGCAAGGCAGATAAGACATATAAAAGTAGTCTTTCGTTCCCGTGTTCGGTAGGAGAAGTACTGAGAGAAGCGTGCCAGCGTTCGGGAATTGCTTTGGGGGATGCGAACTTTACAAATTCGGATTTTAAAGTAAAGAAAAAGCCAACGAGCACAACCTATAGAGCCGTCATTGGCATGGTGGCAGCTCTGGCAGGCGGAAACGCAAGAATTGATGAAAATGATCTACTGAGAATTGTTACATTTAAGGAAATATCTACAACTACTGCGGTGGACCATGAACTTGCAGCAGTGAAAAATGTCAACTATGATCTGGACACAATTACGGTCTCCGGAGTAAAGTGTGATGATACTTTTTACGGAGAAGAAGGATATGTACTTGATCTGAAAGATAATCAGCTTGTGGCCGCAAACAAAAAAGATGCACTTGCAAGAATTGGAAAGATCCTTAACGGATTCACAATCCTTCCGTTCTCTTTAACCAGCATTGCAATAGTTTACGCTACGTTCGGGGACACTGTACAGTTCAAAGACACAAAAGGAAACGCACACGTATCGATAATAACGGATGTAGAATTTGCTTTTAACAAAAATACAGAGTTTTCATGTAAAGCAAAAAGCGTAGAAGAACAGGATCAGAACTATCCTGATGGAACGCAAATAAAAGTAGATCAGTCATTGGCGGAAATCGAGAACAATATATCGGCATATGACACAAAATTAAGTCAGATGAACGAACTGGCAGCGAATGCTCTTGGTTTTTATGCTTCAGAGGAGCAGCAGGAAGATGAATCCGTGATTGTTTACAGACATAATAAACCTCAGCTGTCAGAGAGCACAGTGATTTATAAAACTACGGCAGATGGATTTTTTCTTTCCACGGATAGAGGAAAGACTTGGAAAGCCGGATTTGATAGCAATGGCGATGCAGTATTAAACATTCTGTATGCGATAGGCATCAATGCCGGCTGGATTGAAGCTGATATGATAACAGGAAAGCATATCAATGCGAAAGGCCTTACTGTATCCCAGAAAGACGGTACCAATACGCTTATCATAGATGACGAGGGTAATATAGATGCATCCTTCCGGACATTGAGCATTGCGGGGGCAGCGGCCGCTTCAGAAAACTATGCAGAGGAAAAATCAGCAGCAGCCCTGGAAGCGGCAAAAATCTATGCAGACAGCAAGAGCTCAAACCTTCTCCAAGGCACGGACTTTTCTACAGAAAGCATAAAAACATACTGGAACCTGAGTGGTACAGTAGAACAGTCACAGACGGACCCAAAGGGCGGAAAGAATGCGGTCAGGCTCAGAGGAACGGCAGACGATAATTATCTTGGAGCGAAGTATACAGTTAATAATCCGGTTGCCACTGCTGGGCAGTACGAAATCCGTATTTGGCTGAAAAGTAACACTGCAAGAACAATTACAGTGTCGTTTAACCGCAAAAAATATCAGTGCAATGTCACAACTTCCTGGAAACAGTTCAAATTTGTGATTAAGGTAACAGAGCCAAATACAGAAGGAAAAAATAATTTTGTAATAGGTGGTTGGAGTAGTGTTCCATCCGGGGCAATACTGTATATCTATAACCCACAGGTGTTGTACAGTTACACGGCAGCAGATGTCTTGAACATGCTGACAGACAACGGCGCCATGGATGGAATTTACATGTACAATAACCAGTTGTACGTAAAAGGAAAGTATATCGATGTTGATGATCTGAAAGCAATTGGCGCGAAAATTGGTGGTTTAACAATCGGAAATACAAGCATATACAACGGATGCACCTCTCTGACCTCCACTGCGGCAGGCGTATACCTGGGGACGACAGGCATTATGATCCGTAAGGATGCGGATAACTACATGCGTTATAGCGTTTCTTCTGGACTTACACTTGCTGGAGGAACCATCAATGCGGCAAAAATCAATTCGCCTACGATCAAAATTGGTCGGGCAACCTTATCAGCTCAGGATACAGACAGCGCAATGGTAGTACGAAACGGAATGCATATTTATAATGCAACCAGCGGCGAACTTTTTACCGATGGATCTGGACTTTTTAAAATATTTAACGTAACACATGTAAGTTCGGGAGGGCATCTGGTATTCGGGCCAGACGGAGCGGAAGTATGCTATTTGTCAAGCTCTTCAAAACGTTATAAAGATCATGTGTCCGAGATGACGATTGAAGAAGCGGAAAAAGTGTTAGATATTCCGGTGGTGTGGTTTAAATATAAAAAGGGATACTTAAGAGATGGAGATCCTATGACGGGAAAGCCGATACCGGGATTCTACGCAGAAGACGTACTGGAAAAATTTCCGGCGGGAGCGCAGTTGAAAGATGGGCTTGCAGAGGACTGGAATTATAGAACATTGATTCCTCCAATGCTAATGTTGATTCAAAAATTATACAGAGAGGTTGAGAAAAATGGATAGACCACTTGTTCTTGTAATAGAAGATGCAAAAAGCGTATTAATGAGCACGGTAATTACGATCAAAAACCAGACAGGGCTTCCGTCAACAATTCTTGATGGGATCTTGTCTGGAGTTCTCGCAGATATACGTAAGGATGCCTGTAGCGAAATCGCCATGGCGGCCGCGCAGGAAAAGAAGGAGAAGAAAGAAGGTGAATAAATGCTGATTGCAGAATTCTCCCATAAGGGAGAGGAAATAGAGATTGACGACGAACTCTGGCAGCATGATTATGGACAGAAAATTCAAATTAAAGGACTGGATCTTCCGGAAGTATTTGAGGTCCATTTCGCTTGGAAAGACATTGAGGAGGCGAAAGTAGTTACCGGTTCCACAGTAGACGGAGTATCCACAGTAGATATCCCCAACATCGCTCTGGAACAGAGGAGAATGATCACAGCTTATATCTACCTGTCAGATACTACAGAAGGCGAAACGGTCAACACGATCCTTCTTCCGGTCAACCGCAGAAAAGCACCAGAGAATTTCGAAGCGCCGGAGGATGTAGACCTGTTTCACCACACTCTTGCGGCGGCTGCGGAATATCAGCGGAGAGCAAAGGAATCAGAGAAAAATGCATCCACACAGGCGGCAGACTCAGAAGCCTGGGCGCATGGCCGGAAAGATCATCCGGATCAGGCACATGACAATGCAAAGTATTATGCAGATCAGGCAGCAAAGAGCGCCGCAGAAGTACCAGGAAAGGCGGAACAGGCAAAGAAAGACATTGACAAGTACGTTCGGCAGAAAGAATCAGAACTGAAGGGCGAAACCGGCAATGTCTTTTTTGCGGCTTTCAAAGTCATAAACGGTCGGTTGAAGATGTACTCTGATCCGGCTGTGGACAAGGTATGCTTCCGGAGAGTAGGAAGCCGGTTAAAGTACAGACTGAAAATTTGAAAGGAGACAAAATGAGCAATACAGAAAACTCTTATTCAGAGACAGACCTGGGCAATGTATCTCCGAACCCCAGAGGGGAGTATGATCCAGAAACCTCATACGAATATCTTGACATTGTAAACTACGAAGGAGGCTCTTGCTTGTGCCTTGCAGAACTGGGAACGACAGTAACCGGTATTGCGCCGGCGCACGGGAAAAACACAGACACATGGCAGTTACTGACACTTCCCGGAGATCTCACACCGGAGTACATTGCCATGCACGATGATGTTGTCAACAAGGCGGAGCAGGTAGAAGCCTCCCGCGCGGCTGTAGAACAGTCGCAGCAGGAGATTGAAGCAGCTCAGACGGATGTACAGCAGTTACACTCTGATACCGTAGAAGCGGCTCAGGAAGCCTCGGACAGCCGGGACAGCGCCGCAGGTTATGCCCAGGCCGCAGAAACATCCAGACAGGCCGCAGCGGAATCTGAACAGAACGTCAATGCCCAGGTATCCGGATTCGATAACCACGTGTCCGAATCGGTCACACAGGCACAGGAGGATATTAGGACAGCCCGGCAGCAGGCAGTTAAGGCGATCACGGCGCAGCAGGAAGCTTCTACCAGCACCGTAAAAACCGAAACAGAAAATTACATTGCTGAAAAGAAAACAGAGGCAAAAAACGAAATTACAGCGCATACGGATTCAGAAATTAAAAGAGAAAATGATGCCACGGCGGAAGCAAAAAGCAAACTGGCACAGACAATCTCTGACGCCGGAACAATAAATAAAACATTAGAGAAAACTGTAAGTGATGCCGGAAATGTTCAGAGCGAAATTGGAAAAACCGTGCAGGCCGCTGTTACTGCTACGGAAGCATCTGAGAAGCAGACAGGCCTTGCAAAAACCGCAACAGAGGAAGCGACAAAGCAGGCGGCGGCTGCCAAAGCAGCCACGGAGGCCCTTAAAGCGCAGACGGATCACATCACGTTCCGGCTGGATCCGGACGATAAAGGATTAAATATAGTATACACAGAATAGGAGGAGAAACATGGCAGGAGAAATCATAGTTAACACACCACGGGAAACGACCATGCAGGATATTGCTGCCGCACTGAAATCAATCGCATTTTCGCAGGCGGCGAAGCAGGAAAATCTTTCCGACTGGGCACAGCTCAGTGGACTTTCCAGGAACGGTTATCTGAAAGAACTTCTTGACTTCGGCGATCAGATCCTGGAAAAATGGACTGATACAGCTGCGAACAACAAGGAATACGATTTCCCGTGGCATATCACACACTTTGATACTGCAGAACTGGAGAATGGAGAGAATATCGAGGGAACCTTCCTGGAAGCTCATTACACCACACCGTTCGGTGTGCAGTTTAGCAACCGTGCCTTTTTGCGTTGCCCGGATGGACTTACAGCCGGAACCTACAATGTAACGCTGGGCGCAAAATGGGGCGAGAAAGACGCACAGAAAGATACTACATGGCAGTTTACGCTCACAAAAGCTGTTCCTGCCGGCGGATCAGTAGCTGGATTTACCCAGATGCCGGATGTGGTGGCATCCAACTGGAAAGCAACCTCATATGCAGCGGATGGCATCACTGTAATTGAGACAGTACCTATCACCTCCGGATCCGGAGGAACATCCCTGGGAACTATGCAGCTGTCGACCAGGAATAGCAACCTCAATTCCATGGAGGAGGCCGGATATGGATGGAATCGCTGGAAGTATTCAGCGGCTCGCCAGTGGCTTAACTCTGATCAGCCAAAAGGAAAGTGGTGGACAAAGCAGGATGACTGGGATGTAGCACCTAGCCAGTTAGCCACAAAAGATGGATTCCTCTGCGGAATGCCAGCCGAAATGCTGGCAGTGTTGAAGACCGTAAAGGTAACTACTCTGGCAAATACCGTAAACGATGGCGGAGTGACAGACATCACATACGACAAAGTGTTCCTTGCGTCCATGTCCCAGATGAATGTCAACATGAGTAAAGAGGAAGGGGCAGTACATGAATACTGGCAGAGAAGAACGAAATCCAAGACCCCGATCGAGCCTTGGAAGAAGTACCCATTTATGATTCGGTATTCGGCAGCAAACCACACCTCACCTCAGTATGTATTTTCACGTTCAGCCAATCGCGGTACCGCTAATAACGTTATGTTTGTGAACGCTGATGGCGGAGTCAGCAACACGGGCGGCTGGTCCTCGAATACTTACGCCCCGCTTGTCTTCATATAATCATTAATCAATTAATCCCTGCACCCACGGATGCAGGGATAGAAAGGAAAGAAAATGTCAGTAAAGGCAGGAGAAAGAAATGTACCGGACACTCCACAGAACAGGCAGTTAAATGCCGTGTGGTACGCAAGAGAACTGGCACTCTACACAATCAAGATTTGTGACAATGAAAATGTGTTTCTTCCAAAACACCGCCAGTCACTCACAGATGATATTGTTCGGACTGCAACGGCTATTTACCTGAATTCCTGGACAGCCAACAACATCCGGGTAACAGAAAAGAACAAGAAAGAAATGTGGCCTTGGAGAAGTAGATTGCAACGCCAGGCAATCCTGGACTGTAGCAAGTTGCTTGCATTGATCGGGCTTGCACATCCACTTTTCCATCTTAGAGGAAAGAGGGTAGAATACTGGTCAGATCAGGCTGTAAAGGCAAGAAATTACATCAAAAAGTGGAGAGAATCGGACATAGAAAGATACTCCTGAAAATATGGGATGTAGGCTATCACCTCAGAATGTATTTTCACGTTCAGCCAATCGCGGTAACGCTAATAACGTTATGAATGTGAACGCTGATGGCGGAGTCAACAACACGAACGGCTGGAACTCGAATACTTACGCCCCGATTGTCTTCCTAAGAGCATTATAGTCATTGCATAGCAATGATTGCCTTGAAGATTATAGACAAGGAGCCGAAATCCCTGGCAGAAGCCTAAATAATACCGCGGATAATCGAAAGAGACAGTGCGTGACTCAAGGGAGCCTGCCAGCACTGAGAAACTGCGGAAAAAACAAAAGATGAAGAAAATAATAGAATACGACAGCTTGTATGAATCCATGATGAAATGCAAGAAGGGAGTTTCCTGGAAGCCCTCTGTAAAATCTTTTGTGCTGAACAGCGAAGAGAACATACTTCGGATGCACAGACAGCTAGAAGAGGGAACCTGGAAGAATGGGAAACCCAAACCGGTTCTAATCACGTACCCGAAGCGCCGGGAAGCACTAAGCATTCCGTTTAAGGATAGAATCTACCAGAGAAGTATAAATGATAATGCACTATACCCCCAGATGTCCAAAGGTTTCATATACGCGAACTGTGCCTGTCAAACCGGAAAAGGTACAGATTTCGCCAGAAAGCTGATAAAGAAATATCTGTGGAATTATTATTGCAATTACGGCTGTACCGGATGGGTAGTGCAGATCGACATCCACGGATACTACCTGAATATGCGACACAAAGATGTAGAGGAACAGATTTACTGGAACACAGACGATGATACCGCGGACAGAGCATCAGGAATCCTGAGAGAACAATATGCAGGAGAAACCGGCTACAATCCCGGTTCCCAGATGGTCCAGATCGCAGGCATCGCCTTATTAAATCCGGTAGATCATTACGTTAAAGAGCAGCTGCATGCAAAGTATTACATCAGATATATGGATGATTTTTGGATGCTTTTGCCAACAAAAGAACAGGCAGAGAAAGCATATATCGAAACCGTGCGGAGGATTCGGTCTTACGGCCTGGAAATCAATGAAAAGAAATCACACGTTACGCCCCTTGAAGAAGGCTTCGCTTTCCTGGGCTTCGACTATCATATGACAAAAACCGGAAAAGTCATAATGACGCTCAATTCCAAAAGCACTAAACATGAAAGAAAGACGCTGGTAAGGATGGTTCATAAATCCCAGAGAGGAAAACTCCCTCCGGAGAAGGTGGACGAGCATCACAATTCCTGGAAAAACAATGCTGCCAAAGGAAACGCACACAAGATGATAGAAAGAACAGATAAATATCTCAAAAAATTAAGAAAGGGTGAAGAACATGAAAGTAAGAAAAATGACTCAGACACCTGCGGAAGCGGCAGAGGACGAAAACCTCAGAGCAACCGTAGAACAGCAGAAACAGACTATTGAGAATCAGAAAGTCACTATCCAGTATTTAGCGGCAATGACAGACGTCTATATTCCAGAAGAGGAGGAAGAGGAGAATGTACAGAATTTTGCTGAAAATGAAGAAAATGTATAAGCATGAAGATTGGCTCAAGATGGTAGAGCAGGCCCATGAGCGTGGGAAACTCACCGATCAGGAATACCAGGAACTTATCAATCTTGAAGAGGAGGAAGCATGATCGTAGAAACTGCAATCCTGGCATTCCTTATTGGAATGATCACAGGAGCTGGAACTATGTGTTTGATGCAGATAAGGAGAATGGCAACAAAATTACAGATCATCAGTCGCCTGTGGTCACATATTACAGATCTCAGGTTAATACTGAACGGAACGTCCAGCAAAACGATAGAAGAAGTCGAGGACGAGATTGACATCACAGAAAGCCTCTGCCGACCCTATACGGATGCAGACGATGAGGAAGTTTTCAAATGAGAGATAAGAAAAGAAGCATTAGAGCAGAGCCGTGAGGCTCTTATTTTTATACAAAATTGCGCCGGCGCAACACCGGAGAAAGCGTGAATAATTGAAAGAAATACTCACACAGACTTATCTTATTGCATTGCCGATCCTACTTGGTTACATTGTCTGGCTTTTGAAAAACCAGAAAAAAGATCGGGACGCAAATAGTAAAGGAACCATGCTCCTGCTCCGTGTCCAGATGATTGAATATCACTCGAAGTATACAAAAGCAGGAGATATTCCATCTTACGCTTATCAGAACTTTTGCGAGATGTATGAAGCCTACCACCGTCTTGGAGGAAACGGCATGGTAACAAAAATGAAACAGGAAATAGAAGAATTACATATCAAGAGAAAAGGAGAATGATCATGAATATTAACACAATCACACAGTATGTAACCTACGCCCTTGCTCTGATCGGCATTCTGGCTTTCATCGTATCAGCTGTCGTACAGGTGATCAAAGATCTTCCTGGTCTGAAGAACATTCAGACCAGCGTTGTTGCCCTTACAGTATCCTTGATTCTGTGCCCGGTAGCCCTGTTGATTTTATGCACATATTATAAAGCTACAATCACCTGGTATTATATCGTGACATCAATAATTGCCGCATTTATTGTGTATCTGGTGGCAACTGGAGGATGGGAGAAAGTAAAAGAAATCTGGGACAGAACAAAATATAAGGATTCAGAGGGCGAGTGATCGTCCTCTTTTCTTGTCTGGAAAGGAGAAATACCATGAATGAATTAAAAGTATTAAATGAACAGGAAGTGCTTGGAAAACATTTTAAAGTGTACGGCACACCGGAAGAGCCAATGTTTCTGGCCAAAGATGTTGCAGACTGGATTGATTATTCTATTGCAAACACAAACAAGATGCTCGCAAGTGTAGATCCTGAAGAAAAAACCGTTCATACAATTAGTATGAATGGTTCAAATTATAAGACTGAAGCATGGTTTCTTACAGAAGATGGCCTGTATGAAGTTCTCATGCAGTCAAGAAAGCCTATCGCAAAAGAATTCAAGAAGAAAGTCAAGGAAATCCTGAAAAGCATCCGTAAACACGGCCTGTACGCCACAGACAACGTGATCGACAACATCCTCAACAATCCAGATTTCGGCATCGAACTCCTTACAAGACTGAAAGAAGAGCGTGCGGTCAGAGTAGAAGTGGAAAGAAAGAATGCCATCCTCATGCACGTAAACAAAACCTACACAGTAACTGAAATAGCCAAGGAACTGGGACTGAGATCAGCAACCCAGCTCAACAGGATCCTGGCAGAGAAGAAGATCCAGTACCAGGTCAATGGAACCTGGGTGATGTATTCCAGATACAGCGACCATGGATACGAAGAAATCAAACAGGAAGTCCTGGATTCCGGAAAAGTGATCTATCACAGACGTATCACCCAGATGGGAAGAGAGTTCATCCTGAGCTTGTTCCAGGCGGCAGAGAGAGGAGAAACAGCATGTTAAAGATCATGGGAAAATCGCAGGCCAGCATTGAACAGATGCGGGCTTATATAAAGAAAGTTAATCCACAGGTGCCCGATTCGGTCATTAAGATGATTCCGTTATATATCACAGAAGGAGCGGCTGAATACATCCGCGGTGATGTCGCATTTGCCCAGTCCTGCCTGGAAACCGGGAATTTCACTTTCAACGGATCAGCGGTAGCACTCAGCCAGAATAATTTCTGCGGTATGGGTGTGACTAAAACCGGCATGAAGGGTAATAGCTTCAAGACACCAGCAGAGGGTATTCGGGCACAGATCCAGCACCTGCAGGCCTATGCGTGCACGGACCGCCTGAAACAGAAATGTATTGATCCGCGTTACACATACGTCAACAGGGGCTGCGCAGAGTATGTGGAGCACCTTGGCATCCACGAAAACCCGAAGGGCCAGGGCTGGGCATCCGGCCGGAACTACGGCCAGAAGATCATCAATATCCTGAACAGCATATTATCAATTAAGACAGAAAAGGAGAATGATACTATGAATATCACAAAAATGATCAGCAAGAAAAACTGCTATATCGGACAGAACAAACCTGCTTATATCGTAATCCATGAAACCGATAACTGGAGCAAGGGAGCAGATGCGAAAGCCCACGCCACTGCAATGAAAAACGGTAATCTGGCCGGAACCGTGCACTACTATGTAGATTCCAGGTCAGTCTACCAGACCTTGAACCATGCAGACGGAGCTTGGGCAGTAGGGGACGGAAAAGGAAAGTACGGAATCACGAACCGGAATTCTATCAACATTGAGATCTGCGTAAATCCGGAAACAGATTATTATGCTGCAGTTGATAAAGCAGAACAGCTGGCCGCACAGCTCCTGAAGCAGTACGGCTGGGGAACAGACCACCTGAAACGCCATTATGATGCTTCGAGAAAGAACTGCCCGCGTCGGATCCAGGCAGAAGGACGCTGGCCGGAATTTGTAAAAAAGACTGCAGCATATATGAAGGGAGCAACGACAGTGAAGAATACGACAACAAAGAACGCAGCAACATTGACCGACAAGATCGAAGTCCAGTTCCCAGTGATCCAGAAAGGCAGTAAAGGAACTGCAGTATCTATGCTGCAGGCTATGCTCGGAGTGAAAGTGGATGGTGATTTCGGGAATGACACAGATACATCCCTGAAAGCATTCCAGAAAAATGTGAAGCTCACAGAAGACGGAATCTGCGGAACAAATACCTGGAAAAAGGTGATCGAACACATGAAAGCCAACACGAAATAGTTTCCTATTACAATTGTAAAAAGTCCGGCAGGTACCCACTGCCGGACGGATATTGTATCATCCTATATAATTATTTTCACTGTATTTGGTTCAAGGGTGGCAATGCCACCACTTTGCCACCGTGGCAGAAATGCATGCTAAAGATACACAAAGCATAAAAAAGTGAACAGTTGCGAAAGCGTTGGTTTTGCGGTATTATTAAAGCTATATGAGGATATGCAAAGACAAAAAGCAAGGCACTTCTATATAGTACGCACGTCGAGACGGTTGTTCTTTTGTCCCAACTGAAACAAAAGCCGGATGATTACATTAATG
>OGRN01000463.1_pt1 | contig 38725 bp, 37 predicted proteins | sample 1553401 | NCBI WGS metagenome assembly OGRN01 (sample SAMEA2580096, study PRJEB22360) | human gut metagenome | biome: human gut; feature: human-associated habitat; material: faeces | place: Denmark | collected 2008/2010 | reverse complement strand
ACATTTAAGGAGATATAAAAAGATAGTCAAAAAGACATATATAATTTTAATCAAACGTCTCTTGGATTTTATTTTGAGCAGTTTTGTATTGATAATTTTGAGTCCTGTTATCGGCACAATAGCTCTGCTCATTAGATACAAACTTGGTAGCCCGATTATTTTTAAGCAGGCGAGACCGGGGAAAAATGAAAAGATATTTTATTTATATAAATTTCGCAGTATGACTAATGAGTTAGATGAAAATGGAATACTTTTGCCAGACAATAAGCGACTTACAAAATTTGGAAAGTTTTTAAGGGCAAGCAGTTTGGATGAACTTCCGGAACTTGTAAATATAATAAAAGGAGATATGAGTATTGTAGGGCCACGTCCATTATCAATTTATTATCTCCCGCATTATTCTATAGAAACAAGAAGAAGACACGATGTAAAACCAGGATTAACAGGGCTTGCACAAGTAAACGGTAGAAATAATCTAGAGTGGGATGAGCGTTTTGCATTAGACGTAAAGTATGTAGATAGTATCACATTTATAGGGGATATAAAAATTATATTTGATACAATCTTGAAGGTTATAAAAGCAACGGATGTAGTAGTACGAGGATTAAATAAAGTAGTTGATTTTGGACCATACAGTATTTTGAGAGAGGAAGGGGCAGTTACAATGAAACATGTGGGAATGTCATATCCTGAGATCGGAAGTTACTTTTGGATCGGAGAGGAGAATACAAGCGTAAATTTGAGGTCAATGGACGAAGTTACAGATGCAATTACGTGGTTACCAGATATTTGGGATTCCTCGTTTACGTTTTCTGGTAGGGCTGCAATTGAGTTAGCACTGAGAGACATTCTCATAGAAAAAAAAGTAAAAAAAGCTTATGTACCTTCGTATTGTTGTATTTCAATGCTTCAGCCTTTTATAGATCATGGAATTCAAATTGAATTTTATGATGTGACATACGAAAGGGGGACGTTCCACTATGCAATTGACTTTAATAAAGAAGTTGAAATTGTATTAATTATGAGATATTTTGGATTTCATTCAGGAGAATTTAGCGGAATAATAAAAGGATTCCATGATAAAAAAGTTACGATTATTGAAGATATAACACATTCCCTTCTGAATGAGCAACCATATTCAGAAAATAGCGACTATCTTGTGGCCAGCCTAAGAAAATGGTTTCCTATTCCGACCGGAGGATGGATAGGGAAAAAAACAGGAGAATTATCGTCTAAGCCTGATATAAAAAGCAACCATGCTGTTGAATCAAAGATAAGAGGGATGAAGGAAAAGGCAGATTACATAGTAGGAAAAATTCATAATAAAGAAAATTTTCTTATGCTTCAATCCAAATTTGAAAATGATTTGATTCATGCGGATAGCATGTTAAAGTTGGATAATATATCTTATGGAATTTTGAAAAAAATGGATATTGGAAATGTTAAAAGCAGACGAAAAAAAAATGTGCAAATTTTGAGAGAGAGATTAGCAGATTTACGAGGAGTCCTTTTCGAATATCCAGAATTTGATATTGAAAATGATACACCACTGTTTATGCCTATTTTTTTAAAAAATAAGGATAGAGAAGCGCTTAGAAAATATTTAATTCAAGCAGGAATTTATTGTCCAGTTCACTGGCCCGAGATTATGGGAGCAACGATTGGTGTTAGGGAAAATGAATTATCCTTAATATGTGATCAAAGATATACAGAGAATGACATGAAAGTAATTTCTGATTGTATTCATGAATGGTATCAGAAAAAATAAACAACTGAGAGGATTGAATATGGACTTAAAAGGAAAACGACTGTTAATTTTAGGCGGTTCAAGAATATCGTGTGAAATAGTAAGACATGCAAGAAATTTGGGGATTGTAACAGGGGTAACAGATTGGTATTCCCTGGAAGACTCACCTGCAAAGAGACTAGCCGATGAAGCTTATTTTGAAAGTACAGCGGATATTGAAGCTATGGTCAGACTTATAAAGGAAAAACATTTTGATGGAGTGATTACTGGTTTTACAGATTCTGTTTTACCATATTATGCGGAAATATGTAAGAAAGCGGGGGTTCCTGCCTATGGAACAAAAGAGCAGTTTGAAACTTTTATTGATAAAAAACGATATAAGCAACTAATGAGAGAATTTGATATTCCTACAATACCAGAATATTTTATAGAGATTGATAAATTCGATGAAACAACAGAAAATATTGAGTATCCAGTTATTGTAAAGCCTAGTGAAAGCAGTGGAGCAAGAGGTATTACAGTTTGTAATTCCCAAAAAGAACTTCGTAAGGCTATAAAGTTAGCTACGGAGACCTCAGAAACCAATGAAATTTTGGTAGAAAGATATATTGATACATCAGAAGCCACCATTTTTTGGATTTTTGTAAATGGAAACTATTATCTTATGATGCTCGGAAATCGTCATGTTAAGCACAATCAGGATGGGGTGATTCCTCTTCCTGTAGGATATACTTATCCTGCAGCAGTACAACCTAAATTTTTGGACGAAGTAGCTCCTAAAATGAAAAAGATGTTCCGTTCTATCGGGATTAAGAATGGAATAATGTTTATGCAGAGTAAAGTGTTAAATGGAACGTGTTTAGTATATGATATAGGATATCGTCTAACCGGCAGCTTAGAATATATTAACTTAAAAGAGATGTGTGGATATGATCCGATGGATATGTTAATTAACTTTTCTCTTACAGGAGATATGGGGGAACCTGATATTGATATGAAGACTGATCCATATTTCGGCGGTCGCTATACATATAATGTTTCTTTGCTGTGTAAACCGGGAAAGATTGCTAAAATAACAGGACTCCAGGAGATAAAACAACTTCCTGGAGTTCTTGACGTAGTAGTGGCTCATCCGGAAGGTGATGAAATAACGACTCAGATGAAAGGTCTTTTATCTCAAATTACTATTCGAATACTCGGAAAAGCAGACAATATAGACGAGATGAAAACCGAAATGTTTAAAATACAGGAATTAGCACATGTGATTTCTGACCAAGGAGAAGAGATGATTCTTCCAGGATTGGAAGAATCGGATTATATAGGAACAATTTATGAATTCAAATAGAATAAAAGTTGTTTTAACTGGTGCTTCAGGATTTTTAGGAAGTAATATTATTCAAAAGTTAAAAGATAAAGATAAATTTCGAATATATGCATTGTCATCCAAAGGAAGGATATTACAACAAAAAAATGACAATTTGAACGTAATCTATTTGGATAAAGAAGCTATTTTACATGATGAGTATAAATCGATTTTGAATGAAGCTATTGTGGTAAATTGTGCATTTCCTAGAAATTCTACGGGTATAGGTATGGGAGAGGGACTCAAATATATTCAGGAGTTATTCTCTAATTCTGTTAAAGCAGATGCAAAAGCAATTATAAATATATCTTCTCAAAGTGTATATTCATCGAAAAGAGAAGAACCAGTAGATGAAAATGTCTTAGTTTGTCCGGAAACACCATATGCGGTTGGAAAATATAGTATGGAATTATTGCTAGAAACGGCATGCGAAGCGTCAAATACAGTATATACCAATATTCGTCTTGCAAGTTTAATTGGCGAAGGATTTAATCAGAGAATAGTTAATCGGTTTGTCAAGAAAGCACTAGAAACTCATATGTTAAACGTAAATAATAATCAGCAGATATTTGGTTTTATGGATATCGATGATGCTGTCACAGGAATATTAAGGCTTTTAGATACAAATCCGAAAAAATGGAAACCTGTGTATAACTTAGGAATAGATCAAGGATATACGTTGATAGAAATAGCAAAACTAGTAAAAAAAGTATTAAAAGAAACTATGAACATAGATACAAAAATAAAAATAGTTTCGGGAACTGAGAGCTCAAATTCATCTATAAATGCAAGTTTATTCAATAAGGATTTTGATTTCCTACCGGCGGTGTCTTTAGAAAGTAGTATTCGAAAAATAAGTGAGGGATATCTAAAATGAAAATTTGGGTAATTGGTAGGAATTATCCGTTGCAATCAAATGGTATGCAAGGGTCTTTCGAATTAGAACAAGCAAAGATGCTTACAAAATACGGAGAGTCAGTTTCATATTTGGCTTGCTTATTGCATCCTTTTAAAGTGATTAAGAAGAAAGGATTTCAATTTTGGAAAGAAAAGGATCTTTCAGTATATGTTTATTCAGCTTTTTTTCTTCCAAGAATATATCCTTTATACTTTACAAAAATCCGAAATCAATATTGGAAAAAATTTCTTCATAAAGTGAAAGAAAAAACAGGATTACCAGATGTAATACATCTACATTATCCTGCCATGTTGATGCTTGCAGATGTATTGGAAGATTATTATAAATTGGGAGTTAAAATAATAGTTACTGAACATTGGTCTAAAGTATTGGCAAATACTTTAGACCAATTAGAAGAGAGTAATTTAAAAAAATATTTTAACATTGTGGATACTTTTATTTGCGTTGGAAAACCTCTTGCTAAAGTAATAGAGCAATTAAGTGGTCAAAAGAAAATTAGCGTTACAATTGTTCCCAATATAGTTAATGCGGCATTTAAACCAGCTATTTCTAAAAAAAACTTTTTCGAATTTATTGCAGTTGGCAGATTAGTAAAAGTTAAGCAATTTGATAAAGTAATTACTACTTTTGCAAAAGTTTTTAAGAATACAGATGTCAAACTAACAATTATAGGTAATGGACCTGAGTATGATAGATTAAAAAGGATAATAGTAAATTTAAAAATAGAAAAGCAAATTACGCTTACTGGAAGTCTAAACAGAATAGAAACATCACATTATGTAGCAAATGCAGACTGCTTAATATGCTATAGTCAATTTGAAACTTTTGGTGTTCCAATTATTGAGGCGTGGGCATGTGGGATTCCGGTAGTGGCTACTACAGAAGCGGCAGTTATTGATAATTTTGATAATAGACTTGGAATTGAAGTTTCCCCAGAGAGCATTCACGAATTGGAAGACGCTATGATATTTATACACCAACATATAAATGAATATGACAAAGATTATATTACAAAATTTGCTAGGGAAAAATTTTCTGAGGACTCTGTTTATAAAAAGCTATTATCTATATATAAATAGCGTAACAGGAGGAAATGTTTGTGGAACCAAAAGTCAGTATAATTATGCCAATATATAACGCGGAGAAGTTTCTTCCAGACACCTTAAATAGTGTTATTAATCAGACTTTCAAAAATATAGAGATTATTTGTGTTGATGACGGATCAACAGATAATTCTGTTAGAATACTGAAAGAATATAGTCAAAAAGATTCCAGAATTAGAATACTGCAGCAAAAAAATCAATATGCCGGAATAGCCAGAAATAATGGATTAGCACATGCTACAGGCGATTATGTTATGTTTTTGGATTCGGATGACCTGTTTGAAAAAAATATGGTTTCATATTTGGTAAAAAAAGCAGATAAATATAAACCAGATATTATCGTATTTGGATATTATCGGTTTATTGACAGTCCCAAAAAGAGACGTCCAGTTAAGAATAAGTATAAAAATATGATGGTATGCTCATCGAAAGATATTAAAGAGTCTATTTTTCAAATTACACGATCAATGCCGTGGGATAAATTTATTAGACGTGATTTTTTGAAAAAGACAGGAATTTTATACCAAGGAACTAAAGTTAATAATGATATATTTTTTAATCGACTAATTGTAACAGAAGCCGAAAGAATCTTATTTTGTTCAAAAAGATTAGTAAATTACAAAATTAGCAATAATCAAAGCTTACAAGGAAAACTGAATAAAAATCCAACAGATTTTATTGCAGGGAATATGGGAATTTATGACGAATTAAATAGAAGAAAAAGTTATGCCACTTTTAAAGAGAGCTATAATCTCATGGCAGTTAATGATATTATAATCCATTTAAAACGAGTGGATTCTTATGAAGAGTTTTTGCAAATTTATTCGGAGTTGAAGAAAACTCAATTTTTTCAAAAAATTGGAATTAATAGCGCATCAAATATAATCCAACAACATCCGTTTAAAGATACTTTAACAGAAGTAATTGACGGACAACCAGAAAAATCTATTGCAAAAATGTGTGTTGAAATGCAGAAAACTACTATTGGAAAGGATTCAATAGAATATATCATAGGAAGAACAATTTTAGAAATATTAGGATTAACTTTTTGAATTTAAGTGGTAAATACCTATAGTATTTAGCAGATAGTAGATAAAGAAGGTAAGCTTATACATCTATGAAAGGAATATTGGGGTGAAAATTAGAATAATAAAACCGAAATTACATTTTTATATGGTAGCAGTTTTACTGTCTTTTGTAGAATGTTTAGATTATAGACTTTATCAAATTACAAATAACTATATGTTTTATATAGCTGTGATTGTAATTTTGCTTGATTTTTTTCTGATTAGAAAAATTAATACAGGTGGAATGAGTTTATTGTTTTTTTCTGTATTCTATTTTATTGCGATTAATATATCGCAAGGAGGTATCGCGATAGGAATTAGATATGCAATTATTTTCGTTTCAATATATTTATTTGAACGAATAGAGTTTACTCCTAATTTTTGGAAATTAGGAATATATATGGGAGTATTGTTTTTTTTAAGATATTTCCTTCGGGCGGAAAATTATTTAACTGAGTTTGAAAGACAAAGTAATTTTTATGGCGGTGTAAACTATGTGAATATAATTAATGTAAATGTGCCTTGTTTTATGGTGTTTGTATGCTTAATATTTTTAATATTGTACTGTAAAATAAAAAAAATACCTCGAGAGAAACTTATAACTTTGATAGGAACAATCTTAAGTGTATTAATGTCATATAGATTAGACTGTAGAGTTACTATATACACTTCTATATTAGTATATATTTGTATGGAAATTATACCTATTTCCTTTTTTTATATACGAAATAGAGTCTTATTAATGGTTACACTTCTTTTTTTAGTGGGATGTATCTTCCCATTTATTGTCGTTATCTATTCGTCAAGCAATGCTAGTGAGATATTTACGGGAAGAGAATTAATTTGGTCAAATTATATGTCGATTTTGTCGGGGAATCCTGAGTCTATATTTTTAGGTCTAGGAACAAATTATAGGACGGCGGTTAGTCTTAGCGGGCTTACAATGCATAATTCTTTTTTAGAAATGGCATTTAATTTTGGTTTTATAGGAGTATTTTTATATTGGCTTACGGCATTTAAAACCATTAAAGCAGCATTTGACAAAGGTATTACTGAAAATCAATGTTATCTGATTATTGCTTATATGGTGATGTTGGTCTTTGGTTATATAAATACAGCAATACAAAGAGAATATTTGTTTATTTTTTTCAGTATGTTTTTAGGCTTAAGTAACAATCAATTATATGGTAGAAGAAACAGGGAGAATAAATTTGAAATTGAAAAATAAGCTTTTAGTTTTTATGAATAACCATTTATTTCTTTTTGCAATGATTCGTTTATTTCAGCAGAGGAAGAATAAAGAATACCTTAGAATGGCATCACTTTCAAATTGGCAGGTTATATACAAAAGAGAAAATCGCTCTTTAAAATTAGATAAAAAAAGGACATTTTATATTGTGAAATATGATTGGAGAACTAATGGATTTTTTGCAATAATGAGAAAATGTTTAGATGGATGTGCATTTGCTGATGCTATGGGATGGACCCCACATATCCAAATAGAAGGTTCTATTTTTAATGTTCCAGGAGGATATCAGGGAATTGATAATATGTTTGAATATTATTATAACCCAGTGACTGATATTACCTTGACGGAGATAGAAAAGGAAGAAAATTATATTATTGCTAATAGTGCCCATTCAATGAATATTTATAATCAGTTTACTTTTGAAAAAAAAGATTTTGACTCAAGAGAATACAATGTGAATGAAGAACTCCTGATGTATTTAGGGGGGATTGTGAAAAAATATTTTGTATTAAAACCGAGAATCCAAAAAGAAATTTTTGATGAAATTACTAAAGTTATACCTGAAACAAAAGTACTTGGAGTACATTTTCGAGGATCAGATTTCAGAACTGGAAGGACTGGACATCCGATACAATGTGATGTCGGACAATACTTCGACGTTATTGACAAAGCTTTGAATTATGGCTTCCAAAATATATTTTTAGCTACAGATGATCAGAATGTCATAGATCAATTTTATAACAGATATGGTAATAAAATTTGCATTTTTAAAGATGTAGAACGCAGCTCAACAGAATGCGGAGTGCATTTCCAAAAACATGACAGAGAATATGATCAATTTTATTTAGGTAGAGAAGTGTTAAGAGATATGTTGGCACTTGCAAGATGCGACGGCTTAATTGCAGGAATATCTCAAGTTAGTCTTTTCGCAAGAATACAGAAATACTCTTATGGAGAAAAATACGATTATCAATACATTATTGACAATGGGTTTAATAAGAGGAATTCGGTTAAGGCAAAAAAGTATTACAACAGGTTATATAAGGGACTTAAGGTATTAAAATAAAAGGTATGAGTAATAAAATATCAGAGAAAATTAGAAAATTTTCAAAACAGGATAGAGTAGTATTATTGAATATGATAGGTGCATTTTCTGTTCGAGGAGTTGCTTTATTGATATCTGTATTAATAATGCCGGCATACATTAATTATTTCCAGAATCAAACGGTGCTTGGAGTTTGGTATACAATAATTGCGATTCTTAATTGGATACTCTACTTTGACCTTGGTTTAGGAAATGGTTTAAGAAATCTGCTTCCAGCGGCAATTGCAGCGCGTGATAAGAAAAAAGTAAAAACTTATATTTCAACGACGTATATAACTATGACATTACTTGTGGTTATTTTGGCTATTTTAGGGATGCTTATTATTCCAAACATAAACTGGAATAGAATTCTTAATGTATCTTCGGATTTAGTTCCGAATGCTATGTTGGTTACTACTGTTTTAATTGTTTATATTGGTATATTATTACAATTTATTTTTAAGTTGGTTACCTCTGTTTTATATGCTATACAAAAGTCAGCAGTTGTGAATTTTATGACACTTATTTCAAGTGTCATAATACTTTTTGCATTATATATTATGCCGAGCTCGTCGTTAGAAATTAATTTGTTCAGAATGGCTATTGTAAATGTTGTAGCATCAATTTTGCCATCTATAATCGTCTCATTTGTTGTATATGGAAAAACTTTAAATAATGCGTTTCCTACATTTAAATATTTTGATAAGAATTATGTTTCTCCATTATTAAAAATAGGTGTTTCTCTTCTATGGCTACAGTTTGTATTTATGATTATTTCATCTACAAATGAGTTCCTAATATCTAATTTTACATCACCAGATTTTGTGGTTGAGTATCAGGCCTATTATAAAATTTTTAAAACAGGAGCAATGATTTTTTCACTTGCGTTAACACCAATTTGGTCTGCGGTTACAAAGGCTCAGGCGGAAAAAAATTATAAATGGATCATAAGAGTATATAAAGTTTTTCTTATTTGCACCATTATTTGCATATTAATAGAATTTCTAATTATACCAATATTACAACCAATTATGAATATATGGTTGGGAGAAAATGCTATTAAGGTAAATGCTTTTTATGCTATTGTATTTGCCTTTTCAGGAAGTATTTTGGTTTTACATAATGTAAATACTTCTATTGGGAATGGGATATCCTATTTTAAGATTCAAATGATATGGATGACATTCGCTGCTATTATTGATATTCCTTTGGCGTATCTTCTTGTTCAGATAACAGGAGGATGGATAGGCGTAGTAATAGCAAACATATTAGCTCTTGTTCCATATGAAATGTTGGCTCCTATCTATACTATGAAATATCTAAAAAAATATAATACAGATTAGTATTTAATTATAAAGTAGTTTGGAAAGTTAGACTATAAAATAACATATTAAATGGGGATATCTTTTTTAGATATCCCCATTTAATATGCCTAAATAATAGGGTAGTTTTTAGAAAAAGGAGAAAATTATGTCTAAAGTTGCATTAATTACGGGAATTACAGGACAGGATGGATCATACCTGTCTGAATTTTTATTAGAAAAAGGCTACGAAGTACATGGCATTATCCGGCGATCATCCGTTGATTACAGAGAGAGGATCACACATTTGGAAGGGAACCCACAGTTTCATCTGCACTTTGGGGATCTGTCAGATTCAATCAGCCTGGTCAAGGTTATTGGTATGATTAGACCGGATGAAATCTATAACCTGGCTGCCCAGTCACATGTCCAGGTCTCGTTTGATGTGCCGGAATATACTGCTGATGTTGTTGCAACAGGTGTCCTGAGGATACTTGAGGCTGTAAGGATATGTGGTCTTGAGAAAACATGCAGGATTTATCAGGCCTCTACGTCTGAACTTTATGGAAAAGTTGAGGAAGTTCCACAGAAAGAGACAACGCCATTCCATCCGTATTCACCGTATGCTGTGGCAAAGCAGTATGGGTTTTGGATCACGAAAGAATACAGAGAGGCATACCATATGTTCTGTTGCTCGGGAATCCTCTTTAACCATGAGTCTGAACGGCGCGGAGAGACTTTTGTTACGAGGAAGATCACGCTTGCTGCTGCACGGATTGCACAGGGGAAACAGGACAAGCTGTATTTGGGAAATCTGGATTCGCTTCGCGACTGGGGCTATGCAAAGGATTATGTAGAATGTATGTGGCTGATCCTACAGCATGACATACCAGAGGATTTTGTAATCGCAACGGGAGTACAGCACTCTGTCCGTGAGTTTGCTACGCTTGCATTCCGTTATGCAGGTATTGAACTGGAATGGAGAGGTGAAGGTTTGGACGAAAAGGGAATTGATAAGGCAACAGGAAAGATTCTCGTAGAAGTAAGTCCGGATTTCTATCGGCCAACAGATGTAGTAAATCTGTGGGGAGATCCTACAAAGGCAAAGACGGAACTCGGTTGGAATCCTACAAAGACCAGTTTTGAGGAGCTGGTAGAACTCATGGTAAAACACGATATGGAAAAAGTAGCAGTAGAGAGGGCGGAAGAACATATAAGAACAAATTTAGAAGAATATCTAGAAAAAGGTGTGGTGAGATAACGATGGAAAAAGATTCAAAAATATATGTGGCAGGCCACCGGGGGATGGTTGGCTCTGCTATTGTCAGGGAATTGGAACGGCAGGGCTATGGGAATATTATTACCCGAACCCACAGTGAGCTTGATTTAAAGAGACAGGATGATGTAGAACGATTTTTTGCTGAGGAGAAGCCGGAATATGTATTCCTTGCGGCAGCGAAAGTAGGCGGGATTGTGGCAAATCAGGATGCACTTGCAGATTTTATGTATGACAATATGATCCTTGAGATGAATGTGATTCATTCTGCATGGGAGAATGGGTGCAAAAAGTTAGAGTTTTTAGGTTCATCCTGTATTTATCCCCGCATGGCTCCTCAGCCTATGAAGGAGTCATGTCTTCTTACATCAGAACTGGAAAAGACAAATGAAGCCTATGCTCTGGCAAAGATCAGTGGGCTTAAATACTGTGAATATTTAAACAGACAGTATGGAACGGATTATATTTCTGTCATGCCGACTAATCTTTACGGCCCGAACGATAATTATCATCCTACACACAGCCATGTCCTGCCGGCGTTGATCCGGCGCTTCCATGAGGCAAAGGAAGCAGGGGCAGAATCTGTGACATGCTGGGGGGATGGGTCACCTCTTCGGGAGTTCCTGTATGTGGATGATCTGGCGAATCTGTGTGTATTTCTGATGAACCATTATTCAGGAAATGAGACCGTGAACGCGGGTACCGGAAAAGAATTGACGATTAAAGAGTTGACGGAACTTGTTGCAAAAGTGGTTGGATACAAAGGCAAAATATTGTGGGATACATCGAAGCCAAACGGAACCCCGAGAAAACTTTTGGATGTGGGCAAAGCAGAAGCTCTCGGTTGGAAATATAAAACAGAACTTGAAGACGGGATTCGACTTGCTTATGAAGATTTCTTGAATAACCCGATGCGCGCAGAAAGATAGAGAGGATGTATCTATGAATATTATATTGTTATCAGGGGGATCAGGGAAAAGACTGTGGCCACTGTCAAATGATATCCGGTCAAAACAGTTTATCAAGATATTCAAAGATCCTGATGGAAACTATGAATCTATGGTGCAAAGGATGTACAGGCAGATTAGAAAGATCGATCCGGATGCAGCAGTGACCATTGCAACAAGCAGGGCACAGGTTTCTGCAATACATAACCAGTTAGGAGAAGAAGTAAGGATTAGTGTGGAACCGTGTAGGAAAGACACTTTTCCGGCAATTGTTCTTGCCACTGCATATCTCCATGATATCAGGGGGCTCGGCGAGGAGGAGCCGGTTGTTGTCTGTCCGGTGGATCCATACGTAGATGATGAATACTTTAAGGCAATTGACGTCTTGGGTAGGCAGGCAGTAAAAGGAGAGGCAAATTTGGTCCTTATGGGGATCGAACCTACTTACCCGAGTGAAAAATACGGATATATTCTACCGGAAAGCCTTGGGGATATTGCAATGGTATCCACGTTTAAAGAAAAACCATCAAAGGATATAGCAGAATATTATATTTCCCAAGGCGCTCTTTGGAATGGCGGAGTGTTCGCTTATAAGCTGGGCTATGTGTTAAAGAAAGCACACGAACTAATAGATTTTGCAGATTATCACGATCTGTTTAACAGATACAGCACACTGGAGAAAATCAGTTTTGATTATGCCGTAGTTGAAAAAGAGGATAAGATTCAGATCCAACGATTTTCCGGTGAATGGAAAGACTTGGGTACATGGAATACCCTGACAGAATCCATGGAGGAGTCTGTTGTGGGTAACGCGGTGATAAATGAGTCATGTGATAATGTTCATGTGGTCAATGAACTGGATGTGCCGGTGCTCTGTATGGGGCTGAAGGATGTAGTTGTATCGGCCAGCCCGGAAGGAATCCTTGTATCAGATAAAGAGCAGTCCAGTTATATCAAACCATTTGTGGATGGATTTACAGGCGAGGTAAGATTTGCCGAAAAATCATGGGGAAGTTATAACGTGATTGATGTAGAAGACAGCAGTCTTACGGTTAAAGTCACGCTGAACCCTGGACATAAGATGAATTATCACAGCCATGAAAGGCGCAATGAGATTTGGAATGTGATTTCCGGAACAGGCAGAGTAATAGTTGATGGTATGGAGCAGCCGGTGGGGCCGGGAGATGTGGTTACCATGCAGGCGGGATGCAGGCATACTGTGATTGCGGAGACTGAGTTAAAGCTGATTGAAGTACAGATTGGGAAAGAAATCAGTGTAAGCGATAAGAAGAAGTTTGAATTGGATGTGTAGAAACATGAGGAAAGATATACAGGATGGCACTAAACCCTTTTTGCTATCTCCTGCCGGGAAAGATTATCTTTGGGGCGGGAACCGCCTGAATGATGCTTTTTCAAAAAATATAGATATGAGTCCGTTAGCGGAAACTTGGGAATGCTCCACACATCCCGACGGACCGAGCGTTGTTGCTTCGGGAGCAGAAAAAGGCAGATTGCTGTCGGATATATTAAAAGAACATCCCGAGTATCTGGGCTCTCATCCTCGCCCCAGAGGAGAGTTGCCAATCCTGATCAAGTTCATCGATGCAAAACAGAATCTGTCAGTACAGGTACATCCCAGTGACGAGTATGCAGCAGAACATGAGAATGGTCAGCTGGGGAAGACTGAAATGTGGTATGTTTTGGATGCTGTTAAAGGGGCAAGCCTTGTATATGGTTTCTATCATGATGTAGATAAAGAAATAATCCGCGCTGGGATTAAAGATGGCACGATTGATAAATATTTACAAAAAGTTGCAGTTAATAAAGACGATGTTTTTTTAATTGAATCCGGAACTGTCCATGCTATCGGTGCAGGCGTTCTGATCGCTGAAATCCAGGAAAATTCTAATCTTACTTATCGCATGTATGACTATGATCGCGTTGATAAAAGTGGTAAGAAGAGAGTGCTGCATATAGAGAAAGCGTTGGATGTGGCAAATCTGAAAGGTAGCTCTGAGCCGGTACAGCCTATGAGGGTATTGCGTTTCTATAAGGGATATGCAACAGAGCTTCTTTGCCGTTGTAAATATTTTCAAGTAGAACGTATGCTTCTTAATACGGAAGTATGCCGTGAAATGGCAGAATTTCAGACTGGAAGCAACAGTTTTCAAGTGCTGTTGTGTATTTCCGGATGTGGTGTCCTGTTCTGGGGGAATGGCGGTATGCTGAATTTCCATAAGGGAGACTGCATATTTATTCCGGCGGATTCGGTCAGATTTAGGCTGCACGGAAAAGCGCAGATGCTTAAGGTGAACTGCTGATAGAAGAATGGATACATAAAAGTAATTGAAATGTGTTTACAGAGAGGGAATGTATGGAGTATATGACAGAATATCAACGGTGGTGTAAAAGAGCAGATCAGGATGTGGATCTTGTCGAAGAGTTGAAAGAAATGTCAACGGATAAAAAGAAGATTGAAGATGCCTTTTACTGTAATTTAGCTTTTGGAACAGGCGGGCTTCGGGGGATGATTGGAGCAGGAACAAACCGGATGAATGTATATACTGTGGCAAAGGCATCACAAGGTCTTGCTGATTATGTTATAAGGAGATTTACAGAAGAACAACGATGTATTGCAATATCCTATGACAGCAGGATCAAATCTGAACTCTTTGCAAGGACTGCGGCTGGGGTATTTGCTGCCAATAGGATCCGTGTCAAGATATATCGGGAACTGATGCCAACCCCCTGTCTGTCCTACGCAGTCAGAGCATTAAAGTGCTCTGCCGGCGTTATGATTACGGCATCTCATAATCCTGCGAAATATAATGGATATAAGGTATACGGTGCTGATGGGTGTCAGATAACGACAGGTGCAGTAACGGAAATTCTGTCAGAAATAGAGAAACTTGATTTGTTTGAAGATATAAAACAGACAGGTTTTAATACAGGTTTGGAAACAGGGATAATTTCATGGATATCGGATGATATTTATACTGATTTTGTGGAAGCTGTAAAAAGTCAGTCTCTTTTATTTGGAGATGAAATTGATAAGAATGTATCTATTGTTTACAGCCCGTTGAACGGTACAGGGTTAAAGCCCGTATTAAGGACGCTAAAAGAATCAGGCTATACGAATATCACAGTGGTAAAAGAACAGGCGAATCCGGATGGAAACTTTCCAACCTGCCCATATCCGAACCCGGAAATAAAGGAAGCGATGTCTCTTGGAATGGAGTATGCAAAAAGAATCAATGCAGATCTTTTGTTGGCGACGGATCCTGATTGTGACCGGGTAGGGATAGCGGTTAAAAACGATAAGGGCGAAATGCAGCTTCTGACTGGTAACGAAACAGGACTTTTGCTTTTGGACTATATTTGCAGCCAGAGAATGAAACACGGTCAGATGCCTGAAAATCCGGTTATAGTAAAAACGATTGTAACAACAAATTTAGCAGAGCGTATTGCGGAAAAATATGGCGTTAGAACTGTAAATGTATTGACTGGTTTTAAATTTATCGGGGAACAGATTGGAAAATTGGAGGCTCGGGGGAAACAAAAGTCTTATATTTTCGGATTCGAAGAAAGTTATGGCTATTTATCTGGCTGTTATGTGCGAGATAAGGACGCTGTAGACGGAGCATATCTGATCTGTGAGATGTTTTCTTTTTATAAAACAAGAGGAATCGGTCTGCTGGATAAACTGGAGGAGATTTATAAAGAACACGGGTATAATCTAAACACACTTCATAGTTATACTTTTCAAGGGAGTGCAGGATTTTCCAGAATGCAGGAGATTATGGCGGGATTTCGAAATAATGTAACGGCAATTGGATGTAAAAAAGTAGACAAGATACTGGATTATTTAGAAGGGATAGATGGACTCCCTAAATCGGATGTTCTGAAATTTATTTTGGAAGGAAATTGCTCTGTAGTTGTAAGACCGAGTGGAACAGAACCAAAGCTGAAAATTTATCTCAGTGTAAATGCAAAAAGTAAAGTAGAAGCATTAAAAATTGAAGAACAAATACAAAAAGCCATCGAAGAAAATTCAGTCATTTAGAAATAAAATGAGTTTAAAATATAAGTTTTTTTGTATACGGAGTAAAAATATAAAAAAGAGGATAAAATGAGAGGAAAAAGATTAAAAAATCAAATACATTTTTTTCTAATAAATAGCCCGTATAAAAGAGCAGATTACTTAAGAAAAAATCGAGTATTTGCTCATGTAGGAGATAAAGTTTCATATCAACCTCGTAAACTTCCGTTATATGGGCAATTAATTTCAATAGGCAATAATGTTGTTATTGCATCGAATGTGACCTTTTGTACACATGATGGCTTACATTCTGTATTCAATAGGATGAGTATAAAAGAACCAGTACCAGAGAAAATGGGATGCATAAAAGTCGGAAATAATTGTTTTATTGGCGCAAATTCAACAATCATGTATGATGTTGAAATCGGTGATGACTCAGTAATAGCAGCTGGAGCTGTAGTTACAAAAGATATTCCCCAAGGAGAAATTTGGGGGGGGATGTCCAGCAAAATATTTGGGAAAAACTGAGAAATTGATAGAAAAGTATCAAAATAATTTAAAGATAAAAGTACAAAAAGAAACGATAGAAAAAGGCTATGTTGAGCAGTTATGGAAATTGTTTAATGATAAGAGATATTAGAGATTTCTTGAAATCTAAATAAAGTGATGAGAAATCTTAGAAAAAGTCTATCTCCTGCCTATGCTAGGGGAAACGACGCTTCTATGGTGTGTAAGCATAATAACTGAAAGTATTCATTGGAAGTATAGGGAGAAAAATAAATATGAAGATAGCAGTAGCAGGAACCGGCTATGTCGGCCTTTCCATCGCCACACTCTTAGCCCAGAACAATGAGGTGACGGCGGTGGATATCATCGAGGAGAAAGTAAACCTGATCAACAACAGGAAATCGCCCATACAGGACGACTACATAGAGGAATATTTGGCCTACAGGAATCTGAACCTTACGGCTACATTAGATGCGGAAGCTGCCTATAAAGAGGCAGCTTTTGTTGTGATCGCAGCTCCCACAAACTATGATCCGAAGAAGAACTTCTTCGATACTTCCGCAGTGGAAAATGTAATCGAGCTGGTCATCAAGAACAACCCGGATGCGATCATGGTGATCAAGTCTACGGTTCCGGTAGGATATACGGCTTCAGTCCGTGAGAAATACCACTGTGACAATATCATTTTCAGCCCGGAGTTCCTGCGGGAGTCCAAGGCGCTTTACGACAATCTGTATCCCAGCCGTATCATCGTGGGAACGGATGTGGACAATGCCCGACTGGTAAAGGCTGCCAATACCTTTGCAGGCCTGTTAAAGGAAGGTGCCATCAAGGAGGAAATCGATACTCTGATCATGGGATTCACAGAGGCGGAGGCCGTGAAGCTCTTTGCCAATACTTACCTTGCCCTGCGTGTTTCCTACTTTAATGAGCTGGATACCTACGCGGAGATGAAAGGGCTCAATACGAAGCAGATCATTGACGGAGTGTGCCTGGATCCAAGGATCGGTACACATTACAACAATCCGTCCTTTGGGTATGGCGGATACTGTCTGCCAAAGGATACGAAGCAGCTACTGGCAAACTATGAGGATGTACCTCAGAACATGATATCAGCAATTGTAGAATCTAATCGGACGAGGAAAGACTTCATTGCCGATCAGGTACTTTCTATGGCAGGATATTATGATTATTATAATAAAGGTGACTACAGTAAAGATGAAGAAAAATCATGTGTCATCGGCGTCTACCGCCTGACCATGAAGAGCAATTCCGACAACTTCCGCCAGAGCAGCATCCAGGGCGTGATGAAGCGGATTAAGGCAAAAGGAGCTACGGTGATCGTATACGAGCCTACCCTGGAGAACGGCAGTACGTTCTTTGGCAGCAAGGTGGTCAATGATCTTGTAAAGTTCAAGGAGATGAGCCAGTCCATCATCGCCAACCGGTATGACAGCTGTCTGGATGATGTAAAGGAGAAGGTATATACAAGAGATTTGTTTGGTCGAGATTAGTGATATGGGATATAGACATATTTGCTAAAAGCTTTTTTCGTTTTCTTGTTCCATCGGGCCTTCTATAGAGTCTAGACTGTAAACACTCAATAATACAGGAATGATAGCATAAAAGGTTCCTCCTTGCGACCACGGAGAGAGCGAGAGGGGTTGTATCAGGTCTAGGAGAATAGAGTCATAGAGAGCCTGCGTCATGCGAAGGGAAGGGGATCTAGTAGAGAGTCCTATGGCAGAGGTGCTTCACCAGAACCTGAAGGAGATAGAGAAGTCAGATATACTGGAGAAGCTGGGGCTGGAACCTGGAAAATATATGCTTCTTTCCGCCCACAGAGAGGAGAATATTGATACAGAGAAGAACTTTTTGTCGCTCTTTACAGCCATCAATAAGCTGGTCGAAAAGTATGAGATGCCTATCCTCTATTCCTGCCATCCCCGTTCCAGAAAGCGTCTGGAGGAGTCAGGTTTTCAATTGGATCCGAGGGTAGTACGGCATGAGCCGTTGGGCTTCCATGACTATAACCATCTGCAGATGAACGCTTTTGCGGTAGTGTCTGACTCGGGCACGCTGCCGGAGGAAAGTTCTTATTTTACCTCTATTGGCCATCCCTTCCCGGCGGTATGTATCCGTACATCAACGGAGCGGCCGGAGGCTCTGGATAAGGCCTGCTTTATCCTGGCCGGGATTGACGAAACCTCCCTTCTGCAGGCCGTGGATACGGCAGTGGAGATGAACCGGAACGGAGATTATGGCATCCCGGTGCCGGATTATGTGGAGGAGAATGTGAGCACAAAAGTGGTGAAGATCATCCAGAGCTATACTGGTGTGGTGAATAAGATGGTGTGGCGGAAATTTTAAGCAAATGCCTTGGGGAGTAAGCAGCAGAGGAGTATAGTGATCCTGTAAGAATAATTCCTATTGTAGATACAATCATGAAAAGTCAAGGGATTCTAATATAATACGCAAAAATGTGTTATGTTAGAAAGTGTGAGGATTATTTTATGCTACAATGTTTTGAGGCTCATTTCAGTATCGTGTTTATCTATTATGATATGTGAAGCAGGAAATTATATAGTACCAGCAGATCCAGCTTCAAATAAAAGTGTACCTTCGGCTAACATTTTGCAGACTCAGTCTGTTTGAATATTTTGTGTGGGAGCACCACTTTATGGATAAACTGATTCCCTAGTCTGAGCAGATACCGATACAAAATGAAAATAGAGAATATATAAATCGGAAATGACGGTCAAAAAATACGCTGGTACGAGTTGCCGTGCATAGCAAGGAGAGAATTGTGAACAGTTTTGAAGATGATTTTGAAAAAGAGAAAGATATGTACAAATTGGAGATGAGAATGTATTAAAACTGCTTCAGAAATATTATCAAAAAAACAGAGAGGCAATCCTTAAAAGCGGTTATCTTTTTGTGAATAACAGAGGAAAACGTTTTACGGAGCAGTCTATGCGCGCCATGATCAGGCGTTATGCACAGGAGGCTGGGATAAGCAGGAAGATTACACCGCATATGTTCCGTCATTCGCTCGCCACATATTTAATTGAAGAAGGGGTAGATATTAGCTGTGTCCAGGAAATTTTCGGGCACAGTTCAATCAAGACAACAAGGATTTACGTGCATGTTGCTGCCGGGAAGCAGGCCGAAATATTGCGGTGTAAGCATCCCAGGAAAAAGATGATGATCCAAAGCAGGCGAAACGAATGATTGATTCAAAGATGTAAGTAAAAAATTAATAAAAACATAAGACAGGCTTCCTTGACGGGATTCAAAAAAGCGTATACTATGGAGTCTCAAAAAAATGATGAATGATAACGGACATAATAAAAAGGGGCATTGTATATGGACTTATATCAGATGGTGGCGGTACACAGCCGGCCTTGGTCAGATAGGGAGATTTTATTTTTCGGAAGTGTGATTCTGGGATGCGTGTTGATCCTTCTGGCAGCAGTGGGAATGCACAAGATCACGAAAACACAGGCGTTAGGAACCCTGATGATACTTGTCTATATGATAATCATATTTGGTTCTACAGTATTCACAAGAGGGGTAAGTTTTCGCCAGTGTGAGCTGACTGTTTTCTGGTCATGGAAAGAGGCGTTGGTTGGCCGTGACAGAGAGATGATAACAGAAATCTTGTTGAATTGCGTTATGCTCATGCCTGTTGGGATCCTCCTTCCAATGACAGTGGGACACAGGGTGCATCCTGCTGTGGCGCTTCTAACGGGTGCGATTTTATCAGGGACTATTGAGGTGAGCCAGCTTATCTTTGCGAGAGGATTGTTCGAATGGGATGATATTATTCACAATTCCTTAGGGTGCATGCTGGCCTGCGTTGTCGCTAATAGCATATTCAAGCTTTTCCAGAGGGGGAGAAGGCATTTATTTGGAAGACGGTGTAGTGATTTGAGATAAGATCTGGGGCGAGAAAATGTTTGATGAGCTCAATACCATTGCCGGGTTGGATATATTCAATGAGCAGAGTCATTGGTAATGCCCGTTACAACATGCAGTGGGGTTCAGAGGGGGCAGTTGCATTAAACTGTTGTATATGAGAACAATATATATAATTAAATAATCCCTCAATACTCTTCAGGATTGCTGGTACAAAACTGATCCAGATTATATCGGTGCTAATCTTAATGAGCGAGGGAAAAGTTTTGAACTGGTAAAAATATTTAGCGAAAATGTACAGGTTGGGATAAAATAGGACATAAAAAAGATTATCTTTATATTGCTACGTTAATATCATCACAGATGGGAAGCGAAAGGCTGCCGACACACTCACAGGAGTACCTGAGATGCTGGATACGCCGCCCAGCTTGTAATATCGTGTTGGAGTTTCTAAAGTATTTCCGCCATTTTGGGTTTTATCTGGTATTTCCTTTTTCATGGGTATCGTTAACTGGGATTTCCGGCGACAGAGAATTAGATTATCTATCTGGGAGGATATCATAACCGAGTGAGGAGAGCTCTTCTGGAGCAGGGATGTATCCGGGGAGAAATTCTTTAGCGCTCGTTTCCGCCTTTTGAATCACATCTACTCCTTTCCTTCCTGCACATATTCCCGTGCCAGCTTCTGCTGGGCCTCATCCATGGTCACCTTCCCCTTGGTGATCCCCACCATGCCGCTTTCCTTTAGCTTTCTAATAGTGCGGTTTAAAGTCTTTACAGAAATGCCTGTCTCTTCATGAATTTCCTCCCTGGTCCGGCGGATGACGCAGGAATGATACTCCTCAATGTACTGAAGAAAGTAAAGAAGGAGCAGGTGCTGGGGAGGATAGAACAGCCGGTTGCCGCGGTTGTAGGAGGAGCGGTACAGTTTGTATGCTATTTTCTGGGATACCAGGCGCAGAAAGTGAATATCTTTTTCGATCCAGTCTTCAAAATCTTTTCTGGAAAAATACAGGACGGTGCAGTCCGTCGTTGTCTCGATCGTGACGGAGGTGCGTGGTTTCCCGGCCAGGATTGCCACCTCGCCTACGAAATCTATCGGATCATTTCTTTCAATCATAAATACATTTCCATTTTCGAATTCATTGATAACCCGATGATAGCCTTCACAGACGATACCGAAGTAATCAAGTTTGGCGTCTTTTTGATGGATGATCGTTTTTGGCGGATAGGTCTTGATGGTGCAGCGGGTTTTCAGTTCTTCCGGCATATAGCGGAGATAATTTTCCAGTTCCGGCACTTTGATAAGCAGTTCAGTTAATGTCATAGCAGATTTCCCCCTCTTTTTTTACAGTATACAACAAAAACAGCTCATTTGTCCTTTTTTTCCTGCGTCTGTTTTTATATAATGCGTTGGTATGTGACAAGTCACGGAAAACGAATGAGAGACGAAGGAGAAGAGAGATGAAAAAGGAAACCTATGTTTATCCATCTACAATGGCCAGGCTGAAAGCAGAGTATAAGATTTTCATCCTGGCTTTTGTATTTATCGTGATCGCGGATTCCATCGGACAGATCCAGGTGCCGCTGGGACCGGGGACGCTGATTTTGTTCCCTATTTTTTATTCCCTGATCATGGGAGTGCTTTCGGGGCCGGAGGTTCTGAAAATATTTAATAAAAAGGAAGTCAAAGCGGCGTCGAAACTGGTGATCGTAGCGATCTGCCCGTTTATTGCAAAGCTTGGCATCAATGCAGGAGCGAGCATTGAAGTGATTTTGTCTGCGGGACCGGCGTTGATCCTGCAGGAAATCGGGAATCTGGGGACGATCTTTCTGGCCATGCCGTTTGCTCTTCTCCTGGGATTAAAAAGAGAAGCCATCGGCGCAACCCATTCTATCAACCGGGAGTCCAACCTGGCGTTGATCACAGATATGTTTGGCCCGGATTCGCCGGAGACAAGGGGAAGCCTTTCTATTTACGTGGTAGGCGGTATGGTGGGAACGATTTTCTTTAGCTTCCTTACCACCATTGTAGCGTCTCTGAACCTGTTCCATCTCTATGCCCTTGGTATGGCCTCCGGTGTGGGAGCGGGCATCCTGATGGCCAGTGCGACGGCGAGTCTGGCGCTGATCTATCCGGATATGGCAGCGGAACTGTCGGCCCTTGCCAGCACCAGTGAGACCATTTCCGGTATTACGGGGATTTATGTGGCGATCTTTGTTGGGATCCCATTGACGAAGAAGCTGTATCAGCTTTTGGAGCCGCCAATCGCAAAGCTCAGACGAGAGCCAAGCGAAGTGCTGGAGCGGCAGCGGCTGGAAGAGCAGGAAGGTAAATCAGAAGAGATGGAGGGACGATAGATGCGGTATGCAGAGTGGGGAATTTTACTGGTAATTTCAGGGCTTGGTATTGCCCTGGCGAATTTTATCGGATTTGATGTGGGATTTCTGGATTCACTGCCGGGAATCCTGGTGCTGCTGGGGATTTCGGCGGCAGCGGTGGTGGTAAGCAAAATCCTGCCTTTGAAACTGCCGATCGTGGCATACTGCTCTATTATCGGACTTCTGGCAGCCAGCCCGGTCTGCCCGGCCAGGGAGTTTGTGATTGCTGCGGCAGATGGCATTAACTTTACGGCGCCGCTTACGCTGGTGGGCGCTTATGCTGGCATATCCATAGGAGATCAGATTAAGTCCTTTGTAAAACAGGGCTGGAAAATGATCATTGTAGGCGTACTGGTCATGACCGGCACCTTCCTGGGATCTGCCGTGATCGCGCAGGTTGTGCTGTCTTTGACCAATGCTATTTAAAAGGAGAAGCAAATGAAACATCAGGCGGATTTTTTGATCAGAAACAGTGATTATCTGAATGAAATGTTTGAACTGACAGAGGGGAAGAGTATCCTGATCAGTGATGGGAAAATTGAAGCGATTGATTCGGCTGCAGATTTGGAAGAACGCTACCAGTGGCGGGAAGAGATGGATGGGAGCGGCTGTATCTATATGCCTGGACTGGTGGACAGCCATATGCATACCGGGCAGCAGCTTCTGCGGGGGCGGGTGCTGGATGAGATGCCCATGATCTGGACCCGGATCATGCTGCCTTATGAGAGCACACTGACACCGGAGAAAATGCGGCTGAGCGCGCAGGCGGCAGCAGTGGAGATGATCCATGCCGGAACCACCGGATTTATCGATGCTGGCAGTTACTTTATGGAGGAAGCGGCAAAGGTGTATGCATCAAGTGGGCTTCGAGGGGCGCTTTCTTATTCTACCATGGATCAGGCAGGGCTTCCGGAGTCGATTGCCATGGATGCAGGGACTGCGGTCCGGAAGACGGATGAGCTTTATGAAGGTTTCCACGGATTGGGGAATCTCAAGGTATACTATTCTCTGCGGTCTCTGATTTCCTGTTCCGAGGAGCTGATCCTTCTGGCGGCAGAGAAGGCAAAGGAAAAGCAGACGATGCTCCAGGCTCATATGAACGAGTATCCGGGGGAGATCAATTTTTATATGGAAAAGAAACAGCTTCGCCCGTATGAGTATCTGGACAGCCTTGACGTGCTGGGAGAATATTTCCTTGGGGCGCACAGCCTTCTCCTTTCAGAGCAGGAGATAGAGATTCTGAAGGAGCATAAGGTGAAGGTTTGTCACTGCCCTTTCAGCAATTGTGGGAAAGCGGCTCCGCATACACCGGAGCTTTTAAAACGGGGGCTTGTGATCGGCCTTGGAACGGACGGTGCGGCTCATGGAGGATTAAGCCTCTTTAATGAGATGAAGATTTTCCGTTCTGTCATGAATTTGACTTTTGGCGTGCCGCTTGCGGAGCCTGCTGTTATGCCGGCGAAGACAATCCTGAAAATGGCCACGGAAGGAGGCCAGACCTGCCTGGGCGGCAAAAGCGGCGTGGACGGAGTGATACGGCCGGGAGCCAGGGCAGATATGATCGGGCTGGATAAAAACCGGATTTATCTGGCGGCTTACGGACAGATTGCAAACACGACCCTGGAAAGCGTCAATGCCGGGGATGTCCGGGATTCCATCTGCGCCGGAAAGGTGCTGATGAAAGACTATGAGATCCTGACGATGGATGAGCAGAAAATCTACCGGGAAGTTTGCCGTTTCCGGCAAGAGGAAAGGATGGCTTAAGAAAATGACGGTGTATCTCATAATCATCATCGCCAATCTGCTGGTGGGAGGAATGATCGGACTGACCGGAATTGCCGGATTTCTTCTGCCCATGTTGTATTCGGGATTCCTGGGGATGCCGGCGGCGCAGGGCCTGGCGCTGAGCTTTTTTGCCTTTTTGATCTCTGGCGTATTGGGAGCCTATAATTATTATAAAGCCAGGAACCTGGATCTTAAGCTGGCGCTTGTGATCAGTGCCGGAAGCCTCATAGGGGCAGTACTTGGGGTCCGGCTCAACCTTATGATCGATGAAGTGATTGTAAAAAGGATCCTCTATCTGGTTGTGCTGGCTTCTGGAATATCTATACTGCTCCGGAAAGAATCGGACAAGAAGAATGCGGAAGCAGGAAAATCTTTGACGCCGGGCCTTAGTGTAGTCTTTGGCGCGGTGACAGGGGCTCTCTGCGCACTTTCCGGAGCGGGTGGGCCAATCCTGGTGATGCCCCTTCTGGTCGTTCTTGGGGTACCGGTAAAGATTGCGGTGGGGGTGGCGTTGTTGAACTCCGTGTTTATTGCAATCCCCTCCTGCATTGGCTACAGCCTTCAGTGCGATCCGCAGGAAATGGCGGTTTTGCTTTTCGTGTCAATGGTAAGCCATGGGATTGGTGTATGGGCGGGCAGCAGAAACGCAGCAGTTTTAAAGCCGGAACCATTGAAAAAAGGAGTTGCAGTATTTTCCGTGCTTATCGCGCTCTTTAAGCTGGTTACGGGTTAAATATACCCAAAGCAGAAAGGTTTCTTGAAGATTTCTCAGAAGAAGTCGATTGGGGTAAATCAGCTTATGAGACAGGCAGGAGCTTTAGGATATCCCCAAATGGGATTGCCACATCTTCGACCGTCAGCACCTGTGTGTCAGTGTCGATGGAAGAGACGATCCCGGTCTGTGTGCGGCAGATGCCCAGAGAAGACGGGCAGGTGGGAACACATCCGGAATTCTCAGTGATTTCCGGGGAAAAAAAGACCACCTGTACCATCTGCCCCTTTTGAATCTGTTCGAAAAGTCTGGACAGTTTCTCCAGTTCATCTTCAGCCAGAACAGGCTGGGGAACCAGCAGGGACTCAAATGCTTTCTGGTCGATGACTTTATCATAGCCGGTCAGGGCGGCAAAGGGAGCAAAGATTTTTGCCCTGTCTGGAATGGGCATGCGGGGATGGCGGATGCGCGAGGACTCGTCATCCGGGCGAGATTTTCCGATGATATCGCCGTAGATCCGGGCGACTTTTGTGTGAGTCTGTTTCATGAAGCTTCCTTCTTTCTATATGGCCTGTCAGGCCCGGTGACCGCCGATCTGGCCGTTGCGCTCTATGGTGGTGGCTCCGTCCTGCAGGCTGGTGCCTTTTAAGAGGGCGTTTTTTCCATATTTTTTCTTGACTTCCAGTATGGTATGCTGGAGTCTTTTTTCTTTTTCCAGCTTTTCGGGATCAGAGAAAAGATCAAACTGGGTATAAGTATCATCTGACACGCGGTTGGCCGTGAGGGTGACACGGCGGATCATAAGTCTGGGATCCACAATCTGGTCGTACAGGGCCAGTACCGACGGAAGGATCTTTCCTGCGCTGGATGTGGGACTTTTTAGCCGGACGGTTCCGTGGGCAGGTTTGGGGACTGCCCGGCCGTAATGATCGATGTGGATGGAACCCTGATATTTGGTATTGGTAAGGCTGGAGCGGTCATATCCAATATGCAGAGTAACAGAGTCTGCGGCCAGATCCTCGGCTGCAAGCTGCAGGATCAGCTCATCCGTCATCTCCCGGACGATGATCCGGGCTTTCTCATAAGGATAGGGACAGGACAGCACCTGGCCGCTTCCGAGGGAATTGCTCTGGGGACGATAATGCTTGATGTCAGCCATGGTACAGGGCTCCAGCCCCCAGGCGTGGTCGATGAGGATTTCCGCATCGATCCCGAAGGTTTTGTAGAGCCAGTCCTCCTGGTCGATGGAGGCACGGGCCAGGTCGCCCATGGTAAAGATCTGCCGCTTTTCCAGCGCTTTGGCAGTGCCGCGGCCCATACGCCAGAAGTCTGTGATAGGCCGGTGGTCCCAGAGCAGATATTTATAAGACTCTTCATCCAGCTCGCCGATCCGGACACCGTCCGCATCAGCTTCTGTGTGCTTTGCCATAATGTCCATAGCAATCTTGCACAGATAGAGATTCGTGCCGATCCCGGCCGTGGCAGTGATCCCAGTCGCCTTCAGTATGTCTAAAAGGATTGCCTTGGTAAGGGTCCGGGCGTCCATCTGGTAGAGGTCCAGATAATCACTGATATCCAGGAAACATTCGTCGATGGAATATACGTGGATATCATCGGCGCTGACGTACTGCAGATAAATCGAGTAGATCCGGCCGGAATACTGCATGTACAGTGCCATGCGCGGCGGAGCCGTGATGTAGGGGATCTGCTGTCCGGTGCGCTTCTCTATATCGGAGAGGACCTGGCGGACTTCAAAGAGCCGGCTTCGTCCGGAGAGACCGTACTTTTTCAGGGATGGAGAAACGGCGAGGCAGATGGTTTTATCCGTCCGGGAGACGTCGGCTACCACCAGGTTGGTAGTCAGAGGGTCCAGTCCCCGTTCCACACATTCCACAGAAGCATAGAAACTTTTCAGATCGATAGCAATGTAGGTGCGCGGCGTGTTCATAAAATCCCTCCCTTTGTGATCCCATTATAATATATTTCCCAGAAAAAAGCAAACATATGTTCGATAATAAATAAAAAAGAAGACTTGCATTAGTATATGGATTGGACTATAATATATACGGTAGAAAAAAAGAAATTCTTCGGGGTCGGGTGAAAGTCCCAACCGGCGGTAGAGTCCGCGACCCGGTGCTTTTGCGGCATTGGCTGATCCGGTGAGATTCCGGAACCGACAGTACAGTCTGGATGAGAGAAGAATGATGTGATTGTAAGGAGATTTAAGACCCCGGTACTTCGTAAGTATCGGGTTTTCTTTTTGCCGGTCAGTTGCATGGTTCCTGGAAGATTTTCTTTCTGACAAACAAATATTGCAGTAAAAGGAGAGAAAGAAACATGAGTACAGAAGTAATGCGTGGTGCAAATGTAAAATCGAGGAACAAGGTAAGAATGATGGCGCAGATCGGAATGCTGTCTGCCATTGCAGTGGTGCTGATGCTGTTTGAAATTCCGCTGCCTTTCGCACCGGCTTTTTATGAGATTGATTTCAGCGAAGTTCCGGTGCTGATCGGATGCTTTGCCATGGGGCCGCTGGCCGGGGCTGCCATTGAATTTTTGAAGATTCTTCTGAATTTTGCCATCAACGGGACGACAACAGCAGGAGTAGGCGAAATTGCCAATTTCCTGATCGGATGTTCCCTGGTGGTTCCGGCTGCTTTGATCTATCGCTGGAAACGGACCAGGACGGGAGCCATCATCGGTATGATCACGGGAACCGTGTTTATGACAGTAGTTGGCTGTTTTCTGAATGCATTTGTATTGCTGCCCACCTATGCAGTGGCCTTTGGCATGCCGATCGACGGGCTGGTGCAGATGGGAACAGCTGTAAATTCAGCGATCACCAGTCTGACCACTTTTGTCTTATTTGCAGTGGCACCGTTTAACCTGTTAAAAGGAACGCTGGTCTCCCTGATTGTATTTTTGATCTATAAGAAGATCAGCCCGGTATTTAAAATGAACAGGTAATTTCAGGGCTGCACTTTAAAGCGCTAAATTGGGGACGGGGGATTTCCGGAAATCCCCCGTCCCCAATTAGGCGCTTCTTTTATTGTTTTTTTTCTCACCAGTTGGTATAATGGCTGTAATTAAATGTATGAATTGAGGAATACGTATGAAGAATTTATTGATTTTGGGGGCGGGCGGTTTTGGCCATATGATTCAGGAGACGGCCAGACTGCTTGGCTATGAGAAGGTGGCTTTTCTGGATGATGCGGTGAAGGATCCGGACGTCGTTGGAAAATGCTGCGATTACCGGGATTTTCTGGGGACTTATGATACGGCGGTGGCAGGACTTGGGGACAACGGCATGCGGCTGTACTGGACGGAAAAGCTGATGGAGGCCGGATACCAGGTGCCGGCGATCATTCATCCGTCGGCGGTGGTAAGCCCCAGTGCAGTGATTGGACAGGGGAGTTTTGTACTGCAGAGAGCGGTTGTGAATACCCATACCGTGGTGGAGCACGGCGTGCTGATCAACAGCGGCGCAGTGGTGGACCATGATTCTTATATCGCAAGCGGCGCCCATATCGGACTGGGAAGCGTTGTAAAGTCTAACTGTACGATCGCTTCCAAGCGGAAGGTGGAGGCCGGAGAGGTAATCTTTTCCACAAGGAGGAAGATTGACGGTGTCAGCGACCGGAATCTGGAGGATGCCATCTATGCCTTTGGCTTCGGCCCGAGGTGCAGTTATGTAAAGCCTTTCGGGGCCGGGCATATCAACGAGACCTATGCAGTCTATATGCCGTCACCGGAAGGGGAGGACGAGCTTGCCTATGTCCTGCAGAGAGTCAACAGCAATGTATTCAGAGATCCGGCAGGGGTCATGGATAATATCTTTGGTGTGACAGAATATATGAGGGGCGTGATCCGTAAGGAAGGCGGAGACCCGGACAGGGAGACGCTGTCCTATATCAAGACGAAGAGCGGTTTGAACTATTTTGAAGACAGTGAAGGCGAACCATGGCGGTGCTATAATTTTATTCCGGATTCGGAATGTTATCAGCTGGTGGAAAATCCGGAACAGCTCTACGAGGCTGGCAGCAGTTTTGGACATTTCTTAAAACAGCTGATCGAATATCCGGCGTCAGAATTGAAGGAAACGATCCCGGATTTTCATCATACGGCCAAGAGGTATGAGGCTTTTCAGGTGGCAGTGGACCGGGACCTTAAAAACAGGGCCCATACCTGTGCCCCGGAAATTGCGTTTGTAAAAGAAAGAAAAGAGGACTGCAGCGTACTGGTGTGCCAGCAGGAAGAGGGAAAACTTCCGCTGAGAGTGACCCACAACGACACGAAGCTTAATAACATTCTGTTTGACAGCCAGACCGGCAAAGGGCTGTGTATCATTGACCTGGATACGATCATGCCCGGGCTTGCGGCCAACGATTTCGGAGATTCCATCCGTTCCGGTGCTACCACGGGCGCGGAAGATGAAAAGAATCTGGATCTGGTACATTTTGATATGGAGCTGTATGAAGCGTATGTAAAAGGATATCTGGAGGCGGCAGGAGAAGTGCTGACTCCGGCGGAGGTAGAGAGTCTTCCCTGGGGAGCAAGGCTGATGACTCTGGAGTGCGGCATGCGGTTTCTGACCGATTATCTGCAGGGAGACACTTATTTTAAGACTGCTTATCCGGAGCACAATCTGGTGAGGGCTCGCACCCAGTTCCGTCTGGTAGAGGAGATGGAGCAGCAGTTTGAACGGATGCGGGAGCTGGCAAGGCAGTATGCCGGGAGTGGTGTGAGCAGAGAGGAGGCATAATATGCCGGTTGAAGTAAAGATTAAAATGGATGTGGAATCCATGACGGATTTCATGTTTTATCATATTTATTCCGGCCCGGTGGGAATGATGACGATGGGACTTGGCGCATTGAATGTGGGCTGTGTCGTGGCATTTATCTTGCGGGGAGATTATCTGATGATGCTCTTGTTTTTGGCATTCGCGATACTGATCATCGGTGTATTTCCGTTTTATATCAAGCGGAAGGTGGCAAAACAGATGGAACATTCCAAGCGCCTTGCAGTAGAAGTGGTCTACAAATTTGATGATGAAGGCATTGAGACGACCACATCCTATGACAGTGGAAAGGCGCCCTGGGATATGTTTAAGAAGGCTGCGGCGACCAAAAAGAATATCATTATCTATGATGCATCAAAGCGTGCGGTGATCCTTCCGCTTCATCAGATCGAAGAGGAAAAGGGAGAGATCGCAGCACTGATCCAGAAGCATATGCCGGCATCGGCGGTAAAGCTTCAGAAAGCTTTCGGAAAGAAGTAGAAGGGAAAAAGATGGTAATAGAAACATATCAGGAAACGGAAACCTTTGAACTGGGACGCAGGCTGGGAAAAGAAGCCCGGGCCGGGCAGGTCTACACGCTGGTGGGAGATCTGGGGGTAGGCAAGACGGTATTTACCAAAGGTCTTGCTGCCGGGCTTGGAATTGAAGAACCGGTCAGCAGCCCTACGTTTACGATCGTACAGGTATATGAGGAAGGGCGTCTGCCCTTCTATCATTTTGATGTCTACCGGATTGGTGATGTGGAAGAGATGGATGAAATCGGCTATGAGGATTATATTTATGGAGACGGCGTCAGCCTGATCGAGTGGGCTGATCTCATCAGAGAGATTCTTCCGGAACACTATACGGAAGTGAAGATTGAAAAAGATTTGCAAAAAGGATATGATTATCGGAGGATCAGTATATGCGAGTATTAGCCTTGGACAGCTCTGGTCTGGTGGCGAGTGTGGCTATTGTGGAAGACACTCCGGAGACTGGTGAAGCACAGACCATTGCAGAATATACGGTAAATTATAAAAAAACACATTCCCAGACGCTGCTTCCCATGCTGGATGAAGTAGTGAAAATGACAGAGACGGACCTTCATACCATCGATGCCATTGCGGTTGCATCTGGTCCGGGATCTTTTACCGGACTTCGGATTGGATCCGCTACAGCCAAAGGACTGGGGCTGGCGCTTGACAAACCTTTGATCCCGGTGCCGACGCTGGAGGGACTGGCCTACAACCTGTGTGGGGTATCGGGCATTGTCTGCCCGATCATGGATGCCAGACGGGGACAGGTCTATACGGGAATATACCGGTTTGAAGAGGGAGATCGTCTGACGGTTCTGGAAGGACAGATGGCGGTCAGCATCGAAGAACTGGGAGAAAAGCTGAAGACTTATGAAGAAAAGGTAACATTCCTGGGAGACGGCGTGCCGGTATTCCGGCAGGTGCTGACAGAGCAGATCATGAAGGGTTGTGAGACTGCATTCGCACCGGCAAATATGAACCGGCAGAGGGCTGCGTCGGTAGGGACTCTGGGACTCCTTTACTATAAGGAAGGAAAGACAGAGACGGCAGCCGAACATAAACCAGACTATTTGCGGGTATCTCAGGCAGAGCGTGAGAGAAAGGAGCGGATGGAGCATGATTCAGTTTCAATGTGATTATACAGAAGGGGGACATCCTCTGATCCTGGAAAAACTGATGGAGACGAATCTGGAGCAGACGGAAGGATACGGGGAGGATTCCCACTGTGAGCATGCCAGAAGCCTGATCCGGGAAGCGTGCCGGACTCCGGAGGCGGATGTCCATTTCCTGGTGGGAGGAACCCAGACAAATTTTACCGTTATCAGTTCCATCCTGCGTCCCCATCAAGGCGTTCTGGCGGCAGATACGGGACACATTAACGTCCACGAGACTGGTGCGGTGGAGGCTACCGGACATAAAGTGCTGACCCTTCCAAGTCCGGACGGGAAGATCCGGGCCGCCCAGGTAAGAGAGGCTTATGAGGCACACTGGAATGATGCGAATCATGAACATATGGTTCAGCCGGGAATGGTGTATATCTCGCATCCCACAGAAAATGGAACACTGTATACAAAAGATGAACTGAAAGAGTTATATAAGACCTGCCAGGAGTTAGAGCTGCCTCTGTTCCTGGATGGAGCAAGGCTTGGATATGGCCTGATGTCCGAGGCATCCAATCTGACACTTCCAGAGGTGGCAGAATATACAGACGTCTTTTATATCGGAGGGACCAAGGTGGGAGCGCTGTTCGGAGAGGCAGTGGTGATCACGGCTCCTGAGCTGAAAAAGGATTTTCGTTATCTGATCAAGCAGAGAGGCGGAATGCTGGCCAAGGGACGGCTTCTGGGAATCCAGTTTGAGACACTGTTTACCGACGGACTGTATTTTCAGATCGCGGACCATGCGGACAAACTGGCGATGAAGTTGAAACAGACCTTCCAGAAAAAGGGATATCCTCTGCGGTATGACTCTTATACCAATCAGCAGTTTCCGGTTCTTCCGGATGAGCATCTGGAACGGTTAAAGGAGAAGTTTGAGTTCAGTTTCTGGGAAAAGACAGATGAGACCCACAGCGCTGTGCGAGTCTGCACCAGCTGGGCAACAAAAGAGGAAGCGGTGGACGAGCTGATCCGGGAGATCGACGAACTGAATGCTCTGGAGGTTCAAAGGGCTGAAAAAGAAGATCTGGAAAAGATCGGAGAACTGGAAAAGGAGATTTTTCCGGACGCCTGGAGCGTAAGGTCCCTTACAGAAACCTGGGAACAGAAAACCTCGGTGATGATCACGGCCCGAAAAGACGGGGAGATTGTGGGATATCTGATCGTATATCTGGTACAGGGCGAAGGTGAGATTGCCAGGATTGCCGTAAAGAAGGACTGCAGGCGGCAAGGGGTTGCCGGTCACATGGTCCTGGAGCTGGAAAATGTCTGCGAGGAGCAGAAGGTTCACAAGCTGATGCTGGAAGTAAGAGAAAGCAATCTGGATGCCATTTCCTTTTATAAGGATAAGGGATTTACCGAGGACGGACTCAGAAAATCGTATTATTCGGATCCCACAGAGGATGCGGTGCTGATGAGCCGTGAGCTTGGAAGATAGCTGGCAGAGTTGACAGCAGTTTCCACTAGGCATCCGGCATCAGTATGGATATAATGTAGGCGTAACAGACAAAAGACGAGTGATAAAGATTCACAGGAGGAATGGTATGCGCCAATATTGTACAGAACTGAAGAAGACAGAGGAACTTGAGAAAATCATTTGTAATAAATGCGGAAAAGAGATACCGGTTGTTGGAGGGGTTCCCCAGGAGGATGTGCTGGAAGTGGAAAAGCGCTGGGGATATCATTCCAGAAAGGATAATCAGGTGGATCGGTTCGATCTCTGTGAGGATTGTTATGATGAACTGGTATCTGGATTCCGGATTCAGATAGAGGAATGAAGATAGAATGTTAGATGTATGTTTACTGGGAACAGGAGGCATGATGCCTCTTCCATACCGATGGCTGACGTCGCTTCTGGTGCGCTATAATGGCAGCAGTCTTCTCATTGACTGCGGTGAGGGCACACAGATTGCCATCAAGGAGAAGGGCTGGAGCTTTAAGCCCATCGATGTGATCTGTTTTACTCATTATCACGGGGATCACATCAGCGGGCTGCCGGGTCTTCTTCTGACTATGGGAAATGCAGACCGAACCGAGCCTTTGACGCTGATCGGGCCGAGGGGGCTGGAACGGGTAGTGAATGCGCTTCGGGTCATTGCGCCGGAGCTTCCCTTTTCTATTAAATATGTAGAGATTACCGAGCCGGAGCAGACATTCGAAATGAATGGCTACCGGCTGAAGGCGTTTCGGGTAAATCACAATGTCCTGTGTTACGGATATACGATGGAGGTGGACCGGGCCGGAAAGTTTGATGTAGAGAGGGCAACAAAAGCCCAGATTCCGCAGCGGTACTGGGGAGTGCTCCAGAAAGGAGAGACGGTGGAGCTGGACGGTCACGTCTATACGCCGGATATGGTGCTGGGACCGCAAAGAAAAGGAATCAAGCTTACCTATTGCACAGATACACGGCCGACAGATTCTATCCGAAAAAATGCGGCAGGGTCGGATCTGTTTATCTGTGAAGGCATGTATGGAGAAAAAGATAAACAGAAAAAAGCTAAAGAATATAAGCACATGACGTTTTATGAGGCGGCGCAGCTTGCAAAGGATGCGGACGTGGGGGAACTGTGGCTGACGCACTACAGCCCGTCGCTGAACCGTCCGGAAGAGTATATGGATGAGGTGCGGGAGATTTTTCCGCGGGCCATTGCGGCAAAGGACCGGCGTACGGTAGAATTGGTGTTTGAGGATTAGGAAGAAGGGAAGGAAAGAACATGAGTCAGGAAAAAGACGTTTTGATTCTTGCGATTGAAAGCTCCTGCGATGAGACGGCAGCGGCTGTGGTGAAAAATGGAAGAGAAGTGCTGTCAAATGTGATCTCTTCCCAGATCGCCCTGCATACGCTGTATGGCGGAGTGGTACCGGAGATCGCGTCCCGGAAACATATAGAGAAAATCAATCAGGTCATCCAGGCGGCGCTGGATGAGGCAGAGGTAACCCTGGAAGATATTACAGCTATAGGTGTTACCTACGGTCCCGGGCTTGTGGGTGCGCTGCTGGTAGGCGTAGCAGAAGCGAAAGCGATTGCCTATGCTGCAAAGAAACCATTGATCGGAGTGCATCACATCGAAGGGCATATTGCCGCGAATTTTATTGAACATCCGGATCTGGAACCGCCGTTTTTCTCTCTGGTGGTGTCCGGCGGACACACCCATTTGGTGAGGGTAAAAGATTATGGGAAATTTGATATTATTGGAAGGACCAGAGATGACGCGGCAGGGGAGGCCTTCGACAAGGTGGCCAGGGCCATCGGTCTTGGATATCCCGGCGGACCGAAGATCGACCGGGTGTCAAAGGAAGGAAATCCAGACGCCATCGCATTTCCACGGGCACATGTAGAAGATGCGCCTTATGATTTCAGCTTCAGTGGTCTGAAGTCGGCGGTGCTGAACTATATCAATGGCTGCCAGATGAAAGGAGAAGCTTACAGTCAGGCGGATGTGGCGGCCTCTTTCCAGAAAGCGGTGACAGACGTGCTGGTGGCAAATGCCATGCATGCGGTGGAGGAGTACCAGGTAGATCAGTTTGCCATTGCTGGAGGCGTGGCATCAAATTCGGCCCTGCGCCAGGCAATGAAGGAGGCTTGTGAAGCGCGAGGTGTGAAGTTTTACTATCCATCACCCATTTATTGTACAGATAATGCAGCCATGATCGGTGTGGCGGCTTACTATGAATATAGAAACGGAACCAGAAGCGGCTGGGATCTGAATGCGGTTCCGAACCTCAAGCTGGGAGAAAGGTAGGAGTCTGATGGAAAACGGACAGAGAGAAAAAAAGCATTGCACGGCAATCGTACTGGCAGCCGGCCAGGGGAAACGTATGGGAACCTCTGTGCAAAAACAGTATATTCAGCTGGACCGGCATCCGCTGATCTACTATACTCTGCAGACGTTTGAAGATGCTCAGGTGATCGACGATGTCATCCTGGTTGTAGGTCCGGGACAGGAGGATTATGCATACCAGGAAATCGTGCGGAAGTATTATTTTACAAAAGTAAAGGCAATTGTTCCCGGAGGGAAGGAGCGCTATGACTCTGTCTGGAACGGGTTAAAGGTGCTGAAAAGTGGGGCGCTGGGAGAAACAGCGAAAAATGGGTATACGTTTATCCATGACGGCGCAAGATTGTTTGTGGACGAGGATATGCTGCGCCGGGGATATGAGACGGTGGAAAAGTATCGTGCCTGTGTAGCCGGAATGCCGAGTAAGGATACGGTAAAGCTGGTGGATGAGGATGGATTTGCAGAAGAGACGCCGGACCGGAAACGGGTCTGGACGGTGCAGACGCCTCAGGTATTTGAAACTTCTCTGATCGTTGAAGCATATTCCAGGCTGATGAGGGAAGACTCTATAGAGGTGACAGATGATGCCATGGTGGTTGAGAAGACCATGGATGTGCCGGTGAAATTATACGAAGGGTCATATCGAAATATCAAGGTCACGACACCAGAAGATCTGGAAATCGCGAAGGTATTTCTAAAGGATCGTTACAGGTTCTAGTCTCAGATTGTAAAAAATGAAAATATTGGGAAATAATTGTTGACGCTGAAATTTTTGTGTGATACAATAACCAATGTCGCTGAGAGAAGAGACGAGAACCAAAGACGTGGAGAGGTATCGAAGTGGTCATAACGAGGCGGTCTTGAAAACCGTTTGTCCGCAAGGGCGCGTGGGTTCGAATCCCACCCTCTCCGTTTTAGGAGTTTCGCAGATGCGGAACTCCTTTTTGCATAACGGGGGACGGAAAAAATGACACAAAAAATAAAACATTACATTTGTGAAAAAGACGGAAGAATCAAGTGGCAGTTCCGCCTGATTTTATCAGCAGCTATATTATCAATAATGCTTGCTGAAAGCCGATTTTTATATTATCATAGTCCTAAAGATACAAAATGGTTGATATGTATTATTTACGCTCTGACTGGTTATTATTGTCCAGGGTGTGGAGCAGGCCGCGCGTGCTATTGCATTTTGCACGGTCAGATTTATCAGGCATTTCGCTATAACCCGTTGCTTGTACTTTTGTTGCCGTGGATAGGCGCATATCTGGCATTATGCGCGTGCCAGTGGCTATTTACAGGCAGAGAAAGCATAAGCCGCCGGATACCGATGTGGATATTATGGACAATATTGGCAGTTATACTGATATACGGAGTTTTGAGAAATGTAAATGTATATCCATTTGTGTTACTATCCCCGACAAGGGTCAGATAAAAGGAGGAATGAGTATGAAGTGTAAATTTTGCGGAAATGATTTGCCGGAAGAATCAAAGTTCTGTCCGTCATGTGGTGCACCGGTAGAGCCGGAGGAGAAGCAGGAACAGTCAGAACAATCAGCAGAAGCGAAGCAGCAGGAAAACCAGAATCCTTATGAATATGGCGTGCCAGGAACGGATAATGGAAGTGGAGCACAGAATGAGAATCCATATCAGTATGGAAGTGCGGAACAGAATAACGAGAACCCGTACCAGTATGGAAGTGAAGGACAGAATAACGAGAACCCATACCAGTATGGAAGCGCAGGACAGAATAACGAGAATCCGTACCAGTATGGAAGTACAGGACAGAACACGTCTGCAGATTATAATGCTAATAATGGGACTTATGGTCAGCCGCAGAAGCCGATCAATGGAACAACCTATTTAATATTCGCTATCATTTCAACATTACTTTGCTGTCTGCCGCTTGGTATTGTGGCAATTGTATATGCCTGCAAAATCAATTCTCTACAGAGAAGTGGAGATTATGCCGGAGCGCAGAATGCAGCAAAGAAAGCGAAGATGTTTACGATTATCGGAACAGTAGCTGCGCTTGTAGTATCTATCTTTTATATTATATTTGCAATTGTGATCGGAATTGGAAGCAGCGATTTCGACGACGATCCGGTATCTAATGTTGTGGAAAATGTAATCGAAGATAAGAATGATTCTAAAAAAGCGGATGACAGCGATAAGTCAGATAAAGCAGCAAAGAGTACAGAACCGGCAGTAGCCAGCGGTGAACTTGGCACAAGCTGGGACAGTTATACAGTACAGATCAATGATAAAGTCCTGACATTTCCATGCACAAAAGCCGATATTGAGGCAGCAGGTCTGAGTATGGATACGGATTATACAGCGGAAAATTATATGGTGAATGCTAACGAATATGAGTTGGTTTATTTCGAGGATGCCAATGATAATGAGATTATGGCATATGCAATCAACAATACAGATACAGCGATGGAAGTAAAAGACTGCCTGATCGGTGGCGTTTCTGTAGATGACTATGATCTGGAAAATGGCGGACTCACTGTGATATTCCCAGGCGGGCTTCAGATGGGCGCTTCAAAAGATGCAGTAACTGGAGCTTATGGAGAAGCAGATGACACATATGACGGAGACAGTCTGTCTATGTATAGCTGGTATTCAGGTGACAGTTACTACAAGAGCTGCGAGATTGACTTTGACGCAGAGTCTGGACTTGTATGCACAATGACTATGCAAAACTTTGGTCAATAAGAGCTATAAACTAAAAAGTAAAGTATAAAGATAATAATAAATGTCTGGTATGTGAGGGTGAGAGACTCTTTGCATGTCAGACATTTTTTGCTTTCTTAAGAAAGAACTTGTCAGGAGGCATATTCATTGTTCAGCGGAGTGCATACAAAAAGTTACAAAAAAATTAAAAAAAGGACTAGACAAATGTGACGAGATATTGTATAGTAATCAACGGACTGATTTGAAAGTAAATTTTAAAGAAATTGAAAGTAAATTTTTGAATCGAATTTAAAAATGAATTTTTGAGAAGTCAATTTGGAGAAATACCCAAGCTGGCCGAAGGGGCTCCCCTGGAAAGGGAGTAGGTCGTTAATAGCGG
>OGRN01000460.1_pt1 | contig 38853 bp, 38 predicted proteins | sample 1553401 | NCBI WGS metagenome assembly OGRN01 (sample SAMEA2580096, study PRJEB22360) | human gut metagenome | biome: human gut; feature: human-associated habitat; material: faeces | place: Denmark | collected 2008/2010 | reverse complement strand
TGGCGATAAACTTGGTGTCCAGGCTCAGGCGGAAGAGCTTTTTGAGGTACTCCCACACGCTGTCCATCTTCTTGGAGAAGTCGGTCTTTTCGCTCGACTTTTCGTAGGCGGCCTGCGCGGCGACCATCTCGGCCGAGGGCTCATCGACCGGCTCGGACTCGGTGGCGGCGTGCGCTGACGTGGTCTGGGTCTTGCCCTGCGACTCGAGCCAAATGATGGCATCCAAAACGTTGCCATCGGCAGCGTCGAGCGCCGCCTTGGCATCGGTGTAGCTCACGTTGCACTTGGTGCGGATGGTTTCAACTTTTTCGAGGTCGTCCATGACCTGTCCTTTCGTTCGATGGGCGCGACGCCAGGCGATCTGCCTGGGCGCGAGCGTTGCGTTCGGCGGCCTGCGTTGCGCGGCGCCGCCCCGCCCTTGGTCGAACTCTATAGTGCAGGTTATAGATTAAGCGATTCTTGAGCCAAGATTAATGTTGGATGAGTTTTTGGGTGACGGTGGGAAAGGGCGGAAAAGGCAGGTTTTGCATGGCGTGAAGGAGGGGCGGTCTGATCTTTGGGACAGCTGATAGCGAGGTCTAATACTTTTCCGAGAAGTGAACGAGTGAAAACGGACCCCCGAAGCATCGACACTTTCCGGGTGCCGTTTCCTGCGGTTTTGAAGCTGAAATCCTGCGATTTTGCTGTCAAAAATGCGGATGCTCCAGGGGTCTAAAAGCAGACGTTCACTTCGCGGAAAAGTATTAGAGCTCAATGGGAAAAGGCGGTGACCCATCGCGACTACTCGTTCCGGGGCGACTACATCCGGGTCTCGATGTTCGACGATCGCCTGGAGATCGTCAGCCCGGGGGCGCTCCCGAACATCGTGACGCTCGACAACATGAGGACCACCCGCTATTCGCGCAACCCGCGTATCGCGCGCACGCTGGTTGAATTCGGCTGGGTCTGGGAGCTGAACGAGGGCGTCAAGCGCATCTACACCGAGATACAGGACTCCTTGCTCAACGATCCGGTCTACACGGAGCCCGGCGGGACGAAGGTCCAGCTGACGCTCGAGAACAACATCGTGGCCCGGACCGTCAGGAGAAGTGAGGCACTCGAGGACAGGCTCTCGGCCGAGGCTATCGCCTCGCTTGGGGACTATGAACTCGCCGCCGTAAGGCTGGCCTTCACGAATGGAAAGGTGACGGCAAGGGGGCTCGCGGAGCACATCGGAAGAGATCGTCGAACGGCAAGCCGCGTGCTAGGTAAGCTGATCGGGGAGGGAGGGCTGCTTGAATGGCATGGCTCCTCGCCAAACGACCCGAGGCAGTTCTATACGATAAGGTAGGCAGAGGTTCGGTTTCGCACCTTTGTCGCAGTAGTGTCGCACCTTTTCTCGCTGACGCCTGCGACGGTTGGGGGCGGATTCTTTGCGAAGAATTGCAACGAAGCGTCGCCGCGAAGAATTTGCGAGGAAAGATTTGAGCGAAATCAGGCAATACAGACGCATGAGGCCCACAACTTCACTAGGCGGCTGGCGGAGGAGCGGGACCTCGCATCCCTTGGGCTTGTGGTTGTGAGTCTTCGCACGGCAAGGCGAGAGGACATTGGCAGAGAGCGCGGACTGCGAGCTGATGAGAGACTTGCTACGGCGTTAGAGGCCATTTCGGAACAAGACGGGAAATGGTATCGCGTGGACAGGGAAATTATAAGCTTGCGTCGGTGGAGCAAAGACCACACGGCGAACTAGTTGCTGCACGGGCATTTTGAATCCCCCGTGCCAATCTCTGCGCCTTCGAGGTCGTTGGTTCGAATCCGGCCTCCGCGACCAAAACTCCTGGTCAGACGCAGGAAAGCTTGGCAGTGCGAATAATCGACAGGTACCATCATGCCGAGATGATCGGCATGACGGTACATCTTAGAAGTGATCTCGAGCGTTATCTTTAGGGAGGGTTCGAAATCATCTCCGCGTTCTTTAAATGACGAGCTGGGCGTTACGCAAGATTAGTTGAGAATTACATTCTCAGTAGTATAAGATGCCTGTGCGTATCGCTGAGCATTGGCAAACTGCGAAGTAGCAAGGCCATACATAATTGCAGCCTGCTCCTTATCGCCTTTCGCATTGGCGCAATCAGCCATAGTTGTGTAATTGCATCCCGTGTGCACCGCCTCAGCAGCCATATTGTAATATTCCATCGACTCGTCATCCACTGAGTCATTCTTATACAATTCAGCTCCTGCATTTCTTACCGCAATACGCGCATCGGTTTCTGCGCTTTTATTAGTGGTCTGCATGTCCTTTCCGAGAGTAAGCTTGCAGTAATTAGCTGTACCATAGGGAACGTCTGAACGGAATTTCTCGTCATGACCTCTCAAGACATACATTTCAAGATCAGTTGCATCAAAAATTGTCCTGAAAATTGTCTTGAATTCTATGTCATCTCCTTCTGGAGAGTGGAACTGATAGAAACCACCGTAATCCCAATTTTCCTCACTCCATTTGCCCTCGTCATAGTAACGAATGCTTCCGAGTCCGTTCGCGAGCGTGAGTGGGGTAACGCTGCCGCCCTCGTCTTGCATAATCTTTTCTAGAGTATTGGCTCTTGGCACGCTATCCGGATATGCCTCATATGAATCATTCATCCACAGCTCATCCTTGAAATGATTCGCTGCAATTAGATAGTCCGTCTCACCGTAGTCACCGGCTTTGCGCACTACATATGCATTATCTTTTTGCTCGATGAGATACGCATTCCCATTGTTGTCGGAAACGTTGATGTTACCCGTGTGAATCCACTCAGTTTCTGTAAGCATTTTGACTGCTTCGTCTGCCGAATCACACTTTGTGGCTGTGTACCAATAAGCAAACAAAGTATCGAGGAAGGTGCCTTCCCTATCGATCACCTCGGCACCTTCGCTCGGCGATGCCGTAGGCGCTCCGGCATAGGTAATAACAAGGCCTTTAGAGTTCATGAACGCATTTCCCTGCAATCCACCTGATGCAATGACTGCATTGCCATGTTTCGGATAAGAAATCATGCTCGAGAACATTGCGGCGGGTGTTGCGCTGAGTGCATCAAGATTAGCGCCTCCAAGATGATGACCATCCTGAGTCATATCTCCCCAAGCAGATACATTCATACATGTTTTTGAACGCTCTGAATCATCAGTTTTTGAACCCTCTGGATCATAATGCATCATGAGGTCAGAGTTAAGAACAGATGAACCCATAACTGCAACTACTGCATCTTCCTTTGAGATTCCTGCCCCATCAGCTACTCCCGACAAGAAATCAAATACAGATGGCTCATCCTCTTCATAATGTTTCAGAATCTTACCCATAGCTTTGTTATATGCGGCATCGTCTGCCTCTGCGTAAATTGAAGCCATTACAGCTGTCCAGTTATTCTCTAACTGATCCTTTTGCTGTAACCCATACTGCCTTCCCATGTCAAACCAAGAGCCATTTACATACACAACTTCTTGCGCATTTCCTGCATTGACGGTTGCATCGAACTTCCCGTCAAACTCTTTGTTTTTAGAAGTTGATCCGACATTTGCCTGCGTGCTGTCTGATGACCCACTTAGCGTATTTTTTGCGGAACATCCTGGGCCTGCCACCATGCTTAAACATAGGATGGCGCAACACAATACGCAGGCTATCTTTCTTCTCATCATAATCTGTCACCTTCTCTTCCAGAAGTTCCGTGTTGCCGATAACTTGATGGCTAAAGCAAAGGCCCCTCGTTGCCGACAACCCAATGGCTAGATTATGTGGTTTTCCAATCCGCTTTCATATGAACTGACCTGGATAAAAGGGTTCAATCTTAGCCTATACCCTGGTTTAGCGCTTTATGAACCAGGGTTCATAAAGCGCTAAGCATGTATAAAGAAAAGGAAGCGGGATTCATATTGATTAGCCCAACGTAATCAACGTTATGAACATCTGATTTTCTGCAGCAACTGCATCCTGTTGCTAACATCGGCCTTCTGATAAATGTTATGTGTATGAGATTTGACGGTGCCAGTCGAAATAAACAACAGCTCGGATATCTCCTGTGTGCTTTTCTCCTTGAGCAAGAATCCCAGAATCTCTCGCTCTCTGAGACTAAGGCCAATAGATGTCGCATAGGCGTCTATGACTTCTTCCGAAAGCTCTCCTGTCAAGGCTTCGTAGCTGATCGGTTTCACTGTAATCTTGTCAACAAAGAAACGTGCCGCAACAACAATAAGATATGCGGCAACAACTATCTGGGAGACGCTTTCGCCAATATTGCGGCTTCGAATCGCGCCGCTAGTTACTAGGCTTGCAACATCATTATTTAGCCCATAATATAATCCCGCAAGAATGTCCTCAAAGACAGTCATTAATCCAAGGATTCCAACCAGTCGCAAGAACATGTCTAACCTTAAAAACATGCTCTTATGCACTGTTTTGCCAAAGGACCTGCTACCGATAAAGGCTAGTACGATAACCAGAAGTTGGAATGGCAACAAATAGCAAATGTACAAGAATCCTGTGCGCACCTTTAACAAAGGGAACATAACGAGCCAGATGAACAACGGAGCTTCCACCAATGTCAATATCCACGTTTTTGACCTGTCAACAGCTCCCTTGAATAAACGACATATGAGAAAAACGCAGGCGTAATATAATAGCGACTTGATTACTACGGGCACCGAAAGATAATTATGAAAGTAATAATAAATGGGCGAACTAATTTCGTATCCTCGAACTATTAGCTCAATCAAGTACTGGCTTAGCATAAGCAGAGCGATATACAGATATTCCTTCTTTTGACTTCCGATAAAGAGGATTAAATAAAGGGCTGCACAGATTACACAGCTAGATTTTATTAATAAACTTAAAGTAGCAGACAGTACCAGCATCAGGCCTCACCCTTTATTTTGTAAAACAGATAGCAGCAATAACGTCCCAGTCCGGATGCGTTTCCAAGGACGGTACATTCGAGATTGCAAAAGAAGAACGGCCGGTCAGAAACTGCATCAGGAGCGTGCCAATATTCGACAAAACAGCGACCGCTGGAATTGGGCAACACATGGCAAGCGACCTTATAGATTTTTCACTTCAGTCATTTAAGAAGCCCCCTTACCGACAACGCTCATCCCTTTTATAAAAGAGTTTATGGTCAAGGACTATGCGAAGTCGGTCAAAGGGACGAGGTTCCCCGTTAGCTTTCGCACTCCTGCGAGCCAGGAGCGCATGGACGAGATTGTTGAAGAGTTCGTCAGGCTCCGCAGAGACCTTTTCACAGCCGGTATTGTCTGCAAGGAGTACGTTGATTTGGTCCGCTGCGGTGGCACGACGAATGAGTGGAGAGCTTTCTATCTTGGCGGGGGATCTTCTCAACGTATGCAGGAACTCAAATCAACCGGCAAGCGCTGCGAAGCCGCCCGAGGAGCTAGTGCTGGCGTGCTCAAATCTTGGGAGTCCCTATTACACCGTGGACTTTGCGGAGCGAGCGGATGGGGCTTGGATCGTGGTGGAGACCGGTGACGGACAGGTATCGGGCCTCGCTGCGGCGCAGGACCCGGTTATCTACTATCAGGTGCTTGCGGATGCCCTCGAAAGGCGAGATTGACTCGTGTAGTTGTGTTTTTGAGTCCGGTACGGTCTGATGGGATGCGCTCGAGATGTCGAGGGTGTTTGCCTCTCGACTTGGCTCACGAAAGAAGTAGCGAGCTAGGGAACTTTACTAGGGAACTAGGGAACTTTACTGTGGAGGTCTTTCGGGCGCTGCTGACCTCTGTGTTGGCGCCGGCCATCGTCATGATGATTCGCGCCGTGACTTCCTGGATCGCAGCGCTTCTTTAGACCGATGTCTGTATCTCAATCACGGCAAGGAGCGTTCCATCTACGGTAAACGCCACGTCGTATCCGGCGTAAGCCAAGTGATAGATGCGTTCCGGCTCGTGTTTGCTGCCGGCGCGGCGTGGGTCTTGTCGCAGGACCTCTACGAGTCCCGGGAGTTTTTCGGGTTCGACGCGCTGCTGCAGTTCTTTGGGAAACTCGACTTCCAGCTCCTGCCACGGGGCGTCTTCGATCCAGCCACCGCTGGCATCCTCGTGGCAATCGGCAAAGGGGATGTAGGGCTTGATGTCGAGGATCGGCGTCCCGTCGCGCAGGTCTGCGCCAAGCACGTGGATGATGGGCCCGGCCTCGCTGTGCTCGATGCTATCGATTTTCACGCAGGTGAGACCTATCGGATTGGGCCTAAAGGGGCTGCGCGTGGCAAAAACGCCTACGCGCTCGGTGCCTCCTAAGCGTGGCGGCCGTACCGTTGGCGACCAGTTGTCGTTGGTGCCTGCCTTGTTTGCGGTTGCGCTATCGGCGGCGATGTCTTTGGCAGTACCTCCGGGTGTGCCGTTTTCAAACTGCCAGATAAGCCACAGGTGGCTAAAGCTCTCGAGTCCCGCCACGGCTGCATCCAGCGCAAACTCGGGTTCAAAAACAATCGACCCCTGCAGGTGCGGTGCCAAGAAGCTGTTGCGAGGAATGCCAAATTTCTGCGGCAGGTCGGTATGAATGTGCGCGATAGGTTTCATGGAACCGATTGTACCGCGTAATGTCTGGTGCCCGGTTTGCTTTTCGCCGCAAAGATGACCAACATTGTGGTCATCTTTAGGGTATCCTGACGATGACGAGAGAGGGGGTTCCCATGGATATGTCGGCAATCGATACTGCCCGTGCTATGCATCTTGGTCTCGCAGAGGTAAAGGCAAGCTTAAGTAGCGTGGTGAGTCGTGTTGAGCAAACCGGCGAGCCTGTTGTGGTCATGAGGTATAGTCGGCCCGCTGCGATTATTGTGCCTGTTCCGCAAGAAAGAGCTGTGGCTGCTCATGCGCGTGGCTTGCTGGCAGAGTATGCAGATGAAGAGAAGCTTGAGCAGGAGGGCGGAGCGTTTGCTCGCGCAATGGTGGCAAAGCATGCTCGATGATCAGACTTTGTTGGATGCAAATGCCGTGTTGCGCTACCTTTTGGAAGATATCGAGGCCCAAGCCACGAAGGTTGAACAAGCGATTATTCGCGGTGCCGAAGTGACAATCGAGGTACTGGCGGAATGCGTTTATGTGTTGGAGGGCGTCTATCATGTTCCGCGCCAGCGCGTTAACGAGAGCTTGTGCATTCTGCTCGACGAGGCGTCGTGTCGGAGGAAGAACGTGGCGATCGAGGCTCTTTCGCTGTATTCGGCAAGTTCCTTTGATTTTGTCGACTGCGTCCTGGCCGCCGAGAGCGATGCTGGGCGTCGGGATGTTCTCACGTTTGACAAGAAGCTTTCGAAGCTTATAAAAACGTTGGACGAGACATCCTACGTTCGATAAAGCCCGGGCGCGCGGTGGGCACGTCCGGGCTTGGGCGGTAGCTTTTACCTTGGGACATCCTATTTCTTAAAACGGTGCACCAGGTAGTTGGTGGGCGCGGAGACGTCGATGCCCAGCAGCGCGTGTCCCATCCAAAGGAAGGCGGCGAGCACCAAAAGTGGAATCAGGCACGAGGTGACAATCATCACAATGGCACCCTCAATCAGGTTTGTTGCCTGCGTGATCACGCTGTCGGTCAGGCTCTGAACGCCGCTCGAGAGAGCTGAACCAAGCTGCGCTGCGCCATCGACAAGCTGGTCCAGGAAGCTTTTGTTCTCCTGTTTCTGCTCGCTTTTGCTCTTGCTTTCCTTGGCGGCTTTCTCTTCGGCTTTCGCCTTTGCCTTTGCTTCTTCCTGTGCGATGCTCACCTGGTAGGTTTCATCGACACGCTGCGTGACCCATACACTGGCGGGCACTACCGTGATGGCGATAGCTGCCACGATGAGCACGCGCATACCCAGGACTCGCAACACGCGGCTGGTGCTCAAGCGCCCGTGAATACCGAGCGAGATGGCAAAAAGCACGCAGACAATGGGTATGAGCACGCCAAATGAAAGGAAGCTCAAGATTGTGAGCAGGTATTTTTCGAGGTAGAGCACTGCGAGCACGATGCCCAGGTTGCCAGCGAGCTGGGAGAGTTGCTCGGCTACGGGAGTGCCGGCGTCGTCGGGGATGGCGGTGATGGCTGCCGAGAGCGCAAGGGACGAGGTCGTGAGCGCCAAGACGTTTGTCTTCTTGGCGTCGATGACCTCTATGGTACTTCCCCAGGTCTCGACCTGCTCAAAGTGCGGGCGCAAAGCAAATTCCGAGACAAGAGCCGCAACGATCAAAAGAACGATAAAGCCGATCTGCAAAGGGCGACGTTCGCAAATCCAATCGGAAAGGCTCAGCTGCATTGCGGGTTGCGGAATTGCCTCGGCAGTAGGGATGGCGGGCTCGATACCCTCTCGACCATCTTTTTGCGGCATAATTTGATTTCGCTGCATGATGCACCTCCTGCAGACGCGTTCGCTGGTTGCCCAAATGATACCCCGCGGCATGGAGGATAGATCCAGTCATGACGCTTTCCTTGCCCCTCTTGGTGTTGGTGCCCTGGTTTAGATCTTTCCGCCCATCGTTTTGTCATCGCCGCTCAGCCGTTAACAAATTGGATGCTGCCAACCGTCCTGCTTTCGCGCATACAATGCATTTGGATGGAACTGACTGTCGCTCGTGTTTGCACGGCGATTCGAAGGGGAGTGGCTACCATGAAGCGTGTGTTCGGCATCGATGTGGGCGGCATGTCCGTGAAGTTTGCCATCGTCGACGAGACGGGGACCATTATTGAACGCTGGTCTGTCCCTACGAACCTCGCCGATGCGGGCTCCCACATTCCCGATGAGATGATCTCCAGCATTAACGAAAAGCTGGCTTCGTCCCCCGAGCCTATCGTCGCTATCGGTGCGGGCATTCCCGGTCCGGTAAATGGCGAGGATGCCGTGCGCGCCGTCAATTTAGGATGGGGCAACATGCCGCTCGGCAATATTTTGCGTGAGGGAACGGGTCTGCCCGTGGCATTGATTAACGACGCTAACGCTGCTGCCGTCGGTGAGGTTTGGATGGGCGGAGAAGGTTCCGTTACGGGCAATTCCATATTTGTCACGCTGGGTACCGGTGTTGGCGGCGGCATCATTATCGATGGCAAGATCGTGGGCGGCGACCATGGTTGTGGTGGAGAGATCGGCCACATTCCGGTCGTGGCTCCCTCGGAGCGCGTGTGCGGCTGCGGCAACGTCAACTGCCTCGAGTGCTACGCCTCCGCGGCGGGGATTATCAAAAATGCAAATGAGATTGCCGAGAAAGCCGGCGAGGAACGTCGCTTCACCAAGGGCGAAGAGATTTTTGAAGAAGTAAAGCAGGGCGGGGCTACTGCCACGGCGGCGCGCGATATGACGGTCGATTATCTGGCTCGTGCGCTGGCGGGCATCATGGCGACCGTCGACCCCTCTGAGGTGATTGTGGGCGGCGGCCTCTCTGGCGCCGGGGATTTATTGATGGTTCCCCTTGCCGAGAGGCTCGACCGATATGTCTTTCCTCCTATGCGCGGCTGCTACACGTTGCGTCGCGCAACGCTGGGCAACGAAGCCGGCATTCTCGGAGCGGCATATCAGGCCCTGCAGCTTGTGTAGCCGCTGCTCATTAATCTATTTGCGGATTGTGGACTCACGCACGACGAGCTCCGTTTCAAGAAGCATCGAGCTTGCGGAGTCCGATCCGTCCATGCGCTCGATAAGTAGGTTGCAGGCTGAAAAGCCCATGTCGTAACGCGGTTGGCTGATGGTGGTAAGCGCGGGCGTGGTCATGGTTGCGGTGTCGGTGTTATCAAAACCAACAACCATGAGGTCGTGTGGGACCTCGAGACCGCATTTCTTGGCCGCGCGGATTACGGCTGCGGCATACGTGTCCGAGCACGCAAAAACGCCATCGGGGCGGTTGGGAGATTCCAGCATATGGCAGATGGCGGAATAGGCGAGGCCAAAGTTGTTGTTGGGAATCTGAAGCATCCAAGAGGGGCGCTCGACAAGGTCGTGCATGCGGATAACCTCCAAGAAGCCTTCCTTGCGGCCGCGGGCGTACTTATAAACTTGCGGCCCGCATACGATGGAGAGCTTCTTGCATCCGCATGAAACCAGGTGCTCAACGGCGGTGCGCGCTGCTTCGCGGTCGTCGATGCTCACGAAGGGGATATTTGTTTCGGGGTTGTACTCGCAACACTGCACGGTAGGGACGGTGCTGGATATACGCTCGAGCGACTCTGAGGAAAGTGGACAAAGGATAATAACGCCCGCTGCTCCGCAGTTTTGCAGCATGGAGCAAAAGCGCTTGCATGATTCAACGTTGTCGGGTGAGCCCCAGGAGATAAGCATTTCCAGACCGTGCGCTTCGGCGGAAACGCGCACGCCGCGCATGATCTCGCCGTAAAAGGGGTTGTCGAGCCAGGGAATATTGACCACGATGGTACGGCGCGATGTTCCCGCTGCGGGTTGTCCGGCGATTCCAGAGTAGCCGAGCTCCGACAGGCTTTTGCGCACACGCGCAACGGTGGAAGGGTTCACCAGCTCCGGATGCCTCAGTACGCGCGAGACCGTGGCAGACGAAACCTTTGCATGCTCAGCAACGTGTGCGATGGTGATTTTCTTGCTTCCGGCCATCGGCCCTCCCTCTCGATTCCAGTGGGTCGTTTGCTTTACAGCATGCAGTATGCGGCTGAAAAAAGCGAAAGGTAGGTTTGAATCGCTCGACGGTTTTGAAAACTTTTCATACGGTCGAAGTGGCCGGCGATAAAGCGCTTTAGCCAGCAAGGTATGCTTCTCTGAATACCACTTCTCTTTCGATTTACGGTAACTTGTGGTGCAAAAATAGAAAAGTGCAGGAATATAGCGCATTAGAACCACTTGAGTATCGTTTAATACCACTCACGGGAATAGCCAAAGCAAAACCATCTTTATCTCATTACGATGCAAGTGATGAAACACAAAATGAAAGAAATGAAAGAAATCTTTCATTTCCAAGGATCCATCGGTACGCATCGAGCCCTCTTTAGGGCCTGAAGGAGGCACATATGGTTCGCGTGGGCGTTATCGGGTGCGGCAAGATCGCTCAGGTTCGTCATTTGCCCGAATACGAGGCAAATTCGAATGCGCAGATCACCGCAGTGTTCGACATGAACTACGACCGCGCCTGTGAAATCGCGAAAACCTACGGTGCCGTGGCGTACAAAACGCTCGAAGAGCTTTTGGCTTCCGACGTGGACGCCGTAAGCGTATGCACCGCCAATGCCAACCACGCCGCCTCCACCATCGCTGCCCTTAAGGCGGGCAAGCACGTGCTGTGCGAAAAGCCCATGGCTATCACCATCGACGAGTGCGAGCAGATGGTTGCCGAGGCACGCGCCGCAGGCAAGAAGCTCATGATCGACCAAAATCAGCGTTTCGCTCGCGCTCACGTGCGCGCCAAGGAGTTGATCGACGCCGGAAAAATCGGCGATGTCCTGACCTTCCGCACGACGTTTGGTCACGGCGGACCCGAGACGTGGAGTGTCGATCCGGGAACCGGCAGCTGGTTCTTTGACCCTAAGCGCGCCGCGATGGGCGCCATGGCGGATCTAGGCGTTCACAAGACCGACCTCATCCAATGGCTGCTCGGCCAGACCGTCGTATCCACGGCTGCTCGCGTGACGACGCTCGATAAGCGCGATCCGCAAGGAAACCTGGTGGGCGTGGACGACAACGCCATTTGCGTTTACACCATGAGCGGCGGAACCATCGGCTCCATGACGGCGAGCTGGACATATTACGGTCCCGAGGACAACTCGACGGTGCTCTACGGAACCCGTGGCGTCATGCGCATCTATGACGACCCGGCTCATTCTATCGTCGTAGACCTCGCATGCGGCGAGCATGAGACCTACGACGTCGAGGCCATTCAAACAAACGATAACCAGACCGCATCGGGCATCATCGATGCTTTTGTGGACTGCCTGGAAAACGATACCGATCCTGCCATCTCGGGCGAAAGCGTCCTGGCCGCTATGCGAGCGGTTTTTGGCAGCATCGAGTCGAGTAAGACCGGAACCGTCGTCAACGTGAAGCAGGGGTAGGGCATGAAACTGGGAATTATCACCTCCATCTTTGACGGATGGACCTTTGAGGAAATGATCGACGAGGTGAGCCGCATTGGCTATGAGACCATCGAGGTCGCCTCGTGGCCGCAGGGTAAAGCCGAACGTCGCTATGCAGGCGTAACCCATGTGGACGCCGAGCGCGTGCTTGAAGACGACGCATACGCGCAGCATCTGCTTGACTACGCCGCCGAGCATCACGTGCAAATAGGCGCGCTGGCCTATTACCCCAATAATATGGATGCCGACCTCGAGCGTCGCCGTGTCTGCAACGAGCATCTGATCAACGTGATCCACGCCGCCAAGAAGCTCGGCGTACCCAAGGTGACGAGCTTTATCGGGCGCATGACAAATAAGTCACTCGAGGAAAACCTCGACGAGGTGGGAGCCGTTTGGAACCCCATCATGAAGGTCGCCGAGGACGAGGGCATTCTCGTTGCCATCGAAAACTGCCCTATGCTCTTTGACGAGACCAACTGGCCCGGCGGCCAGAACATCATGACCTCACCCGCGAACTGGCGTCGCGTGTTCGAGCGCGTGCCGAGCCCGAATTTGGGCATCGCGATCGATCCGAGCCACTTTGTATGGCAGATGATTGATTGCGATCGTGCCATTCGTGCGTTTGCGTCCAAGATTTTCCACGTGCACTTCAAAGACATCAAGTTGCTGCGCGACCGCTTGGCCGAGTACGGCACCATGGCCTACCCGTTGGACATCATGGTGCCCAAGATTCCTGGTCTGGGCGATGTGGACTGGGGCGCATTCGTGTCTGCGCTTACCGAGGCGGGCTTTGACGGTGACGCTTGCGTCGAGGTCGAAGATCGCGCTTTTGAGTCGAGCCGCGAGCGCGTGCTTGCGAGCATCGAACAATCCTATCGGTACATGCGCCAGTTTGTGAGTTAACTGGCCAGTATGTAATGCCCATCAGGGCGGAAAGCTATGGAAGGGAAACGTTATGAACACCAACATGTCTCGTCGTTCGTTCTTGGTTGGGTCCGGCAGTGCGGTGCTTGCTGCATTCCTGACCGCGTGCGGTAGCAACGATGCCGCTAAGGGTTCTGCTGGTTCCGCTGCCAAGGGCTCCGGCAAGACCATTTACGTCCTCACCCCGTCTGAGGACCACGGCTGGACCGGCTCCGTGGCAACCTTTGCCAAGGAGAAGATCGAGGAGGTCAACAAGGCTGGCGTGTACAAGGCCGAGCTGCAGACCGCCGATTCCGCATCCAAGCAGATTCAAGAGGTCGAGGACATTCTCGCCGGTAACACCGATGAAATCGCCGGCATCGTTATCCAGCCCATGGACGACACCGTGCAGTCTGCCATCCAGTCTATCGTCGACGCAGGCATTCCGTACGTGGCCTTCGACCGCATTATCGAGGCTGTAGCCGACACCGCCGTCTCTAACGTCAAGGGCGACAACGAAGGCATCGGCGCCGGCTCTGCTGCCTACTTTGTCGAGAACGGCATGAAGCCGGGCGACAAGGTGTACGTGTACCAGGGCGACACCTCCTCCGTCACCACCCTGCGCGACAGCGGCTTTGGCGAGTACCTCACCGGTAAGATCGAGTTTGACGGCAAGAAGATCGCCGACGACGCCAAGTGGACCGAGGACCAGGTCAACGATGCTGTCACCAAGTCCGGCGCCATGAACTGGAGTCGCTCCGACACCAAGGCTTCCTTCGAGTCCCTGATGGGCGACGAGTCCAACGCCGAGATCAAGTGGTTCTACGCCGAGGACGACGAGCTTGCCATGGGCATCCTCGAGGCCCTCAACGGCGGCGGCATCTCCGACGCTACCAAGGACAAGATCTTTGCCACCAAGCCGTTCATCACCGGCTGCGGCGGCCTTGACGAGTACTACGAGGTCATTCGCGGTAACTCCTACCAGGATATCGTCAAGAACCTTGGCGGCGTTATGTCCGTCACCTACTCGCCGTCCATGATTCAGCTGGCCATTCAGGATATGGTCGACCATCTTGACGGTAAGAAAGTCGCACAGGATCACGTCATCAAGTGCGAGAACGTTACTAAGGATAACGTCAAGGACTTCAAGTCCTTCAAGTAAGCCTTTCCCTGCCCCGTCGCAGCCTTCCAGCCGACGGGGCATTGGCTGTTTGATGCGGGCGGAGTCGCGGCTGCGCTCCGTCCGCATTCGTTAGGAGGTAATGCTCATGGAACTCCTGAACATGAGCGGGATCTACAAAGCGTTTAGTGGCGTCTCGGTGCTTTCGGGTGTGGAGCTGCATGTAAACGTGGGCGAGATTCACGCATTGCTGGGAGAGAACGGCGCCGGCAAGTCGACGTTGATGAACATCCTCTCCGGTTCCTATACGGCAGATGCCGGAACTGTCACCTTCGACGGTGCGGACATCACCGGCTCTTCCATCAAGCAGATCGAGGACGCAGGCATCGCTTTTGTGCACCAGGAGCTCAATCTGTTCAATGACCTGCTGGCATACGAAAATATCTTCTTGGGGGCCGAGGAGACCACCCCGTGGGGTTCGCTCAAAAAGCGCGACATGGCAAATAAGGCTGCCGAGCTCTTTGAGCGCTTGGGCGTGGACATCGACCCATATGCACTGGTAGACGATTTGAAACCGAGTGAAAAGCAGCTGCTCGAGATCAGCCGCGCACTGTTCCGCAACGCCAAGCTGCTCATTTTGGACGAGCCTACCGCTTCGCTCAATACCGACGAAGTGGAGCACATGTTCCAGATCGTGCGCGGCCTGCGCGACAAGGGCACGTCGTTCATTTTCATCTCGCACAAGATGCCCGAGATTTTTGAACTTTGCGATACCTATACGGTGCTTCGCAACGGAAAATTCATTGCGAATGGCAATATCTCCGACACCACCCCTCGCGAGGTTACCAACCTGCTTGTGGGCGCTGCGCTCTCTGATCGCGACGCCTATGAGCCGCGCGAGCTGGGCGAGGAGATGCTTCGCGTCGAGCATTTTAGCGGCGAGGGTTTTGCAGACGTTACGTTTACGGCACGTCGCGGGCAGATTATCGGTCTTACAGGTCTTAAGGGCTGCGGCAGCTCCGAGCTGATGCAGGGCCTTTTCGGTATCCACCATCCTTCGGGCGGCAACGTGGAGGTGTGCGGCAAGAAGCTGCACGGTGGATCGATTCACGAGGCAATGGGCGCAGGCATAGCGATGCTGCCCGCCGACCGCAAGGAAAACTCGGTGATTCCGGACATGTCGTTGCTCGAGAACATGTATCTGTCCGAGCACGTGCTTTCTGCCCGTTCGTTCGCCATCAATACCAAGCACGAGAACGAGCGCTTCGAGAAATACGGCAAGCTGCTCAACATCAAGGCGAATTCCTCGGCCGATAATATCAACTCGCTTTCGGGCGGCAACCAGCAGAAGGTCTTCTTGGCCCGATGGCTCAACACCGACGCCCAGGTACTCTTGCTCGACAACCCCACGCAAGGTATCGACGTTGGCGCGAAGTCCGAGATTTATCACCTGATTTTGGATCTGGCTCGCAAGGGCAAGACGGTGATTATCAATACACTCGAGATTCCCGAGCTGCGCGAAGTGGCTGACGTCTGCTACGTGCTCTACGAGGGGCGCGTGGTCAAAGAGTTGGCGCATGACGAGATTAACGAGCAGACGGTGATGCTCTATTCGACGAACTCCGCTGCATAGGCTTATTGATTGGAATGGTGAGGTGCATCTTATGAAAGACGCAGCTGTGAACAAGAAACCGGCGCCGGCTGGCCTGCTCAACATTGTTAAGACTTACAGCTTTGTGCTGGTGTTCTTGGTCATCTACATCGTGTACGCATCTGTTTCGGGCGGCTTTGCCCTGGGCGCGGCCATGAACGTGTTCCGCCACAGCGCCGTGATCGGCGTGATTGCCATCGGCATGGGTATCGTGTGCCTTACGGGCGACATCGACCTTTCTGTGGGCTCGATGCTCGCGTTTGTGGCCGGTTTCTCGGTCGTGGTGTTCAATCAGACCAATTCCATTCCGCTGACGCTGCTGTTTGCTGTCCTTTTTGGAGCGCTGTGCGGCTTGATCAACGGTGTGCTCGTGGGCATCGTGCAGATGCCGTCGTTTATCGTCACGTTGGCAACGATGCTTATCTATCGCTCCCTTTCGCAGTATGCGTGCCAGCATATCCCGGCTGAGCTTATCGGCAACGGCAGCTCGGTTTTCCGTATGTCCAATGCACTCGACAGTTACCGGGCGTTTTATGCATTCGGCAACGGCAAGGTTGCCGGAATCATGCCGATCGTGGGCCTGATCATGGTGCTTATGGTGGTGCTGTTTGTCTATATCTGCACCTCGACGAAGTTTGGCAAGAAAATTTACGCCGTGGGCTCCAACGCTCGCGCCGCGCACCTTGCGGGCATCAACGTGTCTGCTATGCGTACCTTGGTCTTTGTGATCGCCGGCGCTTTGGTAGGGCTGGGAGCGTTCCTGTGGATCGCTATGAACGCAAGCGCCGATCCCGCCACCACGGGCAAAAGCTACGAGATGTACGCCATCGCGGCCGTTGTGCTTGGCGGCATTGCCATGAGCGGCGGCAAGGGCCGCATCTTGGGTGTGCTGTTTGGCGCCATGTCGTACACCGTGATCGATAAGATCATCATTGCCCTCAAGATGGATTCGCTCATCAACGACACCATCAAGGGTGTGATCTTGATCGTGGTCATTTTGATCCAGGTTGCAGGACCGCAGCTCAAGGCGCGTTTTGGAAAGAGCAAAGTGGTTAAATAGCGCACTTGTGCAATAGCGTTGTGACAGCCGCCGCCGGGCAGTTCTTCCCGGCGGCGGCTTTGCTGTTGGGCGCAGGGCAGCTTCGTGCCGCTTGCCCGAGCTTGAGTTCCCATATGGCGGCTACAATGGCCGGGTGGGATAGATCATCGCTTCGCCCTAGGAGGCACTATGGATATACCTGTAGATTACGAGCTGCTCGTGCGGCAGATTGAGGCTTTGGCTCAAGCCGACAATCACTGGCTGCCGGTTCTGTCCAATGCCTCGGCCTGTCTTCTCGAGGCTATGGACAACATCAATTGGGCAGGATTCTATCTGGTGGACGAGTCCGCACGAGACCAAAAGACGCCGGAGCTACGCCTGGGTCCCTTCCAAGGCAAAGTTGCCTGCGTGCGCATTCCCTTTGGGCGCGGCGTGTGTGGAACCGCTGCGGCAGAGGACAAGATGCAGCTGGTCTCCGACGTGCACGCGTTTCCGGGGCACATTGCCTGCGATGCGGCGTCGCGTTCCGAGGTGGTCGTGCCGCTTCATTGCGGGGGCCGCGTGGTGGGCGTGCTAGACATCGACAGTCCTCTGCTTGACCGGTTTTCTGCATATGATGCGCGGGGACTTGAGTCTTTCGTCCGCGCTTTAGAGAACTGTATTTGCTGGAATGCTTGCTAAGCGATTTATGTAGCAAAGCGCTTTTGCCGGCAATATAAAACGCCTTTTGCGGAGGGTCGACTTTCGGGTTGTTCCCTTCGTCGCCGCTCTGGCGGGGAGGGCGCCGCCCTCAGGCTCTTCCCGCATCTCGCCGCCTGCCGCTTGACGTATTCCCGCATGCCGATGGGCCTCTCATGCGAAGGCTTCCGTACGTTACGCTGACGCTTGCTGGCTGCGGCGTCTGGATGGACCTCGGGCGCCGCCACAAAGAGAGGAGCTATTATGGGCCGTTTGGATAACAAGATTGCTGTCGTCACCGGTGCGAACTCCGGTGTAGGTGCTGCTATTGCCAAGCTGTTTGCTGCCGAGGGCGCAAAGGTTGTCATGACTGCGCGTCGCGAAGCTGCACTCGAAGAGGTTTCTGCCGAGATTCAGGCTGCCGGCGGCGAGACCCTTGTCGTTCCTACCGATATTTCCAAGCCCGAAGATCCCGAGCGCATGATGGCCGCTGCCGAGGAGAAGTTTGGTCAGATTGACATCCTCGTTAACAACGCGGGCATTCTCGAAAGTGGCCTTAAGCCGGTTGATCGCTTTACGGACGAGGACCTTGACCGCATTATCGAGACCAACCAGAAGGGCACCATGCGCTGCATGCGCGCGGCAACCAAGCGCATGAAGGCGGGGGCAAGCATCGTGAACATTGCATCTGTCGCTGGTGAGAAGGGCTGCGGCGGGGCGGTATACGTGTCCACCAAGGCCGCGGTGATCGGCGTGACCAAGCACACGGCGCTGCGCTTCCAGGCAACGGGCATTCGCTGCAACGCTATATGCCCGGGTACCATTGTGACTCCCATGGTCGCCGGCACCACTGCTGCCGATATGGATCCCGACATGATGGGTGCCATGGCAGCGCACTCCAACTTGCAAACCCAGCCCTGCATGCCCGGGGATGTGGCGAATATCGCGCTGTTCTTGGCAAGCGACGAGTCCCGCGCTCTTACCGGCCAGATTCTCGTAAGCGACTTTGGCGCGATGCTCTAAGGTGCAACTCCCCCTACGAATTTGATGGCACTTGTCGTGTTTCTTTAACGAAAATTGCTAGATTGTTGCTCAACATTTTCGGGAGTGGTAACAGGCGATAAACCGCTCGTATGTGTAATGGCATACGAGCGGTTTTTATGTATTTGAGGGGGATGATATCCAGTTTTTAACTTCCAACTGTATTCAGTTTAAGCTGCTCGTTTTTTAGCAAGGAGGGGCCCTGCGACAGTGCCTCTTCCGCAGTGCGTGCCATATGCCACCCCGCTTAAAATGATTTTTAAAACCTCATACCATCGCAATGAATATCGCTGGTCGTTGGCCGAGTTGCCGCTTGGTACGGACGGCTGGAAAACGCCGATGGGGAGGACAAAATGGAGCTTAAACGAAGCATACGCGCCCGGGCAGCGCGCCTGGTGGCGATGTTTGCCATGGCACTTGTCTGCGCGCTGGTTCTGGTGCCGAGCGCCTATGCCGATGGCGCTGTGGCATGTATTGGCGAGGCCAAGTACAACACGTTTGATGAGGCTGTTGCCGCTGCAAAGAACGGCGAGACGGTTACGCTGCTTGCCGACGCCGAGACCGCCGGTCTTAACCTGAGCAAGGATCTCACCATTGATGGCGGCGGCAATGCGCTGAAGTTCACTGACAAGGGCATTGCCCTTTGGGGTCACGCACTCGTACTCAAGAACGTCAATGCAAGCATGGCCGGCGTTGGCTCCACTCCGTATACCGCCGAGTGGAAATGGATGTCTGTGTGCGCGAGCAAGGATGCCTCGCTCACGCTCGATGGCGCTACGCTTACCATGGACGGTACCGGTACCGCCAGCAACGTGCACGCCATCTATTTCTGCAGTAACAACAAGCTCAACCTGAAGAATGGTTCTAACCTCACCATTAAGAACTACGCGCAGGACGCTCTTGAGTGGGATGGCGGCGACGGCGGCTACAACGTGAACATCGAAGGTGGCTCTACCTACACCTCCGATCGCTGCCGTTCCGGCTTCACGGGCACGTTTGTCGTTACGGTTGATAACTCGAAGGTTAACGTCGTGAACTCGACCGGTAACGGCTCGAATGGTTCGCACTTCAATATCAAGAACGACTCAACCGTCGATTTCTCTGGCAATGGCTCGCATGGTCTTTCTGCTGGCAATCTGACCATCGATAACTCCACAGTTACTGCCAAAGACAACGCTCTTACTGGCATCATCTTTACGGGCAAGGGCGAATTCAAGAGCGCGAATGTCCAGATTTCCGGTACCAAGGGCACGAGCTACTGGAACGCCGGCATGCGTCTGTTCAAGGTGAACGCAAAGCTCGATGTTGACGATGCCTCCATCGTTTCTATCACCGGCAACAAGGTCACGGGCCTCTATCTCGACGGCGGCTCTAGTGCCACGTTTGCCGAGGGTGCCAAGCTCACCATCACCGGCAACGATGCATCCCAGGAGAACTGCTCCACCAAGAAGGATTTTGCTCAGATGGGCGGCGGCGTTATGGTGCGCTCGAATGCAAGCCTTTCGCTTCCCGCATCTGCAAAGATCGACAATAACCACGCCGCTCTTGCCGGCGACGATCTGTGTGCCGAGCAGGGTGCAAAGATCTCGTTTGGCAAGACGGTCGAGGGCGATACCCTTACCGCCTTTAATGGCTGCGGCGATGCGATCACCGGTTGGTTTGACGACTCAAAGGATGCTCGTTGGTGCGCGCACTGGACGGACAACACCCCGTGGCATGTCGACGCTGTCGAGGCCGGCTCCTATGAGGCTCCCGTTGCCCTCAAGGCGGCCCACGGCGTAACCGCCGCCCATGCAGAGATTTCTGGCACCAAGGTGCTTAAGGGTGCCCAGCTTGCCGAGGGTGACTTCGAGTTCACGCTTTCGCAGAATGACGATGTCATCTCCCATGTCAAGAATGCTGCCGATGGCTCCTTCACGTTTGGCGAGTCTGCCTTTGACGTCACGGCCGATGACATCATGGATACCGACAATCACAAGGTCTCCTACACGCTCGACGTGGCTGAGGTCAAGGGCAATAAGGCCAATGTGACCTACGACGCTTCCGTCAAGAAGGTCGTTGTTACCGCCGTGCCCGAGGATGACCACGTGAAGTTGACCTACAGCGTCGACGGCAAGGATGTCGAGGATCTCGCTTCTGCTCTCGTGTTCACGAACACCTATACCAAGCCTGCAGAGCCCAGCGAGCCCAAGATGCCGGGTACGTCCACGAAGCAGAACCTCCCGAAGACGGGCGATGCCTCGCTTGCCGCTCCCGTTGCGTTTATTCTCGCTGCTGCCGCTGCTTGCGGTGCCGGTGTTGTGATGCGTCGCCGCGGCTAATCTTTAGCTCGGATTTCGTTTTCCCGGCTTTCGAAATGCGCCATCCGCCTCTACGGCGGGTGGTGCATTTTTTGTAGCGCGCCCCACGCGACCTTACGCCGCGTGGCTGGCGCCGGTGGTGTAATCAATAACGACGCCCGGCTGGTTGTTGTAGCAATAGACGTTGAAGCTCAGGTCGGCTCCATCGTCCTCGAGCGAGCTGGCTTCCATATGTACACCGCGTGCAACGAGCTCGCCTTCTTCAAAGAGTGGAGTCACGCGGTAAAGCACGTGGTTATGCGTCCGTTCAATGTAGCGTACGGTTTGCTCTTCGAGAGGTTCCATGCCGTCGACATTCATGGCTCGTGTTCCGGTGATGAGGTTACGGTCGTTGTCATTTTCTCCGCAAAGGGAGAAGGCGATCAAGTGGCAACGGTTGTAAAGAACGCCTTCGTCGATAAACTCGTAGCTGCGCTGGTCCCATCCGCTGGGATATACATGCGAGATGCTCCCGCGCGGTTGGGTAGGTAGCGTTTCTTGTCCCAGGCAGGCGAGGGCGGCTCCGCAGCGGCCGAGGTAATCGAGTCGAGAGAACTCGGTGAAAGCACCGGATTGTGCCCGGGAGATTTCCTCCGAGGTAAAAGTGGGCGTCCCTTGCGGATGTGCCGTGTCCGCATTGATATAGACGGTGGCGCTGCCGCTGTAGGCAGGAATATCTCCCAGGGTCGAAACCGAGGCGGCATTGGAGATGCGTTGGGTTAGCGCACCCGGAAGAAGCTGGGTAAGCTGGGCGCATCCGCCAAAAGATCCGACGCCGCCGGTGGCAATCGCAATGACGAGAGTGGCGATAATCGCAGACAGACGCTGCGTCATATTGTTTTTGCTGCTGCTGCTGCGTCGCGGACGATACCCCATATAGCCCCTCCTTACGGCATAGTACCAACTTGCCGAGACATGGCTCGCTAGCCGTTCATGCCGCCGTGGATATAGGGGACGACTACGGGGTCAATGTTCTTTGCGCCAAAGCCGTAAAAAGCATCGATGGCTTCTTGGGAGAGGCTCGCATTGCCTGCTTGCTGCTCAAAGCGGTGGAGGTCGGCGGGTGCGGCCTGGACTTGCAGCTTGCCAGCGATCAGACGCGCGCGAATCTGACGAAATCCTTGGGCGTGCAACCAGTCCTCGCATGCGCGGATAAGGTGCAGCTTCTCGTGCGTGAGCGGCTCCTCGCAGGGAACGCGCGTGGCAAGGCAGGCGCCTGCGGGCATGTTCCAGACGCTGTAGCCCCATTCGCGCAGCAGCGCACGCTCCTCGTCTTTGCGCCAACCGCACTCCAAGAGGGGCGAACGCACACCGAGTTCCTTGCAGGCCTGCATGCCTGGGCGATAGTCGGTCGCATCGTCGGCATTGCTGCCATCCACCACGGTATCGGCGCCATGTTCGCGCGCCGCTTGGATAATCGCTTCGAATGCGACGTACTTGCAGTGGTAACAGCGATTGCGCGGATTGGCGGCGACGTTAGGGTTATCGAGGGGGTCGATGCGCAGCTCGAGGATGGGAATGCCAAAACTCGATGCGCTCGCTTCAAACGATGCCTGCTCCGGCGTGCCAATCAACGGGGTGGTGAGATGGATGAGCATGCTTGCCTGCGGCAGCTCACGTGAGCAGACGGCTGCCAGAAAGGTGCTGTCCACGCCACCCGAGAATCCCACCGCAATGGTTCCCAGAGTGCGCAGGTGCTCTACGAGCGCCACGAGCTTTTCTTGCTGTTTTTGGTTCATGCTTTTGCTTTCGTTATCTCGATGGATGGGGCTATCGTACCCAATGTGGCGCATCGTCTCTGGCAAAATGGAGAACGGTGGGAACGCAGGCTAAGAGCTTACATTGTATGCGGGGGGAATGCATGATTAAAGCCGTGATTTTTGACATGGACGGAACGCTTATCGACAGCGAGAGGATCGCCATCATTGCGTGGAACCGCTCGGCAAAACGTTTTGGATTCGAGATTCCCCTGGAGATGCTGCACGGATTTATCGGCATGACGCGCGATGCCTGCATGGGTACGCTCACCGAGCACGTGGGCAGCGAACGCATTGCCAACGAGATGTTCGAGGATCATAAGGTGATTGAGGACGAGCTTTATTCCACGATGCTCGACCTTAAGCCTGACGCTCGAGAGGTCGTAGAGAATCTTCATGCTCGCGGGCTCAAGCTGGCGGTAGCTACCTCCACGCGTACCATTCAAGCGCACGAGAAGTTCGATCGCTTTGGGCTTACCCCTTATTTTGATGTGTTCACCTGCGGTGACGAGCTCAATCGCAGCAAGCCCGAGCCGGATATCTTCCTGCTTGCCGCCTCGCGCTTGGGCGTTGACCCCGCCAGCTGCGTTGTGGTTGAGGATTCCTTCAACGGCGTGCGCGCGGGCCATGCTGCGGGTATGCATACCATCATGGTTCCCGATATCAACAATCCGACGAAGGAGATCGCCAAACTCGCGGAGGCTGTGGTTCCAGCCTTGAGCGATGTCGAACCCAAGCTGGTTGAGCTGGGACTTTTGGCGTAAACGATACTCGCGTCCGCCCCACTCGCTTAGAGATAGAGGCCTAGGTCGAGCTGCGAAGAGTTTTTCTGGCGTTCGGCGCCGGTGCTCTCGCGTGCCAAGACAAATGGCCTCACCAGATCTTGGCGATGTTCTTTTTCGTGTTTTGCGGCTTGTTCTGGGTCGCTTTTTGCAAGTGCGATGCGCTCAACAAGGTGCTTGATGCCGCGCCTGCCAAGCTCGTAGCCAATGGGGGCACAGGTGGTCAGTTCGACGCCGCAGCTCCAGGCAAGCGGATTGCCGTCGCATCCGCATACCAACAGGTCGTTGGGAACACGCAGCCCTAAGTTTTCGGCGCCCCGCACGGCTCCCGCTGCCAGCATGTCGCTTAAGGCGATGATGGCTTGCGGGCGAAGGCTGCTGGGCTGTGCCATGAGATCGGCTACGGCAGACGCGCCGTCTTCGGGTTTGTTGGCGTCGCCTGTCTCGGTAAAATCAAATTCAACATGGGGATAGAGCATCTCGGCAGCATGGATTCCCTTGGCACGGGCACGCAGCTTTTGGGTGGATGGGCGCCCGATGATCGCGATGCGCTCGATGCCTAGGTTTATGAGATGCTCTGCCATCAAGCGTCCCTCGGCGGCGTTGTCTGCGCAGATATAATCTCCGGGGCGTTCGCTCCAAATATCAAGATAGACGGTGGGGATGGGGTCGTGGTTGGCGATGACGCCCAGCTCTGTTGTGGGGTTTGCCACAAGCATGCCAGACATTTGCGTGCCTGCAAAATAACGTCGATAGGTGCCGATTCGGGTACAGTCTTGGACGCAGCTGGCGATGAGCAGGTTGTAGCCTTCTTTGGTTGCCTGGGCGGTGGCTCCTGTGGCGATCTGCAGGTAAAGACCATGGTTGAGCTGGGGAAGGATGAGGCCAAAGGTGCGACTCGAGCCGCCGGCAAGCACGCGGGCGCTTTGGTTGGGCGCATACCCCAGCTTGTCAATTGCTTCGGTGACCTGCCGGATTGTTTCGGGACGCACTTTTTCGGGATGATTGAGAACATTCGAGACGGTCCCCAGCGCAACGCCCGCTTCGCGTGCGACGTCTCCGATAGTTACATTCGCCATCTCATTTCTCCCATTGATGCGTTTCAATTACTGAAGATGATTGTAGCACGGAGATTTCGTTACAAAACGATTGCTTCGCTATGTGGTATTTAAGAAAGCATACCAGTTGGTATTTAAATTCGAGCACCACTCTGCGTAGAATAGGCAACCAATGTGCGCGGCAAACTCATTTGATCCGAAAGGTTGCAATATGTGCGGAATCGTCGGATACACCGGAAGCAGGCAAGTGAGCGATATCCTGTTGAGCGGTCTTGCTCGTCTTGAATATCGCGGTTACGACTCGGCGGGAGTGGCGCTAGAGGTGGCGGGCGAGGCTGGGTGTGCGCTCGACGTTGTGCGAGAAGTTGGTAAGGTTGCGAGCCTTTCAGAGAAGCTTGGACAACACAACGCATCCTCTACCTGCGGTATTGGTCATACTCGCTGGGCAACGCATGGACGACCGACGGTTGAGAACGCGCACCCGCACGTGAGTTGCGATGGGCGTATCGCCATTGTCCATAACGGCATTATCGAGAATTTTGCCGAGCTTCGTGAGGAGCTGGGGGCGCGTGGGCACACCTTTAGGAGCGAGACCGATACCGAGGTATTTGCTCACCTGGTTGAGGAAGGCTATGTCGCCACGCATGATTTGATGGCTGCCGTGCGTGATGCTTGCACGCATGTGGTGGGCGCCTATGGTCTTGCGGCGGTTTGCGCGGATGAGCCAGACGTCATTGCCGTGGCGCGCAAAGATTCTCCTATTGTGGTGGGCATGGGGCAGGACGGCGCCTACTTGGCATCCGATATCGTCGCGCTGATCGATGCCACGCGTGACGTTGTAGTGCTTGAGGACGGACAGTTTGCAAAGCTAACCCCTAGGGGCATTGAATACACCGATGTCGAGGGTGCGGTTATCGCTCCCGCCGTTACGCATGTCGATTGGGATGTCGATATGGCCGAGAAAGGCGGCTATCCCGATTTTATGCTCAAGGAGATATGCGAGCAGCCGCGCGTCGTGCGCGATACGCTTGTTGGACGCCTGGCGCCCACGGGTGAGCTCGATATCGATGAGCTGGGACTTTCGTTTGAGGAGCTCGACCTGATCGACCGCGTTTACGTGATCGCCTGCGGAACGAGCTACCACGCCGGCTTGATTGCCAAAAACCTGATTGAGGGCTGGGCGCGCATTCCCTGCGAGGTCGAGGCGGCGAGCGAGTTTAGGTATCGCAATCCGATAATCACCCCCACGACGCTCGTGGTTGCGGTGTCGCAGTCGGGCGAGACGGCGGATACCCTGGCGGCGATTCGCGATGCGCGCATCAAGGGCGGAAAAGTCTTTGGCATCACCAATGTGGTGGGCAGTCCTGTGGCGCGCGAGTCCGACGGTGTGATTTACACCAAGGCCAATAAGGAGATTGCCGTGGCGTCTACTAAGAGCTTTATTGGGCAGATCGTGAGCCTGTCGCTGCTTTCGCTCTTGTTGGCGCAGGCCAAAGGCAAGCTCAAGACCGGTCAGGTAAAGATGCTCTTTCATGAGCTGGGCGATACCGCGGCGCAGATCCAGCATATTCTCGATACGCAAGGCCCGGCCATTCATGAGGCGGCGCTTGCCTGCAAGGATGCGGCTTCTGCCTTGTTTGTGGGCCGCGGCATGGGTACGGCCATTAGCTACGAAGGTGCGCTCAAGCTCAAAGAGGTGAGTTACCTGCATGCAGAAGCCTACGCGGCCGGCGAGATGAAGCATGGGCCCATTGCACTTATCGACCCCGGGTTCCCCGTGATCGCGGTGGCTACCAAAAGTCCTACGTACGATAAAGTGGTCTCGAACCTCAAGGAGTGCGAGGCCCGCGGGGCCACGATCATCGCGCTTGCAACCGAAGGCGACGAGGACATCGCAAAGATCGCAGACCATATCATCTCGATTCCGCCCGTGCGTGACTGCTTTAGCGCCATCACGGCGAGTGTTCCGTTGCAGCTGCTCGCGCGCGAAGTGGCTCTCATGCGTGGCTGCAATGTCGACCAGCCGCGCAATCTGGCAAAGAGCGTCACGGTGGAATAGGGCGTCGATCTTGCGCGCGGCATCGGTATTGCCTCACCGCCGCTCGTTCTATGGAAATTGGCGGCGGCGCTTTTGCCCGATGCCGTCTGGGAAACGGCTCATTCCAAAATCGGCGGCGCATATGACTAAAAAGAGCGCTTCAATATGCGAAATCAGTCGTACTATAGTCGGGTTAAATCCCTCTTATAGAACGGATAAATGCGTATGGAGTTTCTCACCGATTTCAAAAACAAATGGAAAGGCGTTTTGTTTTGCCTGGTCGTTGCCGTGCCTGCATGGTTTTTGGGCACGCGACTTGAAGTCGTGGGTGCGCCGGTCTTTGCCATCTTGCTGGGCATGGTGCTCGCCCTTGTGGTGCCCGAAGGGTCGCGCCGACCGCTTGCAGGCGGCGTGAAGTTCACGTCAAAGAAGATTCTTCAATATGCCGTGATCCTACTGGGCTTTGGCATGAATCTCTCTGAGATTTTGGCTAAGGGCGCGCAGTCTCTGCCCATTATCGTCATGACCATCTCGACGTCGCTCGTCATTGCATTTGTCCTGTGCCGCGTTATGCGCGTGCCCTCGAAGATCGCGACGCTTGTGGGTGTGGGCTCTTCCATTTGCGGCGGTTCGGCTATTGCCGCAACGGCTCCGGTTATCGATGCGGATGACGAAGAGATCGCCCAGGCCATCTCGGTCATCTTCCTGTTCAACGTTATCGCGGCGCTGATTTTCCCCACGCTCGGCGGCATGTTGGGCCTCACGAACGAGGGCTTTGGCCTGTTTGCGGGTACGGCTGTCAACGACACCTCTTCGGTGACGGCGGCGGCAAGCGCCTGGGACAGCATGCATCCGGGTGCCAACGTGCTGGAGAGCGCCGCGGTGGTCAAGCTTACGCGCACGCTCGCCATCATCCCCATCACGCTTGTGCTCGCCTTCTGGCAGATGCATAAGGCAAAAAAGGCGGGCGCAGATGCGGGCAGCACCTTCTCGCTCAAAAAGATCTTCCCGTTCTTCGTGCTGTTTTTCGTCCTCGCGAGTGTGATCACCACGGTGTTTGCGCTGCCGACAACCGTCACGGCGCCGCTCAAGACGCTCTCCAAGTTTTTCATCGTCATGGCCATGGCTGCCGTGGGCTTTAATACCAATATCGTCGATCTGGTCAAGAAGGGCGGCAAGCCTATCGCGCTTGGCTTTTGCTGCTGGGTTGGCATTGCGTGCATGAGCCTGGGTATGCAGCACGTGCTGGGCATCTGGTAGGGTTTTGCTGCAAGTTCCTTGTGGCGCGCCGCCCTTTGGGCGATAGCCGTAGATTGCTTGGGATACCATAAGGGCTGGTCGCGTATTGCGGCTCGCATCGGGGCTTTTGGCCTGGGTGCGAGCCGTTTTTTATTGTCGCTGTCGTCGCTGGGTCGCCCCGCGACGTTTGAGGAGGACATCATGGGAAAGGCATCGCAGCAGCCGGAGTGCCGCAACGTCGAGACGCTCGTTCAGACGGGCGATACGTTCCAGGATTTTGTCGATACCATCTGGCGCTTGCGTCAGCCCGACGGCTGCCCTTGGGATCGTAAACAGACACATGCCTCGATTGCTAAGAACATGATCGAAGAGGCATACGAGGCGGTTGATTGCATCGAGGCGAGCGACCCTGTTCATTTGTGCGAAGAGCTGGGCGATGTTCTCATGCAGGTGGTGCTGCACGCGCAGATCGCGCGCGATGCAGGTGAGTTTTCTATCGACGACGTGGTGCGCGGCGTGAACGAGAAGCTCATTCGCCGTCACCCCCATGTGTTTGGCGAGGCGGATGCGAAAAACTCCGATGAGGTGCTGGCCATCTGGGACAAGATCAAGCTCAAGGAGAAGGCCGCCCGCGATGCTTCTGCCGAGCGTGAAGATGGACGACCCGAAGGCCTGCTTGACGGCGTGCCTACTTCGCTGCCGGCTTTGATGCAGGCTCAGAAGGTTTCAAAGAAAGCTGCTGCCGTGGGCTTTGAGTGGGAAAGCGTCGAGGACGTGTGGGATAAGGTTGCCGAGGAGCGCGCCGAGTTCGAGGCCGAGGAGCCGGGGACGGATGCGCGTGCAATGGAGTTTGGCGACCTACTCTTTGCCCTCGTGAACGTGGCACGCAAAGAGGGGATTGATGCAGAGAGCGCCTTGCGTGCAAGTACGATGAAGTTCCGTCACCGCTGGGGGCTTATGGAAGGCGCTGCGCTTGATGAGGGCGTTTCGCTCGAGGACCTCTCGGTCAAGGAGCTCAACGACATGTGGGAGGGCGCCAAGGCGATCGCGGGAAATGAGGAGTAGCTCCAGGGTTGCTCAACTGCTCCATGCCGTGATTGCTCGCTGCTTATTCTGAAAGAACTATCGAGCTCGTGGGAAATTGCAGGGCGAACAACGCTGTAAGTTGCGGCAAGAAACAGAGCTGCTGCGGCATATTTTGGGAACGTGCCGTTCATCGAGATTTGCTCCGTTGCTTTGGGGCCGGTTATGCGCCCGCATCCATCTTGTTTTACCGAATAAAGAGCTCCGTTAACCCAATTGCAGGTCAAATATGCTAGAGCACTCGCTCAAGATTCGGTACCGTTAACCTTTAATGACGCGAACTTTCTCGTGAAAAGGGGAGCGTATGGCAGGCAAACCGGCAATTACCAAAGCGGAGATTCTCGATGTCGCCTACGCGCGAGCGCAGCAAGATGGCCTAGGCGGCCTCTCCATTCGTTCGGTTGCGCGCGAATGCGGCGTAGCCGTGGGTACGCTGTACAACTATTTTCCCGATAAAGCATCGCTTGTTTCGGCAATCGTTTTGCGTTTCTGCGGCCTTGTTTCAAAAAGTTGCGAAGGCAATTTCGTGTCGGGCGAAAGCGCACTAGATTGCTGCCGTGCTCTGTTTACCAAACTCAAAGCGCTGCTCTCGGGCTTTCAAATCAATTGGCTACGTGAGATCTCGATGCTCGATGTGCAAACGCTCGAATTGATCCGTGAAGAGAAGGTGGTCCGCCTCGACGATATCTACGAGGTTATCGAGCGTGCTTTGCTCAACGATCCTAACATCAGCCCTGGCGTGTTTGAGCGCTTGGACAGTCGTAGGATGGCACGCGTTATCTGGCGTTCTCTTTTCGATTCGCTTCGCTCGGATGTCGAGGTGTTCGACGATTTTCTGGAAGTGCTGTCGCTTGCCCTGTATGGTCCAAGCGACCTGTGACCTGTCCGCAAGCCCTGCACAAATGTCACGCGTTCGCGTGGTATAACTAAAACAAATCAGCGCATACACACTTCAATCGTACAAGGCGCCCATGGATCGTTATTCGAACAATCAGTCTGCCCATTATTCGGCTGCCGCCAGCACGCCGTCGCGCATGCGCACCGTGCAACTTAGCCACCCTGGCCTGCGCCGTAGGGCAAAAGAGCCCTCGCGGCAAGCGGCCTCGCCTGTGCCCGCCGGCCGCGCCCCTCACCCGGCTGCGGGAACCGGACGCAATGTCGCCCTGGCCGATGCGGATGCTTTTGCACGCGGGGGCAAGGAGCCTTCCCATAACTGCCGCGTTGCTCCTGCGCCGGCCGGGAAAGACGGCGCCGCCGCGCGCGGGCGATCGTCTTCGCGCGCAACCTGCACCAACTTCATGAAATACGCGGCAGACAATCGTGCCGTCCATGCCATCTATGAATTCACGACGGGGCGTACCAAGCCATTGGCTATCGCTCTTGTGATTCTGGCAATTCTTGGTGGACTCTATGGTCCGATGCGTGACTGCTACGTTGCCTATCGTACGGGGGATATCCTTGCGCGCCAGCTGCAGGTGAGCGAGCGGTACAACAAGAGCTTGCGGTCCGATGTGAGCAAGCTACTTTCCAAGGAGGGCATTGAGGACGAGGCCCGCTCGAAGCTTGGTCTTGTGATGCCAGGAGAGAAGCAGCTTGAAGTTAAGGGACTCGATGGTGATTCTTCTTCCGATTCTTCCGATGCAAGCTCATCGCTCACGGCTTCTGAGATTGCAAAGCGCGAAGCGGAGGTTGCGGCAGAGGCACCTTGGTATATAAAGGTTCTCGATACGGTCTTTTTCTATTCTGGCGTGGACGGTCAGGAAGTGTCCTCATCGGGTAATTCGACTTCGGGGGAGTAGCCATGTGCGATGCTGCTTCGATGCGCTTTCGTATCGCGTCAATTGATTTGGGAACCGTCTCTTCGCGCCTGCTTTTGGCGACGGTTGAGGACGGGGTCATTGTCGATTCGAATAAGCATACGGTTATTACGAATCTGGGCGAGGGCGTGGACGCGACGGGTTCGCTTTGCGATGCTGCCATCGAGCGGGTGACCTCTGTGTGCCGCGAGTTTTGTCGCAAAGTGGATGCGTTTGAGCCTGATGCCGTGTGCACTACGCTGACGAGCGCCGCGCGCGATGCCAAGAACGGGGCCATGCTTATCGATGCTTTGCGGGGATTGGGGCTTTGTCCGCAGGTTATTCCCGGTGAGGTTGAGGCGAAGCTGACGTTTTACGGTGTGGCGCACGATTTTGAGGGCCAGGTTATCGCTGTGGCCGATTCTGGCGGCGGGTCGACGGAACTGGCGCTGGGGTCCTATGAAGCGGGCAGGCCGCTTGAGTTGAGTTCTGTCGAATCTCTCAATATCGGTTGCCGTCGCGTTACCGAGCGGTTTTTCTCAGCGTTGCCTCCGCAATATGGCGAGGTTGAGCGTGCTGCCTCATGGGCTGCGGAGCAGTTTGGGGCCTTTTGGGCTGGCGCCGCCGAGCGGCCCGACCGACTGATCGCCGTGGGAGGAACAGTGACGACGCTCGTCGCGATGGTTGAGCGCATGGAGCACTACGACTCTTCGCGCGTGCATTTGCATCGCCTGGGAATTCAGGATGTCGAGGCGTGTATTGAGGCTATGCGTGTTTTGGACGCGGCGTCTGTTGCAAATCTGCCCGGCGTTCAGGAAAAGCGAGCTTCGGTGCTCTTGGGCGGCGCTGCCATCATTCGCGAGCTTATGAAGACCGGCGGGTATGATGAGTTGACGGTGAGCGAGAACAGCTTGCTCGCCGGTATGGCGGCGACGATGTTCGAGGCGCTTGCGCATAAGGGGGATGATGGCTTTAAGCCGGTTGTTGGCTGGAAGCCAGAGTTGTCGTGATAGACTAACTCACACAAGGGGGCGTGGCGGAATTGGCATACGCAGGAGACTTAAAATCTCTCGCCGCAAGGATTGAGGGTTCGAGTCCCTCCGCCCCTACCAGGTTACCAAGGGTCCCGGCGACGGGACCTTTTCTTTTACCGGGCGCCGCAGCGGGGCACCGGCGCGCAGCGGCGGAGTCTCTCAATGTGACAAAACAAGACAGAGGACTTTTTGTCACATCGTGGGTCTGGATAAGAAGGCAGGCCAGAACCAACATGGGCCCTGACCTGCATTTTCATAAAATGTGACAAAATAAACCTGTCGACTTAGTGTCACGTTGGGTTAGTGGGCGGAGTAGTGGAATCCGTCTTCGGCGGCACGCTTGAGGTATTCGTCGCGCTTTTGGATGTTCTTGGCGTTCTCGTATTGCACGGCGATGAAGTACTCCAGGCGACCACGCTGGGAGCCGCTCGTCTTGTCGAGCAAGGCCTCAAGTTCTCCAATGTGGTTGGATTTCTTCAGGATCATGATGTCGTACGAAAGCAGTGCATCGTGCTTGTACGGCTTGTACTCGTCACCTTCCCAATTGAGAATCTCGTCGAGCATGCTTTTTGCCTGCTGCTTCTTACCTTGGCCAACATAGATGTTGAAGGCCTTGAGCACCAGATCGACGCGCTGCTGATGCTTGAGCGGGTAGCGAAGTAGCACCTCGAGGGTTTCGTTGGCTTTTGCGTAATCCTCTTTAAGCAAGTACGCATTGAGCTTGAAGTAGTTGATGTTGTAATCGGGATACAAGGCGTTAGTGAGCGGAGCATCAATGAGCTTGAAGAACTCGTCATACTGCTCGCGCGCAAGATAGTTGCGCAGCTTCTTGTACGTTGTGCGCTTCTTGATGGCCTTGAACGAGATCATGCAGATCAAAATGATGCTCAAGATAAAGGTGGCGATACGGAAGTTCATGCCCTGCTCCTCGGGGATGCCGTTGTGTAGTCCAAGCTCGACACATAATAGCGCGCGACGCGTTCGAGGCATTTCGGGATTGGCCTCTCGCGAAAATATCTAGATTGACTTGTACATAAGTTGTATAGTTGCGGTGCAGCAAAGAAAGGACTCGAGATTGAGCAAAGCTAACGGCGAGACCCTGCATGGCACGGTTTCGAACTATATCCGATCAAAAATCTTCGCCAAGGAGTGGGGAACGGGGGAGCGCATCCCGTCCGAGCACAGCCTGATGGATTTGTTTGACGTAAGCCGTGGCACCGTTCGCAAGGCAATCAAAACGCTCGTCGATGAAGGTCTTTTGCAGCAAGAGCATGGTCGCGGAACCTTTGTGAGCGAGCCGCATATCGCGCATCCTGGCGGCGATCGACCGTTTTCGTTTGCCGCTTCACTGCAGCAGCAGGGAATTACGTTTGAGACCGAGGTCCTTTCGCGTGAGCGCATCGGCGCCACGCCAGAAGTTGCGGAGCATTTGCAGATCAAAGAAGGCGACCCTGTCCTAAAGCTTCGTCGCGTGCGTCGCGCCGGCGGCAAGGCGATTATGGTGCTGGACAGCTGGACGCCGCTGAATGTCTGCCCCGGTATCGAGGACATGCCCTTAGAAGAGATGTCGCTGTTCGATGCAGTCGAGAAGGCAACGGGCGCGCACATCGCCGTTTCGCAGATGGCTTACTCGGCGCGCTCTGCGGGCAAGGATCTGGCAAGCGTGATGGGCGTGTCCGAGGTGTCGCCCGTGCTTAACCTGGAACAGCTGATCTTCTTGGATGACGGCCGTGCTATTGAGTGGGGCGATACGATGCTGGCCGCGGGTCAGACCATCGTGGGAACCGCGCATCAGCGCGGCGAGTCATAGGGTTCGTTTCACTTTCGTTTTTTAACCCCCACACTTTCGCTCTTTCGAATGGCTTGAAACAAGTGGAGCTGAGCTTACGGCTTGAAACTGAACGATGTTCAGCGAAACGTCACAGACCCTTCAAATTTACGGTTGTGGACAAAGCACGTGTGGAATGGTGTAACGTTTTGCCAACGACCAAATCGCTCCTTTGAAGAAAATGCTCCATTTGACACACCGTTCATCGAAGATAACGACCGTTTGCGAGATGCCCGCAACAATGCGTTTTTCTCAACTTGTCTCCATTAGAATGTACAAGCAGAAGGCAACTTGTATAGCATTTTGAGTGCGAGTTGCCGTATCATTCCAAACGGCAGATGCACTTGCGCCATGTGGGGCATCTGGCAGATCAAACGTGCTTGCGTCCAAGCAGCGAGCACCCGATAGCGGAGATGATGTAATGGAGAAAAAGCAGCTTCGTTGGCCGTTCTTTGTGGTCAATCCCAAGTCCTACCTCTATGGCGAGGACATTCTCAAACTCGCTAAGTACACGGACAAACTGGCCGAGAAGTATGACTTTGACGTTCTGTTCACCGCGCAGCTCATCGACCTGCCGCGCATCATCGATGAGTGCCCTCACCTGGTACCTTGCGCCCAGTACATGGAGAGCCTCAAGCCGGGTCGTGGCATGGGCCACGTTCTGCCCGAGGCACTTGCCGCCGCTGGCGTAAAGGCAACCTTCCTCAACCATGCCGAGAACCCCTCTACCGTGCATGAGCTGGCAGCTACCATCGCTCGCGCCAACGAGGTTGGCATCCTTACTGTCGTGTGTGCCGATTCCGTCGAGGAGGGCGAGATGATCGCCTCTCTGAAGCCCGACGTCATGGTTTGCGAGCTCACGAGCCTTATTGGCACCGGCACCGTTGCCGGCGAGGACTACATGCGCGCTTCCACCGAGGCCGTTAAGGCCGTCTCTCCCACCACGCAGGTGCTCCAGGCCGCGGGCATTCATTCTGGCGAGAACGTCTATGATGCCATCAAGTACGGCGCCGACGGCACGGGCGGCACGTCTGGTATCGTTGCAGCCGAGGATCCGTTTGCAACCCTCGACGAGATGTTCGAGGCACTCGACCGCGCACGTACCGATTTCGCAAAGTAATTCAGACGGACAAGGATTTGCACATGACTGTTTACAAGGGTCTCGTTAAGGTTTCCACCCTCGAAGGCAAGCCCACCTACCTGGACATCACCAAAGAGGTCGAGGACATCGTTCGCGAGTCTGGCGTCAAGGAGGGCATCGTCACGGTTATCTCCTGCCACACTACCTGCGCCGTCTTCTCCGAGGAGTATGACCACGATCACACCCCTACGGGCGACACGTTCCTGCAGGCCGATCTTTCCGATGGCCTCAACCGCATCTTCCCCGAGCAGCACGACTGGAGCACCTATCGCTATCCCGGTCTCGACCATTTCGAGGAGGTCGAGTCTTGGCCCAACCCCGAGCAGTACCTTCCTAACATGGACCGCAGGATGCTGTGGAACGGCGACGCCCATCTTCGCTCGACGCTCATCGGTTCCAATCAGACGTTCGAGGTCGAGAACGGCGAGCTTCAGCTCAATGGTCTGGCAAGCATTTTCTTCGTCGACTTCGACCGTACGCGTGAGCGTAACCGCAAAATCAAGGTTTGCGTTATCGGCGAGTAAGCGCTAGCTTTTTCAATGGCTTTTCGCCGGCGTCGCTTCGCATACTGCCCGATAGCGAAGCAAGTTCGAGCGCCGGCTGAAGTAGTAGAATGTGAACATCGTGTGTTTACGAAAGGAGAGAGTAAATGAAGAAGATCGTTGTCGCTTGTGGTTCCGGTGTCGCAACCTCCACGGCTGTCGGCCATAAAATTGCCGACCTCCTGGATGCTAACGGCCTTTCCGGTCAGTACCACATCGTGCAGTGCTCCATCGCTGAGGCTCCGTCTCAGTGCTCCGACGCTGTACTTCTGGTCGCAACCACTATCGCTCCCGCAGGCATTACCTGCGAGTATGTGAGTGGCGTGCCCTTCCTGACGGGTATGGGCAAAGCTGATGCAGAGAAGAAGATCGTGGAGATCGTCTCCGCGTAATTCCAGGCATCAGAGTCTGATCACATCTGACCGCTGACGCGGTCACCTTATCCGAGAGTGAGTTTACTCAATGGACGCAATTGTTGCATTTTTTGGCGGCGTCTCCAGCCTAGGCGTCTCCGTCGTTATGCCGATCGTGCTCACCATTCTGGGCGTGCTGTTCGGCGCCGGCTTTGGTAAGAGCCTTAAGGCCGGCCTGACCGTCGGTATCGGCTTCATCGGTCTGAACCTGGTTATCAACCAGCTCATGGGTACCGACCTTGCCGGTGGCGTTAACGCCATGGTTACCCGCTTTAGCCTGTCCCTGAGCGTCATGGACGTGGGCTGGCCTGCGGCTTCCGCAATCGCCATGGGCTCCATCGTGGGCACCATCATCATTCCTCTGGGCCTGCTCGTGAACGTGCTCATGCTGCTCACCAACACCACCCAGACCGCTGACGTCGATATCTGGAACTACTGGCACTTCGCCTTCACCGGCGCTCTCGTTGCCATCGTTACCAACAACATCGCTTTTGGTATCGCCGCCGCTATCATCAACGAGGTTGTCGTCCTCATCATCGGCGACCTGACCGCTCCGCTGGTCGAGAAGTCCCTCGGCCTCCCCGGCGTCTCCATCCCTCACGGCTTCTCCGGTGCTTACGCTCCGATCGCCTTCGCCGTCAACTGGGTTATCGACAAGATTCCTGGCCTGAACAAGATCGACATCAACGTTCGTTCTATGCAGAAGCAGTTCGGCGTCTTTGGTGAGCCCGTCCTTCTGGGTGCCATCATCGGCCTGCTTATCGGCTTGCTTGCTGGCTATGGCTTCCTGCCCAGCACCGCCGCTGACGGCACCACCGTCCCGAGCGTTCTGTCCATGGCCGTCTACATGGGCGCCGTCATGGTCCTGATCCCGAAGATGGCCGCCCTGCTGATGGAGGGCCTCATGCCCGTCTCCGACGCTGCTTCTAGCTTCATCCAGAAGCACTTCCAGAACCGCGGCAAGATCTACATCGGCCTTGACTCCGCTGTTGGTACTGGTCACCCCGTGACCCTGACCATGGCGCTCATCCTCGTGCCGGTCTCCATCTTCCTGGCCTTCATTCTCCCGGGCAACCAGGTTGTGCCTCTGGCCGACCTCGCCTGCATCCCCTACATGCTCGTGCTCATCACCCCGATCGTTCATGAGAACGGCTTCCGTGGTCTGATCGTCGGTATCATCGTCCTGGCTGTTGGTTTCTACATCGCCACCGACCTGGCCCCGCTCATCACCTCTGCTGCTGCAAACGTGAACTTCGACATGGGTGGCGCTGCTGCCATCTCCTCCATCTGCGATGGCGCTAACCCGCTCACCTGGGTCATCACTCGCCTTGGCCAGCTTGGCGACGGCATCGGCCTGGTTGTCCCGGCTGTTGTTGCTATTGCCATGGCTGTCTGGAACCGTATGCGCATCCTCAAGGAGGCCAAGGAGCTGCACGCCGAGCAGGCGTAATGCACCAACCTCTATGCTCAAGACGCATATGAGCTAGCATCATTTGGGGCCCACGACGAGTTTCGTGGGCCCCAATCTTTTATCGAGACGTCGCGCCGCATGCTGGAATGCCCACGCAAGCGCGCTAGAGGAGTTTTGACGATGGCGAAGAAAGCCGAAAAAAAGATCGAGACCGCTTCTGTGCCTAAGGTGCTCAAGGTTGGCGTCGCTGCAGGTGTGCCTCCCGAGGAGAAGAGGACGTACACCTATGACGCTCGCAGCTACCGTTCTGACGTGTTGATCCCCGCATATTCATGCATCTTTTTTGCATGCGTCGCCATTTACTGTGTGGTTATCGGCTTCTTTGCGCCTATTGCCATCCTGGCGCTTGTTGTGTGCGCCTATACGCTGCTTAACACGTTTGTGGCCCATGCGTATCCGCGCGTGATCGAGCTTGATGCTACGAGCATCAGCTTTGAATCGTTTGGTCAGAAAAAGGTTTTTGCGCTGGACAGGCTCGAGCAATGTTCGCTTCGCTCTGCAGGCAACAGCGGCCATCTGTACTTGCGTATTGCCGAGAAGAACGACGCAAAGAGCGGTCGCGGGGCTCATGCGCGTTATTTTATTGACACCGAGGATAGCGTTGACCAGGACGGCAACTCCGCAATGGAGCTCAAGGATTTTCTGCTTGCCACCGAGGAGCGCGTCGATCCCGAGAATATTCGCGTTATCGCTCGTAAGCAGGGACGCTAGAACTCTGCGGGCTTTTGGTCCCTTATATGCCGCATGGCGCTACAACTGACGTAAGATTAAAGCCGCGCCGCTTGGTGCGGCTTTATTTGTAGGCAACGCGTGCGAGCGCAGATGGGAGAATCGAGTATGACAACGATGGGTGAGGGTAATCCGGTAGAGCTCTTTAACATGCACGTGGCGCACGTGGGGATCAATGCAAAGGATCCGGACGAGGCGCAGCGTATTGCCAAGCAGTTTGAACTTTTGCTGGGTTTGACCCCGCGTGAGACGCCCATTTCGTTTTTTTCGGACACGCTGGTTGAGACAATGAAGCAGAATGGACGCGGCGCGCACGGCCATATCGGCCTTGCGGTAAACGATACGGCAGCTGCTGAGGCGTGGCTGCGTGAACGTGGCGTAGAGTTTATCGAGGAATCCCGCGTGCTTAACGAGGATGGTTCGACGTTCTTGATTTATCTCAAGGACCAGATCGGCGGCTTTGCCATTCATCTTTCTCAGGGCAAGTAGGCAACTTTTGACATCCGAATCGAACGGTTCGAAAGAAATTAAAAAAAGAGCTTGAATCGATTGTTCCGCTCGAGTATTATTTAACAGCACGCGGGCGTGGCGGAATTGGCAGACGCGTAGGCTTCAGGTGCCTATGGGCTTCGGCTCGTGAAGGTTCAAGTCCTTTCGCCCGCACCATCAAATGTTTAAGGCTTCCAGCAATGGAGGCCTTTTTAATATGAGAAAGCCATTGTCAATAGGCATGTTCGCTCGAGCCCGGTTTCAAACCGGGCTTTTTCGTTTCCCGTCGGGAAGGCCCGCGCACGCTGCACGTTTAGTCGACGCTTGCCTGGCAAGCTAATATCCGCGGGCTCTTGCGGGCGCGCTGCTGGCGGTCGGCCCGGTATGTCCGCGCGCCCCACCGCATTTCGATTCTCCGTCCGGCGCGCTCGTCCGAAACCAGTCTTGTTCACGGGCGCGGCCCTCGGGCTGCCCAAAAAAGGGCTCGTGAACGCGCGCCGGCGATGCGTCGAGACGCGGGCCCTCCCGGCGGGAGGCTCGTTGTCCGGCGGGGTCAGCCGAGGGTCCCCTCCGCCCGGCGCCCGATCTCCCAGACCCAGCAGGCGAGCTCGCGCGCGACGGCGGCGTTCGCCCTGCACGGGCTCTTGCCCGCCGCCG
>OGRN01000455.1_pt1 | contig 38983 bp, 45 predicted proteins | sample 1553401 | NCBI WGS metagenome assembly OGRN01 (sample SAMEA2580096, study PRJEB22360) | human gut metagenome | biome: human gut; feature: human-associated habitat; material: faeces | place: Denmark | collected 2008/2010 | reverse complement strand
AAAAGTGAAATAGTATAAGGAGGGAAACCTGCATGATACAGCAAGAAAGCAGACTGAAAGTGGCAGATAACACAGGTGCAAAAGAATTACTGTGTATCCGTGTACTTGGCGGTTCAACAAGAAGATATGCAAGTATCGGCGACGTCATCGTTGCAAGCGTTAAAGATGCAACACCAGGCGGCGTTGTTAAAAAAGGTGATGTGGTAAAAGCTGTAGTGGTACGTACGGTAAACAGTACCCGTCGTAAAGATGGTTCTTATATCCGGTTCGATGAGAACGCAGCAGTCATCATCAAAGAAGATAAGACACCAAGAGGAACCCGTATTTTCGGGCCTGTAGCAAGAGAGCTCCGTGACAAACAGTTCATGAGAATTGTGTCTCTGGCTCCGGAAGTACTGTAAGGAGGTGCGAAGGAGATGTCTATGGTTAAGATCAAAAAGGGTGATACCGTTAAGGTGATCGCAGGTAAGGATAAAGATAAAGAAGGAAAGGTTCTGTCCGTAGATCAGAAAGAGGGCAAAGTTGTGGTAGAAGGCATCAACATGCTGACAAAGCACACAAAACCAAGCGTTTCTAATCAGAACGGCGGAATCATCCACCAGGAAGGTCCGATCGATATTTCCAATGTGATGTATGTTCATAAAGGAAAAGCTACCAGAGTCGGAATCAAGATGGATGGAGACAAAAAAGTACGCTACGCTAAATCAACAGGCGAAGTGATCGATTAATCACAGGAAGGAGGGTGTACGCATTGAGTAGACTGAAAGAACAGTATCAGAACGAAATCGTCGACGCACTGACGAAAAAGTTCGGTTATAAAAATATCATGGAAGTGCCAAAGCTCGATAAGATCGTGATCAACATGGGTGTTGGCGAAGCAAAAGACAATGCAAAGGTTCTGGACTCAGCAATCGCTGATCTGGAGAAGATCTCCGGACAGAAGGCTGTGATCTGCAGAGCAAAGAAATCTGTCGCAAACTTCAAGGTCAGAGAGGGTATGGCGATTGGATGTAAGGTTACGTTAAGAGGAGAGAGAATGTATGAGTTCATGGATCGTCTGATCAACTTGGCTCTGCCTCGTGTACGTGACTTCAGAGGTGTGAACCCGAACGCATTCGACGGAAGAGGAAACTATGCACTTGGAATCAAGGAGCAGCTGATCTTCCCTGAGATCGAATACGATAAGGTTGACAAAGTAAGAGGTATGGATGTGATCTTTGTCACAACAGCAAAAACAGACGAAGAGGCTCGCGAACTGCTGACACAGTTCAACATGCCGTTTACAAAATAAGGAGGTAAATTATGGCTAAGACAGCGATGAAAGTAAAACAGCAGCGCAAACAGAAATTCTCTACCAGAGAATATAATCGCTGCAGAATCTGTGGACGTCCACACGCATATTTGAGAAAATATGGAATCTGCCGTGTTTGCTTCCGTGAACTGGCATACAAAGGACAGATCCCGGGCGTGAAGAAAGCAAGCTGGTAAGGAGGAAAGAATCATGACTATGAGTGATCCAATCGCAGATATGCTTACAAGAATCCGTAATGCAAATACTGCAAAACATGATACAGTAGATGTACCGTCATCCAAGATGAAGCTCGCGATCGCAGATATCCTGCTCGACGAAGGATATATCGAGAAATATGATCTCGTTGAAGACGGTGTATTCAAGACAATCCACATTACTTTAAAGTATGGTGCAGACAAGAATGAAAAGGTAATCACAGGACTTAAAAGAATTTCCAAGCCGGGTCTTCGTGTATATGCAAACTGTGAAGATCTGCCGAAGGTATTTGGCGGCCTTGGAACAGCTATTATTTCTACAAACAAAGGTGTGCTTACCGACAGAGAAGCAAGAAAACAGGGCGTAGGCGGAGAGGTTCTCTGCTACGTTTGGTAATTATCACAAAGCAACTGAAAACAGAGCAGGCAAGCACCTGCTCCGAGAATTTAAGTTAAGGAGGATAAGGTATGTCACGTATAGGAAGACTGCCGGTGGCAATTCCAGCAGGCGTAACTGTTGAGATTGCAGAGAATAATAAAGTGACTGTGAAAGGTCCTAAGGGAACTCTGGAAAGAGAACTGCCGACTGAGATGGAAATCAAAAAAGAAGGCGAAGAAGTTGTAGTTACAAGACCGAATGATCTCAAGAAAATGAAATCACTCCACGGTCTTACAAGAACACTGATCAATAACATGGTTATTGGTGTTACAGAAGGATACGAAAAAGTTCTGGAAGTAAACGGTGTCGGATACAGAGCAGCAAAGTCTGGAAACAAACTGACTCTGAATCTTGGATACTCTCATCCAGTTGAAATGATCGACCCGGAAGGTGTAGAGACTGTAGTAGAAGGTCAGAACAAGATCACTGTTAAGGGAATCGATAAAGAAAAAGTAGGCCAATACGCAGCTGAAATCAGAGACAAGAGAAGACCGGAGCCATATAAGGGCAAAGGTATCAAGTATGCTGATGAAGTAATCAGACGTAAAGTTGGTAAGACTGGTAAAAAATAAGTAAGGAGAGTGTGAAAATGGTTAGCAAAAAATCAAGAAGCGTAGTTCGTGTTAATAAACACAGAAAGATCCGCAACCGTTTGAGCGGTACGGCTGAGTGCCCGCGTCTGGCTGTGTTTAGAAGCAATAATCATATGTATGCACAGATCATTGACGATACAGTTGGAAATACTCTCGTATCTGCTTCCACTCTTCAGAAAGACGTGAAGGCAAATCTGGAAAAAACCAACAACGTTGATGCAGCAGCATACCTTGGAAAAGTAATTGCCGAGAAGGCACTGGAAAAAGGTATTAAGGATGTTGTCTTTGACAGAGGCGGCTTTATATACCAGGGAAAAGTTCAGGCATTAGCAGACGCAGCTAGAGAAGCTGGGTTGAATTTCTAGAAGGAGGAGCACACATGAGACAGGAACGTATTGATGCTAATTCATTAGAATTAAACGAAAAAGTAGTGTCAATTAAACGTGTAACCAAAGTTGTTAAGGGTGGCCGTAATATGAGATTCACAGCTTTAGTAGTTGTCGGCGATGGAAATGGCCATGTTGGTGCAGGTTTAGGAAAAGCTACTGAAATTCCGGAAGCAATCCGCAAAGGAAAAGAGGATGCCACGAAGCACCTGATCACAGTAGCACTGAATGAAAACGAAAGTATCGTACACGATTTTATCGGAAAGTTCGGAGGAGCTTCTGTACTGCTCAAGACAGCTCCGGAAGGTACTGGTGTGATCGCCGGAGGTCCGGCTCGTGCCGTGATCGAAATGGCAGGAATCAAGAACATCCGTACAAAATCTCTCGGATCCAACAACAAGCAGAACGTTGTTCTTGCTACAATCGAAGGACTCCGTCAGATCAAGACTCCGGAGGAGGTTTCCAGACTTCGCGGAAAATCAATTGAAGAGATTGTAGGTTAAGGAGGGAACCCGAGATGGCAAATTTGAAAGTTACATTAGTAAAATCTACGATCGGTGCCGTGCCGAAGCACAGAAGAACAGTGGAAGCACTGGGACTTAAGAAGCTCAACAAGACTGTTGAACTTCCGGATAATGCGGCAACAAGAGGCATGATCAAACAGGTGCAGCACCTGGTAAAAGTAGAAGAAGCATAGGAATTATATTTCGAAAGAAGGAGGTGTCACCATGGATTTATCAAACTTAAGACCTGCTGACGGGGCAAAACACAGTGATAATTTCAGAAGAGGACGTGGACACGGTTCTGGCAACGGCAAGACAGCCGGAAAAGGACACAAAGGTCAGAAAGCTCGTTCCGGAGGTACAAGACCAGGGTTCGAAGGCGGCCAGATGCCATTATATAGACGTATTCCGAAGAGAGGATTCACAAATAGGAATTCCAAGACTATCGTTGGAATCAATGTGAGCGCTCTGGAAGTGTTTGATAACGATGCAGTCGTAACTGTAGAGACTCTGATCGAACAGGGAATCGTTAAAAATCCAAGAGACGGCGTAAAGATCCTTGGAAACGGAGAGCTGACAAAGAAGCTTACCGTTCAGGCGAATGCGTTCAGCGCAGGAGCTGTTGAAAAAATTGAAGCGTTAGGTGGAAAAGCAGAGGTGATCTAATGTTAGATACATTCCGAAGGGCATTTCAGATCCAGGATATCCGTAAAAAAATCTTATACACATTCATGATGCTGGTCGTGATCCGTGTAGGATCACAGCTGCCGACACCGGGTGTAAACGCCGAATTTATTCAGAACTTTTTTGCACAGAACACCGGGGAAGCGTTTAACTTGTTTAACGCTTTCACCGGAGGTTCTTTTGAACAGATGTCGGTATTCGCATTGAGCATTACGCCGTACATCACGTCTTCCATCATCATGCAGCTTCTGACCATTGCGATCCCGAAGCTGGAAGAGATGAGAAAAGATGGAGAAGACGGACGAAAGAAGATCGTTGCGATCACTCGATACGTAACGGTACTTCTTGCACTGATCCAGTCGTCTGCCATGGCGATTGGGTTTGGACGCCAGGGACTGCTGATAGAATATAATTTCGTCAATATCGTAATCGTAATCCTGACATTGACGGCAGGATCTGCATTCCTGATGTGGATTGGCGAGAGAATCACAGAGAAGGGTGTGGGAAATGGTATTTCTATCGTCCTTGTGATCAATATCATCTCAAGAGTCCCAAGTGATATGACCAGACTTTATGAACAGTTTGTCAAAGGCAAGCCGATCGCATCTGCATGTCTTGCAGCTGCAATCATTCTTGCGATCATCCTTGCGCTGGTGGTATTCATTGTTATCCTCCAGGGCGGCGTCAGAAAGATTTCCGTACAGTATTCACAGAAGATCGTGGGAAGAAGATCTGTCGGCGGACAGTCTTCGAACCTGCCTCTGAAGGTTAATACTGCAGGCGTAATCCCGATCATCTTTTCTTCTTCATTGATGCAGACTCCAGTGGTTATCGCATCATTTATGGGGAAGGGAAATGGAAACGGTATCGGAAGTCAGATTTTAAGAGGATTGAATCAGAGTTACTGGTGTGATCCGGATCAGCTGCAGTACAGCTGGGGATTAGTTGTGTATATTATCCTGACTGTGTTTTTTGCTTATTTCTATACATCAATAACATTTAATCCGATGGAGATCGCCAATAATCTGAAAAAGAACGGCGGTTTTATTCCGGGAATCCGGCCTGGAAAACCGACAGTAGAATATTTGACAAAGATCCTGAATTACATCATTTTTGTCGGGGCCTGCGGCCTGATACTGGTTCAGATCGTGCCGATCCTGTTTAATGGATGGCTGGGCGCACAGGTTTCCTTCGGAGGTACATCTCTGATCATTATTGTCAGCGTTGTACTGGAAACGATGAAGCAGATTGAATCACAGATGCTTGTACGTAATTATAAAGGATTTTTAAACAGGTAAATTTTCAACTCGCGGAAATTTTTTCCGCGGGTTAAAATGCTATAAAGGGTTACAAGTCACACCCTGGCCAGAATCAGAAAGTGACCATCGTCATGCTTGCATGTAAGAAGGAACTTTCTGATCCTGGTACAGGGCGTAGCCTGGAACCGCCCCTGCATAAGCAGTCTTAGTGCGGCAGCACGGGACTGGAGCGCGTAAGCGCGACGAGTGCGCATGCGGGGCGGTCAGGGTGTGACTTGTAAAAAAAGGAGGAGGTATAGTATGAAGGTTGTGATGTTAGGAGCTCCGGGAGCGGGAAAAGGAACGCAGGCAAAGAAGATTGCTGCAAAGTATAATATTCCGCACATTTCCACGGGTGATATCTTCCGTGCAAACATTAAGAATGGCACGGAGCTAGGGAAGAAAGCTAAGACCTATATGGATCAGGGACTGCTTGTGCCGGATGAACTGGTTGTGGACCTGGTTGTGGACAGAGTAAACCAGGAGGACTGTCAGGCAGGATATGTCCTGGATGGATTTCCGAGGACAATTCCACAGGCGGAAGCACTTGATAAGGCGCTGGCAGAGCAGAACCAGAAACTGGATTTTGCCATCAATGTAGATGTACCGGATGAGAACATTGTGCACCGCATGGGAGGCCGCCGGGCCTGTGTGGGATGCGGAGCTACATATCACCTGGAATACGCCCCCACAAAAGTAGAAGGCATCTGTGATGTATGCGGAGGCGAGCTGATACTGCGGGATGATGACAAGCCGGAGACTGTGAAAAAGCGTCTGGACGTGTATCATGAACAGACACAGCCGCTGATCGATTACTATAAGAACGCCGGAATCCTTAAGACGGTAGATGGGACCGTTGATATTGAGAAAGTCTTTCAGGCGATTATTGACATTTTAGGAGAGTAAGGACATGCCTATTACAGTAAAGTCACCCAGAGAAATTGAATTGATGACAGAGGCCGGGCGGATACTTGAAATTGTTCACAATGAGCTTGGAAAGGCACTGCACCCGGGAATGACGACAAAGCAGATTGATGAACTGGGAGAAGAGATCATACGCAGCTATGGCTGTATTCCGTCTTTTTTGAATTACAATGGTTATCCTGCATCCATCTGTGTCTCTGTAAATGACGAGGTAGTCCATGGAATCCCGAGCCCCCACCGGTTCATCCGGGAGGGGGACATCGTCAGTCTGGATGCCGGAGTGATCTATAAAGGATATCACTCTGATGCAGCACGTACACACGGTATCGGAGTGATCAGTGAGGAAGCCGAAAAACTGATCGAAGTGACAAGGGAAAGCTTTTTCGAAGGTATAAAATATGCAAGAGAAGGCAACCATCTATTTGATATATCTGCCGCTATCGGCAGATATGCAGAAGAGCGTGGATATGGAGTTGTGCGGGATCTGTGCGGACATGGAATAGGGACAGCACTTCACGAAGCTCCTGAGATTCCCAATTATGAAATGAACAGAAAAGGCGTTTTGTTAAAGGCCGGCATGACCCTGGCGATTGAGCCGATGATCAATATCGGGGGATGGGAAGTAGACTGGATGGATGATGACTGGACGGTAGTTACAAGGGATCATTCTTTGTCTGCTCACTATGAAAACACCGTGTTGATCACAGAAGACGGACCGAAGCTTCTGAGCCTTACAGATCCATCGGGGATTTAGTGTAATAAACAGAGGAATGACTATGGATAAATTTGAAACAGGAATGCTTGCCAGATCAAAAGCCGGACACGATCAGGGCCGGGTTTATGTCATTACCGGAAACGAGGATGCATACGTATATTTAGTGGATGGAAAAATCCGTACATTGGACAGACCAAAAAAGAAGAAGAAAAAACATGTCCAGATTATACTGGAGCCTCACGATATTACCGGAGCAGATGATATAAAGATCAGGCAGATATTGAAAACATGGAATCAGAAAGAAGGATAACAGGAGGAATTTAAGAATGTCAAAAGCTGACGTAATTGAAATTGAAGGAACTGTAGTAGAGAAACTGCCAAATGCAATGTTCCAGGTAGAACTGGAAAACGGCCATCAGGTACTTGCACATATCAGTGGAAAGCTGAGAATGAATTTTATCAAGATCCTGCCGGGAGATAAGGTGACTTTGGAATTATCACCCTATGATCTTTCCAAAGGAAGAATCATCTGGAGAGATAAATAAAAAACTATTGACTTTGAGAAACGGCTGGTGCTATAATATATAGGCGCGTTTCCGGGTATTATTATGCCCATGCCCCGGCGGCTGATTATTAATCGGGGGAAAGCGCAGGAGCTTTTTTAGATAGCAATGGATGAAAGGAGGATCCCCCATGAAGGTTAGATCATCAGTAAAACCAATTTGCGAAAAGTGTAAAGTAATTAAAAGAAAAGGAAGCATTCGCGTTATCTGCGAAAACCCGAAGCATAAACAGAGACAGGGTTAGTAGACACGCCAGGAGGTGTGTAGACTATTTAAATATACAAGGAACGCCTGTAGCCGGTGATATTCCTTCGTATATTGCTTCTAATGCCGGCCAGACATCTGCCAGGACACGCTGGCGGCCGGAAAGGGTGTGAATACCGACACACCTGGATGGCGGCCTAAGCCATCCCTATTAAAGACAGTATCAAAAACAAACAAAGAAATTGGAGGAAATTCACATGGCTCGTATTGCAGGTGTAGATTTACCAAGAGACAAACGTGTTGAGATCGGACTTACTTATATCTATGGAATCGGAAGAGCAAGCTCTAACCGTATTCTTGCTGAGGCAGGAGTAGATCCGGATATCCGCTGCAGAGACCTGACAGATGAGGATGTAAAGAAGATCAGTGCAGTGATCGATGAGACACAGGTGGTAGAAGGTGATCTGAGAAGAGAGATCGCGTTAAACATCAAGAGATTACAGGAAATCGGATGCTATAGAGGAATCCGTCACAGAAAAGGGCTTCCGGTTCGTGGTCAGAAGACAAAGACGAATGCAAGAACCAGAAAAGGTCCGAAGAGAACAGTAGCAAACAAGAAGAAATAATAAATAAGAAGGAAAGAGTAGGTTAGTTTTATTATGGCAAAGAAAGTTACAAAGAAAGTGACAAAAAAACGTGTCAAGAAAAACGTTGAACACGGACAGGCACACATCCAGTCATCTTTTAATAACACAATCGTTACATTAACAGATGCACAGGGTAATGCTCTTTCATGGGCAAGTGCAGGCGGTCTGGGATTTAGAGGTTCAAGGAAATCTACCCCTTATGCAGCGCAGATGGCGGCAGAGACTGCAGCAAAAGCAGCGCTGGTACATGGCTTAAAGTCCGTTGACGTTATGGTAAAGGGACCGGGTTCCGGAAGAGAAGCAGCAATCCGTGCTCTTCAGGCATGCGGAATCGATGTGACAAGCATCAAAGACGTAACTCCGGTACCACACAACGGATGTCGTCCGCCGAAACGCAGAAGAGTCTAATTGCACTGTATTGTTATGTATAAGATTTTAGGAGGAAATAGAGCATGGCAGTAAATAGAGTTCCGGTTCTGAAAAGGTGCAGATCCCTTGGAATGGATCCTGTATATCTTGGAATTGATAAAAAGTCAAACAGACAGCTGAAAAGATCCAACAGAAAGATGAGTGAGTATGGTCTTCAGCTGCGTGAGAAACAGAAAGCAAAATTTATCTACGGCGTATTAGAGAAACCGTTTAGAAATTATTTCGAAAAAGCACAGCGCATGAACGGAATGACAGGTGAAAACCTGATGAGAATCCTGGAGTCCAGACTGGACAACGTGGTATTCCGTCTTGGACTTGCAAGAACAAGACGTGAGGCAAGACAGATTGTAGACCACAAGCATGTGCTGGTAAATGGAAAACAGATCAATATCCCGTCTTATCTTGTAAAAGCAGGCGACGTGATCGAGATCAAAGAAAAACACAAAAGCTCACCGAGATATAAAGGTATCACAGAGGTGACAGCAGGACGTCTTGTCCCAGAATGGCTGGAGTCTGATCTGGAGAACCTGAAAGGAACAGTAAAAGAGCTTCCGAGACGTGAAGAGATCGATGTTCCGGTTGACGAAATGCTGATTGTCGAGTTGTATTCTAAATAATAATCCGTAACACCACAGGAGGTGGGGCAAAAGTGTTTGATTTTAATAAACCTAATATTGAAATAACTGAAATATCAGAAGATAAAAAGTATGGAAGATTTGTTGTAGAGCCTCTGGAAAGAGGTTATGGAACAACATTGGGTAATTCTTTGAGAAGAATCATGCTTTCATCTCTGCCGGGAGCTGCGATCAGCCAGGTAAAGATTGACGGCGTTCTTCATGAGTTCAGTTCCATTCCGGGTGTGAAGGAAGATGTTACGGAGATTATCATGAATCTGAAATCTCTGGCAATCAAGAATACATCTGAGACAGATGAGCCGAAAACTGCTTACATCGAGTTTGAAGGCGAGGGCGTTGTCACTGGAGCGGATATCCAGGCAGACCAGGATATCGAGATCATGAATCCGGAGACTGTGATCGCCACGCTGAACGGCGGAGCAGACAGCAAATTATACATGGAACTTACCATTACAAAGGGCAGGGGCTATGTGAGCGCTGATAAAAACAAAAATGAGGAACTGCCGATTGCGGTAATTCCAATTGATTCTATCTATACACCAGTAGAGCGTGTCAACCTTACAGTTGAAAATACACGTGTCGGCCAGATCACAGATTTTGATAAGCTGACTCTGGATGTATATACAGATGGAACACTGCTTCCGGATGAGGCAGTCAGTCTGGCGGCGAAGGTCTTAAGCGAGCATCTGAAGCTCTTTATTGATCTGTCTGAGGTTGCTCAGGCGGCTGAGGTCATGATTGAAAAAGAAGACGATGAGAAGGAAAAGGTTCTGGAAATGAGCATTGATGAACTGGAGTTATCCGTTCGTTCCTACAATTGTCTGAAGAGAGCCGGTATCAACACGGTGGAAGAGCTGACGAACAGAACACCGGAAGATATGATGAAGGTGCGGAACCTGGGAAGAAAATCCCTGGAAGAAGTCCTTGCAAAGTTAGACGAGCTGGGCTTAAGCCTCAGCAGAGGAGAGGAATAGAAGATTTAGCAAGATTTCTGTCAGTAAGTCCGAGGTGCGTGACAGAGCATTTGGCTAGTAAGCCCGAAGAAGCATAACCAAGTGTAGAATATGGAGGAAAATAGAAATGGCAAAGTATAGAAAACTTGGCAGAACATCCAGCCAGAGAAAGGCACTGCTTAGAAATCAGGTAACTGCCCTTCTGAATAATGGCAGAATCATTACCACAGAGGCAAAGGCAAAAGAGATCCGTAAGATTGCTGAAGGCCTGATCGCTCTGGCAGTAAAAGAGAAAGATAACTTTGAGGAAGTAACCGTAAAAGCAAAGGTTGCCCGCAAAGACAAAGACGGCAAGAGAGTCAAAGAAGTTGTAGACGGCAAGAAAGTAACCGTATACGACGAAGTTGACAAAAAGATCAAGAAAGATATGCCAAGCAGACTTCATGCGCGTCGTCAGATGCTGAAGGTACTCTACCCAGTAAAAGAAGTACCGGCTGCACAGGCAGGAAGAAAGAAAAATACAAAGAATGTAGATCTTGTAGCAAAGCTTTTTGACGAGATTGCACCCAAGTATGAGAACCGCAAGGGCGGATATACAAGAATCGTAAAGATTGGACAGCGTAAAGGTGACGCTGCAATGGAAGTTCTGATCGAACTGGTATAATCAGAGAGAAAGGATACTCCTTAAGTCTGTACAGAGTTGTACATGCTTAGGGAGTATTTTCATTTTCAGTAATCACAGATCAGCATATAAGGCTGTGCTCCTGAGTAAGGATATAATAGACGCCGCAGAGGGTATCCATGCCGGAAGAGTGACCGATTCTGGAGAATTCCCGGAGGATTCTGGAGGGGGACTCCATGGAAGCCAAAGAGAGTACGGGCTGACTGTACATATTTTTTAATGCGCAGGATAAAAAAGCGGCGCTGATGTCATTTGTATCAGAAAGATGAGAAGATATCTCTTTTTTTAGTGCATGAGCAAAAGGATGGTTTTTAAGAGACATAAGCTGCAGACCGGCCAGTACGCCGCACAAGAAGTCGTCACCAGAGGGCGTCAGGCCGATCCCAAGGCCGATCAGTTTTGCGATCTGTACTGCAGCAGGGAGATAAGATTTTTCTGATAAAAGCCTGGAGCAGTCTTCAAGACGGCGCCTGGCGATGGTCAGTATGGGGGAATCATTCTGATCAGATACAGGGGCAAATAATTGACAAAAACCCTTCTGACCGGAAGTGATCACCTGATTCAGTAAGCCGGAAAGACCACAGATTTCCTCTTTTCCGGTCTGAGCAAAGAGAAACGGATCGTGCAAGGCGGCATCCTTCCAGGAAAGAGTCATGGATCTGGGGGTCATGATATGGATGGATTCATATCCTGGCTGTACAGGGACACCCTGAGATATAGAACATAAATTCAGTATGTCGAGATCCTGGCTGGCAATCAGACTGATAGGGGAAATAACAGAGCCGGGAGACTGAAGGGCGATCAGGCCTTTATCGGTCTGAATATTCATGGTATGCTGATAGACGGAGTGGATAAAGCCTGATGAAGCGGTCCGTATCATTTCAGCAGCATAATTTGTAATATCTGTAATCTTTATCTGCACAATATATTCCCTTTCTGTGTACAAATGTTTATTTATTGATTGTAGCAAAAAAGGATATAAAATACAAAGTCATTTTAAAAAAGGCGAATTTTTACAATAAACAGAGAAATAAAAAAATCAAAATTATACATATTAGACAAAAAATGGGGATTTTTTCCCTCTTTTATTCCATTGTTTTTCGGATAAATTTAGAATAAAATGTTGTTTATAAATATTGGTTTGGTCGACCCAATTTATTACAAGTTTGATACAGTTCAAACTAAAATCAGAAAACTTGATAGGAGGAAAGTTTTATGTATGATTTGTTGGTTAAAAATGGAAAACTCGTAACTCCTGACCGTATCTATGAAGCAGACATTGCAGTACAGGATGGCAAGTATGCAGCTTTTCTTGCCAAAGGAACGGAAGCAGAAGCGAAAGAAGTCATTGATGCAAAGGGATGTTATGTGTTCCCGGGAATCATTGACTGCCATGCGCATTTGAACGAGCCTGGATTTGAGTATCGTGAAGATTTTGAGACCGGATCCAGGGCGGCAGTTGTTGCCGGATGTACCTGCCTGATCGATATGCCGCTGAACAATGATCCTTCTTTGATGAACAAAGAGATCTTTGATCTGAAGATGAGCAAGATCAGCAAGCATTCTCTGGTAGATTATGCACTGTGGGGAGGGCTTGTAGGAGACTACGACGACAGCCCGGATTCTGTGAAAAACAACATGAAAGATCTGGTTGATCTTCACAACTGCGGCGTAGCTGCATTTAAGGGATTTACCTGTCCGAACGGAGATCTGTTCCCGACTGTAAATCTTGGAAATGTAAGAAAAGCGCTGGAGATTCTGAAGCCATACAATGCACTTTGCGGGTTCCATTGTGAAGAATATGGACAGGTACTGGAAAGAGAAAAAGAGATGAAGGCAAAGGAAGGACGGACAAACGAAGAAAAGATCCGCGATTTCCTGGATTCTCACGATGTATGGACCGAATACGTGGCTACCAAAAATGTGATCGATATGGCAAGAGCTACAGGTGGACGCGTTCACATCTGCCATGTCAGCCATCCGATGGTTGCCCAGGTAGTAAAGGATGCAATCCATGAAGGCCTTCCGATCACGGCAGAGACCTGCCCGCATTATCTTGGATTCACTGAGGACTTCGTATTTGAGAAGGGCGCTCCGGCGAAATGTACGCCTCCGCTTCGTGACAAAGAAGCGATGGAAAAGCTCTGGGATTATGTCCTGGATGGAACTCTTTCCTGTGTAGGAAGCGACCATTCGCCAGCTGCTGATGAAGAAAAAGACAATGCAACGAAAGACATCTGGCATGCATGGGGCGGCCTGAATTCAATTCAGTTCTTCCTGCCCATGATGTTTGATATGGTAGTCAACAAAAAGGGCCTGAGCCCGAGCCTGATCGCGAAAGTTATGGATTATAATCCGGCTAAGATCTTCGGACTCTATGGAAGAAAAGGCGCATTCGAACTTGGATTCGACGGAGATATCGTGATCGTAGACCCGGAGAAGGCATGGAAATGCGATCAGACTAAGCTTCTGACCAAGGGACATGTATCCTGCTTCGACGGACTGGAAGGAAAGGGAGCTCCGGTCTGCACTGTAATCCGTGGAAAAGTTGTCGCTGACGGCGAGACTTATAAAGAGGATGCTATTGGATACGGCGAATATATTACGCCGGTAAAATAGCAGGACATCAAAGGAAGGAGTAAAGAGATGAGTGAAGTAAACACAAACGAAAAACCAAAACAGGAAGGTGCTTCGCTGGAACCGATCCCCAAAGATAAACGTATCATGAGCTGGGGTTCCAACACCATGCTGTGGCTGGGCGGATGTATTTCCATCGGTACGCTGGCACAGGGCTCCGCACAGCTGGAGGCCGGACTGAACCTTCTGCAGCTGTTTCTGGCTGTTGCCATCGGATCTCTGATCCTGGTCATTGGTATCGCACTGAACGACCAGTTCAGCTATAAGACCGGTGCACCATATGCTGTACAGCTCAGGAGTGCGTTCGGTACAAAGGGTAATGTTGTACCAAGCCTGATCCGTGGACTCCCGGCTATCGTATGGTATGGCTACCAGACCTGGCTTGGAGGCGCGGCGATCAATAATATTTCCATCGCACTGTTTGGATTTGATAATATCTGGCTTTGGTTTATCATCTTCCAGATCGTACAGATCCTGCTTTCCATCAAAGGATTCCAGGGAGCGAAATGGATCGGAAATATCGGAGGCGTTGTTATTTCCATCGCAATGCTGTATCTGCTGTATCTGTGTATTACCCAGTATGGCGATGTAGTAAGCGAGAAGCTGATGAACAAGTCCGGCACATGGGGAATGCCATTCGTGGCAGCGATCATTGCATTCTTCGGAAACAGTACCACTGTTATGCTGAATGCCGGTGACTATTCCCGTGAGATGAAGGACGGCATGTCCGTTATGAAACGTGGAACATCTTATTTCCTGGCAATGGTTCCTGCAACCATCCTGCTTGGTGTGATCGGAGCGATGGCTTCCACCGCTACAGGTGTTGCAAACCCGATCAACGCATTTGCACAGATGGTTGACAACAAAGTGGTTATGATCGTTACACTGGCGTTTATCATTTTCGCACAGTTGACCACCAACCTGGCAAGTAACGTCATTCCGCCGGCATATGCATTCATGGATGCATTCAAAATGAAACACAGAACCGCTGTTATCCTGATCGGTATCCTGGCAGTATGTACCTGTCCGTGGATCCTGACAAACGACAGCTCTGCAGCAGGTCTTGCACTGTTCACAAAGATCTATACTGCATTCTTCGGACCGATCTTTGCAGTACTGATCACAGACTTCTTTATCTTACATAGAAGAAAGATCAGCGAGGCTACATTGAAAGATCTGTATGATCCGAATGGAGACCACGCAGGAGTGAACTGGGCAGCATTTATCGCTATCGCAGTCGGCGCTGTCATCGGTCTGATCAATGTTGATATTTCCTTCTTCACAGCAACCATTCCGACAGGTCTGGTATTCTACTTCTGCATGAAGTATATGAAGTCCTGCGAACGGTTCAGAAAAGGAACAACGTTAGAGAAATAATATAAGGTCCAGGGGAGAGAGGTCAGTCTCGCCCCGGGCTAAAGGTGATTTAATGGAATAGGAGGTATTCCTGACATGTATGATTTGTTGATAAAAAATGGAAAAATTGTAACAGCTGACGCCATAACAGAAGGAAATGTTGCGGTGAAGGATGGGAAAATCGCTGCAGTTCTGGAGGCGGGAATTGAGCCGGAGGCTGCAAAGGTGATTGACGCAAAAGGGAAATATGTATTCCCTGGCGCCATCGATACCCATGCACATCTGAACGATCCTGGCTATGAATGGCGTGAAGACTATGAACATGGAACGGCGGCTGCTGCACTGGGAGGCTATACGACCGTGATTGATATGCCTCTGCAGAACGATCCATGTATGACCAATGCAGAAACGTTTGACTTTAAGGAAAATAAAGTCTCTCCCAATGCCTATGTGGACTATTGTTTCTGGGGCGGCCTTACCAGCTATAATTTTGGCGATCTGAAAGATCTGGACGAGAAGGGCTGTGTATCATTTAAGTCCTTTATCGGCCCGGTGTCGCCGGATTATGAATCTCTGAGCTATGGACAGGCTCTGGAAGCCATGGACATCATCAAAGAATTTGACGGACGTGCAGGCTTCCACTGTGAAGACTATTCTATCATCAAGAATCAGGAAAAGAGGATGAAAGAAGCCGGCCGTAATGACTGGAAATCCTATCTGGAGTCCCGTCCGGTGGTAGCGGAGATTGTTGCTACCGATGCGATCATCGAGATTGCAAAAGCAACAGGATGCAAGGCTCATATCTGTCACGTGTCCCATCCGGCAGTTGCGAAAAAGATCAAGGCAGCGCAGGATGAAGGATATGATATTACAGCAGAGACCTGCACCCATTATCTGACCTTTACAGATGAAGATGTGATCAAAAACGGACCGCTCTTTAAGTGCGCGCCGATCCTGCAGCCAAAAGAGGCAGTTGAGGAAATGTGGGAGTATGTAAAGGCCGGAGTATTCAGCGGAATTGCTTCTGACCACTCTCCGTGTTCCTATGATGAGAAATACAACGAGATTCTTGGCAATAAGATCGAGACCGTATTCGATGTATGGGGCGGATGCTCTGGTATCCAGAGCGGTTTCCAGACAGCATTCAGCGAAGGCGTCGTAAAGAGAGGCGTATGCCCGACCGTACTTGCCAATACGATGTCTGTACAGCCGGCAAAGGCATTCGGCATCTATGGCAAGAAAGGTGACATCAAGCCTGGATTTGACGCAGACCTTCTGGTAGTCGACCCGGAGAAGGAATGGGAAATCACAGCGGATTCATTACGCTATGTGAATAAGATTTCTGCCTTCGTAGGATTAAAAGGCAAAGGCATTCCGGTATATACTATCGTCCGTGGACAGGTAGTCGCAGAGGACGGCGAGATTGTCGGACAGAAGGGATTTGGAAATCTGGTTAAGAAAATCAAAAAATAAGAGGGCAAAAGAGAAGGAGAGAGACAATGGCTATAGTTGAAAACATGAATATTAATCCGGAACTGGTACAGAATGTAGATCCGGATCTTCAGCCGACCAAGAAGCGTATCATGGGATCTGTGTCCTATGCGGCAAGTTTCATGGGCGGATGTGTATCAATCGGTACTTTTTCCATGGGTGCCGGACTGATCGGTGAACTGACGGTTGTACAGGCGGTCATCGCCATGACGATCGGGTGTCTGGTCATCGCAGTTGCGCTGGCAATGATCGGCGAATGTGGACATACCTATGGTATTCCATTTACAGTACAGTTAAGAAGTAGTTTTGGTTTTACGGGTGTTAAGATTCCAGGTGTCCTGCGTGGGCTTCCGGCTATCGTATGGTTCGGCTATCAGAGCTGGGTCGGAGCAGGCGCGCTCAACAGCTGTTTCAGCATCCTGTTTGGATTTGACAACCTGCCGGTGGTTTACGGATTATTTACCATCCTGCAGGTGGCGCTGGCAATTAAAGGATTCGAAGGAATTAAGTGGATGGAAAACATTTCCTGTATCTTTATCATTGCAATCCTGATCTATATGCTGTATGTCGTAAATACTGAATTCTCAACCGAGATCGGCGATGTATTCTCCGGTATCGAAGGAACATGGGGAATGCCGTTCTGGGCAGCGACTACATCCTTCCTGGGAATCTACTCGACGATGATCATCAACGCATCTGACTACTCACGGAATGCGACGGACGACATTAAGCCGGTGAAGGCTGCCAGCATTTATACGATCGCAATCCTTCCTGTTACACTGTTTATGGGCCTGATCGGACTTCTGGTAACAGCAGCTACAGGAAACAGCGATCCGGTAGTCGTATTCTCTACCACGATGGACAGCAAATTCCTGACCATCCTGACATTACTTTTCATCGCATTTGCACAGGTTACGACAAACGTACTGAACAACATCGTACCTCCGGCATATGTACTGATGGAGTCCTTCAAGGTAAAATGGACCTATGCAACCGTTCTTGTCGGCGTACTCTCTGTAGTAGTTATGCCATGGAAACTGGTAACTGCTGAGTCTGCAGCAGGACTGAACCTGTTTACACAGTTCTACTCTGCGTTCTTAGGACCAATCTTTGCGGTTATGGCAGTAGACTTTTATATTCTTCGGAAGAAAAAACTGGATCTGAACCGTATGTATGACAAGACAGGACCTTATAAGGGCGTAAACTGGGCAGCGATCATTGCGATCGTTATCGGATCCATCTGCTCGTTGTTTATTATGGAGTTATCCTGGTACGTCAGCCTGATCCCGACAGGACTGGTTTATTACTTCCTGATGAAGAAGATGAAGAGCGCAGAAGGATTCCGCGTCGGAACAATCTTTGAGGACGAGAAATAGGGAGCTGTATGAAATTTAAAGGAAAAGTTGCAGTCTGGTGGTATCTGATCATCGTGATCTTAAATGCCGCGCTTATTGGCCTGATTTTGAAATATGGACTTCACTATATCGCATATTTCTATATTTTGCCGGCGGGACTTCTGGATCTGTATCTGATACCGGTATGTTTTGCAAACTATGTGGAAATAGACAAAAAGAAATTATTCATACGTTTCGGCTTTTCAAAAGAAGAAGTCTTTGTGGAAGACATCACAGCGATGCACAGAGCGGACAGGTTTACCCTGTCCTTCTGTGCGTCGGCAGATGTAGTACTGCTTGCGTGCAAAAGCAAAAAGAATGTAGTGGTGTCGCTTAAGGATAACAAAGCGTTCATGAATGAGCTTCAGAAAATGAATAAAAAAATAAAGGTATATATTTAGATCGTGCCTTTTAGGAAGGAATGAATGGCATGGGGATCATGGATACCAGATATCCGGCCTATGAAGTGAAGGCCGGACATAATGGAAAGATTATCAACAAACTCAGACGGCTGGAGCCGGACAGAAAAAAAGGGATTGTTGTCCGGATGGACAGTAACTTCGGATTGTTTGGAGAAGTGGAAAGAATCATCAGAGTGAAGAGCTTTACCTGCCTGAAGCAGGGAGAATCCAGCCGTTCCGGTATCTGTGCGGAGGATGACCTTTATATCTGCGTGATCGGGGAGGACGATAAAGAGACGGTATTTCGTTTTACAATGAAAGTCCACTGGAGTGCAATGAGAAAATATCTGGAAAAATACATAAAGAGACATTAAAAAAACGACATCTGTCCTGGAAAAGCAAAATGCTGTCCACGATGGATGCCGTTTTTTTTTAAAATTTTGAAAAGTTACCCGGCCGGTGTTATACATGTTGTTCCAGAAAATCCAGAGTGGCTTCCAAAACCTTTGGGGTGAATGGATTGTCCGCCTCCCGGTCAAAATCATGGACATCACAGGCTGCAATGAAGGTCTTTGGGTGATAGCGGTTTGTAAGTTCACGGAACTCGTCAAAGGGTACATCTGTATCGTTTGTAGCGTGAGCTGCAAACAGCGGACAGGGCAGGGCATCACAGGTACGGAGGGTGTAGTCCAGATAAAAGAATTTTTCCCGGCCCTCATAGAGCAGAGAGAACCATTTTCCTGTCTGTCTGGCATAGACATAGATGCTGTAGTGGGTGGCGAGATCGCCGGAAGTCTCATAGCCGGACGGGAGACTGTTCATGCAGGAAGCGTCTACCGGTGGAAGAGAACTATAATAACTGCTGGGTGTCTGGAACCAGTGATCGCACAGGAACCCATAGCCATAGTAGGAGAGAATGCCAAGAGGAGCTTTTTTGAAGTGCCCGTATGCTGCGGCAATCAGACACAGATATGCTCCGGCTGAACGGCCCCAGAGAAAGTAAGGGAGTTCCTGCTCCATATACACTTCCGGATGATCCAGATAATGATGGATGGATGCACGGACATCATCCAGGATCACAGGAAGCTTTGCAGCAGGAGCCAGAGGATAGTCATAGGAAATGATCACGTAGCCGGCCCGGGTCAGTGCCTCAATATGGCCGTCTGGCAGGTCATCTTTATGGCCGTACAAAAGCCCGCCGCCGTGAAAATATAAAATGCATGCTTTAGGGGTGATTTTTTGGTCAAAGTAGATAATTGCCGACTTGTCGTAAACGGCATCGCCGACCGATATGATCTTAGATTCAAACATAAGGATACCTCCCGAAAAATGTACTATACAACAATATCTATTATAGCATAGAAAGACAGGAGAGTGTGATGTGAAAAATTTAACATCGGGGGATAAACTGGATAAAAAGTGTTTGCATGTTTTGTCTAAAAATTTGATTGAAAAAGCAGGGTTTTATTGTCATAATGAATAATAGAAAAAATGGTCGACCAGCCATAAGAAAAGGAGAGGTATTAGTATGAGTTATTTAAACAATCAGGTAGGCTATCGCGATGAACTTTTGATGACACGTTCTGTAGTGAAAAAAGACAACTACGTCTTACTCGAACCAGACGGACTTGTAAAGAATGCAATCCCGGGATATGAGAATTGTGACGTGACGATCCTTGGGTCTCCGGCAATGGGCGCTACTTTTGCAGATTATCTGGTAACAGCAAAAGCAGGCGGAAAGAATGCAGGCATCGGCGGCGAAGGTATTGAGTCATTCCTGTATGTGATCTCTGGTGAAGTGACAGTAAAGAACGATGATCAGGAAGCAACCCTGACAGAAGGTGGATATATCTTCTCACCAGAAGGAAACAAGATCGCATTTGAGAACAAGAGCGGACAGGATACAAAAATGTATGTATATAAGAGAAGATATGACAGAATCGAGGGATACAGCGCTCACACAGTTGTTGCAAATGTCAATGATATGGAGTGGGTTGAGTACGAAGGAATGGATAACTGCCATATCAAAGATCTGCTTCCGGCAGCAGGAGATTTCGGATTTGATATGAATATGCACATCCTGAAGTTCAAACTGGGAGCTTCCCATGGATATATCGAGACACACATCCAGGAGCACGGTATGTATTTCCTGTCCGGAAAGGGCATGTACAGACTGGATGATGAATGGGTTCCGGTTAAGAAGGGCGACTATGTATTCCTGGATGCATATGTACCGCAGGCATGCTATGCGGTAGGACGCGAAGAAGAGTTCGCATACATTTACTCAAAAGACTGCAACAGAGACGTTCAGTTATAAAAATAAGAATAAAGGTGGAATAAAGAGATGAAACTTTCCCATGATGAATTAAAGGGATTAATGAAAAATAAACTGATGAAAGCAGGTCTGAATGAAGACCATGCTGATATTGCGGCAGAGGTTATGACCTGGTCCGACGAAAGAGGATATCATTCTCACGGAGCGGTTCGTGTAGAGTATTATGCAGAGCGGATCGCCAAGGGCGGAATCACAGCTGATCCGAAATTTGAGTGGAAAGAAACAGGACCATGTTCCGGTATTTTCGAAGGAGATAATGGCTGCGGATATGCAGTTGCCAAGTATGGAATGGACAAAGCCATTGAGATGGCGAAGAAAAACGGAATCGCAGTAGTAGGAATGCGTAATATGTCCCACAGTGGATCAATCGGATATTACACAGAAATGGCTGCGGAGCAGGGCCTGTTAGCCATCTCTTTCTGCCAGTCTGACCCGATGGCAGTGCCGGTGGGCGGAACAGAACCGTATTATGGAACCAACCCGATCTCTTTTGCGGCGCCGACTGCAGATGAGAGAATGGTGGTATTTGACATGGCTACCACTGTACAGGCGTGGGGCAAGATCCTGGACAAGAGATCCAGACATGAGAGCATCCCGGATACCTGGGCGGTTGACGAAAAAGGAAATCCGGTAACAGATCCGAATCATGTCAATGCACTTCTGCCGATTGCAGGTGCAAAGGGATACGGTCTGATGATGATGGTAGATGTGTTCTCAGGTGTGCTTCTTGGCGTACCGTTTGGAAAACATGTAAGCTCTATGTATCATGATCTTTCTAAAGGAAGAGAACTGGGACAGATGCATATTGTGATCGATCCGGCCCGTTTTGTAGGAGCAGAGGAGTTCAAGAAAGCAATGTCTGCGTCTATTGATGAGCTGGGTGAAATGCCGACGGCTGAAGGATACGACAAGGTATACTATCCAGGTGAGCGTGCAATGCTCAGAAAAGAAAAGGCTTATGCGACAGGCGGTGTAGAGATCGTAGATGAGATCTATGAATACCTGAAGAGCGACGACATCCACTACAACCGTTATGATCATAAAAACCGGTTTGCCGAATAAAAGGGTTATATTCAGGAAGGAGAGCATATGTTAAAAACAGTTGTGAAAAAGGGAAGCTATCATGATTCTGTTGTCCTTATGCTTTTGACGAATCAGATTTCTACGATCGAAGGCGTCAAGAAAGTATCTATCATGATGGCGACACCTGCCAATAAAGATATTTACAGACAGAGTGGTCTGGCTACAGAAGAGCTGGAAGCTGCATCTGCAAACGATCTGGTTATTGTTGCGGATGTAGATGACGACAGCCTTCTGGATACGATCGAGGCTGAGATGGAAGAATTTTTCCAGAAACAGTCCACAGAAAGCAATGAGAAAAAAGGCGCTGAAAGTGTAAAGTCCTGGGAAAAAGCGCTGGCAAAACAGCCGGATGCAAATCTGGCAGTTATTTCCATTCCGGGAGCATATGCCGCACTGGAAGCTGACCGTGCGCTGGATGAGGGATTGAATGTATTCATGTTCAGCGACAATGTTACACTGGAAGATGAAGTAAAATTAAAGAAAAAAGCCCATGAAAAGGGACTGGCTGTGATGGGACCTGACTGTGGTACAGGAATCATCCAGAGTGTTCCGATCGCGTTCACCAATAATGTGGCTCCTGGCTCTATCGGAATCATCGGGGCTTCCGGTACAGGAATCCAGGAACTGACAACCATCATCGACAGACTGGGCGAAGGCGTGACAAATGCCATCGGAATCGGCGGACGTGACCTGAATGCGGCAGTCGGCGGAATTACCATGATGGATATGATCGATGCCATGGAAGACGACGATGCAGTCAAAGTACTGGTGATCGTTTCCAAGCCGCCGGCAAAAGAAGTACGTGATAAGATCGCTGCACGCCTGAGCAATTTCTCCAAACCGATCGTGACACTGTTCGTAGGAGAAAAGCCGGAATATCATGAAGAGAACTTCTATCATGCATACACACTGGATGAAGCGGCGCGTCTGGCAGTAGGACTTGTAAGAGGAGAAGAGATTCCGGAAGCAACAGTAGAAGTTGATGAATCCCAGTTCTACAAGGCTGAGGATAAGAAGACGATCAAGGCATATTATTCAGGTGGTACTCTGGCGAATGAGGCGGCTATGCTGATCAAGGACGCCATGGATGTAAAGGTTCCGCCGGAAGATATCGAAGGCTATATGCTGCAGCTGGACGGAAACGTAGTTGTAGACCTGGGCGATGACGCTTATACACAGGGCAAGCCGCATCCGATGATCGATCCTGCAAAGCGTATCGAATGTATGCAGGAGGCAGTAGACGATGAGTCTACAGGAGCGGTTCTGTTCGACATCATGCTGGGATATGGCTCTCATGCAGACATGGCCGGCGCTCTTCTTCCTACCATCAAAGAACTGATGGCAAAGGCAGAGAGCCAGGGAAGAAAAGTATTCTTTGTGGCTACCGTATGTGGAACCAGAAGAGATTTCCAGGGATACGATGAGGCAGTAAAGAAACTGAAAGACGCAGGTGTGATCGTATGTGAGAACAATAAACTTGCATGCCGTACCGCAATCCGTGCGATTGGAAGAGACTTCCAGGAGCCTGCAAAGGAAATCCGTCCGAAACAGGTGGTAGATTTCCCGAAGGCAGAGCCGTCCGAGAAACTGCGTGAGCTGCTTTCCGAGAAGCCAAGGATCATCAACGTAGGTCTTAAGAGCTTTGCAGAAGTCGTAGAAGAATTTGGCTGTGAAGTCGTTCAGTATGACTGGATGCCGCCGGCAGGTGGAAATGTCAAGATGATCAAGATTTTGAATTTCCTGAGAAACTATGAGGGCATCGATGAGAAGAACCGGGAAGTGATCGCAAAGGTAGTTGCAAGCCAGCCGGTTCTGAAAGATAATGTCCGTGCAAAAGAAGTGATTCCGGAATTAAATGAAGGAAAAGTACTTCTTCATGCAGGTCCGCCGGTAGAATATAAGAATATGCCAGATCCGATGCAGGGATCCTGCGTAGGGGCAGTTCTGTTTGAGGAATGGGCAGATAATGAAGCCGATGCAAGAAAGATGCTGGAGAACGGAGAAATCAAGTTCATTCCGTGTCATCACGTCAATGCGGTTGGGCCGATGGGCGGCATCACCTCTCCGAATATGGCGGTATTTGTAGTAGAAGATGAGACGGCAGGCAACAGAGCTTACTGTACGATGAATGAAGGTATCGGAAAAGTACTTCGTTTCGGTGCATACTCTGAAGAGGTAATCGATCGTCTGCGCTGGATGAGAGATGTCCTTGGACCGACACTTGGAAAAGCGCTTCGTTCCATGGAAAATGGACTGGCTGTGAATCCGCTGATCGCAAAAGCAATCGCCATGGGTGATGAATTCCATCAGAGAAATATTGCAGCATCCCTTGCATTCTTAAAAGAAGTGGCTCCAATCATTACAAAGATGGATATGGATGAAAAAGACCGCTACGATGTGATCAAGTTCCTGGCTGATACAGATCAGTTCTTCTTAAATATCATGATGGCAACAGGAAAAGCGGTTATGGATGATGCACGTACCGGAACTGACGGAACGATCGTAACTGCAATGTGCAGAAACGGATATGAATTCGGTATCCGTATCGCAGGTATGGGTGACGAGTGGTTCACCGGACCGGTCAACACTCCACAGGGACTGTACTTTACCGGATATGACGGCGAAGATGCATGTCCGGACATGGGAGACAGTGCAATTACAGAGACCTTTGGTGTAGGCGGTATGGCCATGATCGCAGCACCGGCTGTTACCAGATTCGTAGGAGCAGGCGGATACGAAGATGCACTTCGTACCAGCAATGAGATGATGGAGATCGTTATCGACAGAAATCCGAACTTTACGGTTCCTACCTGGAACTTCCAGGGCATCTGTCTTGGAATCGATGCCAGAAAGGTCGTAGAAAAAGGTATCACACCAGTGATCAATACAGGTATCGCGCACAAGATCGCCGGATACGGACAGATTGGAGCAGGTACTGTACATCCTCCGATCGAGTGCTTTGAGAAAGCAATCGAAGCTTATGCGAAGAAGCTTGGCTATGATCCCGAATAGACAGATTCAGGAGGGAATGCTATGGAAAAGAAGAAAGTCGTAATCGCATTGGGCGGAAATGCTCTGGGCAATAACATCCAGGAACAGAAGGAAGCAGTAGCAAAGACGGCTAAGGTCATTGTAGACCTGGCAGCCGAAGGGCTGGATCTCGTGGTTACCCACGGGAACGGCCCCCAGGTCGGCATGATCCAGAAGGCGATGGATGAACTGGCGACCAACTATACCGATAATTATATGGAGACACCGCTGCCGACCTGTGTGGCGATGAGCCAGGGATATATCGGGATTGATCTGCAGAATGCGATTAAATATGAATTACATCAGAGGGGGATGGATGTGAAGGTATCAACCATCCTGTCTCAGGTAGAAGTAGATAAAAATGACGAAGCGTTCAAGAATCCGACGAAGCCGATCGGACGTTTCCTGACAGAGGAAGAGGCCAGGAAGAACCAGGAAAACGGAATCCCCTGCATGGAAGATGCAGGAAGAGGATATCGTGTGGTTGTTGCCTCTCCGATGCCGAAGAAGATTCGAGAACTGCTGACCATTAAAACGCTGGTGGATGCGGGACATATCGTGATCACCTGCGGAGGCGGGGGGATTCCCGTCGTAGATGAGGGCGGAAAGCTGTGCGGCGTCAATGCAGTCATTGATAAAGATAATGCAAGCAGTCTTCTGGCAGCTGAACTTGGTGCTGATTACCTCATCATACTGACAGCCGTGGAGAAAGTGGCGATTAATTTCGGAAAAGAGAACCAGGAATGGTTAAGCGACCTGACTGTTGAACAGGCAAAGGAGTATATTGCTCAGGAACAGTTCGCCAAGGGCTCCATGCTTCCGAAGATTGAAGCAGCAATCCGTTTTGCAGAGTCAGGAGAAGGAAGACGTACACTGATCACCCTTCTTGATAAGGCTGCTGCAGGAATTGCCGGCGAGACCGGAACGGTAATACACAAGTAGTTTAGGAGAGAGAAAATGAACGTACCAACAAATCTGTTTATGTGGATAATGGCATGTCTGCCGATTATCGTACTATTACTCCTTTTAATTAAGTTCCAATGGGGCGCCACTGAGGCTGCCCCTATTGGGCTTTTAATCACGATTATTACAGCGGTGGCTTTCTATAAAGCAGATTTTACACTGCTGGCGTCAGAAACGGCAAAGGGAATCTGGAGTGCCCTCCCGATTCTCCTGATCGTATGGACAGCGATCCTTTTATACCAGGTAGCAGATGAAGCAAAAGCATTCCTGGTCATACGGAATGGAATGCGTAAACTGTTACCTAATGAATTGTTGCTTGTATTGGCGCTTGGATGGATTTTGGAGAGCTTTTTGCAGGGAATTACCGGTTTTGGAGTGCCGGTGGCCGTAGGAGCTCCGCTCCTGATCGGAATCGGCATGAATCCGATGTGGGCAATTATTCTGCCGCTTCTGGGACAGTCCTGGGGTAATACATTCGGAACATTGGCGGCAGCTTGGGATTCTCTGGCTTCATCTTCAGGACTTGCAGCCGGCAGCACGGAGTATTTTGCCGCTGCATTCTGGGCAAGTCTGTTCCTGTTCGGATGGGATATCATCACAGGTCTTATCATGTGCTGGTTTTATGGAAAAGGGAAAGGCGTAAAGAAAGGCCTTCCGGCAGTTCTGATCCTGGCAGTGATCCAGGGCGGAGGAGAGCTTCTGCTCAGCCAGGTTAATACGACGTTATCCTGTTTTATTCCATCGTGTATATCGCTGATCGCGTTGTTCCTGATCGGAAGAATGAAGATGTACCGGGAGGAATGGAAGCTTGAGGACAGCCCGATCATGAACAGGGCAGCCGCAAGTACCCAGGAAGAAGAAGGTCCTGCAGACATGTCGCTTCTTCAGGCATTTGTGCCGTACTTTATTCTGACAGCCCTGACGATCATTGTTCTGGTAGTAAAACCGATCAATGAATTCCTGGGCCAGTTTGCCATTGGGTTTGCCTTTCCGGAAACATCTACCGGCTATGGCTTTGTCAATGAGGCGGAATCTAGTTTTTCACCCCTTGTACCATTTACCCATGCAAGTATGTTCTTGTTCCTGTCATCTATTATTGGCCTGGTATACTATGGAAGCCACGGATGGATCAAAAAAGGCGGGACAAAAAGAGTATTTGCAAAATCAGTGACAATGTCAGTTCCTTCCGGGATCGCAGTCATTGGACTGGTGATCATGTCCAGGATCATGGGCGGCACCGGCCAGACAGACGTCCTGGCAGACGGTATTTCAAGGGTTCTCGGGAAAGCTTATGCAATCCTGTCACCGGTTGTAGGATTAATTGGAACGTTCATGACGGCAAGCAATATGTCTTCCAATATCTTGTTTGGAGCATTTCAGTCTACGACGGCAAGTCTGCTGAACTTAAATCAGGCAGCAGTCCTGGGCGCGCAGACAGCAGGCGGAGCCATCGGAGCAGCGATCAGTCCAAGCAAGATTATTCTGGGTACGACTACGGCTGGTATCCTCGGAAAAGAGGGCGAGGTCTTAAAGAGACTGATGCCGATTACTCTTGGTACAACCGTTGTAATTGGTTTGATTGTATTTTTAACTGCGGTTATATAGGAATAGGGGGCATACAAAATGAAAAACAGCTTTTTTAAGACAAAAGAAGGCGGTCTTACAATCGCGTTTATCATCATCATGATCTCCTTCTTCCTGATTCAGATCGGTCTTGAGACAGGAACCGGCGCACTTGCCGTAGCAGGTTTTGTACTGGTGATCGTGTCTATGCTGTATTCGCCGGTCAAGGTGTTTATAATAGACAGAAAAAAATAAAGTCTTCCCTGAAGGAAGGGAAAGGAAAGGTATGCGTATGGGAATTGAAGATGTAACAGGAAGAATTGCGAGAGATCTGGAGCACTTAAAACAGTATACAGCGACTCCAGGAAACGGCTGCACCAGGCTTCCATTTACCAAGGAGGCAAGAGAAGCAGTTAATTATCTGAAAGAACTGATGGAAGAGGCAGGACTTGAAGTAACAGAGGATGCTGCAGGAAATGTAATCGGTGTTCTGAAAGGTGAGAATCCGGATGAGCCGTGTGTCATGATGGGATCTCATTATGATTCCGTGGTAAACGGCGGAGATTATGATGGAATTGCAGGTGTAATCTGTGCGATCGAAGTTGCCAGACTGTTAAAGGAAGAAGGCGTAACGCCCAAGAGAAACTTTGTTGTCGTAGGTTTCTGTGATGAAGAAGGTATGCGTTTCGGAACCGGATATTTCGGATCCGGAGCAATGCTTGGACACAGAGATGTGGAATATACCAAGAAATTTGCAGATACAGACGGTGTTACCATCTACGAAGCAATGAAGGGTTATGGGCTGGATCCGGAAAAGATCGGAGAGGCTGCATGGAAGAAAGGCTCTATCGGTCATTTCCTGGAGGCTCATATCGAGCAGGGACCGGTGCTGGATGCAGAAGGGACCGAGCTTGGACTGGTAGAAGGAATCGTAGGTATCCAGAGATACATGGTGACCGTACATGGAAGAGCAGACCATGCCGGAACCACACCGATGGATATGAGAATGGATGCTGTAGATGCAGCTACAAAGGTAATCTCAAAGATTGCTGACTGGGCAAGAGAAAAAGCAGACGGAACTGTTTCTACGGTAGGATATATCAATACAGTTCCGGGAGGAATGAATATCGTTGCGGAAAAAGTAGAGTTTACGGTAGATATCCGTTCTATGAATAATGATAATATTAACGATATCACAAACCGGATCCGGAAAGCTCTGGACAAAGAGGTTGCGGAATACGGCGGAAGCTATGAGATGGACAATAAGCTGACCATCACACCGGTACATCTGTCTGAAGAGATGCTGGACTTCATGGAAGAAGACTGCAAGGCGAAAGGATACTCCTATCGGAGAATGCCAAGCGGCGCCGGCCATGATTCTCTGGAGATCGGCCAGGTGATTCCGACAGTCATGATCTTTACGCCAAGTAAAGACGGAAGAAGCCACTGCCCGGTAGAATTTACCAAGTACAGTGAGTTTGCAAAGGCAGCAACGATCATGAAAGATCTTGCAAAGAACTATCTGGAAAAATAAGATAAGTAGTACATAATAAGCATGGGCGCGGCCGTCGGAAAAGCACTGTACGGCTGTGCCTTTTTTATGATATAATAGACGAAAGCTGAGGATATGAAAGGAAGAAGGACGGTGAGAGAAAGTATGGGACTATACATGAAAGACCTGTTGAAGGATGCTACGATGAAAGGGGTAAAGGTCGTAAGCGGAGAAGAAGGACTGGGGAATGAGATCAAAGGAGTCACTATCATAGAGGCGCCGGATATCGTAAAATTTATCAATGGCGGAGAGGTTCTTCTGACAGGTCTGTACGCATTCCGTTCCTGTTCCATAGAAGAGTTTAAAGGATATATCGGAGAGCTGCTGAAAAAGGATATCAGTGGATTGATTCTTAAATTAGGCAGAACTGTGGAGGATGCTGATGAGAAGATTCAGTATCTTAAGGATTTTTCGCAGAAAAATAAAATACCTGTTCTGGAGGTGCCTTTTGAGACATCATTCCGTGACGTGATGAGTGCGATCATGGAGCGTCTGTTTGATGAGGAAGTTACCAGACTGAAGTATTTCAAGACAACACATGACAACTTTTCGGCACTTGTCCTGGGATCCGAGTCGATCAATGTAGCGGTAGATAATATTCTGGATGTGCTTGCGAAGCTGATTCAGAATCCGGTGGCTGCATTTAACCGGCAGCTGGACTGCCTCGGCGCTTCTGAGGAGGCGGAAAGGACAATGGAGATACAAAAAGAGGCTGAAGTCTATGAATTGGGGATTTATTCAAATTATGAGTATCTGACGCAGAAAGTAGAAGGATATGATCAGTATATTGTCAAAGTGAAGCTGAACTTGCGGGAACGGCTGTATCTTGTGATCACGGCAAAGAATCGTCCTTTTGATGTTATGGACAGCATAGCTACCGACAGTGCGATCTGGGCGCTGCAGTTTGAACTGATACGTCAGTATTCCGTGGCCGAACTTGAAAAGAAGTTCCAGAATGACATCATGCATAATATCCTGCATGGAAAGATTGATTCTATCGCAGAACTGCAGAAGAATACCAGTCTTCTGGGAGTGCCGATCAATGGCTTTTTCCGGGCGGTTGTATTCGGGATAAAGGGCGAAGACAGAGAAAAAAAGGACTTCAAGTCCAAGATCAGCGATACTAATCTTTTATGTGACGCCATTGCCTGCCATTTTCCTAATGTAAAGGTATATAACGATCTGGACCGGATCATGGTGGTGCAGGAGGTAGACAAGGAGCAGACACAGGAAGAGTACCGCATGGAGATCCGCAGTGTGGTAGAAAAGGTACAGACCTATGTGACCAGACATAATAAGGAACTTCAGGTAAAGGCTGGAGTCGGAAAAGTGGTGGAAGGGATCATTAACCTGCCGGAAAGCTTCAAGGAGGCCACTGAAGCATTTACCTTTGTAGATATCGCTGGGGAAATTTCGGAGGATGGCAATTCTCAGGTAACCTTATTTTCGGATCTTGGGATTTTCAAGCTTTTGTGCCAGCTGGATGATCCGGAGCAGCTGCTTGAGTATGTTCCGGAAGGGCTGCAGAAGCTGTACAATTATAAAAAACCTCAAAGAGACGATCTTTTAATTACGCTGAAGACCTATCTGGAACGTAATCTGAATCTGTCGAAGACGGCGCAGGATCTTTTCGTGCACTATAAGACTGCGTCCTACAGGATTGAAAAGATAGCAAAGATCACGGGAGTGGATTTTAATAATGCCAATGAGGTGCTGGCCTTCAGGATCGGCCTTGTGGTTTATAAGATGATTGAGAAGTACAACAAAGATTTCATATAATATTGCGCATATAACAGAAGGGAAAGATAGTTTATCCAAGGTAGATAAATTATCTTTCTTTTTTTATCTTTTTAATCCGATGTAATTTGTTAAAAAATTATCTATAATAATGTGCAAAACAGAGAATTCATCTATAAATAGAAGAGCGAAACTGTGCATGTTGTAGAAACAAATGGAGGGAGATTATGAAAGTAAACATTGAAAGAATTCACTCCCGTCTGGAAGAGATCTATCAGTGCGGCAAGAAAGAAGACGGAACATTTACCCGGATGGCTTATTCTCCGGAAGATGTAAAGGGAAGGGAAACCTTCGTGAACTATTTCCGTAAGCTGGGAATTGAACCAAGAGTGGACGAGGCAGGCAATATCCATGCCAGACTGGAGGGCGAAGATCCCACACTTCCGGCAATCATGACCGGATCGCATCTGGACACGGTGCCGGACGGTGGAAAATATGACGGTGTGGTAGGATGTGTTTCCGGGCTGGAAGCAGTCGAGACATTGGTTGAGAATGGAAAGAAACTGCGTCATCCGCTGGAAGTCATCGTATTTACCGATGAAGAAGGATTCCGCTTCGGAAGCGGACTTCTTGGAAGCAGCGCGATCTGCGGACAGGAACTGGATATCAGAGAGTCAGATGTTGATCTGTATGGAAACAGGCGGTCAGACGTGATCAAATCATATGGAATCACCGTGGCAGACGCACCGAAAGCCAAGATAGATCCGAAAGATGTGCATTGCTTTATGGAGCTTCATGTGGAGCAGGGTGCATCTCTCTATAAAAGTAAAACACCTATCGGAGTGGTTTCTTCCATTGCCGGGGTCAGCCGTTATGAAATCGTGATCACAGGAGAAGCAAATCATGCCGGAAGCACGATCATGGCAGACCGCAAGGACGCGCTGGTCGCTGCATCGAAGTTTATTGCACAGGTACCGGAGATTGTCAGGGAAAACGGCAATGAATATACCGTAGCGACGGTAGGAACGATCAAAGTACAGCCGAATTCGGTCAATGTAGTTCCAGGCAGCTGTGTCTTTAACCTGGAGATCCGGGATCAGCATGCAGAAGTGATTGAATGTATAGAGAAAAAGACCAGGGAATATCTGGATCAGGTATGCAAAGAGATGGGAGAGGAGTACAGCTTTACACAGATCTCCTATCATGAACCGGCGCCTATGTCCGAATGGGTAAAGGGCGCGATTGAGAAAGCAGTTCAGGAAATGGGTGTGGATTACAGGGTGGTCCCAAGCGGAGCCTTCCATGATTCTCTGATCATGACAGGAGTATTTCCGACCGGAATGATCTTTGTTCCCAGTGTGGACGGCATCAGTCATTCCAGATATGAATTTACAGAGGATGCGGATATCGAGCAGGGAGCCCAGCTCCTTCTGAACACTATTCTAGAAGTAGATAACATGGATGGCCATGTTAAATAAATAAAAAAAGAAAGGCAGGTAATGGTATGGAAAAGAAAAAAATTGGTATTATCGGTGGAGGTATTTCAGGAGCATGTCTTGGCTATCACTTAAGCCTCTATGATAACGCAGAGGTGATCGTGTTTGAAAAGGATACGATCGGAGGAGCTTCTACAGCAAAATCAGCCGGAACGGTATGTCTGTTTGATGACTCTTTGAAGAACAGATACTGGGACGTAAGACTTTACGGATTTGAGTCTTATCTGAAGATGGAAGCAGAGGAAAAAGGATCTGCAGGATTTGACAAGACAGGAACTCTGGTAGTTGCAACCAATGAGCAGGTAGAAGCTACAATTAAGACAGGTATCGCACTTGCAAAGGCAGCAGGATATACAGGAGAATACATTACAGACAAAGACCGCATCAAAGAAATCCTGCCTGACATCTCAACCGAAAATATCCTGGGAGCTGGTTATACTCAGGACGACGGATATTTTGACGGTACCATGATCTCCAATACTTACGCAAAGAAGATGCAGAAAAACGGCGGCACCATCAAGACTGGTGTAAAAGTAACAGAGGTACTGGTAGAAGACAACAAGATCAAAGGCCTGAAGACAGACGAAGGCGAGACATATGAATTTGATTATGTGGTAGACTGTACCGGACCATGGAGCAAGTTTACCGGTGATATGGTAGGACTGGATGTGCCGATCTGGCATACAAAAGCGGAAGCATTCTTCCTCTGTCCTCCGGGAAAGAAATTAAACTACACCTTCCCGGTATTGAAATATCCGGAATTCTATGCACTGAGAGCAGGGGACAACATCTTTATCTGTAAATCTCACCTGTCCATGGATCTTAGCAATCCGATGCATGCCGGACAGTGGGATCCGGACAAGCTTCCAGCAACAGGCGGAACAGATGATTACTTCATCGACTTCCTGTTAGACCAGCTGGAGGCAAAGGTTCCAGGTATCGTAGACAGTGGTCTTGTATCCTCCTGGCTGTCCTACCGTGCAGAGCCAAAGGATTTCCTTCCTATCTTAGGAGAGACTCCGGTAGAGGGATATATCCTTGCAACAGGATATGGCGGAAATGGTGTCATCGAAGCACCTGCAGCCAGCAGAGACCTTGCGAAACTGATCATGCGCGGAGAATCCACTCCATTACTGGAAGACTGGTCATTCAAGCGTCTGATGAAATAAGTAGAACGGAGAGAATAGTATGAATATAGCAGTACTGATTAAACAGGTTCCGGTTTCGAATGATGTATCGGTAGATCCTGAAACACATGCCCTGGTACGGGCAAGCTCAGAAGGAATGATCAACCCGTCTGACCTGAATGCCATTGAGGCCGCTCTTGTCCTGAAAGAACAGACAGACGGCAAGGTAGTCGTGTTTACTATGGGACCTCCGGATGCAGAAAAAGCACTTCGGGACGCAATGGCGCTCGGATGCGATGAAAGCTGCCTGATTACAGACCGTGTCTTTGGCGGTGCAGATACGATCGCAACAGCCAAAGTTCTGGCAGAAGGAATTAAGAAGTATGGTACATTCGATCTGATTATGGGCGGTGCGCTGTCTGCGGACGGCGCGACCGGTCAGGTGGGTGCGATGGTCGCAGAATTTCTGGACATCCCACATGTGACAGAGATCCAGTCTGTTTCCTATAATGAGAGCGAGCCGGATAAGGTAACGATCATCAAAAAGTTCCAGGGGCTGGATCTGACTATTAAGGCTGCCATGCCGGCGGTGCTGAGCGTAAACTTTGGCGCCAATGAGCCAAGACTTGCGACACTTCGTACCAAGCGTGCAGCGAAGTCCAAACCTCTGGCGGTTTATACCAATGAAGAGATGGGTATGAATCCAGAAGAAGTAGGTCTTAAGGGTTCCCCGACAGTCGTAACAGACTCCTTCGAGCCTGAGAGCGACAGAAAGGCAGAATTCCTGACAGGAACACCGAAGGAACTGGCCGAGAAACTGAAAGAGTTGATTGAGACGGAGAAAGGAAAAGAGTAATGGCGAATGGAATTTGCGTTTATGCAGAAAATTATAATGGAAAAATTGAGCCTGTCACAGCAGAACTGATCTCCGCAGCACATAAAATCAAAGAGACGACAAAGGAACCAATTCAGGCTATTGTCGCAGGAAAAGAATGTGAAGCTCTTGTTGATCAGTTGAAAGAGTCAGGCGTAGATGAAGTTTATGCAGTAAAAACGGACAGAGACTGTGCGTTCCAGGATGATGCATTGAGCCAGGTAGTCGCAGATATGCTGAAAAAAATAGATCCTTCCAGCGTGCTGGTTCCGGCAACCCCTATGGGACGGTCTATCTTTTCACGGGTAGCTGTGAAGCTTAATTGCGGACTGACAGCAGACTGTACAGAACTTCTGGTAGATAAAAGAGAAGACGGGTCTTACTATATCAAACAAAACAAACCTTCCTTTGGCGAGAATGTTTTTGTCACGATCGTGACAAAAGAAGGCTATTATCCCCAGATGATGACGGTGAGACCCGGAGTCTATACCCCTTATGAGGGGGCAGGGAAAGCAAAGGTCACATATTATGATGACATTACACTTCCAGAATCCAGGATTGAAGTTGTAGAAGCAGTTCCGGCGGAAGCTGAGACAGACAGTATCCTGGCAGCAGAGGTTGTAGTTGTCGGCGGAAGAGGTGCTGAGGAGCCGGAAAGTTTTGCTCTTTTGAAAGCTTTTGCGGACAAGATCGGGGCTGCGATCGGCGGGACCAGACCGCTGGCGGATACCGGCCAGATCCCATTCCAGAATCAGATCGGCCAGACAGGATTTACCATCCGTCCGAAGATCTGTATCTCTCTTGGCGTGTCCGGAGCGATCCAGCATACGGAAGGAATCAAGGATACCAAGCTTCTTGTTGCGATCAATACTGATGAAAATGCGCCGATCTATAACATTGCAGATTATGGTATTGCAGAAGATCTGAACGAGGTATTAAAAGCTTACTTAGAGCTATAATCCCTCCAATTTAAATAATGCAAAAATAAAGGATTGTTGTTATAATAGTTATGGCAGCAATCCTTCCCCGTTTTGGGGTGAGAATGCCAGAAAGCGGAAGAAATGTCCGCTGGATATAAATACATTATTTTAAGAAAGGAAGCGTTGATGATGGAATTATTAGACATGATGAGATTACGCCGGAGCATCCGGAAATATACTGATGAGGAGATCCCGGAGGAAAGTCTTACCAAAATCCTTCAGGCAGGACTGCTTGCAGAGTCTGGAAAGGCAAAACGTCCATGGGAGTTTATCGTAGTAAAAGATAAAGCTATGCTGGATGAACTGTCCGGATGCCGTGAAGGTGGTGTGGCTATGCTGAAAGAAGCAAAATGCGCCATTGTTGTGATCGGTGATGCGGAAAGCCAGGACGTATGGGTAGAAGACTGCTCCGTAGCAATGGCAAATATGCACCTGATGGCAGATCATCTGGGCGTAGGAAGCTGCTGGCTGCAGGGAAGACTTCGGAAGGCAGATGCTGACACTACAACAGAAGAATATGTACGTGCAAGACTTGGATTCCCGGAGAATTATAAGCTTCAGGCGATTCTGGTTCTTGGAATGCCGGCAGTAAAACAGCCTGCATACGAACTGGATCAGCTGCCGATGGAGAAAGTTCATTACGAAAAGTTCTAACAAAAAACAGATATATGCATGACAGAAAAGATCCGCGCTGCCAGACTGCAGCGCGGATCTTTTTATAGGGAAACAGCGGAGGATGCAGGATTCAGAAGCTTTTTCTTCCTGCGGAAGTAATAAGGGATCAAAAGCAGCGCCGTGGCTCCCCAGGCCAGAGGATAGCTGTAAAGAAGCGTAGAAAGCTCTCCGGTCATCGGCGTGACAAAAAGGATCCAGGACAGCCGGATGATCAATACACCGCCCAAGGTAAAGGAGGTAGGGATCAGGACATCGCCGATCCCCCTTAGCGCTCCGGCAAAGATCTCCACGAAAATGTAGATCAGGTAGCTGGGCGTGATCAGCCGCAGCATGTAGACGCCAATCTCCACGACGGTCGGATCCGTGGTAAAAGCATAATAGAGTGGACGGCAGCAGGTAAACAGGAAAAGCAGAAGTCCTCCACAGAGAGCCAGAGACATGCCAAGACAGACTCTGACACTTTTCTGGATACGGTCGTATTTCCGGGCGCCGTAATTTTGTCCGGCAAAGGTGGCGATGGTGATGCCAAAAGACCCGGTGATTGTCCAGAAGATGGCGTCTACCTTACCAAAGGCTGCCCATGCCGCCGCGGTATCGGTGCCGAAGTTGTTGATCGCGGTCTGGATAATAATATTGGAAATGCTGTACGCACAGGATTGGAGGCCTCCCGGCAGTCCGATCCGGAATTCTGCCCGGAGAAGATCCGGGTGAATCCGGATCGCTCTCAGCCGCAGCTTCAGCAGATCATAAGATTTCATCAGCGAACGAGTGACCAGGACTGCGCTGACTGCCTGAGAAATAACGGTGGCAATGGCCGCACCTGCAATGCCCATCCCAAGGATGACAACAGTAAAAAGATCCAGCACGATATTTAAGAAGCAGCAGATCATCAGATAGTACAAAGGGCGTCTGGAATCACCCAGCGCACGCATGATGGCAGAGCCCATATTATAGATCAGAGTAAAAAGGATGCCAAGAAAATAGATCCGCAGATAGAGGATAGAGTCCGGGATCGTATCTGCCGGCGTTTTCAAAAGCCGGAGAAGTCCCGGTGTCGCAAACCATCCGATGATAGAAATAAGGATGCTGGCGATGATAGAAAATGCATAAGCAGTATGTAGTCCTTTATTCAGATTTTTTTCATCTCTCGCACCATAATACTGAGAAATGATAACGGTGGCACCGGCTGAAAGGCCGGTAAAAAATCCGATGACAAAGTTGGACAGAACGGCGGCTGATCCGCCCACACTGGCCAGGGCCTGTTTCCCCACAAAACGGCCGACGATCACGGCATCTACGGTGTTGTAGAGTTGCTGGAACAAAGTGCCTACCATGATCGGAAAGAAAAAGATCAGTAGCTGTTTCCAGATCACGCCATTGGTGATTGGATTCGAAGTTTTACTCTCAGTGTTCATACCAGATTACTCCCAATTTTTATATTTTGTGAATATCCACAACCATCATATCATTAAGAAATTGCTTTATAAAGCGATTTTTGTTAAAATGGTAAGGAAAATGTAGAATGGTAAGGAGAAGCCAAATGGAAAAGTATAAAGAGCCTCATTATCAGTGGAAAACCATTGAGGATCATATCTATCCCTGGATCAAAAAAGACCTTATAGATACACAGGCGCTGAACGGAAAACATTTTTCTGAGAAAGATGCACCGGTAGTGGCATTCCTGGGGGATTTGAAGATTATATTTGTAATAAAGCGACAGGGAGACGTCTTTGAAATCCTGAAGGATTCCATGCTTCCGCCAGGCTGTGACATCGAAGCTCTCTATCACAGATCCTGTGAAAACCTGGTGAGGGACGTGGAGTTTGTGATCGGAAATACCTGGTATGGCGCGTTTGCGGTGCTGGCGGACGGACATCATGAGGCCAGTGCTATCTGCCTGAAGCATATCTGGCAGGTGTGTGTAGATAAGCTGAAAGACGATCTGGTTATCATGGTTCCGGCAAAAGATACTGTGCTGTTTGCTCCTGGAGGACAGCCGGAGGTAGTAAAAAAGATGGAAGATCATGCGAAGATGGCATTCGAACAAAGTCATGACAAGATCAGCCTTAACAGATTCCGGTTTCTGGCAGACAGGAGGGAATTGGTGATTGATGAAGCTTAAAGTGAAGATGATCGGAGTCGATCTGGACGGGACACTGCTGACAACCGATAAGCGTCTGCTGCCGCACACGGCAGAGGTGCTAAGTCAGGCAGCCAGTCAGGGAATCGTGGTGCTGCCGATCACCGGCCGCCCCTTGTGCGGGGTGCCGGAAGAGCTGCTGGCTATTCCGGGTATCCGTTATGTAATCTCTGCAAACGGAGGAAGGATCGTAGACCGGAAAGAAAAACGGATCCTGCATGAAGATCTGGTCCCGGTGGATACGGCAAGAGAAATCCTTAAGATCATGGGAGACTATGACGCTATGCGGGAGGTCTATTTTGACGGGACCGGATATGCGCCGGAAAGCTGTCTTGCACAGATTGAAAAGTATATTTCTTATCCACCCATGGCGAATTATGTGGTTTCTACAAGGATGCCTGTAGGAGATGTGATGGAGAAGTTTGAGCAGGAGAAAAGAGGCGTAGATAAACTACAGGGGCTGTTTGCCCTGCCCGGAGAGAGGGATCAGGCGCTGAAGCGGATTTTGGAGATTCCGGATATTGAAGTGACCAGCGTCCTGGAAAATAATATTGAGATCAATGCAGCCGGAGTCAATAAGGGAAGGGCTGTCTGCCTGCTTGCAGATATGCTGGGGATTCCAGTAAAAGAGGTGCTGGTGTTCGGAGATGCGGTAAATGATATCCAGATGGTAAAGATGGCCGGGATCGGGGCAGCTGTTGCCAACAGTATTCCGGAGGTCATAGAAGCGGCAGATTATGTGACAGAGTCCAACGATGAAGAGGGAGTCGCCAGATTTATTGAAAAATATGTGCTGTAGGTAAGAGAAGGGAGAAGTAAATGTTAGACGTATTAAAAGTAATTATCCTTGGGATTGTAGAAGGAATTACGGAGTGGCTTCCGGTCAGCAGTACCGGACATCTGATCCTGGTGGGGGATCTGTTGTCGCCTGGCATGAGCGACGAGTTTATGGAAATGTTCAACGTAGTGATCCAGCTGGGTGCGATCA
>OGRN01000451.1_pt1 | contig 39039 bp, 37 predicted proteins | sample 1553401 | NCBI WGS metagenome assembly OGRN01 (sample SAMEA2580096, study PRJEB22360) | human gut metagenome | biome: human gut; feature: human-associated habitat; material: faeces | place: Denmark | collected 2008/2010 | reverse complement strand
ATATTGGACTTCACATACAGAAAGAGAACATACAGAGTGTTGTGTGTTCTTTTTTCTTGTTCTGAAGCAGGAAAAGATAAGGCAGCGTTACTTTGATGTGGATTGACATTGTAAATAAGAGAAGTTATAATTTCTTGTATATGAATATGCTCTTGCATATACTACTATCGCCCTACATCATTTACATCATATTTTACATCATTTGCCCGCAAAGTGACTCAAAGTAGAGCAAAAATATGAAGTATGGGGGATAATTGGAATATGGAGAATTTAATAGTATTAACACCAGCTTGGTCGAGTATGAAAGAACCACAAAAAGGGTCCCCACCATGAAAACACAGGGCGCGGCGAAGAATGCTGCCAACAATGCGGCGCAGTCTGCAACTGCAGCAGTAGCTGAGACACTCGACCTTTCAAAAGTAAAGATCGAACCGTTGTTTGAGGATATGGTTGATTTTGACACCTTCAGCAAGTCCGATTTCCGTGCTGTTAAGGTGAAAGAGTGCGAGGCCGTACCGAAGAGCAAGAAGCTTCTGAAATTCGTGCTGGATGACGGCTCCGGAAAAGACCGTGTGATCTTAAGCGGAATCCACGAATATTACGAGCCGGAAGAGCTGGTTGGTAAGACATGTATTGCTATCACCAATCTGCCGCCACGGAAGATGATGGGCATCGATTCCGAAGGTATGCTGATCAGCGCGGTGTATGAGTATGACGGACATGAGGGGCTGAACCTTCTGATGGTGGATGACAGGATCCCGGCAGGAGCGAAGCTGTATTAAAACGATATTATTTTGAGACTGGACCTTGAGAGAGTTATTTCTTTCAGGGTCCTTTTTTAGTGTGGTATGAAAAAGAGGAGAATCCCTGTCCTGGCTCAGGTACAGGAAGCCTATGGCTTGTGCCAGGTCAATCTGGCGGTGTGTTTATGGTAGTACTGGGAAATATGCCTAAAACAAGGCTCTTATTTATGGCAGAGATGCCTATTGACAAATTTATAACATTGCTGTAAATTAATTATCAAGGATATAGACTGAAGTTCAAACTAAAGTACAAAATACTGAAGGACTTACAGGAGAAGAGCATGAAAAATATAACAAATATTCAAAAATTTTCCATCCATGATGGAGACGGGATCCGTACCACCGTTTTTTTTAAGGGATGTCCCTTAAAATGTGAGTGGTGTCATAATCCGGAGACCCAGAGATTTGAAAAAGAGATGCAGGTGGACAGAGAAAAGTGTACCGGATGTGGTACGTGCGCAGCAGTCTGTCCGAACGGCGCGGTTCATATGACAGAGGAGCATCAGCCTGTCTGGGATCCGAAAGCCTGCACCTTCTGCGGAAAATGTGAGAACTTCTGCCCGGCAGGGATCCGCGAGATCGTGGGGCAGGAATACACAGTGAAAGAATTAACAAAAGAACTTATGAAGGATCAGATGTTCTACGAAGAATCTGGCGGAGGGGTAACATTTTCCGGCGGAGAAGTCATGGCCATGGATATGGAGTTCGTCCTTGCCATGGCAAAGGAACTGAAGCGTCAGGATGTATCGCTGACCATCGATACCTGCGGCTATGTACCCTATGAGAGGTTCGAGCAGATCCTTCCTTATGTAGACACCTTCCTCTATGATGTGAAGGTAATGGATCCGGAACTCCATAAACAATATATAGGAACAGATAACCAACTGATCCTTGAAAATCTGGTACGGCTTGCACATGACGGTGCCAGGATTTACATCCGGATTCCTACGGTCAAGGAAGTCAATGGAAATGAACAGAACATGAAAGAAACCATCGCGTTTCTTCAGGAACATGATATTCATCCGGCTCAGATCAATCTGCTGCCCTACCACGACACGGGAAGCGGAAAGTACAGGAAGCTGGATATGGAATATAAAGGAACTGACTTGCATGCTCCAGACAAGGAGGAGATGAAAGCTCTTGCCAATCTTTTTATCCATGCAGGTTTTCAGAACACAAAAATAGGAGGTTAAAAAATGGCTGAATTACGCGGAATGAACGAAAGAATCAAAAAGCTCAGAGAGATCAGTGTCAACACACCTGTACATATCGATCTTGAGAGAGCAAAAATCGAGACAGATTTCTACAAAGAAAATGATGGGAAATACTCCATCCCGGTTATGAGAGCAATGACTCTGAAAGAGTATTTCTCCAAAAAGACACTCTACCTTGGCGATGGAGAACTGATCGTGGGAGAAAAAGGAAAAGATCCTCAGGCATCTCCGACATTCCCTGAGCTGTGCTGCCACAGCGAGGAAGACATGATCGTTATGAGCGAGCGTGAACTGGTGTCCTTTAAGACAACAGAAGAAGACCGCAAGCTGCAGAGAGAAGAGATCATTCCTTACTGGACGGGAAGAAGCATGAGAGAAAAGCTCCTCTCCAGAATGACACCGGAGTGGCATGACTGCTACGAAGCCGGTATGTTTACCGAGTTCATGGAGCAGAGAGGACCAGGACATACATGCGGCGGTGAACAGGTATTTACCACCGGATATATGGATTATAAAGAGAAAATCAAAAAGACGATGGATGAGCTGGATTATATCAACGATCCGGACGCTGTTGACAAGTGTGAAGAGCTCAAAGCGATGGATATCGCCTGCGACGCCGTGATCATCCTTGGAGAGCGTTATCACAAGCTTGCCCTTGAGATGGCAGAAAAAGAAGAAGATGCCGCGAGAAAGGCAGAACTTCTTCAGATTGCTGCAAACCTGGAGGTTGTTCCGGCGCACAAGCCGCAGACATACTGGCAGGCAATCCAGCTGTACTGGTTTACTCACCTTGCAGTTACAACAGAACTGAATCCGTGGGATGCATTCAGCCCGGGAAGACTGGATCAGCATCTGTATCCATATTATAAGAAAGACGTAGGAGACGGCATCCTTGACGACGAGAAGGCCCTTGAGCTTCTGGAGTGCCTGTGGGTAAAATTCTACAACCAGCCGGCTCCTGTAAAAGTAGGTATTACGCTGAAGGAAAGCGCAACCTATACAGACTTTGCAAACATCAATACCGGTGGAGTAACTCCGGACGGACGCAATGGTGTCAATGAAGTCAGCTACCTGATCCTGGACTGCATGGATGAGATGAAGCTGGTTCAGCCGAACTCAAATGTAACCATCAGCAAAAAGACACCTGCTAAATTCTTAAAGAGAGCCTGCGAGATCTCCAGAAAGGGATGGGGACAGCCTGCTTTCTATAACACAGAGGCTCAGATCATGGAGCTTGTCAATGCAGGAAAAGACCTGGAGGATGCAAGACGCGGCGGTTCTTCCGGATGTGTAGAGACCGGTGCATGGGGAAGTGAAGCATATATCCTGACCGGATATCTGAACATCCCGAAAGTATTCCAGCTGACTCTGTTTAACGGATTTGACGAGTACAGCGGAAAGCAGATCGGTCTGAAGCTGGGATATGCAAAAGACTTTAAGACATTTGACGAGCTGTGGGCTGCATTTAAGAAACAGCTTGAATATATCGTAGACGTTAAGATTCGTGGAAATAACGTAATTGAAAAGCTTTACGCAGAAGATATGCCGGCACCGTGCCTGTCTGTTGTGACAAACGACTGCATTTCCAAAGGAAAGGACTACAATGCGGGCGGAGCAAGATATAACACCAGCTATATCCAGGGCGTTGGTATCGGAACCGTTACAGACTGTGTTGCCGCTATCAAATATAACGTTTATGACAAGAAGAACTTCACCATGGAAGAACTGATCGAGGCTATGGAACATGACTATGAAGGATACGATGCAATCTACCGCATGGTTCATGACAAGAGCCCGAAATACGGCAATGATGATGATTATGCAGACAACATCATGCAGGACATCTTTGAGCTTTACAGAAGCACCATTACAGGACGTCCGAACATGAAGGGCGGAAAATACGGCGTAGATATGCTGCCGACTACCTGTCATGTATACTTCGGTGATGTAATCCTTGCAACACCGAACGGAAGAAAGGCTCACAAACCGGTATCCGAGGGTATTTCTCCAGAAAAATCTGCAGATACACATGGACCGACAGCTGTTATCAAGTCCTGCTCCAAGATGGATCATCTTGCAACAGCCGGAACACTTCTGAATCAGAAGTTTACACCGGATGTAGTAGCAGGTGAAGAAGGACTGAATAACATGGCAAGCCTGATCCGTTCCTACTTCTCCATGGACGGACATCATATCCAGTTCAATGTAGTTGACCGTCAGACTCTGATCAATGCTCAGAAACATCCGGAAGACTACAAAGATCTGATCGTTCGTGTAGCCGGATACAGCGACTTCTTCCGTAATCTGGATAAGCCGCTCCAGGATGAGATCATCAACCGTACAGAGCAGTCTTTTAACTAAGAAATTATATGCAAATCATGCAAGACCGGGACAGTGTAATGTCCCGGTCTTGTTTTGTCAGCAGTTCCGTGGTAAGGTAAGTAGAAATGAAATGATAAAATGTCAGGGAGTGTTTATGATCAGGAAATGGGTTGGAGGCCTGCTGTTTTTGTGTCTGTTCTGCATTGTGGGATGTGCTGACGGAAAGACTGAAAAAAAGCCGGCTGCGGAGTATGGGAAAGCCATGTCGGAAGAAAAATATGAGACTGCATATATAGAAATGACACAAGAAGAAAAGAAGAAGGCAGGGGAACGGATCACCGAAGTGATGGAGGCCTGCCGGGGAATCTATGAGTCGGCAGAAAAAGGAAGTGCCGATGATGTTTCTTTGAAAGAGGATGTGGTGCACCAGATGGTGGAAGCCGCTGCTTCGGAAGGAAGGGCGGTCACTTGTGGAAACTATGATTATAATCTGCAGAATTACAAGGACGTAGACCTGGCGCTTAAGGAAGCCGGGCAGGGAGAGAAGGCATCTGCGGAGTATTATAAGATTACGGCCAGCGGTACCTTCCAGTATTATGGATTGGAGGCAGAGGGAAAAGAGTTGATCGTGACTTATGTCAGCGCGGTTTTTCAGGAGGATATGAGAACCGAGATCCGGCAGATGGAAAAATTTCAGGTATATGACTGGGAATATACAGACAAAGGCTGGCTGATCTGGGAGAAAGCGTTGTCGAAGAATCAGGAGATGGATATGCACAGTTTCTGCCGTATCCTTCCGTTGGATGAAGAGTGCCGCAAGATGGGGAATCAGTACGTCCTGCCGGTCAGCTATTTCTGTAATAACCTGTTTCTGGCGGACTGGGATCAGACCAGTATGGATCACATAGAATTTAATGACCTGTACGAATATCTGTATGCCATGAAGTATGGGGAAAAGCTGGATGAGGCTTCTTACCAGGAAGGGATTCCAAAAGGAGAGTTTGAAGGAGTGATCAGGACATACTTTGATATATCTGTAGAAGAGCTGGAACGGATTGCCGGATATGATGCCGGAACAGGAAGCTATCCATGGGAAGCGGTCGGCCCCTGGAACCGGGTGCAGCAGATTCAGCCATTTCCGGAGGTAGTAAAGTGTACTGACCATGGAGATGGAACAGTTACCCTGGAGGTGGAGGCCATCCTGGTGGAAGAAGGCCTGGACTGTGCTTTCCGGCATGAGGTGACAATGAAAAAGACGGATCAGGGATGGATGTATCTTGGAAACCGGGTGGACCGGGAGAATGCGATAAATATTCCGGCATATCGTCCCAGGAGTGAATACTAGAATCAAAGAAAGGAGAGATATTTTGGGAGAGATACAGAATCTGCTGCTTGACTTTTCACATACTTATCCAGAGGGGATCGAAGCACAGGCAGAAGGATTAAAAAGAATCGATATGAGCGACATTGAAGGGACAGATATGTACTGTTCTTTGGAGGCGGAAGAAGAGATCCGGAAGCGTCTGCATCCTTATGGGGCAGAAGGCGTACATTTCCTTGACAACGGAAATTATCATTATGTGACCAGGTTTTTTATAGAAAAGATCCGGGTCCCGTTTGCTCTGGTGCTGTTTGATCATCACAGCGATATGCAGCAGCCGATGATCCATGAGCTGACAGGATGCGGAAGCTGGGCGGGAGAGATCCTGTGGAAAAACCAGTATCTGAAACAGCTGATACTGATCGGGCCGGATCCGGAAACGATTGGTGAGATTCCGGAAGAGATGAGGAAAAAACTGGTCTGTATCAGTATGCAGGAGATAGAGAATGTTTCGGCGGAAAAGGAAATAAAGAAGATTAATATGGATCTTCCGGCCTATCTTTCCATCGATAAAGATGTGCTGGAACGTTATTATGCCAGGACCAACTGGAATCAGGGCAATATGTCGATGGAGACGTTAAGAAAACTTATCTCAGAAGTGTTTATACATCAGGCTGTGATCGGCGCTGATATCTGTGGGGAGTGCAGCCTTCAGGAGCCGTTTGAGGATTTTCTGCAGGATTCGAAGATCAATCATATGACGAACAAGATTCTGTATCGGTTTATCTCTGCAAAGATTGAGTTCGAAGAGTATTTTCCGGTCATGAGGAAACTGTCTCTGGAACAGCAGAAAAAGATCAAAGAGTCTGTGGTGGAAAAAACAGTAAAGAAGGGAACCGTCGTGTATGGCGAAGCCTCAGAGTGTACCGGACTTCTGGTGGTCTATTCCGGAATGTTAAGGGCATACAGCCTTTCTGAGGAAGGACGGGAAATTACACTTTACCGTCTGTTTGAGAGAGATGTATGTTTGTTTTCGGCGTCCTGTATGCTGTCCGGTATCCAGTTTGAGATTACCATTGAGGCGGAAAAGGACACAAAGCTCTGGATGATCCCGGCAAAAATCTGGAGAGAGTTGATGGAAGAGTCGGCAGTACTTGCCAATTACACCAACGAGCTTATGGCAGACCGGTTTACGAATGTGATGTGGCTGATCGAGCAGATTATGTGGAAAAGTTTTGATAAACGTCTGGCAGAGTTTCTGTTAGAAGAGATACAGGTGGAAGGAACAAAAACCTTGAAGCTGACGCATGAGGTGATTGGAAATCATCTGGGTACGGCCAGAGAGGTCGTGACAAGAATGCTGTGTTACTTTCAGCAGGAAGGATGGGTGAAACTGTCCAGAGGAACCGTGGAGGTGGCGGACCCGAAAGGGCTGGAAGGTGTAGTAGATTTCAAAAAATCATAAAAAACAGAAGCACAGTCTGGAGGGAAAGACTGTGCTTCTTGCCGTTTTTAAATCATTTCCAGTATTTGTTCCTTTGGTTTTGCTCCGGTAGACCGGCTGACCACTTCGCCGTTTTTAAATACGGCCAGTGTGGGAATGCTCAGAACGTGGAACTGCATAGCCAGATCTTTTTGCTCGTCGACATTGATCTTGCAGACTTTGATGTCACTGCGTTCTTTTGCAATTTCATCTACCAGAGGAAGAACCATCTGGCAGGGACCGCACCAGCTGGCCCAGAAATCAACTAAAACGGGTTTTTCAGAGTTTAATACTTCCTGTTCGAAATTATCTTTATTAATATTGATAGCTGACATATAATTGTCCTCCTTTATCTGAATTGTTTTTGTTGAGCTAAAGATACCAGAATCCAGATTGTTTTTCTGTGACTAAGTCACTATAATAAAAAGAAAATGGGGAAATGACAGTATGAAAAAGTTGACGTTTAAGGAAACAATGTTTGTAGCGAGTATGCTGTTTGGCATGTTTTTCGGAGCGGGAAATCTGATTTTCCCGGTATCCATGGGACAGATGTCCGGCAGTCATATGTGGCAGGCGGCAGCAGGATTTCTGGTTACAGGAGTGGGGCTGCCGCTTCTCAGCGTGGCAGCGCTTGGGATCAGTCGTGAGACAGGGCTTCAGGGCCTGAGCAGCAGGGTGGGGAAAAGATATGGTATCTTTTTTACCTGTGCACTGTATCTGACTATTGGGCCTTTTTTTGCAACGCCGCGGTGCGCCTCGGTTTCTTTTACCGTGGGGATTGAGAGGATGTTGTCAGAAGAAACGGCCGCCGGGGCAGGGCATTTCTGGTGGCAGGCAGGCTTTTCGCTGGTGTTCTTTGCCGTAGTACTTTTCTTTTCGCTGAGGCCGGGAGAGATCATGACCTGGATCGGGAAAGTGCTGAACCCTTTGTTTCTGGTGATGCTGGGAATCCTGGTCATCCGTGCGCTGACGGCCCCTATGGGCAGCCCTGCGCAGATAGAACCCCAGGGAGCTTATGAGTCAGGAGCCTTTTTTACCGGGCTCCTGGAAGGGTATAATACGATGGATGCGCTGGCAGGGCTGGCCTTCGGCATCGTGGTGATCGATGTGATCCGCAGGCTGGGAGTAGGTGAACCGGGACAGATTGCGAAAGGGACTGTCAAAGCGGGGGTATTCAGTTCCGTACTTATGGCCCTGATCTATATCCTGGTGACGCTGGTCGGCGCCCAGAGCCGGGGAATCTTTGAGGCGGCTCCAAACGGGGGAGAGGCGCTGGCTCAGATTGCGGACCATTATTTTGGAAAGGCAGGTATGTTGATTCTTGCTGTTCTGGTGACTGTCGCCTGCCTGAAGACGGCCATCGGACTGACCACCAGCTGCAGCGCTGCCTTTCAGGAAATGTTTCCCCATGGACCGAAATATCAGATCTGGGTGGCCGGATTTGTCGGGCTGTCTTTCCTGACAGCCAATCTTGGACTGGACGCCATCGTTGCCTATGCCGTGCCGGTGCTGATGTTTTTGTATCCGCTGGCCATTGTGCTGGTAATTCTGACTTTATGCGGAAAATGGTTTGACAATGACAAAACTGTGCTCAGGTGGACCATTGCTTTTACCGGAGCAGCGGCATTGGTGGACTTCTTCCGGACACTGCCGGAAGGGACGAGAGAATTCCTGCACATCAGCGGCCTGACAGAGGCGGCAGAAGCCTGGATTCCGTTGTCAGAGCAAGGGCTTGGCTGGGTGATACCGGCAGGAATCGGGCTGGTGATCGGACTGCTGATTCGATGCAAGAGGAATCTATAGAAGTAAACTATAGATAAAAGACTTTATGGAAAATATCGATTGGACAAAAAGGCGCTTTCTTTATAAACTTAAAGAAGCGCTTTTCGACAAGTTTTTGACAAATGATGAGAGGTGTGAAAGGTTATTATGAGTAGTGTAGTATATAAAGACAGAAAAAATACAAATTCGACAAAGTGGGACGACTGTAAGGAAAAATTTGGGAAAGAAGATCTGCTTCCTCTGTGGGTTGCGGACATGGATTTTGAGGTCCCGGAATGTGTCAGACATGCATTAAGAGAATATGTGGAATTTGGTGTGTTTGGATATTATAAACCAGCTGCAGAATATGAAGAGGCATTTATCAGATGGGAAAAGACCTGGCATGACTATGAAGTAAAAAGGGAATGGATCCGTTTTTCTCCGGGAGTTGTTCCTGCGATCAACTGGATCATTCAGATTCTGACTAAGGAGCAGGATGGTGTCATCATCATGCCGCCGGTATATTATCCATTCAAGGATGCACTGGTCAATAATCACCGGAAGGTAGTGGAAAGCCCTTTAAAGCGTACGGAGCAGGGCTATGTAATGGATTATGAGGATTTTGAGCAAAAGATTGTGGACGAAGATGTCAAGTTGTTTGTACTTTGTTCTCCTCACAATCCAGTAGGAAGAGTCTGGAAGGCAGAGGAGTTGAGACGGGTTCTGGATATCTGCCGGAAACATCATGTCTACGTGATCGCGGATGAAATCCATCAGGATCTGATCATGAAAGGACATCGGCATGTAGTAGCGGCATCTGTCGGAGAATATGACGATATGTTGATTACGCTTACCGCGGCGACCAAAACCTTTAACCTGGCGGCCTGCCAGAATTCGATCCTGATCATTCCCGATGAGAAGCTAAGAGACAAATACGACGACTATCTGAACCGGCTGCGGATCAAAGGCGGGAATGCATTTGGGTACATTGCCGTACAGAGTGCCTACGAAAAGGGACGTGAGTGGCTGGAAGAAGTGCTGGAGATCATCGAAGGGAACTATCACTATCTGAGAGAGACCTTGGAAAAGGCTTTGCCGGAAGTATGGATTTCGGATCTGGAAGGAACTTATCTGATGTGGATAGACCTGGGTGCCTATGTGCGGCCGGAAGATATGGAGTCGGTGATCTGTGAGCAGTGCGGTCTTGGGGTGGACTACGGCGCATGGTTCGGAAGCGGAGAGAATGAGAGCTTCATCCGTGTCAATCTGGCAACATGCCGGGAAAATATTGAACAGGCTGCCGGGAAAATTATCGGGGTGTTGAAAAAATAGAAGGTAGATACAAAGATGGAAAATATAAAAATCAGCAATTTATCGTTTGCCTATGAAGAGGGAGGCAGGCTGATCCTGAAGGATATCAATACGGAAGTCCGGGCAGGGGAATTTGTCTGCATCCTGGGACAGTCCGGCTGTGGGAAGAGTACGCTTCTGCGACTGCTGGCAGGGTTGGAAAAGCCGACGAGTGGAGACATCAGAATCGGGGAAGAAAAGATAGAGGGCGCCAGCCTGGACCGCGGAGTCGTGTTTCAGGATTACGGACTTTTTCCCTGGATGACAGCAGGAGAAAATATCATGCTGGCTCTGAAACAGCGGTTTCCGGGGCGTGCAAAACAGGAACTAAAAGAAATAGCTGTGGATATGTTAAAGGAAGTGGGACTTGATGAAGCTGTGTATAAGATGCTTCCCAAGGAGCTGTCCGGAGGTATGAAGCAGCGATGTGCAATTGCGCAGGCATTCAGCATGAATCCGCCCATTCTGCTTATGGATGAGCCGTTCGGCGCGCTGGACGCAGTGACCCGGGCAAGGCTTCAGGATCTGATCTTAAAGTTATGGGCCCAGGATAATCCGAAGAAGACTGTATTTTTTGTGACGCATGATGTAGATGAGGCTATGCTGCTGGCAAATCGTATCCTGGTGCTTGGACAGTCGCCCAGCAATATTATTTATGAGTGCGTGATTCCGGAAGAGGAAAGACCTACCAGAGATAATCAGTTTGAAAATGTGGAACTGCTGAAGATGAGGACAGAACTGATCCGTCAGATTAACAAAGATGTGGCGAAACACATTGATTAGGGTAGTAATCGGGGGAAACCCATTCTACATATAGAATATAAGTGCAGAAAGGAAAAAAAGGTATGAAAAGGAGAATTTTTGCGGTCCTGCTGGCAGCAGCAATGACATTTAGTCTTGCGGCATGCGGAGGATCAACAAAAGACGGCGCAGAAGGGGAATCTGCAAAAGCTGAGGACGGAGCTCCGGAACAGGAAGTCGTAAAGTGGAACTGTGGAACCAGCGGAAATGTACTTCTGACAATTGCAGAGGATAAAGGATATCTGGAAGATGAAGGAATTTCTGTTGAATTGGTAGAAGCAACTGCAAATGCTGATGCTATGACGCTTCTGGCTACTGGAAAAGTAGATGTGGTATCCAATGCCGGAACCAGTAATCCGCTTCAGCAGATCGCATCAGGCGTAGATCTTACGATCTTCGGCGGACATATGGTAGAGGGCTGTATGCCGGTAGTGGCAAAAGCCGGAGCAGAGTGGAACGGTATCGAATCCTTCATCGGTAAGAAGGTTGCGGTAAACCCAAGTTATTTTGCATTTACAGGTGCAGTTATGGATCTTGGCTATGATGATCCGCTGAGCGTAGTAGACTGGGAAGTATATTCTGACTACAATGATGCCCTGGCAGCAGTGGTGCGCGGAGATGTGGCATATGCACTGATGGGAACAGGACAGAATCTTGCAGTACAGCAGATGGCTGCAAATGGAGAGATTGACATTGTAAGTTATCAGAGCGAGATCATGGAAAATTATTCCTGCTGCCGTATGGAAGCACAGACAGACTGGGTAAATGAGAATCCAAATACAGTGAAGGCTATCATCAGAGCCCTGCTTCGTGCGCAGTCCTATTATGAGAATAACAGGGAAGAGGCTGTGACACTTCTGGCAAAAGACATCGATGCAACTGAGGAATATGTGGCGGCTTATATGCTGGATGACGAACACTATTTTGTAAGCGTAGACCCGCTGAAAAATTCCGTAGAGCGTGCATGGAATATTCTGGATAAGACAGGATTCCTGGATGAAAATGCAAAAGACATCAACATTGATGATCATATTAATACAGAACTGTATGAAGAGGCTCTGACAGAAGCTACTGAAAAATATGGGGATGAAGATCCTGAATTTTACGAAGAAATGCGTACGTTCTTTGAAGAGAATGATATGTAGGATTTAGTTAAGGAGAGGGATGCATGAACAGGATAATTAAATTTATAAAAAAATACTGGATCACGTTCTGCATATTTTTAGGATTGGTGCTGCTGTATGTGGTCGCAACAGAAAATGAATGGGTGAATCCTTATCTCTTCCCGTCTACTGAAGCGATCAAGGAGGCATTTATCTCCAGCCGCGGCATGATGTTTGGAAATATGGTGGCATCCTTTAAATTACTGATACCATCAATCATTGTTTCACTGATCGTTGCTTTGCTGCTGGGAACACTGATGGGGATGAATAAAAGGATCCGGGAGGTTCTTCATCCGGTTATTTATGCATTCAGCGTGATACCGTCCATCCTGCTGTCACCATTTGTACTGCTGATGGCGCCGAGCCTGTTTTCAGCATCTGTATTTCTGATCGTATATAATATCGTGTGGGCCACACTGTTTGCCACGATCACTGGTATCATGACGATCGACAAGCGGTATCTGGACAAGGCGGCTACGCTGGAACTCACCGGATTTAAGCGGATGACGAAGGTAATTCTTCCTGCGGCAAGTCCATCTATTCTGGCAGGCTTTGTCAATTCACTGCGAAGCTCCTTCGTAATGCTGGTGTTTGCAGAGATGTACGGAGCCGGAGAAGGGATGGGATATTTCGTTAAGAAATACGCGGAGCTGGGAATCTTCGCCAATACCTGGGTCGGGTTTGTATTTATGGTGATCGTACTGGTGATCGTCATGCAGATATTTGAGGTGTTGAAAAGGCATATGCTCAAGTGGACAATTGATTAGAAGAAATAGAAAATAAAGAACCTCTGTCGGTTCTCTGGAAAAGTAATTCCGGGGACGGACAGAGGTTCTGCATTTTTATCTGGAAGTATCTGATTCTTCTCTACATATTCATATTTTCCAGCTCTCTACGAAATGCCGCATTCTTATAGTTTCCAATTATGATCATGATCACAGCAACTATGATAACCAAAGCCTTCCTCCATGTATCCGGTGAATACAGACAGCCGATCAGAAGGCCGGTTCCGGCGCCGGTCAGGAAATCGATGAGTTTCTTTTCTCGATGGAATTTTCCCAAAGACCGTTCTTTATCGATTCGGCGGATCATTTGCTGATCACTTCCAAGAAGCTGATCCAGTGAAATATTGAATTGATTGCTGATATCAACTAAAACCTGTAAATCGGGATAATTTTTCCCGGTTTCCCAGTTGGAAACTGTCTGCCGGGTGACGTGGAACAGAGCTCCAAAATCTTCTTGTGTGAGGCCCTGGCCTTTTCGTATTTCTGTGATGGAATTTCCAATATTCATATTCTTCATCCTTCCTGCAGCAAGCTGCCTTATGTTCTTGCTCTTATTATCAGGGGAGGGGAGGAAAAAGTAAAGCAAGGAATGCTTGACAGCCTGTTTTCATCATCTCCGCAACGGATTGCGGTTCCTCCAGGGCATTCTCCGGCCGGTGGGGATAGATTGTATTTTTGCAATCATCCTGTATAATGGAAGTATGCGGAGAAAGATAATATAAAGGCAGGTCATTCTATGAATAAGAAAAAACTAAAAATGATGCCGGGTGGCAGGAAAAAGAGATAATTCGTACAAAATTTCCAACAATGGAAAAAGCGGATGTAATTGGGTGGTTTGATGATGAAACGCTCGTATCACAAGTAGCTTTCCTATGAAATCAAAGACTACCAGCTCCCTAAAAACCGACAGGTGCCTGGAACTGTCTGGCGAGTAGAAGCAGACAGCGAAGAAATTAGATTTTTCCGCCTTTATAGCGTAATATCCGTTCAAGCCGGATGAAATTGAACGTGAGTGGTTGTTTTCAATGACTGATCCAATCATGGAATGTAATCAAGGAAACTTTTTATTGCGAATATCAAAAGAGGGGAAGGGGAAAGCGGTCAAAACAACGGAGCAATGCTCAGATAAAATTAGGATTCAGACCATGACTACTATGCTAATGGGATATAAAAGGCCGGATTATCTTTCCAAAATTGGAAGGATACAGGCAGACGAGGCAATTATTGATATGCTGGAAGATGCAATTGAGCAGCAGACGCCATATATCTCGGACTATTTTTAGCAAAGCCGGGTGTAAACCCTGCGCTCTTCCCCTTCCTTGTTCCGGCTAAACGGAATCTGGCTTTCGTTTCCTGTAGGGCAGTCTTTACTTGAAATCTGCCACAAGGGACTGCCTGCCGCTTTTGCCCTGATCCGTTTTCATTACCGTAAGCCGTAAAAACGCCCATATCCTCGAAGCCATTTTTTTGATATTGACGATACCATATTTGATTTCAGACAGTGTGCGTACAACACTTTCGGGGATGCTTGTGCTGCTGTCCAGATATTGCCGGCGGGGCGAGGAGCGGACGGAAAACCTGCTGGCTGAAAAGAACAAAGAAAGCGAATCCACCCGATTTGATCCCCGACTATGAGCTCGGAGGATTGACGAAACTTTTGACTTTACTGATAAAAAAAGAATGAGGAGGAAACATATGGAAATCCGTACTGCATATGAAGAAGATTTTCCAGAACTGCTGTCTTTCTATAACAGGATGTGTGCTGTGTTGGGAGAACAGGATTTTCTGCCTGAGGGAGACAAAGGCGGCTTCCCGTCAGAAGAAATGATACAGGAGGCTATCGCAGCGAAAGCACAGTTTGTCGGGATAGAAGATGGCAAAATCATCGCCGCTTATATCATCGACCACAACTGTGATCCGGCATATCATTCTGTCCGGTGGCAGATAAACGCAAAAACAGAAGAAGTTATGGTGCTGCACGCGCTGCGCGTCCTTCCTGAATATAGCAGGCGCGGGTATTCCAAACAGTTAGTCAGGCATGCCGTCCGGATTTCCAGAGAAATGGGGCAGAAGGCAATCCGCCTTGACTGCATTGAAGGCAATGACATTCCACAGAAAATGTATCAGTCTCTTGGCTTTCAATATATTGATTCTGTCAGGATCACTTATCCTGATATCGGTGTTCCTAAAAAATTTCTTCTCTATGAGATGTTGCTGTAAATCTATGCTTTTTTATTTCGAGGAGGTTTTACAATGGAAATTAAAATACTCGGCTATGACTTTTCTGTCTGCAAGGTCTCGGACTATTCAGGTGTGGATCTGGAGAGCGAATTCTGCTTTCTTGGAAAAACCGATGAAGAACGGTCGCTGGTATGCCTGACCAAAGATGTCCCGGAAAATACGTTAGAATGTGACAGGGGATGGAAGGCATTTCGCATTCAGGGCGTACTGGATTTTTCCTTGATCGGGATACTGGCCGGAATCGCCGCTCTGATGGCGGAGAACGGCATCGGGATTTTTGCGGTCTCCACATATAATACGGATTATGTCCTGACGAAGCAGGAAAATTTTGAAAAAGCGGTTCATGCTCTGAAAAACGCAGGTTACGTTGTGTACTGATCTTAGGTATTCCCGTCTGAAACCCTGACTTTGTCTGATACGACGCCAGCCATTTGTTCATAGGTTCATCCTATGTTATAGAATAGAATATCGATATTACCTAGATCAACGCATTCACGCCGAGCCGGACAAGTCCTGCCACGGGATCTCCTATACCAAAACCTATGGAAACAAAGCCTATATTGTGAAAGTACGGATGCAGCTCATGCGGGATTTTGATGTATATCCGGCCGCCCATTCCGCCTTTCTCTTAAATCTCGGCCTGGAGAGTGACAGGAACTATGCGCTTGCCCGGAAATATCTGAAAGGGTGCAGTGGGGTCATTTTGTTCGTGCTCAAAGGTGGGAATATCCCGAATGTATCCGCAGGCACATAACTGGCTCTTGGATAATACGTTTCGCTTCCCAGCACAACGGAATATCCGTATCCTACTTCCTTTGCAGTTTTATGGCTCGCCTTTATCAAAGCTGTTCCAATCCCCTTTCTTTGATATTCAGGTAAAAAGGAATGCTTGACAGTCAGTTTTCCTCAGGTTTGTATTGGTCGGCCAGCCGTCTGACCTCTTTTTTCATCATGTCTACAACGGACTCAGGACCGGTAATCCGCACTTCTTCGCCCAGGCTTACGATCCAGCCAAAGAACTGAGGGCTGACGGCCACATTGACATGGGCGGTAAACGTAGAGCCATCCCTGGGGATCAGCGTAATGTCCTTCCCAAAACGGTCGATCAGGATTCCGGCCATCCGGTTTGCGGCTTCCAGGGAGACCTGGATTTTTTCCCCGCCGAACATGCCAAAAAGCTGCCGGGAATACTGTGACAGGTCGAAGCCCTTCATCTTTTCTTTCCCATCTCTTTTCTCTCCATCGGGAGTAATCTTTAACATCTTATCAACGCGGTAATGGCGGATTTCTTCTGAGGCTCCGTCATAGCCGATCATATAATAATTCTCATTGTCCCATACCAGAGCCCAGGGGCTGACATGATACCATGCTCCGTCGTGGCGCAGAACCATTTCTTTTTTTACATTCCACTGAAAATATTGAAACTGGATCCGTGCATCGCTGTTGATGGCATTATGGATCTTATCAACATTATAATAGATGCTTTCATTCATCGTCTTGACCCGGCCGGAGATCAGAACCTGACGGTGAAGCTGCCTGGCTTCATATCTGCTGACCAGATGTTCCAGTTTTTTAATCAGAGACTGGGACTTACGTTCGGTGATAAATCTTGCGGACTGGACAGAATCTACCAGAAGCTTTAGCTCTGCCAGTTCAAATTCCCGGCCGGCAATGTGGTAGAAGCAGTCGTTGCCCGTGCGTTCAGTGATGATATCGAAGCCGAAGGCACGCAGCTCTTCAAAATCACTGTACAGGGTTTTGCGGTCCGCGCTGATTCCATAATGATTCAATTTGTCGATAAGCTCATGTCGGGTCAGTCCATGCTGATCGTCGGTCTCTTCAAGAAATATTTTCACCAGATATAAGAGCTTCAATTTTTGATTTTTTCCTTTCGCCATATCTATACCTGCCTTTTATCTTGTTAAGCCCATCATAGCAGAAAAAAATTGTTATGGGAAGAGTGGAAGGGAAGTCTTTTGGACAGACTTAGGACTAAACTATAAGTATGGAAACAAAAAACATGAAAAAAGAAAGAAGGTTTTAGGATGAAAGGTTATTTTGTAAGCGATGGATATATGGGATGTGTAGATGGAACTTATATTTTATTTGCAAGTGAAGCGGATTATCTGGAGTATATCAGAGATTGAAATACCCGAAAACGGATAAAACGGTTGATGTAATCCGAAAACGGTTGACAAGCATGAAAAAGGGGGTTATGATAATCAAAAGAAAAGGAAGAGGGGATATGGATGCTGTACGAAGAACTAAATGAGAGAAAAAAAGAATTAGGCATGACGACAGAGCAGCTTTCCCAGCTGTCAGGGGTACCGGTAGGAACGATCAACAAGATTTTAAGCGGAGAGACCAGGTCTCCCCGTTATGCGACCTGGCAGGCGCTTGAAAGGGTTCTGTATGGAGAAGAAGGATTCTGGGACACAGCTTATGGAAATCCTTCGGACATGGTCCGGGAAACGGTAGCTCCTTATCTTACAAAAAGACAGGGCGAATATACGGTGGAGGATTACCGGAAGCTGCCGGAGGATGTGCGAGCAGAGCTGATCGACGGAGAACTGATATTTCTGGAGGCGCCTACCTTTACGCACCAGGAGCTGGTCATGGAAATTTTGCTTGATTTTGGTGTTTATATCCGTAAAAATAAGGGGCCCTGCCGGGTACTGCCTTCGCCTCTGGATGTACAGCTTGACTGCGACAACCGGACCATGGTGCAGCCGGATATCGCGCTGATCTGCCGAAATGAAAGGATCACAAGAAAAGGGATCTATGGGGCGCCGGATTTCTGCATCGAGATCGTGTCGGATTCCAGCCGGAAACGGGATTACGGGATCAAGATGCAGAAATATATGAACGCCGGCGTACGGGAGTACTGGATCGTAGACCGGAAACGGGAAAAGATCGTCTGTTACTGGTTTGAGGGCGAGGATGCGCCGGAGATTACCATGTATTCCTTCAGAGACAGGGTACCGGTCAGGATTTATGACGGCAGTCTCGAAGTGGATTTTCCAGGGATCCTGGAGCGGCTGTGGAAGGAAGATCAGTCAGCCGAAGGCATCTGATAGTAATGAGCGTAGATGCCGCCAAACTGTAAGAGCTCTTCGTGGGTGCCGCGCTCGGCAATACCGTTGTCGGCTACTACCAGGATTTCGTCTGCGTTCTGGATCGTAGAGAGCCGGTGGGCAATGGTGATGGTGGTCCGATTATGGGACAGGGAATCCAGGCTTTTCTGGATCCAGCGTTCACTCTCGTTGTCCAGGGCGCTGGTGGCCTCATCCAGGATCAGGATAGGCGGATTCTTCAGGAAGACTCTGGCAATGGAGATCCGCTGCTTCTGTCCTCCGGAAAGTCTGGTGCCGCGCTCGCCGACGAGGCTGTCGTAGCCATCGGGAAGGCTCATAATAAAGTCGTGGATATTCGCCTTTTTGGCTGCATCGATGATCTCATCCATGGAAGCGCCGGGCTTGCCATATTCGATATTGTCCCGGATGGTTCCATTAAACAGATATACGTCCTGCTGTACGATGCCGATCTGTCTGCGGAGAGAAGAAAGAGTCAGCTTCCGGACGTCTTTGCCGTCGATCCGTACCTGCCCGCCGGTCACATCATAAAACCGGGGAAGCAGATTGCAGATGGTAGTCTTTCCGGATCCGGAAGGGCCGACCAGGGCAACCGAGCGGCCGGCAGCAATCTCGAAGGATACATTTTCCAGTACCGGGGCGTCGTCGTCCGGATAGTGGAAGGATACATTCTCAAAGGATACATTTCCCTGGATATCGGTGAGAGGCTGGGCATCCGGGGTGTCCTTGATATCTGTCTCAGTCTCCATGACATCCAGATAACGACGGAAGCCGGAGAGTCCTTTCTGCATCATTTCCATCAGCTCCACCAGGATCTGGATAGGACTGATGAAGATACCGATGTAAAGGGCGTACATGGACAGATCCACCACATCCATGCGGCCGTGTGCGATCAGGTATCCGCCGTATACAAGAGTTACCAGATACATCATGCCCTGGAAAAACAGGTTTCCACCGGTAAAGTCTCCCATACATTTATAGTTGGCGTCCTTGGAAAGCAGGAATCCCTGGTTGCTCCTGGCGAATTTTTTTCGCTCAATATCTTCGTTGGCGAAGGACTGTACGACCCGGATCCCTGCCAGAGTGTCCTGAAGGCTGGCGTTGACATCGCCGATCTTGCGCCGGTTATCCAGAAACGTTGCCTGCATCCGTTTGTTCTGGCTGATGGAAAAGATCAGCATACAGATAACGAGAACAGACAGAGGAATGGCCAGCTGCCAGTTGATCATGAATAAAAAGATAAAAGAACCGACGATTTTAATCAGGGAAATGAACAGGTTCTCCGGGCCGTGATGAGCGAACTCGGCGATATCAAACAGATCGCTCACCAGCTTGCTCATCATCTGGCCGGAATTGTTCTGAGCATAATAAGAAAAGGAAAGAGTCTCATAATGGTCGAATAACTTCGCCCGCATGTCCCGTTCCATGTGTGCACCCATCATGTGTCCCTGGTAACTGATGTAATATTTGCAGAGACTCTGGAGTACATACATGAGGAACAGCCCGATGCCGATAGGCACAAGGGCGGACAGAATCGCCTCTGTGCTTCTGGTAAACAGGCCGTTGATCGCGCTCCGGAGAAACTGCGGATAGAGAAGATCAACGACACTGATAAACGTTGCACATAATAGATCCAGGAAAAATACACCTTTATAAGGTTTGTAATATTGAATAAATTTTTTTAATGTACTCATATCTATGGCTTCCTCTCATGATATCATTATTCTATAACTGCCACGATATTATAACACCAGATACCGGGGAGAGGTCAACCATTATGAGGCCGAAAAATAAATCTATCCGAAGGTTAGGCGGCAAGAGCGGACGTACGCTTATGGCCTGCCAGCTGCCTTTTGAACAAGGTGCGGAAGATCAGGCGTACCAGCGGCCCTACATAAAAGACCTGGGCGCAGAGTGCAAACGGGAAGTTCAGCACCAGCTTGGACAGCCAGTGATCCAGAAGTCCCGGAGCCAGTCCCATGTGGTAGATGGATACATAGAGAGTCATCATCGGCGCCATCATGGAAACGGTGAATCCTGCAGTGGCGAGGATGATAAAGATAGGTTTGTCCTCGCCCGGCGTAAAGATTCTTGCAACCAGCCGTTTTACCACAGGAGAAGCGATATAACGCTGGGCGATAAAGGCTCCGATAACCTCAGGCCACATATGCGTCAGGGCATATCCGAAGGTGGAAAGCGTGACCTCCCCTTCCAGACCTGCATTATAAAAGGTCATGACATAGACAAAGATAAGTACCATAATGACTGTAAAAGTAAGATCTTGAAATTTTGTTTGCGGCATTTCTTTTCCCTCCTAAAAAATAAAACCATTCATTGCAATAAAAAAACACGCTGTATCAGACAACTGGACTTACGTTTCCGATACTGCGCGTTGTTGGATTTTGTCTTCTATAATCTTTGAACCACAATATACTTTAACATATCAAAAGAAGAAAAGTCAAAAAGAAATTTTTTGAAATTCTGTGGGAGCGGTGTTATAATGGTAGGACAAAAAAAGAGCTTACTAAGAAAAAAGGAGATGTTTGATGATGTTAAATGAAAAAGTTTCAGAATTATTAAATACACAAGTAAACAAGGAGTTTTTCTCAGCATATCTGTATCTGAGTTTTGCAAACTTCTATAAAGAGCAGGGGCTGGATGGTTTTGCAAACTGGTATCAGGTGCAGGCTCAGGAGGAACGGGATCATGCAATGCTGTTCATACAGTATATGCAGAACAATGATGTGCCGGTTACTTTTGAAGCCATTGAAAAGCCGGACACAGAGCTGAAGGACAGAATGGGTGTACTGAAAGCCGGATATGCTCATGAACAGTATGTGACCGGGCTGATCCATGGAATCTATGAAGCGGCATATGAAGCAAAGGATTTCAGGACTATGCAGTTTTTGGATTGGTTTGTAAAAGAACAGGGAGAGGAAGAGACCAATGCCAGTGATCTGATCAAGAAGATGGAATTGTTCGGCGAGGATGCGAAGAGTTTGTACATGCTGGATCAGGAACTGGGCGGACGGACCTATGCGGCACCTTCCCTTACCTTATAAAAAGAAAGGTGGGAATCAGGTATATGAAAGTACTGATCATTGACGGTCAGGGCGGCGGCCTTGGGCGCCAGCTGGTGGCGGCGGTCAAGGAGAGATTTCCTGAGATAGAGGTGCTGGCGGCAGGAGCCAACAGCGCGGCCACAAATGCCATGCTCCGGGCAGGAGCGGATCAGGCGGCAACAGGAGAAAATGCAGTACGGGTGGCATCCAGAAGGGCAGACGTGATCATCGGGCCGACAGGGATTGTGATCGCGGACGCCATGATGGGGGAAATCACTCCGGATATGGCCAGGGCCGTGGGACAGAGCGATGCAAAAAGAATCTTGCTGCCGGTGGGTCAGTGTGATAATATAGTGGTTGGAGTCCTGGACATGCCCATGTCAAAGATGGTCCAGGAGGCAGCGGAAGTGCTTGCCAGATGGGCAGAGTAATATTTTATAGTGAACGTTACAAAGGAAGGGACCGGTTTCAGGAGAAAGCCGGTAACTTCCTTTTGGATTGCGAAAGATGGAGGAGACAGCATGTGGGTTGTAGACCAATATATTGATTATGTCAAGGAACAGACAATCGCGAATCCCGAACAGAGCTGGGGGAAAATGCTGCTGGGATTTCAGGCAAATAAGCTTCGTACGAAGATCCTGCCAAAGAAAGGGCTGTCCAAGGGATATCAGAAGCTGGAGGCGATGATGATGTCCTTTGTGGCGGATGCTCTGTGCCGGCCAGAGAGCTATGTGTGGGGAAATATTTTTGCCCCCTGTGAGATTATCCGGTGTTTTGGACTCAGCACGATTTCTATCGAGTGCCTGTCCTGTTACCTAAGCGGATACCATCTGGAAGATCATTTCATCGATTATGCACAGAATACCGGGATTGCACCGACCTTATGCTCTTATCACAAGACCTTTGTAGGTGCGATCGACAGCGGCGCGGTGCCGGTGCCGGAGTATGCGGTCACCACTTCTCTTTCCTGTGACGGCAACTTAAATACGTTCCGGTATCTGGAGAAGAAAAAGGGAGTTCCGTTTACTTTTCTGGATGTTCCCTATGGTGATGACAAGGCTTCTGTCGAGTATCTGGCAGGTCAGCTTAAGGAATTTGCAGGGGAACTGGAGAAAAGGTTCGGAGTGAGATTTGAGGAAGAAAAGCTTAAGGAAGCTCTGAGGATTGAAAATGAGACCCGGAAGGAGCTGCTGCACTTTTTCAGGCTGCAGAGTGAGTATTATTATCCGGGAGAACTGATCAGTCATCTCTATATGATGATGGGAATGCATCTCCTGATCGGTACGCAGGAATTTCTGGATCTGATCCGGTTTATGATCGATGAGATTCAGACGTATCCGAAGTTTGAAGGGAAAAAGATCCTGTGGGTACATCTGCTTCCTTTTTATCAGGAAAGTCTGAAGCAGTGTTTCAATACCAGTAAAGAGTATCAGATCATTGCCAGTGACATTATTATTGATTCGGTTGAGGAACTGGACGCAGAGCAGCCGTTCCATGCGCTGGCGAAGAAAATCATCCATAATATGTATAATGGATCATATTCCCACAAAGCCCAGATGGTAGGACATCTGGCTGACACGCTGCATCCGGATGCGGTGATTCAGTTCTGCCACTGGGGATGCAAGCAGTCCTCAGGCGGAAGCGTCCTTTTAAAAGAGGAAATGCAGAAAAAAGGAATCCCCATGCTGATCCTGGACGGGGACGGTATCGATAAGCGCAACAGTCATGACGGACAGATCAAGACCCGGCTGGAGGCGTTTCTGGAGATGCTGGATGTGGAAGAGGATTCATCAGAAGAAAGGGAAGAGAAAACGGTATGATAGGATATATCTGTAAATATGCGCCCATTGAAGTTTTTGAGTCCATGGGTGTAAAAATGGAGCGGATCGAGCCTGATGTGACGAACTTTAATCAGGCGGAGATTAAGATGCATCCCAATATCTGCAGCTTTGCAAAAGGGGTGCTGGAAGAGGTTATGGATAAGGATTATGAAGGAATTATCCTGACAACCTGCTGCGACAGTATCCGGAGACTGTATGATGTGCTGAAGGAAGAATTCCCACAGAAGTTTATCTATATGCTGGATACGCCGAGACTGGTCAAAGAAGTCGGCGTGGATCTTTATGCACAGCGCATCCAGGCGATGATCCGGGATTATGAGGAATTCTCCGGAAAGCATTTTGACCAGAAGGTATTTCTTAAGTATCTGAAGGAAAAAGAGGAACAACAGCAGGCAGGAATGAAGGACCGGAAAATCAACATTGGGATCCTTGGCGCGAGAGCCAATGACAGTATCAAAAAGATCCTGGAAGAAAAGGGCGCAAATGTGGCCTTTGATCTTACCTGTACCGGACTTGGAAGAAAGCTTTTTTATGATGAGAAGGATCCTGTGAAGGAGTATGCAAGAGGGCTTCTTGGTCAGTTCCCGTGTATGCGGATGGAGCAGGCGGCAAACAGAGATGAACTGATCCGCAGGTATGCAGAAAGCGTGGACGGAGTCATCTACCACACCGTCCAGTTCTGCGATAATTATGCTTATGAATATGCCTGGCTGAAGAGCTGGCTTACGAAACCGATGCTCCTGCTGGAGACGGATTATACAAAACAGAGCTATGGACAGATCCTGACGCGGATCGAGGCATTTCTGGAGTCTCTTCATAAGGATGCAGGAAAGCCGGAAAAGAAGATGGAGGAAAAGAACGGAATGTATGTACTGGGAATCGACAGCGGATCCACATCTACCAATGCGGTGATCATGGACCGGGACAGAAAGATCAAGGCGTTTTCCGTCGTCCGGACCGGGGCGAAGTCTGGAGAGAGCGCAGACAAAGTATTAAAGGATGTGCTGGAAAAGGCGTCTCTGAAACGGGAGGATATTTCCTGGATCGTGTCGACAGGATATGGCCGGGTCAGCATTCCTTTTGCAGATGAAAATGTGACGGAGATCAGCTGCCATGGAAAAGGAGCTCATTATTTTAATCCGAAGATCCGGACGATCCTGGATATCGGAGGCCAGGACAGTAAGGCGATCCGCCTGAGTGAAAACGGCGAGGTCAAGGACTTTGTCATGAATGATAAATGTGCGGCCGGAACCGGCAGGTTTCTGGAAATGATCGCAAGGACGCTGGAGGTCAGCCTGGATGAGATGGGAGCGATTGCCCTGACGTCCAAGGAGGAGATTGAAATCACCAGTATGTGTTCCGTCTTTGCAGAGTCGGAGGTGATTTCTCTGATTGCAAATAATAAAGAGAAAAATGATATCGCCAACGGCGTCTGCAATGCTATTGCAAATAAAGCCTACGGACTCCTTAAGAGAGTCGGGATGGAGCCGGACTTTATGATGACTGGCGGCGTTGCCAAGAATCCGGGCGTGGTGCGTGCTGTGGAAAGAAAGCTGGGCGCCAGGCTTTATATCTGTGACGAGCCGGAGATTGTCGGCGCCGCAGGAGCGGCACTGTATGCCCTGGAACAGATGGAAGGGCAGCAGGAAGCATAAACGGGCTTGTCTTAAGAGAGCGGCTGTGATAGGATAAAAGGGAATGTTCCGGCAGGAAGCCGGAGAGGGGCAGCATGCCGCACGCTGAAATTTGATGATCAAAAACCGGAACAGGTGAAAAAAAGATATCAAGAAGATATCTGTTTTCAGAAGAAAGCAGGTATCTTCTTTTTTTAAAACAGGAAGAAAAAGGAGAGACAGATGACACTGGAACAATTTTTTAAAGAGGTACCCAAAGCGGCCGTCGCTTTTTCCGGAGGAACCGACTCTGCGTTTCTTTTGTGGGCGGCCGGAAAATATGGATGTGAGATTCGGGCCTACTATGTCAATACGGTGTTTCAGCCGGCATTTGAACTGGAAGATGCGGTCCGGATCACAGAGGAACTCCGGGTTCCCATGACAGTGGTAGAGACAGATATTCTGGCGGTTCCCGAGGTGGAAGAAAACGGCTCCGGAAGGTGTTATTACTGTAAAAGAGCGTTGTTTACAGCACTTTGGAAACAGGCGAAAGAGGATGGATATCAGATACTTCTGGATGGAACCAATGCTTCGGATGATGCCGGGGACCGTCCCGGCATGAGGGCGTTAAGAGAACTGGAAGTCCGTTCCCCCCTCAGGGAATGTGGGATCACCAAAGCCCAGGTGAGGAGGATGTCCAGGGAAGCGGGATTATTTACTTGGGAAAAACCGGCCTATGCCTGCCTCGCTACCCGGGTGCCGGAAGGGACAAAGATCGGAGAAGAAGAACTCCGTAAGGTAGAACGCGCAGAGAACAGTCTGGCAGGGCTTGGGTTTACAGATTTCAGGGTCCGGCTTCTGGAGAGGAACGCCAGGATTCAGGTGACAGAGTCCCAGATGCCCCTTGTGATGGAAAAGAAGGAAGAAATCCTAAGACTGCTGAAACCCTTGTTTCCGGCGGTCATGCTGGATTTAAATGCCAGACAGGAATCACAGTAAGAGGAGGAGAAAATCAATGGATAATAAACAAGATATACTGGAGCTGCTCCGCCAGGTAGCAAAGGGCAGTGTGACGCCGGAAGAGGCGATGCTGGATCTGAAGGAAGAGCCGTTTGAAGATCTGGACTATGCGAAGATCGATTATCACCGCAGTATCCGCCAGGGAGCGGCAGAGGTGATCTACGGCGCCGGCAAGACGCCGGAGCAGATCCTGGGGATCGTCACGGCTATGGGAAAGCGGGGGTGCCATAATATCCTGGTCACCAGGATCGGACAGGAAACGGCCGATTATCTGGCGCAGTCGGTGCCGATAGACTATCATGAGATTCCGAGACTTGGGATCGCCTTTCCAAAAGAGCGAAAAAAACGGGGAAATATCGTCATTGTGACCGGAGGCACCAGCGACATGGCGGTGTCCGAGGAAGCGGCGCTGACGGCGGAGGCTATGGGAAATCATGTAACCCGGATCTATGATGTGGGTGTGGCCGGACTGCACCGCCTGCTTTCGAATCTGGACGGCCTGATGCAGGCCAGGTGTGTGGTGGCCGTGGCAGGAATGGAAGGAGCGCTGGCTTCTGTAGTTGGAGGCCTGGTGGACTGTCCGGTGATCGCCGTACCTACCAGCGTGGGATATGGCGCAAGCTTTGGCGGATTGTCCGCGCTTTTGTCGATGCTGAATTCCTGCGCCTCCGGGTGCAGTGTGGTAAATATTGATAATGGATTCGGGGCGGGATATCTGGCCAGCCGGATCAATCAGATGGAAGGAATCAAGGAGGAGTAAAGAATGAGAACTTTATATATCGAATGTAATATGGGAGCTGCCGGAGACATGCTGATGTCGGCGCTCTATGAACTTCTGGAAGATCAGGAGGCGTTTCTGGATCAGATGAATCATCTGGGACTGCCGGGGGTGCGTCTGGAGGCGGAAAAAGGAAAGACCTGCGGAATTGCAGGAACGCATATGAGGGTGACTGTTCATGGCAAGGAGGAACTTCCGGGAGACTGTGAGCATGAGCACCACCGCCACGAACATGAGCATCACCACCACGAGCATGAACACCATCACGCCACCCCGGGACATATCGGAGATCTGATCGACGGGCTGGAACTGCCGAAAAGGGTGAAAGAAGAAGCAAGGGCAGTATATGACGCCATTGCCCGGGCAGAGGCAAAAGCCCATGGATGTCCGGTGGGGGATGTCCACTTCCATGAGGTGGGCGCGCTGGACGCAGTGGCAGATGTGACGGGAGTGTGCTATTGCCTCTATCTGCTGAAGCCGGAGCGCATCATTGTATCTCCTGTTCATGTGGGAAGCGGAACAGTGAAGTGCGCCCATGGCGTGATGCCGGTGCCGGCTCCGGCCACGGCAAATCTGCTGGAAGGAGTTCCCTGCTACGGAGGAGAGATCCGAGGAGAGCTGTGTACACCGACGGGAGCAGCGCTTCTTACACATTTTGCGGACGATTTTGGACCGATGCCGCTGATGAAGACTGGCGGAGTAGGGATTGGAATTGGAACCAAAGAATTTGCACAGGCAAACTGTGTGCGCATTTTTCTTGGAGAGACGGAAGAAGAAAAGGAAGTCGGTGTGGACAAAGCAAACGGTATGATCACAGAACTGGTGTGCAATATCGATGATATGACTCCCGAGGCGCTGGCTTATGCATGTTCCAGGCTGCTGGAGCTGGGGGCGCTGGACGTCTATACGACGCCGGGGACCATGAAAAAGGGACGCCCCGGACATGTGCTGACGGTTCTTTGCAGCACAGACCAGGAGGAGAAGATGGCCGGACATATCCTGGCTGAGACTACGACCAATGGTCTTCGTGTCCGCCGGTGCCAAAAATATTTCCTGGAACCTGGAAGCAGGCAGGCACAGACCAGATGGGGAGAAATACGGGTAAAGACGGCCCGGGGATTTGGGATCCTTCATGAGAAACCTGAGTATGAGGATGTAGCAAAGATAGCGAAAGAGCAGGGGCTTCCTTATCAGAAGGTTTGGGAAGAGGCGGGATTTAACCGATATTTAACATAGCTTTTACCGAAAATCGATAGAGCGGACGCCCGAAATAAAGGAAAATAGAAAATAATCATATTCGGGAGGACGCGGTTATGAGAAAAAAGGCAAAAAGTATTCTTTTCTGTATATTGGCTGTTATGCTGCTTGTGACCGCCTGCGGGCAGAATGGCGGAGGAGAGGCCGCGGAAGAGCAGGAAAGCACGGAGACCGGAGAAAGCGGGGCAAAACCTGCGGCGGGAGGTTCTGTCCGTATACTTTCGGGATCTGAAAATCAGGAGCTGGAAGAGATCATCCAGGCATGCAGTGAGGAGACAGGTGTCGAGATCCAGATGGATTACAAAGGCTCTGTAGATATTATGAGAGAATTGGAAAATGGCGCGGCAGACTATGATGCGGTCTGGCCTGCCAGCAGTATCTGGATTTCTATGGGAGACACCGGACACTTAGTTAAGCACACAGAATCTGTGTCTATGACGCCGGTTGTCTTTGGAATCAGAGAAAGCCTGGCTCAGAGCCTTGGATTTACAGACAAAGATGTGTCGGTAAAAGATATCCTGTCAGCGATCCAGGAAGGGAAAATGAGTTTCTGTATGACCAGCGCCACTCAGTCTAACTCCGGAGCCAGCGCTTATATCGGATTTCTCTATGCGCTTTTGGGAAAGCAGGAGGGAATGACTGCGGAAGATCTGCAGGACGAAAATCTGCGGACACAGATTACAGAACTGCTCAGTGGTGTGGAGAGGAGTTCCGGAAGTTCGGATTGGCTGAAGGATATGTTCCTGGAGGGTGATTATGACGCCATGGTCAACTATGAGTGCCTGATCATTGACGCCAACCGGCAGTTGGAAGAAGAGGGAAAAGAACCTCTGTATGTGGTATATCCTTATGATGGCCTGTCCATTGCAGATTCTCCGCTGGGATACGTGGATCATGGAGATAAGAAAAAGGAAGAGGCTTTTCTGGCAGTCCAGGAATATCTGCTTTCCGACAAGACACAGCTTCAGATAGAAGCGACCGGGCGAAGGATCCGGGCAAATGGTGTGTCGAAGGAAAACAAGGATGTATTTAACGCCAGCTGGGGAATCGATACGCAGAAGATTTTGTCGCCGATACAGATGCCGGATGCCTCGACGCTTCAGGAGGCATTAAATCTTTACCAGACCACTTTTAAGAAACCTTCTCTGAATATCTATTGTCTGGATTTCTCCGGGAGCATGGCAGGAACCGGGGAAGCGCAGCTGAAGGAGGCGATGTCCCAGATACTGATACAGGATAACGCCCGGAAAAATTTTCTGCAGGCTAATGAGGGAGAAGTAAACCAGGTCATATTTTTTGATGATACCATTCTGGGAGTAGAGGCGGCAGCGGATGACTCAGATGAAGCTCTGGCGGAATTGGACCAGAAAGTGGAACAGTTCCAGATCGCAGGAGGAACAGACATCTATAATGCAGCAGCCAAAGCGCTGGAAATTGCATCAGGGTACGATCTGAAAAAATATACGCCGGCGATCATACTGATGACTGACGGAAAATCTAACTATAACTATGGAACTTTTGAGCAGGCATGGGAATCCTATGGAGAAGAAATTCCCATCTTTTCCATCACATTCGGATCTGCAGACCCGTCTCAGCTGGAGGAACTGGCGGCAATAAGCGGCGGCCGTGTGTTTGACGGGACACAGGATCTGACGGCGGCATTCCGGAGTGTGAAAGGATATAATTAGAAAATGAAAAACAGCTGGAAAGAAATCATCAGTATCGCAGTATCGGCAGGATTATCCCTGGCCGTTTTTATAGGACTTCTCTTTGGACTCGGGTGGAATGTGCTTTTGTGCATGGGGCTGGCCGCAGCGTCCTATGCCGGATTTACACTTTTGCTGCGCCCGGTGAAAAAGATCGGACGGATCGAGGTGGAGAAGATCGGAAATGGAGAGATCCTTCATGAAAGACTGACGGAAGCAGGAAACGACTACCGCAGGATGCAGAAAGCCGCCGGACGGATCCAGGATGCAAAGCTGCGGAAGGCCTCTGCGGAACTGGTGGAGACGGCAGGAAATATCCTTAAATATCTGACAGATAATCCGGAAAAGATACCGTCTGCAAGACGATATATTGATTATTATCAGGAGACGGCGGCCAATGTGCTGGAAAATTATGTGGAGCTGCAGGACAGCCAGATCGCGACGAGTGAAGCAGAGAAGATATTTCAAAATACAGATGAAGCGGTGACAACGTTAAAGGATGCATTTCAGATGCAGTTCGGCAAACTGATGCAGAATGAACTGATGGATATGGAGGCGGATCTGAATCTGCTGAAACAGACGCTCCGCTCCGAGGGATATACACAGGAAAGCAAAACAAGAAAGCAGGAAAGTGGCCAATGAAGAAAAAGATAGCGGGACTGATCATTTTAATCTGCGTAATGGCGGCGGTGGCAGGGATCTATATTCTGACTGGAAAGAATAAGAGCGCCGGTGCAGATGAAGAGACAAAAACATCTCCTGGAAATACAGTAAGCGGTTACATTGGAGGAGAAAAAGTAGGCTTTTTTGAGGATGAAGAGGTGCTGGAAATCTTAAGAGATCAGTACGGGCTGGAAGTAGATTATTTGAAGGCCGGATCTCTGGATATGATGACGGCAGATCTCAGCGGGAAAAATTACCTGTTTCCTTCCAGCAGTATTGCACTGGAGTATTATGAAGAACTTCACGGAGCGCCGGTGCAAAGTGAGATTATCCTGAATACGCCGATCGTACTCTATACGCATCAGATGGTTCTGGAAGCGTTTCGGGATCAGGGTTTGATCCAGACAGAAGGAGACGTAAATTATATTGATATGGCAAAGCTGGTAGAACTGATCCAAAATGATACCAGCTGGTCTGATATTGGTGTCCCGCAGCTGTATGGGTCGATTTCGGTAGATACGACAGACCCTGCAAAATCTAATTCCGGGAATATGTTTGCGGCGCTTCTGGCGGATGTGCTGAATGGAGGCGAGACGCTGACCCAGGAAAGTGTGGATCAGATTCTTCCCCAGCTTCAGGCCATTTTTGAGAAGCTGGGATATATGGAGACATCTTCTGCGGATCTGTTCAGCCAGTTCCTGAGGATGGGGGTAGGGGCGACTCCTGTCGCGGCAGGATATGAAAGCCAGATTATTGAATACGCTCAGATGAATCCAGACGAATATCAAGAAATAAAGGATGATATCGTGGTACTTTATCCGGCGCCTACTGTCTGGTCTGCCCATGTGCTGATTGCACTGGATGAAAGAGGACAGATACTTTTGAAGGGGCTGCAGGATGAAAAAATACAGAAGCTGGCCTGGGAAAACCACGGGTTCCGCACCGGAAGTTCCGGTGCGCCCCAGGGAGAGACGCAGGTGCCCGGGATTGCGGACTCGGTTACCCAGGTAGCGCAGGTGCCGTCTTATGCGGTAATGCGTAAGATTATAGAAGGGCTGCAGTAAAGAGAAAGGAAAGGATATCATGGCAGAGATTACTTTGGATACGCTTAGAAAACAAAAGGTTCATACACTGGATAATAGGGATGGGTCAGCAGATAGTCCGGAGGTGCTTGAGTCGCGGATCACAAAACTGACGCCCGAGGAAATGCAGAAGGTGGAGGAGATCAAAGAACAGATTGATCTTACGGATTCCCAGATGCTGATGCAGTACGGGGCCGGAGTGAAGCAGAATATTGCTGATTTTTCAGAAAATATACTGAATAATGTGAAGACAAAAGATACCGGATATATCGGAGAGCTGATGACCGGGCTGGTGACCAGTGTGCAGGGCCTGGATTTCGAGTCCCTGGAAAAAGAAACCGGCATTATGAAGTTTTTGAAAAAGGCAGAGTCTAAAGTAAAAAAATTTATGATGCAGTATGAAAAGCTTGAGGTGCAGGTGGACAGGATCGAGGGAAAGCTGGATGAAGCGCGGATGGAGATGCTGAAGGATATCGGGATGCTTGACGCCATGTATGAAAAGAATCTGGACTATTTCCATCAGCTGCAGCTTTATATTGTGGCAGGGGAGGAAAAACTGAAAGAGCTAAGAGAGCAGACGATCCCGGCGCTGAGAAAAGAGGCGGAAGACAGCGGGGATCCTATGAATGCACAGGTGGTAAAAGATTTTGAAGATACGGTGGGCCAGTTTGAAAAGAAACTTCATGATCTGAGGACGAGCAGGACGATCGCGATCCAGACAGCGCCGCAGCTCAGGATGGTACAGAACAATGATAAACTTCTTGCCGATAAGATCCAGACGGCGATCCAGGAAACGATCCCTCTCTGGAAGAGCCAGATGGTAATGGCTCTTGGACTGTACCGCCAGCAGGAGGCTCTGAAGCTGCAGAGAGATATTACGGATACGACAAATCAGCTGCTGATTCAAAACTCGGAAAAACTAAAGCAGAATACACTGGATGTGGCGAAAGAATCTGAGCGAAGCATCGTGGATATTGCCACATTAAAAAAGGCCAATGAAAATCTGATCTCAACAATGACGGAGGCGGTAAAGATCCAGCAGGAAGGCCGGAGGAAAAGACAGGAGGCAGAGCAGGAGTTGGAAAAATTAGAGCAGGATATCCGCCGTACACTGCTGACAGGAGCCTGATATCAGGCTCCTGTTACATATCGGATCATTTCTAACAGCCTGTTTGTGGCAGCGCCGGGATCCCCTTCGGGATCCTGGCATTTTTCTTTCAGAAGAGATCGCAGACAGGCTACAATAATATCGTTGATCAGTTCAAGAGTATCTTCCTGAACTTTGATACCGCAGCCTAAGAGAGACTTCAACAGGTTTAAACATCTTTCGCGGATATTCTTTCCGTAATACATGGTTTCGATCAATAACGAATATTCCTCTTTTTCATCCGGAAATAAGGAGTAGTATTCGCCCATGATCTCCGTTAGATTATCGCTGTATTTTCCGAAGAAAAAATTGTAAAAAATGTGTGGATTCCGAAAAGCCGTATGGCCAAAAAAAGACCAGACTGCAAAAAAATTATCCAGAGGAGGAAGATCCTGCCGGGAAAGTCTGGCAAGGGATTTACTGTAATCCGCAAAATGTTTAAGCGTGGCGAGCATGACGAGATGATCCATGTCCTTGAAATAGAGATAAATTGTAGAATTGTGAAAACCGGCTTTTTCAGCAATCTTTCTGATAGACAGACCTTCCAGCCCCACCTGGTCGATCAGATCCTGCGCTGCTTCAATAAACCGGATTGTGTTTGTTACTTTTAACTCATCTTTTTGAAGCGTTGACATACCTTTTGATTCCTTAAAATGTATTTGCCAGAAGCTTTTTATTATATAGAAGCTTAGCCTATATATTATATCATTTTTGAGGCGCAGAAACAAGTGAGAAAACGGATATAGACTCTATTTATAAGTGCGTAAAAAGATCGTTAAAAAAATAATCAGGGTCATTGACAATAAGCATGCTTATATTTATAATTAGAATTAAAATGAAAGAAAAAGCGCGCTTATTAAAACAAATTGTGTGAAAATTGGCTATAGAAAAAATCTATAGTTCAAACACAGAAGGAGGGAAAATATGAAACTTGAGATAGGCAATTTCTATGTCAAAGACATCGTATTTGGAAATGAACTGTCTTTGAAAGACGGCGTACTTACCGTGAACAAGGAAGAGGCCCTGGATTTTATCCGTCAGGATGAGAGGATTACAGAAGCAGATCTTTATATCGCAAAACCTGGCGACAAGATTCGTATGTGTCCGGTAAAAGAGGCGATCGAGCCCAGGATTCGTCCGGATGGAAGAGGAATCTTTCCAGGATATACAGATGACCTGGCACCGGCAGGTGAAGGAGTGGTATATGCTCTGAAAAACTGTAGTGTTCTGGTGGTTGGAAGACATTGGGGCGGTTTCCAGGATGGTGTGATTGACATGAGCGGAGAAGGACAGAAGTATACATATTTCGGACAGCTCAACAACATCGTGCTGGTAGCAGATACCAATGAAGAGTTTGAAAAGCATGAACAGCAGAAAAAGAATGACGCACTGAGAAGAGCGGGACACAAGCTTGCCGAGTATATCGGGGCATGTGTAAAGGAACTGACTCCGGAAGATACGGAAGTTTATGAACTGGAAGCAGCAATCCGCAGGGATCCGGAGGTGGAGAAGCTTCCTTCCGTTGTCTATGTCATGCAGCCTCAGTCCCAGATGGAAGAGATGGGATATAATGACCTGCTCTATGGATGGGATACCAATCATATGGTTCCTACTTTTATGCATCCGAATGAGGTGCTGGATGGAGCTTTGGTATCAGGAAGCTTTATGCCGGTTTCTTCTAAGTGGTCTACCTATGATATGCAGAACTGCCCGAACATCAAGGCGCTTTACAAAGAACATGGTAAGACCATTAACTTCCTGGGCGTGATCATGTCTAACCTGAATGTTGCCCTGGATCAGAAGGAAAGAGCGGCTCAGTTTGTGGCACAGATTGCGACAAGCCTTGGCGCGGACGGTGCAGTCGTTGCCGAAGAAGGTTATGGAAATCCTGATGCAGACTTTGTAGGATGTATCGTAGCGCTGGAAGATGCGGGCGTGAAGACGGTAGGAATCACCAATGAGTGTACCGGACGTGACGGACAGTCCCAGCCTCTGGTAACTCTGGATGAAAAATGTGATGCGATCGTATCCTGTGGAAATGTATCTGAGCTGATTGAGCTTCCTCCGATGGAGACGGTGCTTGGAGAACTTCAGTCACTGGCAAGAGACGGACTTTCCGGTGGATGGGCAGATGATGAAATCTTAGGACCATCCGTAAGAGAAGACGGCTCGATTATCATGGAAAATAATTCAATGTTCTGCGGTGATCAGGTCTGCGGATGGTCGCCGAAGACGATGAAAGAATTCTAGACGGAGGTGAAATGATGAAGAAAGCAGTTTTATATATCAATCAGTTTTTCGGACAGATCGGTGGAGAAGAGCAGGCAGGGATCGCGCCTCAGCTTCATGAGGGACAGGTAGGACCTGCAATGCAGTTCGCAAAATTACTGGATGCAGAAGTGACATACACCATTATCTGTGGTGATAACTATATGGGTACCAATACAGATGCAGCGGTTGAGGAAATCCTTGGCATGCTGGAGGGAAAAGAGATGGATATTTTCCTGGCTGGCCCTGCATTCCAGGCAGGACGTTATGGCGTAGCCTGTGGAACCATCTGTAAAGCGGTAAAAGAAAAATTTGGCGTTCCTGTAGTGACATCCATGAATGTGGAGAACCCGGGCGTTGAAATGTTCAAGAAGGATATGTATGTCATGCAGGGAGGACATAGTGCGGCGAAAATGAGAAAAGATGTAACCGCAATGGCGAAGGTTGCCAATAAACTTCTGAATGGCGAACCAGTAGGAAGCGCTGATGAAGAAGGTTATTTTGCAAGAGGTATCCGCCGCCAGACCTGGCTGAAAGACGGAAAGCCGGCTTCAGAGCGTATGGTTGAGATGCTGGTTAAGAAATTAAACGGCGAACCCTTCCAGACAGAGCTGCCGATTCCAAAGATCGACCGCGTGCCGATCGCTCCTGCGATCAAAGACCTTTCAAAGGCAAGAATTGCTCTGGTTACGACCGGTGGTATCGTTCCGGTAGACAATCCGGATCACATCCAGTCTGCATCCGCTACCCGCTGGGGACGTTATGATATTTCCCAGATGGATGCACTGAAGGCCGGAGAATTTAAGACAATCCACGCAGGATTTGACCCGGCTGCAGCAGATGCTGACCCGAATGTCATCACCCCGATCGATGCCCTGAAGGTTCTGGAAAAAGAAGGCGTATTTGGAAGCCTTCATCCATATTTCTACTCCACTGTCGGAACTGGAACGACGGAGGCAGAGGCACAGAGAATGGCGAAGGAAATGGTTCCATATCTGAAAGAAGACAATGTAGACGGCGTGATCATGGTCTCCACCTGAGGTACCTGTACTCGTTGCGGTGCAACGATGGTAAAAGAAATCGAGAGGGCTGGTTTCCCGATCGTTCAGATGTGTAATCTGATCCCGGTAGCAAAGACAGTCGGATCCAACAGGATCGTGCCGACCATCTCCATCCCATATCCTCTGGGAGATCCGGGCACACCGAAGGAAGAGCAGTGGAAGCTGCGTTACCACAGAACAAAAGTGGCATTGGAAAGTCTTGCCACAGATATTACAGAGCAGACAGTATTCCGTGTATAGCAGGGAAGGGGAGCGCTTTTTGCGCTCCCGGACCTGGAAAGGAGAGAGTATATGGACAAGAAGAAAGCGGGGAAGAACACAGTATTTATTATTTCTCTGATCATTGTTGCTGTTATGGCAATCTGGTCGGTTGTATTTAATGACAGCTTTACAACGGTTTCAAATGCAGCCTTTAATTTCCTGACGACTGATTTTGGATGGCTGTATCTGCTGGCAATGATCGTATTTCTGGTTTTTATTGTATATGTTGCATTTGGAAAATTCGGAAAGATCCGTCTGGGTGGAGATGACTCCAGACCGGAATACAAGAACCTGACCTGGTTCGGTTTGCTGTTTGGCTGCGGCATGGGTGTCGGACTGGTGTTCTGGGGCGTGGCAGAGCCATTAAGCCATTACCTGAATCCTTCAGAGGGAATCGAAGCGGCAACGCCGGCGGCTGCGGATTTTGCAATGAAATCATTTTTTACCCACTGGGGAATCCTTCCGTGGGCAAACTATGCAGTTATCGGACTGGCGCTGGCATACTTTATGTTCCGTAAGAATAAGAAGGGTCTGATCAGTACTATCCTGGAGCCATTGATCGGTGAGAAGCTGGCAAACGGGTGGCTTGGCAAACTGGTGGATATTCTGGCAGTATTTGCAACGGTAGCCGGAGTCGTAACGTCTCTGGGACTTGGAACGCTGCAGATCAACGCAGGACTGAACTATATGTTTGGAATACCATCTAATTTGATGATACAGATTATTATCATCGTAATTGTTTCTTTCCTGTATATCGGATCTGCGGTATCTGGTATTGAGAAAGGAATCAAGATCATTTCAGATACAAACCTGTATGTGGCTATCGGACTGATGATCGTATGTTTCATCGTGGGACCGAAGATTGAAGTGCTGAATAGTTTTATTAATGGACTGGGACAATACATCGGCGACTTTATCCCGGACGCTATGCGGATCAATGCATACGGAGACAACAGCTGGCTGGGAAGCTGGCGGCTGTTCTACTGGGCATGGTTCATTGCATGGGCGCCGTTTGTCGGTGTATTTATTGCCCGTATTTCCAAAGGACGTACCATCCGTGAATTTGTACTTGGCGTAGTGCTTGTACCGGCAATTGCATCCTGTATCTGGGGCGCAATCTTTGGAAACCTGGGTATTAATCTGGCTGAAAAAGGTAAGCTTGCAATTGAAACTCTCCAGGAAGCAGTTGCAACGCCGGAAGTTGGTCTGTTCGTGGTGCTGAATGAATATCCGCTGGGACTGTTATTGTCTATCGTGGCTATCGTATCTCTGTGTGCATTCTTTATCACTTCGGCAAACTCGGGTGTATATGTATTATCGATGCTTTCGACAGACGGAGATATCAACCCTCCGAACAGCAAGAAGATTCTGTGGGGAATCATTCAGTCCATTATGGCTGTCGGCCTTTTGATGGCAGGCGGACTGAAACCGCTGCAGACGATTTCTCTGGCAGCTGCATTCCCATTTATCTTTATTATGTTTGGCGCGTGCGCTGCATTTATCAAAGCGCTCCACAAAGAAAAGGTAGTGGAAACTCATGAGACAGACAAGAACGCTGTGGACCAGGCAGAGACCGGAAGTCTGGGAGGAGCTTAAAAAGTCCGGAGTTTACCGGGTGAAAAAAGAATACATCGAAGAAAAGAATGGGTCGATTTCTGAGTATTATCTGGAACTGTACCGATGGTATACAAAGGCGGCAGAAAAATACATTACGATCCCTCCTGGATGTGAATATCCGATCTGGCTGTCGGTGAGTGAAGATTTTATGCTCCAGCCGGTGGAAAATACCGTGATATTCCGACTGGATATCCCGGAAGGACAGTACCTGATCTGCAATATGGAGGGCTGGGGATACCGGGTGAATTACTGGTACGTTCCGCTGGACAAGGCAGATGATGAGAAACATAAGAAGGAACTGGCGCGTTATGGAATCGCTGCAGAGGATGAACTGGTGACAGGACGAAAAGGTGACTTTTATCCGATGCTGAGAAGAAAGATTACCGACAGCTGGGAACGGATATTTACGGTGCCGCCAGACGCGGAAGATGCGGCTGCGACCGCGTGGGAACTGCGGAAGGAATGGGTACAGGAGGTCAGACGATATGACGGATAGATGTAGGACGATGTTTACCGCGCAGGCGGACAGGGTAATGGAAACGCTGGCCAGAGATGGCGTGTATTATGTGAAGAAAAGTTATATTCAGCAGAAATACCGGGAAACGGCATGGATCTTTCGGGAAGCTTACGATTTTTTTATATTACATGCATCTGAACTCATAAATAAGCCCCTTGAAGCAGAATCCCCCGTTTGGCTTTTTGAAGATCCGATATGGGCAATGCCGGATGCCGGGACCTGCCGCCTGCAGTTAGAAATTCCGGAGACAGAGCTTGTGTTGTTTGACCGTAGAAAGTGGAACCGGATTTTAAATTTATCGTATGTAGGAACGGAAAAAGAGGAACAAGAATTTGATGCCCGTATGAAACGTCAAGGCGTTATGGATGCATCGGATGTTTTTTCAAAGCCTTATTATCCTCAGTTGAAGGCGGAGATCAAGAAGAGCTGGAAACGGCTGTTTGAGGATTTTCATGAGGAGAAGATGGACAGAAAGGATATCCAGGGTGCGACATGGCGTCTGAGGCAAGAGTGGATTGTGGGACGTGAATAAGAGAAAAATGGGGCTGTCGCATCAATGATTAGGAAATCATAGATGCGGCAGCATCTTTTTGCCCTTTTTGCGCCAAAATACTCGTTTCATTTATTCTATTTTCGTAAAAAAGCAAACTTTAATAAACCTTTTCCACAAAAAGGCTTACTCTCAGGATTCTTTTTTGACCAGTCAAAATCAGGCGGTCTGTTTGAGTGGAAATAAATGCCGTCCTGTCCTTCCGGCCTGAATCTTATGATGAAGTTTGTTTATGTTATACCCGATCGCCAGCAGGATAC
>OGRN01000448.1_pt1 | contig 39057 bp, 38 predicted proteins | sample 1553401 | NCBI WGS metagenome assembly OGRN01 (sample SAMEA2580096, study PRJEB22360) | human gut metagenome | biome: human gut; feature: human-associated habitat; material: faeces | place: Denmark | collected 2008/2010 | reverse complement strand
ATATTTTTTTCACTGTCTACTTGACGGGGAGCACACCACAAAAGTGTACGTCCCCGTTCACAGTTTTTTCACAATTTTTACATTATTTTCCGGCCATCTGTTTTTCCTGCTGCTCGATCATCTTCTTGACCATATAGCCGCCGACGGAACCGTTCTGTCTGGATGTCAGATCTCCGTTATATCCCTCTGTAAGCGGTACTCCCAGCTCGTTTGCCACCTCATATTTAAACTTGTCTAATGCGCCTTTTGCTTCAGGCACTGCTGCTCTGTTTGATGAACGATTTGTCATTGTTATACTCCTCCTTTTCGTAACTTTGTAACTTCTGTTTTGTTACAACCATAGTATATGGAGGATTTAGATTATTACACTGGCAGTTGATTCATAATCTGGAATTTTTTTCAGCCAGCTGCTGTTTTCGCGAACCAGGATATCTGCAGCCTCATTGGCTTTCCGCAGGACCTTTGCATCCTGATAGATGTCTCCCAGCCGGAAGTTCATCAGACCACTCTGGCGGATACCGAAAAGATCTCCCGGTCCCCGCAGTTTCAGATCTTCATTTGCTATTTTAAATCCATCATTGGAATGATTTAAAATATCCAGCCGTTCCTTTGTCTCCTTTGCCCTGGAAGCGGTCATAAAGATACAGTAGGACTGATACTTTCCTCTTCCCACCCGGCCGCGAAGCTGGTGAAGCTGTGCCAGGCCGAACCGTTCGGCATTTTCGATCATCATGACGGTGGCGTTCGGCACATCGATTCCCACCTCGATCACCGTGGTGGACACCAGAATCTGAATCTCGTTTTTTGCAAAACGTTCCATGATCTCATCCTTCTGTGTCTGCTTCATCCGTCCGTGCAGACAGGACACCACAATACCGTCTCCCATCTCTTCCTGCAAAGCGGCAGAATAATCCATTACATTTTCCGCTTCCAGATTCTCGCTTTCTTCTACCATGGGGCAGATAATATAGCACTGCCGCCCTTCGGCAATCTGCTTTTTCATAAAAGCATAAGCCGTGGCCCGGTATCCGGTATCCACTACACAATTTTTGACAGGCATCCTGTTTGCCGGCAGTTCATCGATCACAGAAATATCCAGATCCCCATATAAAATAATGGCAAGTGTTCTGGGAATCGGCGTGGCGCTCATAACAAGCACATGCGGCACACCGCCCTTCTTTGCAAAAGCCTCCCTCTGTCTGACTCCGAACCTGTGCTGCTCATCCGTTACTACCAGCGCCAGGTTGTCATAATTGACTGCATCCTGGATCAGCGCATGGGTCCCTACGATAATCTTTGCATAGCCGCACTCGATCCGGTCATAGGCCCTGCGCTTTTCCTTTGTCGTCATGGACCCGGTGAGGAGTTCTGCCCTTACCGGAATCTGATATTCCTCAAGCATCCGGGTAATCGTAGCATAATGCTGCCTTGCCAGCACTTCTGTCGGCGCCATCATTGCCGCCTGCATTCCGTTAAGCGCTGTCGACAAAAGAGCCAGAACCGCCACAATCGTCTTGCCAGATCCCACGTCTCCCTGTACCAGGCGTGACATGACCGTATCGGATGCCATATCCCGCGCAATCTCCTTCCAGACCTTCTGCTGCGCCTTTGTCAGCTCATAAGGGAGCTCCCGGATCAGCTGTTCTACCCGGGGACAGTCAGGGATCACATATTCATTTGCAAACCGCTCATTTTTACTGCGCAGCTTCCGAAGCGCCAGGATAAACTCCAGGAATTCATCGAATACAAGCCTCTCCCTCGCCTGATAAAACACCTGCTTATCCTCCGGAAAATGAATGCCTCTCAGTGCAAAATTAAGCTCTGCCAGGCCAAACTTAAGCCGTATCTCTTCAGGAAGCGTCTCTTTTTTCAGATTCAGACCGGCAAGGGCCTGCTGGACTGTCTTTGCAATCATATGATTGGTCAGTCCGCTGGTCAGTCCATAGACTGGCTGAAGCGTATCTTTCTTTTCCTCATATTTCTCGCTGGGATAGAAAATCTCCGGATGCTCCATGGTCAGTACCTTCCCACGCCGGACAACTCTTCCCCGGAGCGTAACTACGCCACCTTTTGCAAAGGTATTCCTGAGGAAAGGCATCCGGAACCAGACTACTTTCAGTGTACCAGTCAGATCCTTCAGCATCAGCGTCGTCACCTGAAGTTTTCTGCTTCCGGACACCTGGACTCTTCCAAAGACCGCCCCTGTCACGGTCTGGACCTTTCCTTCTTCCACTTCCCCGATGGGTACCGCCTCCTCATATACATCATACCCTCTGGGGTAATACCGGATCAGATCTCCCACCGTCTCGATACCGATTTTCGCAAACAGCTTCTGCGTCTTCTCGCCGATTCCTTTTAATTCCGCTATACTTGTCTGTTCAATCATACTCGTCCTGCCATCATCCTTTTCTCATATTACAACAAAAGGGCGGAATCCTCCGCCCTTTCCACTTTTTTATTCTATCAGCATACACAGCAGGGAACGCTTACTCAACCGCCATCACGTAATAGTAAATGGGCTGTCCCCCAAAATGTGCATCTACATCCACATCCGGATAAAGCTCTTCTACCTCTTTGGTAAACTTCTGCGCCTCTTCCTCTGATACCTCTTCACCGTAATACAGGCTGATCAGCTCAGAATCTTCATCCACCAGCTGAGCCAGCATCTCTTTTGCGGTAGCCTCTACTTCCGTACCTACCGCCAGGATTCCTTTATCACCGATTCCCATGATGTCTCCTTCATGGATCTCTTTGTCATCCACATGTGTATCCCGGACTGCGTAGGTCACCTGGCCAGTCTTTACATTCTGGATGGCCTCCTGCATCGCTTCCTCATTAGCGGCTGCGTCTGCGTCCGGCATAAAGCTGATGATTGCCGTAATCCCCTGAGGAACCGTCTTTGTGGGAATCACAATGATTTCCTTATCTTTTACCAGAGCCTTCGCCTGGTTTGCCGCCAGCACGATATTTTTGTTATTGGGGAGGATAAATACAGTATCTGCATTCACCTGATCGATGGCATTAAGCATATCCTCCGTACTCGGATTCATGGTCTGTCCGCCTTCAATAATATAATCAGCTCCAAGCTCTTTAAAGATCTCGTTTAATCCCTCTCCAATCGAAACGGTAATAAATCCCATCGGTTTGCGAGGTTCGGCCTCTGCCTTCTGCGCGTCCCGGATCAGCTTTTCCTGGTGCTCTTCCCTCATATTGTCGATCTTCATCCGGGAAAGCTGTCCATATGTCAGCCCCTTCTGGATCGCAAGACCGGGATCATTGGTGTGTACATGTACTTTTACCACATCATCATCTGCCACACAAACAATGGAATCTCCGATGGAGGACAGATATTCCTTAAATTCATGTTCATCCTGCTCTGTAAATTCCTTTTCTGTCAGGATGATAAATTCTGTACAATATCCAAATTTGATATCCGCCGTCTCCTGGGCATCAACCTTGGTAACCCGGCTTCCCTCTCCGGGAGCAATAGCGCTTAAGTCGATCTCTTTTCCCTGGAACGCAGCATATGCACCTTTGATCACCTCGATCAATCCCTGACCTCCGGAGTCCACAACGCCTGCTTCCTTCAGAACCGGAAGCATGTCCGGCGTCTTGGCCAGAACCTCCTCTGCATGCTCGATTACCGCCGGGATAAAGACCTCCAGATCATCCGTCTCTTCCGCCATTTCCGCAGCCTTATTCGCAATTCCACTGGCCACTGTAAGAATGGTTCCCTCCTTCGGCTTCATGACAGCCTTATAGGCAGTATCTCTTGCCCTCTGACATGCCGCCGCAAGAATCACCGCATCAATCTCCTTTTCCTCCCGGATCGCCTTCGTAAATCCTCTCAGCAGCTGTGAGAGAATAACTCCTGAATTTCCACGGGCTCCGCGGAGAGACCCGGAAGAGATTGCCTTGGCAAGATCTTTCATATTCCGGTCCGGAAGAGCCATCACCTCTTTTGCAGCAGACATGATCGTCAGAGACATATTTGTCCCCGTATCGCCGTCCGGTACAGGAAATACATTTAATTCATTGATAATCTCTTTTCTTGCTTCAATATTCTGAGCGCCCGCCAGAAACATTCTGGCAAGCATATCTGCATTTATAGTTTTCGTAGCCACTTCTTATGTTCCTCCTTAACTAATCGATGACTCTGACGCCTTCAATGTAGATATTGATCTTGTCCACCGGCATTCCGGAAAACTCTTCCACCCGGTATTTGACGTTACTGATCAGATTATCTGTAACTGCCGAGATGCTGACGCCATAGGCAACGATTATGTGGAAGTCGATCGTGATATGATTCTCATCAGATATCCCCACCTGAATCCCCTTGGTCAGGCTCTCCTTTTTCAGCAGATGAACCAGCCCGTCCTTCATATTGACTGCAGCCATTCCGACGATCCCAAAGCATTCCACTGCAACAGTGCCTGCATATTTTGCGATCACTTCCTGGTCAATTGTTATGATACCCAGATCCGTACTCATGCATCCTTTCATATTTCAAACCTCCACTTTCCATGTCTATACACATAAAACATAATTAAAATTATTATACTCTTTTTCCCCATGTTTTACAATATAGACTACGCCAAAAATAATATCCGGCTGCGCCAAAAAAATCCAGGCCCTAAACAGAACCTGGACTTTTATCTCGTTAAACTAAGCACGCTCTACTTTTCCGGATTTCAGGCAAGAAGTACAAACATACATCTTCTTTGTACCACCGTTTTCCGTCTTTACACGAACTGACTTTACATTTGATTTCCACATCTTTGGTGTTTTTCTATGAGAGTGGCTGACGTTGTTTCCAAAGTGAGCACCCTTTTCACAAATAGCACATTTTGCCATGACTGCACCTCCTAACACTCCGTAATCATCTGTTCTCCAGACTCACAACAATAGTATTCTAACAGATATGTCCTGCAAAAGCAAGCATTATTTTCAAATTAACAAAAGAACAGATTGTACCCAGCCAGAATGCATAATATAATACACAGCACTTCCACAAAAGTATTAGGCAGGACCAGGGCAAGGATAATCCCCACTGCCACCCAGAACAGAGCAAATCCGACCACGCGCTTCATCTTCATGCCCCCGGCATTTTTTTATATTATATGTCTGCGTCATCCAGGATATCCATCACATCTTCTTCTGTCATTTTCTCGTCCTTGTCCCCGGTAAATTTATCAATCACATCCGGAACCATATCCAGGATCTTGGTGATCGTATCCTGATTCTTGATATTAACCAGTCTGGTATGTCCGTTCTGAATGACAAGAACCGCACACGGAGTCATCTTTCCGCCAATTCCCCCGGCGCCCCTCTCCTTTTTCTCCGCATTAAAGGCACCGGCTCCTACGGCAAAAGATACATCCACCAGAGGAAGAATGATCGTGTCATCGATGTGGATCGCTTCTCCTACAACCGTCTTTGATGAGACCACACCGTCCATCCCGTGAAATAAAGCTTCCACCGTTCCTTTAAAATTATTGTCTGCCATCTTTTACATCCTCCTCTATCATTTAAAACTTCTGATATGACGATAAGTCACTCTCACATCTTTGCTCCAGAAAAGACGCAAGGCCGCAAGTGCAATGTGGACCAGTCTGATCCTCCCTCTGACACAAAGTTCCCCTTCCAGCACTCTTTTTTCAAAATCGGGATCCACCAGAAGCGATTCTCCAATCCACGGATACACCACCGAAAGTCCGGCCAGAACCTGTCCGGTCCGGCAGGGATCTTCAAATCCATAATGAACCCTGCCTTTTACCTTCTTAGGTAGAATATGGGAAAGAAGTGTAAGGCCTTCTTTTTTTACCTTCCGGAATGCATTCTTGTGTACTTCGTCAGTGATGAAATCTTCGACCTTTTCTTTTTTCTCTGACAATATCTTTATTTTACCACACAACTTTTCAAATGTATATTTGATCTTTTTGAAAAATCCCCGAATCCGTCCGCTTACTGTCTGAAATAACGACGGCCCTTCTTTCTGATCAGCTTCATTGTCCTTTGCATCTCCTTCATCCTGCGGGACAACACTGGTCTTGCCTTCTTCCACAGCTTTTTCGCTTTCTTTGCGCTCCTTTTCCACTGCCTGCGGTATCTGGGGTTGTTCCTTAACTTCTTCAGATACTTTCTCACGCTCTTCCACTGTTTTTTCCACTTCTGCAGCTGCCTTCTCTTCTTTTTCCAATCCACTCTCCTGATCCGTTTCATCTGTATCCACCTTCTCTTCCATCTCATTTTCCTGGCTGATCCGTTTCCATGCAATGCGGATGTGACAGCGCATCTTTCGATTTTCATAAACTGCCAACAAAGAAACCAGATATAACAGCCATGTGACCCTTATCTTCCCATGGATTCCCTCTATGGTGCCGTCAGATCCAGCCTCTGCCTGATACCGGATGGGAACACACAGGATGATACACACCAGTAATACCAGTATCCCCAGTATCACGGCGATTATAATTCCGATGATCTTCAATATTAACAATAGAATCTGCAGCATCTTATTCTTCCTGTTCTTTTTCTAATATGTAGGAACGGATATTGGCTCCCCTGGTTTCATTATACACTTCCCTGGTCATTTCTTCCACTAGTTCTAATGCTTCCTCATAACCTTTTGTAATCCCGACTACAAAAATCTCCTCCTGTGGGAAGGCAGGCTGCCAAAGCAGAGCTGAATGAAAGATCTCCAGCTGGTTCTTTTCATTCCGGGAAAGGGTGATCAGATAAATATCAGGCTGAAACTTTCCTTTTTTCAGTTTGGAAAGAATCCGGCCTCTCTTTTTTTTCAGCCCTTCTGAAAAATAAAGATGTCTGTAAAACTGCATATCTGTCCACTCCTTTACGACAGTCCTTCTAATAATAATAGGCGTCAAACACCTGCTTGGCAACATCTACTGCTCTGGCTGCACCGTCAGCGCTTTCGATGATCACACTGATGACCAGCTCCGGATTATCCACATTACTCATTCCCACAAACCAGGAATGATCCTTTTCTTTATCGGAACTGTATTCCGCAGTTCCCGTTTTTCCGGCAGCCGTATAGCTCTGTCCGCTTAAAGCTGTTGCAGTTCCATAATCTACGACGCTTTTCATATAGTCCTTCAGCGCTGCGGCCTCTCCAGATGTCATAAGGGTCTTATATTCCTCCGGCATGTTTTTATCAATCTCTGAGCCCGTATAATTTGTGACCGAATCCACCAGATAAGGTTCCATCAGCACACCGCCATTGGCAATGGCCGAGGTGATCAGCGCCATATGATAGGGGCTGACCTGGGTCTGTCCCTGTCCCATAGCTGTCATCATCCGGTCTGCTGCGCTTCCCGATTTGTCTAAGGTAAAACTACTTTTACTATATGGCAGTACAGAAGGCAGGCTGGAATTAAACAACAGATCTTTTGCCGTATCGCGGAAGCCTCCGATGTCCAGCGAAAGCCCGATATTACAAAACGAAGTGTTACAGGAATATGCCAGACTGTCCCGGAAGCTCACTGTTCCGTGCACGTGCCCATTGTAGCAGTGGATCGTCGTGCCGTCCTGCTCGATCGCACCGGTACACTGGTAGGTGTAACTGTCATAATCCACATTTTCTCTCATATATTCCAGTGCCGTCACCAGCTTAAATGTAGATCCGGGTGCATACTGCCCCTGGGTCGCCCTGTTCAGAAGAGAGCTGTCCGGATCCGAATTCAGTGCATCCCAGTTTGCTGATACCGAATTTGGGTCGAAATCGGGTTTGGATACCATAGCAAGGATCTTTCCGGTAGAGGGCTCCAGCACAATCACTGCACCCTTATAGTTTCCAAGTGCATTTGACGACGCCTGCTGAAGATCGGCATCCAGTGTTGTCACCACCGTATCCCCGATATTTTTCTGATCCTGAAACTCATTTTTTAATTTTTCCAGGAAAAATGCATTTGAGGTCAGAAGCTCAAAATTCATCTCCGACTCCAGGCCTGATTTTCCCTGGTCGCTGTATCCCACCACATGGGCAAAAACATTACCGTAAGGATATTCCCTTACTTCCGTACCGTCAGGCTGGACCTCTGAATGAGCCAGTACGTTTCCGTTCCGATCAATAATATCCCCTCTGACTACGCGGTCAGCATAGGAATCCTGTCTGGCATTATAAGGGCTGCGGATAATATCCCGGCTCTCTGTCACCTGAAAATAAACGATATATCCCATCAGCACAAGGAATAATGCTACAAAGAAATATGTGACCCTAGCGAACTCTTTGTTTCCTCGCTGCTTTTCTTTTTTCTTCTTCCTGTCTTGTTTTTCTGCTTCTCTGCGGTCTTTGCGTGACATTGCCTGCTTTTCCAGCTCTCGTCTTTGCTTCCTGTCCGCTTCTCTTTGCTCGTATCCTTTCCTTCTTCTTTCTTTCAATGATCTCTTCCTCGTCCTCTCTTAAAATATAAAGTCCCTGTATAATCGCAAACATGATCAACGTGCTTAAGAGTGAACTTCCGCCGTAGCTTACCAGCGGAAGCGTCACACCGGTAGACGGAATAAACTTTGTCACACCGCCGATCGTAAGAAATACCTGAAAGATGTAACAGGTGCCAAGTCCCAGCGCCACCATTTTGTAAAACATGCTGTGCAGCTGCATGGCAATATTGAGAAACATAATATAAACACTTACACACACCAGAATGATGCAGAGTGCAAAAATGATGCCCATCTCCTCTGAGATAGCCGAAAAGATAAAATCTTCTGCCGCTACCGGGATGGTATCCGGCTCCCCCTGAAACAGCCCCATTCCGAACCATCCTCCGGTGCCGATCGCAAACAATGACTGGGCGACCTGATAGCCTCCGTTATCATAAGCAGCAAAGGGATCTCTCCATACGATCACTCGCGTCCTTACATGGCCAAACAGATAATATGCCGCCACCGATGCCACACTCCCTGCCCCCAGGCCTGCCAGCACATAAAGCGGCTGTCTGGTGGCAACATAGAGCATTGCCAGGTACACCACAAAAATAATGAGCGCAGCGCCCAGATCCCTGGACACCACCAGGATCAGCACATGAAAGGCAGCCACTGCTGTCGTAATCACAATATTCCGGAATTCCAGCGACTTTTTAAAACTGGATGCCACAAAAAACACAAAAATAATCTTCACCAGTTCTGAAGGCTGAATGCTGATGCCGCCAATGGAAAATCCCAGCATGGCTCCGTAGGACACCTGCCCGATGACTACTACGATAGCCAGGGAAAACAGTCCTGCCACCGCATAAAAAGTCCGCCACTCCGAAAGTTTTTTGAACTTCCGTATGATCACGGGCACCACCAGGCTGACAGCAATCGCCCCTGCCGCAATGATATATTGTTTAAACGCTTTTTCATAATCCAGCCTTGTCAGCATGATCATCCCGACACAGAGCAGCATACACATATTATTTACCACCAGTCTTGAGACCTTTGGATAAATATTGGTATACAGAAGAATCGTAGCCCCAAAAAGAACTACCTGCATCAGATAAAACGCAAGCATCCGGATATCCTCTGTCTTAAGATACATAACCATATATGCTACCAGCTGGATTGCAAACATCAATACATTCTGCTTTTTCAGGAGGCTTCTCTTCCTGTCCGGATCCGAATATCCGAAGATACTGAAACACAGATATGTATAGATCGTCATCAATATGATCATCAGATATTTTGATACTTCTACAATAATGTTGACCAATCTTCCACCTACTTTACTCCCCTTTTAAAATGTCCTCTTGTATATTCCATTTCAGGGCTCTTTATTTTCTCGTTCTTCAAAAAAGCCTTATGATATGTATGTATCATCAAAGACGTCTCCTGTCCGGACTCCGTTGAAAAGTCAAGTCTGATTTCCCCCGGATGCATAGGACGGATTTCTTCCGCCAGATCTGCCAGGAACAGCGGCGCTGAATTATAAATTACATTATAACAGTAGTCGCAGCATGTTTTCACTGCAAATTTTTTCCGATACCGGTCGCTGATATACAGATATCCAGGTTTTTTTTCGCATCTGCCGGTCGTCTTTCTGATACAGTTTGCCGTTACCATCACCGGCTGATATCCATATGCAGCCAGTGTCTGTCCCTGGATCCCAAGGAAAAAAAGCTCCTTCTGATTCAGCTCCGGAGAGGCAGTCACTCCCTGAATTCCCTCTCTGAGAAAAAGCTCTCTGCTGTATCGGTTACATACATACAGATTATAGTCTGCCCGGACCGGCTTATCATAACCCTTTTCCCTGAGAAAGTTCAGACTCTCCAGGTTCCGGATCAGCACCCCGTCATAATCCTCCAGAACCGATGCATAATCTCTTCCAAACTTCTTACGGATCTCTTCCCGGAAAATATAAGGCATCGCAAGATAAAATTCCTTCTCTGCCCCTGTCTTTTCCATAATCTTTTTTACTACCGGACGGCTCCCCGTCATACTGTCTATATAAATCCGCGATATACCTTCACAGTCCGCTGCCGCCTCCAGCTGAGGCACCGACTGAACCAGCGCAGACAATATCAGGGACGTCCCCTCTTCTTCCTTCTCAATCTGAAAAGGCCTGCTGCTGTCCACATTCCTCCGGTGCGGCGCAAGAATCTCCTGCGTCAGCCGTTCGAGAGCATTTCTCCTTAATTCATTGACCGCCTGCATGGGAAGGAAGAGATTTCCTTCCATGGAAATTTCCAGATTTTCGAACTGAAACTCTGAATTTCCTGTCTTTCTCATCTGCTTTTCCACCCGATCTTTATTAAGCGGCTGTCTGAGAGCCGACTCCGGAACCGGTCCTTCACATTCCACGGCCAGATCCTGATACTCCACTAACAGTTTAACATGGTTTTCCGGTGAAAATGTTAACTTCCCATTAATTTTTTCTTGTATTTTGAAAGTTCCCGTCGATTTTTTTTCTTCCTCTGCCGCAGGTCTCTTGAGAGAGATCATCTGCTTTCCGTTATGCTGCCTGTAGTATCCTTCTGTATATCCCCGTCTCTGATATGCCCCGTACAGACGGCGTCTGTCTTCTTCCTTCACCGCATAAGGCCTGGTTCCATCCAGATAAAGATCAGCATATCTGCGGTAAATTTCTACTACCTCAGCAACATACTCCGGCCGCTTCATCCTTCCTTCGATCTTGAAGGAGTCTATGCCTGCTTTCAGAAGCTCCGGCAGCAGATCAATGGTGCAAAGATCCTTCATGCTCATCAGGTCTGCCGGCTTCTCTCCCTTCACTGCATAAGGAAGGCGGCAGGGCTGGGCACACTGTCCCCGGTTTCCACTTCTTCCGCCGATCATGCTGCTCATCAGACACTGACCGGAGTAACAGTAGCACAGCGCTCCATGGACAAAACATTCTACCGCAAGTCCCGTCTTCTCTTTTATATTCCGGATCTCTTCCAGCGACAGCTCTCTGGCCGGAACGACGCGCACATAGCCTTTTTCTTTTAAAAAGGCAGCGCCTCCTGCTCCTGTCACCGTCATCTGGGTACTGGCATGCAGCTCCATGTCCGGAAACGCCTCACGGATCAGTTCCCCTGCCCCCAGATCCTGCACGATTACCCCGTCCAGTCCCTGCCGGTAAAACGGGAGAAGGAAGTCATATACATCCATCAGCTCCGATTCCTTGATCAGGGTATTGACTGTCAGATACATTTTACGTCCGTGGATATGTACGTAATCCAACGCCTCCAGAAGCTCCTTTTCCTGGAAATTTTCTGCATAAGCCCGGGCTCCGAAACGGGAACCGCCCACATATACCGCATCTGCTCCTGCACAGACCGCTGCCTCAAGACACTCATAGGATCCGGCAGGCGCCAATATCTCCACTTGTTGTTTCTTCATATCTTTCCCCTTGAAAAAAGGCTGTCCAAAGACAGCCTATTTTTTGCGATTATTTTTGATCTCTGTTTCCAGCTGGACAATTTTCATCTGCAGGTCTTTGTTCTCTTCTTTTAACTTGTCCATAGCCTTTTCTGCATTTTCCAGTTTGATCTGAACCGAAATCAACTCATGCTTCAGATCATACATCTCTTTATCTTTTGTCTCGATGTCGCTCTCCAGCGTGCCGCCCTGCTTTTTCGCTTTAAAATAGTCGTCGGCTATATTAAGGGCCAGCAGGATGCTTCTCGTCTCTGCGCTCTGCTTTCGGTAGCCGTCGCTGCTGCTGCACTCCTCGATTTTATGATTCAGGTAGGTAGACACCTTCTGCAGGTACTCTTCACTCTCAAAACCACTGAGTGTAAATACCTTTCCCCCGATTAATACTTCCGTATAATTTTTTGATGATGCCATGAGAAGCCTCCTCGAACTTTCCTAATCTTGATAACTATTATAAACTAATCTGCTGTAAAAACCAACTATTTTTTTTCCCAGGGGATCCCCAGGTGCCGCCATGCGTGCTCTGTGACGATCCTGCCTCTTGGAGTCCTCTGAATAAACCCGTTTTTCAGAAGATAAGGCTCCAGGACATCCTCAATGGTTCCTGCATCTTCCCCCAAAGCCGCGGCCAGTGTATCCAGCCCTACCGGACCTCCGTCAAATTTTTCGATCATTACAAGCAAGAGGTCCCGGTCTGTCTGATCCAGTCCTTCCTTGTCCACATCCAGGAGATCCAGAGCATAGTCTGCCACTTCCTTTGTAATATAACCATCATACTTGACCTGGGCAAAATCGCGGACTCTCTTTAAGAGCCGGTTTGCAAGTCTTGGCGTTCCCCGGGAACGTTTTGCCAGGGCTTCGGCGCCTCTTTCATCGATCCCGACTTCCAGCACTTTTGCTGAGCGCAGAATAATTGTCTTTAACTCCTCGATGGTATAATACTCCATCCGGTTCACCACGCCAAACCGGTCCCGAAGAGGCGCCGTCAGCATTCCTGCCCGGGTTGTGGCTCCCACCAGGGTAAATTTCGGAAGATCCAGACGAATCGATCTGGCGCTCGCTCCCTTTCCGATCATGATATCGATGGCATAGTCTTCCATTGCCGGATACAGAACTTCTTCTACCTGTCGGTTCAGGCGGTGGATCTCATCCACAAACAGCACATCTTTCTCCTGAAGGTTATTTAAGATGGCTGCCATTTCCCCCGGCTTTTCAATGGCAGGTCCGGAGGTAATCTTCATATTGACCTGCATTTCATTTGCAATAATACCTGCAAGAGTTGTCTTTCCAAGGCCCGGAGGGCCATAAAAAAGCACATGATCCAGTGCTTCATTCCTGGCCTTTGCCGCTTCAATATAGATTTTTAAGGTCTCTTTTGCTTTCTCCTGGCCGATATAATCCTCCAGAAGCTGGGGCCGGAGATTGTTTTCTATTTTTTTATCTTCTTCCAGATTTTCTGTCGTAATGATTCGTCTGCTCATGCCTGCTCCTTATCTACTAAAACGCCATATTTTTCAATGCCTGTTTTAATAAATCTTCTGTCTCCATATCTTCTGTCCAATCTACCTGACGAACGGCCTTAAGCGCCTCCGTACTTCCATACCCCAGGGCCACCAGGGCCTGTACTGCATCATTTTGCGCATCCCCGATATGCGCCGGTAGTTCCGCAGATTCTCCGCCGCCTGGCATATCATGGGACAATGCATCTTCCAGGTTCAGCTTATCTTTGAGCTCCAGGATCAGTTTTTCTGCCGTCTTTTTCCCGATTCCAGGCGCCTTGCAGACCGCCTTCACATCTCCGGCCGCCACAGCAAACCTGAGATCATCCGGCGTCAGAGCGGATAAAATCCCCAGTCCTCCTTTGGGTCCGATGCCGCTGACCCCGATCAGAAGACGGAACACCTGGAGTGCGTCTCTGGTCAGGAATCCATAAAGCTTCATTGCATCTTCCTTGACACTCAGATAGGTATATATTTTCACCTCACTGCCGGCCGGTGTAAGCCGTGCCATATCCTGCCCGGACATATAGATTCCGTAGCCGACCCCTCCTACGTCTACGATCACTTTATCTTCTTCAAAAGAATCCAGTATTCCCCTGATATATGAAATCATAATTCCTCCTAAAACTGTATGTTTACAAGTCTTTTCAGCATGCCGGCCGCTACAGCGCCGATAAAAAATCCGGTGATCATCCCTGCCACAAGGAGTACCGGAAGATAATACATGACACTGTATGTCTCCACCACGATCATTGCCACTGCCAGCTGCCCGATATTATGAGATACTCCGCCTGCAAGGCTGATTCCCATGACGCTAAATCCTCCCTGGCGTTTCAAAAGCGCCATCACGGTCAGACTGAAAAGACCGCCCGCAAGGCTATAGATAATGCTGAAATAATTTCCAAACAAAAATCCGGATAATAGCACTCTGACGATGGATAAAAGATAGGTTTCCTTCAGACTCAATTTATAAAGAGCAACCACGATAATCAGATTTGCCAGTCCAAGCTTTATCCCTGGTATGCCGATCTGAAACGGGATCAGTGACTCTATATAGCTGAATATTAATGCCAGCGCCGTAAAAACACCAAAATAAGCGACTCTGCTTTTCAAGCCTTTTCCTCCTAGTTTGTCACAGCATCCATCTGGCTGCTCTCACTGCTCTCTACTTCTACGACCACCTTATTAGGCAGGCAGATGATACTCTCCCCTTGTCGGGAAACCGCACGCTGATTGACACAGAGCTGATCCGGACAGTCCGCCTCTATCATATCTGCCTTTCCGTTTTTTATCTGCAGTATATTGGTTCCGCCGTTGATCTCGATCTCCTGGTCTTCTGAAAGGCTGTAGGTTCCTTCCAGCTTTCCGTTTACCTTAACAGTTACCTTGCCTGCGCCGTCGCTGCCGATTACCTGATGAGCCAGAAATGCAAGCAGTGCAATACACACGATCAGAATGATCAGGATGATATCTTTTTTCTGTAATTTTATTTTCATCGCAAAATACCCCTTTTTTTCTCTAGCCACTATTTTAACACAACAAATCTTTGCCATCAACTACATGTCATGCTATAATAGCACTGATAAATTTAAAATCTGAGGTGCATATATGAAATATAAAAAGTTAGCCGCGCTGCTGACGGTGTCTGTCCTGATACTGTCCGGCTGTTCGGGGCTGCCTTCTCAGCGGAATCAGACTTACACCGATACTTTATTTGATACCGCCATCAGCGTCAGGATTTATGACGCGGCAGATGATTCTGTCCTGAAGGGCTGTGAAAAATTGTGCAAAAAATATGATTCCATGTTTTCAGACAAGAGAGAAGACAGTGAAATATCAAAAATAAACCAGGCAGGGGGATCCCCGGTGGAAGTTTCGGACGAGACCATTACACTGATCAAAAAGAGTATCTATTATAGCAAGCTGTCCGGCGGACTTTTTGATATTACCATCGGTTCTGTATCCAGTCTCTGGGATTTTAATTCTGAAGCTCCTGCCGTACCCGATGCCGCTGCAATTGCTGATGCGGTCAGCCATGTAAACTATAAAAACATTATGATACGTGATAATACTGTCCGCCTTCTGGATCCTTATGCCAGACTGGATGTTGGAGCCATTGCAAAGGGCTATATTGCCGACCGGCTGAGAGATTATCTGGAAGAGGAAGGAATCCACCATGCCCTGATCGATCTTGGCGGCAATATCATCGCCATGGGTTCCAAGCTGGATGGCTCTGATTATAATATCGGTATCCAGGAACCCTTCGCCAAAACGGGCACGCCTGTTACTTCTGTAAAGCTTTCTGACAAAACCATCGTGACCTCCGGCGTCTATCAGCGGTATTTCAAGGACGGGGATAAAATTTACCACCATATCCTGGATCCTTCTACCGGATACCCTTGTGAAAATAATCTTTACAGCGTAACGATCATCACAGACTCTTCTCTGACGGCGGATACTCTCAGTACCACCTGCTTCCTGCTGGGATATGACAAGGGAATGAATCTGGTCAATCAGCTGGACAATGTGGATGCGGTATTTATTACGAACGATGATCAGATTCATTATTCGAAAAATTTTCAGCACAAACAATAAAAATCTGTTATAATAAAAGATATCCTGAATCATGGAGAAAAAGTAAAGACACTTTCTGAAACCCTCCTCCGTGAGACAGGATATCTCTTTTTGTTTAATGCCAGGGGAAATCCCCTGGCATTAAAAATTTTCTGTATTCATTTTAATAATAAGTAAAAGTTGAAAACAGCGCTGCTCCAAATACTGTGACAAACAGTATGGAAATCACAAGAATGACTGCATAAATGATCAGATAAGCTCTACAGTAATTTCTGCGGTTCACATTCCCGTTTTTTCCAAATGCCCATACCAGATAAATGATCAGTCCCACACAGGGGATCATCATCACCAGAATGGTCAGGATCCATTCTCCCATACTAAGCGGTGACTGATCCATCCCGGGCTCATAGCCCTGCTGATAATTCGGCTGATACTGCTGATTGGGATTTGGCCCGGCATTATAGTAATAATTTCCCTGATACTGGTACTGCTGCTGTCCGGCATTGGGGTCTGTATACTGCTGCTGTCCGGCATTCGAGCCGTTCTCAGGCTGCTGCGTCGTTTCCTGGTTGTCTTGTGTGTTGTCAAAATTCTGATCCATATCCTGTCCCCCGTTTTTACTCTAGAGAATAATCTTCTTTGGACATTTCTCGGCACAGGCTCCACATCCCGTACATTTTTCCGGATCAATATGTGCAATATTATCCACAACCTTAACTGCATCAAACTGGCAGACTTTCTCACACATCTTACATCCGATACATCCAACAGAACATGCCGTCATTACATCCTTGCCCTTGTCCTTAGAGCCGCACTGAACCAGATGCTTCTGATCATACGGAACCAGCTCGATCAGTTTTCTCGGGCAGGCATCGATACATTTTCCACATGCCTTGCAGGCATCCTTATCAACTACTGCCACACCGTCAACCACATGGATCGCATCAAACTGACAGGCCTTTACACAGCTTCCCTCTCCCAGGCAGCCATAGGCACAGGCCTTCGGTCCGTTTTTCTGCATCATATTGATCATCACACAGTCGTGGATGCCTTCATAATCATAGGTCTGTTTGGCCACTTCACAGGTCCCTGCACATTTCACAAATGCGACCTCATGTACCTGTTCTCCTGCGTCGACTCCCATGATCTCTCCGACCTTTGCGGCCACAGGAGCGCCTCCCACCGGACACGCACCTACCGGCGCCTCACCGGCAGCGATCGCTGCAGCCAGTCCGGAACATCCCGGGTATCCGCATCCGCCACAGTTATTCCCGGGGAGAACTCCTAAGATCTCTTCTTCTCTTTCATCCACTTCTACTGCAAACTTTTTGTCAGCAAGACCGAGGAAAATACCAATGAATAATCCAGTACCGCCTACAATCACTGCAGCCAAAATAATTCCTGTTATACTCATGCTTCTCTTCCTCCTATATCAGTCCCGAGAATCCGAAGAATGCAATCGCCATCAGAGTTGATGTCAGAAGGACGATCGGCATTCCCTTAAAGGACTCCGGAATATCGTTATATTCCATCTTCTCTCTGATTCCCGCCAGCAGAACAATGGCGATCAGATACCCGACACCTGTTGCAAAACCATTGACTACGCCTTCCAGGATATTGTAGCCATCCTGAACGTTGTTAAGAGCTACACCCAGAACCGCACAGTTGGTTGTGATCAGAGGCAGGTAAACGCCCAGTGCATTGTAAAGTGACGGAACAAACTTTTTCAAAAACATTTCTACAATCTGTACCAGGGCCGCAATGACCAGGATAAATACGATCGTATTCAGATAATCAAAGCCCAGCGGCTTTAAAATAAACGTATAAAGAAGTCCTGCTACCAGAGATGCCAGCGTGATAACGAAGATAACTGCTCCTCCCATTCCCACGGCTGTCTCTGTCTTTTTGGAAACTCCAAGGAAGGAACAGATTCCAAGGAACTGACTGAGCACGACATTACTTACAAGCGCAGAACCAACTGCGATTAAAATCAAATCTCCCATCTTTTTCCCTCCTATTTATTTCCTTTTTCGGACATAGATGCACATCCGGCACAGGTTGCACAGTCAGCGCCGCAGCCAGACTGAATCTTGGAAGCATCTTTGCCTTTCTTTTCCATGCTGATCTTTACCTTATTCTGGATCGCAGCAAGCATTGCCAGTACCAGGAAGGCTCCCGGAGCCAGGATAAAGATCGTTACCGGAACATATCCGCCGGTGCCTGCCGCCTCATCTGCCAGCGGCAGAATCTGATAGCCGAACACCTGACCCGCGCCGATAATCTCACGGACAATACCGATGGCGATCAGAGCCACCGTAAATCCAAGCCCCATTCCCAGTCCGTCAAAAATGGACGGAAGCACAGGATTCTTGGATGCATAACTTTCTGCACGTCCAAGGATAATACAGTTTACTACGATCAGTGGAATATAGATTCCCAGGGAATCGTAAAGGGAGGGGGTAAATCCTTCCATCAGGAAATCCACAATTGTTACAAAGGAAGCCACAACTACGATAAAAGCAGGCATCCGGACAGAATCCGGAATGATCTTACGCAGCATGGAAATCAGCATGTTGGACATAACCAGAACTGCTGTTGTGGACAGTCCCATTCCGATACCATTCATCGCTGAAGTTGTAACCGCAAGAGTCGGACACATACCCAGCAGTAACACGAAAATCGGATTTTCATCTATGATACCATTTTTCAATCTTTCGCCACATGAATTCATCAAAACACCTCCTAAAATGCATTCTGGAAATAAGCAAGTGCCGCATTGACAGCACCGGTGACTGCTCTTGTTGTGATGGTGGCTCCGCTTAAGGCATCAACAGGCTCTCCTTCGCCGCCGTCTTTCGATACATAAAACTGATCTGTCTGCACGCCTACATACTGCTCATAGAAAGAGGGTTCTGTCGCTTTCATTCCAAGACCCGCCGTCTCGCTGATGGAAAGGAAGGAAACACCATTTACCGTCCCATCTGCCGTGATGCCGACGGTAATCTGAATATCTCCGCCATAGCCTTCTCCGTCTGTGGTAGTGATCACATATCCGGTCTTACCGCCGTCTACCGCACAGACTTCGTCAATACTTCCTTTGATCCCAAGATCTTTGATCACCTGATCTGCAATATCCGTATCTACATCTATCGATTCAAACGCATCTTCATCTACATCCGGAAATACTGCCTGCCACGCCTCTTTCTTGGCATTTTCTTCAGACTGTGCAATCGGGTCTTTGGTTATTTCATAGGCAGCTCCCAGAAGCAGCCCGGAAACCAGGGTGATCACAGTAAGGATTATCGTGTTCTTAATTATCTTATTCATTATTTTTCTCCTCCTTTACCGAATGGTTTTGGAAGAGTAACCTTCTCGATCAGCGGAACCAGAAGGTTACTGATGATGATCGCATAGGAAACTCCCTCTGCCGATCCTCCGAAAATACGGAACAGACCAGTCAGAACACCAAGGATAATTCCGTAAACATACTGTCCCTTCGGCGTGATCGGAGAAGTGACATAATCGGTAGCCATAAACCAGGCTCCCAGCATCAGACCGCCGCCGCACAGATGCGCCGTAATATACTGCGGATCAAAGAAGCCGATCTCCGGATGCGCTACATGTCCGAAGATACCTACGAAAATCACGAATGTCACGATATAGGTCCCCGGAATACGCAGGTCGATCACTCCCATCAGGATCAGGAAGATTGCGCCGATGATAATCGCAATCACGGAGGTCTCGCCAATCGTACCCGGGATCGTTCCGATCATCATATCGATCGTACTGATCTGATCCATAGCCCCCTCTTTTACATATGCCAGAGGCGTAGGGCCGGTAACTCCGTCATAAACAAAGCTGGTCATCGGGCCTGCGAAGGACAGCAGAAGGAAACATCTTGCTCCCAGTGCAGGGTTCATAAAGTTCTGCCCCAGTCCTCCAAACAGCTGCTTTACAATCAGGATGCCAAATACACTTCCCAGGGCGCCCATCCACCAGGGTGCTGTCGGAGGCATATTCAGTCCCAGCAGAAGGCCTGTCACAACCGCGCTGAAGTCTCCTACTGTCACTTTTTTATGCATCAGTTTTTCATATATGTATTCTGTAAGAACTGCCGCAACAACGGTGCTGATCAGCATGATCAGCGCTGACAGTCCAAAGTTCCATACCCCAAAAATGGCTGACGGCAACAGCGCAATGGTCACCATGAGCATAATATTGCCTGAGGTAATTCTGGAACGGATATGTGGTGAAGACGATACTTTCAATTTGTTCTCACTCACGTTTGTTCACCTCTTCCTCTTCATTCTTTCTTTATTTTTTCTTGCGGTTTGCAAGTGCAATCTTTCTCATGGAACCGATCGCCTGTTTCAGCTGCCGTTTTGCCGGACATACATAGCTGCAGGATCCGCATTCCATACATTCAAGGCCCTCATGCTTCACAAATTTCTCTTCATCATGATGCTCTGCATAATCTGCCAGTCTGGACGGAATCAACCGGCTCGGACAGGCCTCAACGCATCGTCCGCAGTTGATACATGCCGTCGGTTCAAACTTCGACACCTCATCCTTTGTAAATGCAAGGATAGAAGAAGACGTCTTCGTCACCGGCACATCCAGAGATACCATGGCAAATCCCATCATCGGTCCTCCGGAAATCAGCTTTTCAGGTTCTGTCTTGAATCCTCCGGCCGCTTCTACCAGCTCTTCATGATTAATTCCAAAAGGAACCTTGAAGTTGCCAGGCTCATTGACCGCATCTCCGCTCACCGTCACGATACGTTCCATCGAAGGCTTGCCTTCTGCTACTGCCTGATAAATACTGATCATAGTGGCCACATTATCTACCACGCAGCCAGCGTCAGCCGGCAGCATTGCGGAATTGATCGCCCTTCCTGTGGTCGCATAGATCAACTGACGCTCACCGCCCTGCGGATACTTGGTCTTCAGTGACAGTACCTCCATCCGCGGCTCGTCTTTTGTCAGTTCCTTCAGTCTGGCGATGCAGTCCGGTTTATTGTCCTCCACGGCAAACAGTCCTTTTGCATTGTCGAAAAGCTTAAGGACGATCTTCATGCCGCCGATCAACTTCTCCGGCATCTCCAGCATTGCACGATAGTCAGCTGTAATATACGGCTCGCACTCTGCACAGTTTGCAATGACATAATCAATTTTATCCGGTTCCTTCGGAGACAGTTTCACTCTGGTCGGGAAACCAGCTCCGCCCATGCCGACGATTCCTGCGTTTCCGATTGTCTCCAGAATCTCTTCCTTGGACATCTCCTCAATCGGCTTTACCTCCGGATAATCCACCTCTTCATATTCCCCATCGTTCTCTACGATGATACTGTTGACGGTTCCACCTGTCGGGTTCAGGCGGGGGCTGACAGCCTTAACGGTTCCAGACACAGAAGCATACACCGGAGCAGACACAAAGCCTCCTGCCTCTGCAATCATCTGTCCCTTTAAAACCCGGTCTCCCACTGCCACGATGGGCTTCGCAGGCGCACCGATATGCTGGGATACCGGATACACCAGATCCCCCTTCGGCTTCAGTTCGACGATCTCTTTATCCTTCGCCAGATCCTTGCCGTCGTCAGGATGAATTCCACCTTTAAATGTTAACAATGCCATCCCATTTTTCCTTCCTTCCTTTATACTCTATATTTAATAATACAAGAAAATGAACAGATTATCCAGTGAATCATGTCATTTCTTTGTATATTTCCACGAACATCTTGTCTGTTTTTTAACACACAAAAAAGATAGAGGCACCGTCGCCTCTATCCTCCTTGATATCATAAATATTATAATTATTCTGTACTTTTAGACTAGGATTATTCTTCCTCTGCCGTGTTTTCATCTGCTGTTTCTTCCGTGTTTGTTTCCAGTGCTTTCATACTCAGACTGATCTTTTTCTCTTCTTCATTAAGATCTACGATCTTTGCGGTAATCTCCTGACCCACATTCAGCACATCGGAAGGCTTATCCACATGCGCTTTGGAAATCTGGGAAACATGGAGCAGAGCATCTACTCCCGGAGCAAGTTCTACAAAGGCTCCGAAATCAGTCATCCTGGCTACTCTTCCCTGAATGATCGTTCCAGGCGCATACTTTTCTGCCGCATCTGCCCACGGATTCGTCTCCGGGAACTTTAAGCTTAACGCAATCTTGGTATCGTTGATATCTTTGATCAGGACTTCCAGCTTTTCTCCTACCTTAAATACCTTCTTCGGATTCTCGATCCGTCCCCAGGACATCTCAGAGATATGAAGCAGACCGTCTACGCCGCCAAGATCGATAAATGCTCCGAAATCTGTTACATTCTTAACGGTTCCCTCGATCCTGTCACCGACTTTAAGTTTTGCAAACAGCTCTCTCTGCTTCTCAGCTCTTTCAGCCACCAGAAGCTGTCTTCTGTCACCGATCACGCGGTTCCTTCTCGGATTAAACTCACTGATGACGAATTCAATCTCCTGATCCTGATATTTGCTCAGATCCTTCTCATAAGTATCGGATACCAGGCTGGCCGGGATGAATACACGGGCTTCATCAACCACAACACTTAAGCCTCCGCCGAGGATCTGTGTTACCGGCGCCTTCAGTACTTCATGATTTTCATAGGCTTCTCTTAATCTCTCATTGCCTTTTTCGGCAAGCAGACGTTTATATGTCAACAGCACCTGACCTTCACCGTCGTTTACCTTTAAAACCTTTGCAGTCATGGTATCTCCCACGGAAACCATCGTCGTCAGATCCGCATTCGGCTCATTTGTATATTCATTTCTTGTGATAATGCCATCAGCCTTATAACCTATATTTAAAATGATCTCATCGGGTTTTACATCGATGACAGTACCATCTACAACCTCTCCATTTCTGATTGTCTTAAAAGACTCTTCCAACATCTGTTCGAAAGTTAATTCTGACATATAGCTTTGAACCTCCTCAATTATTTTATTGGGCGTGGATGCCCCTGCTGTAATACCTACTGTTTCCACGGACCTTAATTGATTCATATCCAAATCGTCAAGTGTCTGTATATAGTACGTATTTTCACATGCATTTCTGCAGATTTCAAATAACTTCTGGGTATTGGAACTGCGCTTGTCGCCGATCACGATCATCGCCTCCACCCTTTCTGCAATCCTTGCGGCCTCTTCCTGCCGTTCTTTTGTAGCATTACAGATCGTATTTAAAACAATTATATCATACTCTTTTTTCCGGATGATTTCAACCAAATCTTTAAATTTATTGTAATTAAATGTCGTCTGGGAAACAATACATATCCGGCGGTTCTCATCCTCTAACGAAAATGCTTCCGCATCCTGTGCTGTCTGGACCACAACAGCATCTCTTCCTGCCCATCCGCGGATCCCCTGTACTTCGGGATGCTCTTCGTTGCCGATGATCACGATCACCGCTCCCTTGCCACTTTCTTCTTCCGCAATCCGGTGGATTTTTTTGACAAAGGGACAGGTGGCGTCCACACAGGTCAGCCCTCTCTTTTCCAGCCGGTCATATACTTCTCTTGAAACACCATGGGAGCGGATAATTACGATTCCCTTTTCCAGTTGGTCCAGCTCCTCTTCCCGGCTGATCACTTTTACACCTTTCTGTTCCAGATCTCTGACCACTTCCGCGTTATGGATAATCGGGCCGTAAGTATAGATCTGTTCCTCCGGATGGAGACTCACCTGTTCATAGACGGTATCTACCGCCCTCTTCACGCCGAAACAAAAACCGGCAGTCTTTGCTAGTTCAACTTTCACATAAACTCTCTCCTTACCTGTTGTCTCTATCCCCGGCACAATGACACAATCGTCTGCACGACCTCCGGTATCGTCATATCCGAACTGTCTACCAGGACTGCATCCTGCGCCTTTTTCAAAGGAGCGATCTTCCTGTTGGAATCACGTTCGTCACGCTCTTTAATGTCCGCCATGATTTCTTCCAGGACTGCTCTTTCTCCCTTTTCTTCCAGCTCCCGGTACCGGCGCATGGCACGTGTCTCCACGCTGGCGGTCAAAAACACCTTTACATCTGCATCCGGAAGTACACAGGTGCCGATATCTCTTCCATCCATGATCACGTCTGCGTCTTCTGCCAGTTTTCTCTGAAGTTCCAGAAGTTTTTTTCTGACAGCCGGGACCGCCGCACATCTGGATGCCATATTTCCCACGGCTTCTTCCCTGAGTCTCCCGGTGATATTCGTTCCATTTAAATATACCTGCTGGCTGCCATCCTCATAGCGGATCGTGACCTGTGCTTCTTTGCAGGCCTCTTCCATCTTTTCCGGCTCCATGGGAGAGATTCCCCGATCCAGAAAAAACACCGCCAGCCCCCGGTACATGGCTCCCGTATCTACATATACAAATCCCAGTTCTTCTGCCGCCAGCCGGGCTATCGTACTTTTACCCGCTCCGGCCGGGCCGTCAATTGCAACTTTATATCCCATATTATTTTTCCTTTCTAACCTTTCTTTTCCATATCAGATATTCCACATCCGGCCGCATATCCGGTCGACCAGGCTATCTGGAGGTTAAATCCTCCGGTCACCGCGTCCAGATCCAGGATCTCTCCGGCAAAATATAATCCTCTGATCAACTTCGATTCCATTGTGCCAGGATCAATCTGCCGGGTGCTGACTCCGCCCTTCGTGATAATGGCTTCCCGGTAATCTCGAAGCCCTGTCAGCGTCAGGTCAAAATGCTTCATCAGACCGATCAGTCTCTGACGCTCCTCTTTGGTAACAGCATTTACCTTCTTTTCTGCCGGGATACCGCTTCGTCTGACCATGACAGGAATCAGCTTTGCCGGGAACAGTCTTCCCAGAGAATTTTTAAACTGGCGGTTTTTATTCTCCTCAAAATCCCTGATCAGGCGGCGATCCAGCTGTTCCTCCGACAGCGCGGGCTTCAGGTCTATCTCCAGGATCAGCTCCTTTTTCCGGCACAGTATCCTGCCTATATGGCTGCTTGCAGTCAGCATCAGCGGTCCGCTCACGCCATAATGTGTAAACAGCATCTCGCCAAACTCTTCATAGAGAAGCTTCTTTCCATCTCTGACACGCGCGCGTACATTTCTAAGCGACAGCCCCTGCAGCTGAGGCACCCAGTCTTCTTTACACTCCATAGGTACAAGTGACGGAATGCATTCGACAATCTGATGGCCCAGCTTTTCTGCAAACCGCATGCCGTCTCCGGTGGAGCCTGTCGAAGGATAAGACAGTCCTCCCGTAGCGATAATACCGGCTGCACCTGTTTCCTTGATACCGCCATCCAGCAAAAAGCCCTGAAATCCATTTTCATTCACAAGGATATCTTCTACCCCGCAGTTCAGTCTGATCTCCACTCCGCGTTTCTTCAATACCTTTTCCAGCCCGCGTATCACATCCGAAGAATGATCGGACGCCGGAAACACCCGCTCTCCCCGTTCAATTTTTGTTTTTACGCCAGCCTCCTCAAAAAAACGGATCACATCCTGATTGCTGAATCCATAAAAACTGCTGTATAAAAATTTTTGATTAGATATGACAGCATCAAACAGTCCTTCCATATCGCAGGCATTCGTAATATTACATCGTCCCTTGCCTGTAATAAAAAGCTTTCTTCCAAGCCGGTCATTTTTTTCGAAAAGGATTACCCGGTGTCCCTGGCCTGCCGCCGCTGCCGCCGCAAACATTCCGGCAGCTCCGCCGCCGGCAATCAAAACCTTACTCATACGTTCCCTCTTCCCGGAACCCTGACATCTTTACTGTGTCTTCCACCATATTCATCTCATCCTTACTGTACACCTGATATTCATCCCAGATCTGCTCCAGCATCTCCAGTCTGTCGATGACTTCATCCTGCTTTTTCATACACAGAGCCACCACCAGCGCATTGACAACACTCAGAGGTGCCACCAATGAGTCCACGATAGACGCCATGTCACTTCTTGCGATCAGATTGCAAGAAGAATACAATGTCATAGGAGAATGGACACTGTCAGTCAGAGTAATGACTTTCGCCTTCCTGTTGCTTGCAAATTCCAGAGCTTTTAAAGTCCGCATTGAATACCGCGGAAAACTGATCCCTACGATCACATCCTCCTCGCTGATCCTGATCAGCTGTTCAAAGATCTCGCTGGAACTATTGGTACTTACTGCCGTCACATCGTCGCAGATCAGATTTAAATAAAAGCTTAAAAAGTGTGCCAGAGGCGCGCAGCTGCGAATCCCGATCACATAGATCTTTCTGGCTTTCAGCAGCGTATCCACTGCAAGTTCAAAAGCCGTATGGTCGATTGCCGCCATCGTCATTTTGATTTTTTCTATATCTGACTGGAGTACAGTCTCCAGGATTTCTCCCTGGCTGATCCTCCCGTAGGTAACCTCCATCCGCTGGATGGAATTGAGCTTTGTCCGTACCATTTCGCCCAGAGCCTTCTGAAATTCCGGATATCCGTGATATCCAAGCGCTGTTGCAAAACGAACCACCGTTGATTCGCTTACGCCTACTTCTTCTCCCATTTTTGCCGCCGTTAAGAACGCAGCCTTGTCATACTCTTCACGGATAAAATCAGCCAGCTTTTTCTGCCCTTTGCTGAACCCCTGATACCCCTGATCTATTTTTTGCAGTAATTCATTCTTGTTTCCCATATTCACGGCATATGTCTCCTTTTCATATCTGTTTCATTATAAAGCCTGTTTCCGGAATATTCAAGCCTCTATCCTCCCAATAAAAACAACTGCAGAGCACCATCTTTCGGCACTCTGCAGCTGTATATACACAAACTTCTTTTCTGTCAACTTTATACAGGATAACTTCCGTTTTCCGTATCGGCAACCTCTGCATCCATTTTCGTCTGCTGCGCTTCTCTGTATTTGAAAAACTCTGTCGCCACCTGCGGAAAAAGAGCATAAGTCAGCACATCTTCATCCTGCTGGATATACTGCTCACATTCCTTCCTCAATGTTTCCAGTTCATCCGGAATCAGATCCGCAGGCCTGCAGGTAATGATCTGGGCATCATCTCCCAGAACTTTTTTCCTTACCTCCTCATTAAACGGCTTTACTGTTGCCCCATATTTTCCACTTAAAATATCCTTTGTCTCCTGGGCCGCAACCTTATAACGCTCTCCCATTAATACATTCAATACGGCCTGTGTTCCCACAATCTGAGAAGAAGGTGTTACAAGCGGAGGCTCACCCAGATCCTTACGCACTCTTGGCACCTCTTCCAATACCTCGTAGAACCGATCCTCTGCTCCCTGTTCCTTCAGCTGTGACGTCAGATTAGAAAGCATGCCTCCCGGCACCTGATAGAGGAGTGTCTTGATGTTGACACCCAGATTTTTGGGGTTCAGAAGTCCACTTTCTAATGCTTCATCCCGGATTGGACGGAAGTAATCAGCAATTTCCGATAATAGTTTCTGGTCCAGGCCTGTATCGTAAGGCGTGCCCTTAAACGTCTCTACCATAACCTCTGTCGCAGGCTGAGAAGTTCCAAGAGCAAAAGGCGACATCGCTGTATCAATCACATCCACTCCCGCTTCTACCGCTTTCAGGTAAGTCATAGAAGCTACGCCGGAAGTATAGTGTGTATGAAGCTGGATCGGAAGGCTTACTGCTTCTTTTAACGCCTTTACCAGTTCTGTCGCCTGGTAAGGAACCAGAAGCCCTGCCATATCTTTGATACAGATTGAAGATGCTCCCATTTCTTCAATCCTCTTTGCAATATCTACCCAATATTCCAGGGTATAGGCGTCTCCGATCGTGTAGGACAGAGCCACCTGCGCTTCACCCTTTTCCTTATTTGCCGCCCTGACTGCCGTCTCCAGATTGCGTAAGTCGTTCAGGCAGTCAAAAATACGGATAATATCGATTCCGTTTGCAACGGATTTCTGTACAAAGTATTCCACCACATCATCAGCATAAGGCCGGTATCCTAAGATATTCTGTCCCCGGAACAGCATCTGTAGTTTCGTCTTTTTAAATCCGTCTCTGAATTTGCGCAGCCGTTCCCAGGGATCTTCCTTCAGAAAACGCAGGGAAGCATCAAAAGTCGCTCCTCCCCAGCATTCTACAGAATGATATCCCACCTGATCCATTTTTTCTACGATCGGCAGCATCTGCTCTGTCGTCATACGAGTCGCGATCAAAGACTGATGCGCATCCCGCAGGATAGTTTCTGTTATTTTAATAGGTTTTTTCTCAATTTCTGCCATTCTTTGTTCCTCCGTTCCTGTCTATCCGTTACATCACTCCAAAAATAGCCATAAAGGTTCCTGCCACAACCGCCGTACCAATCACTCCTGCTACGTTCGGTCCCATAGCATGCATCAGCAGGAAATTGGTGGGATCGGCCTCAGCCCCTACCTTCTGGGATACTCTGGCTGCCATCGGCACAGCAGACACACCTGCAGAGCCAATCAGAGGATTCACCTTTCCTCCAGACACCAGACACATGACTTTGCCCAGCAGGACGCCTGCGGCGGTTCCAAACATGAATGCAATCAGTCCGAGAAATACGATCTTAAGCGTGTCCAGATTTAAAAACGCTTCTGCACTGGTAGTTGCACCTACCGAAGTTCCAAGCAGGATAACAACAATATACATCAGAGCATTTGACGCTGTCTCTGTCAGCTGACGCACAACACCGGATTCCCGGAACAGATTCCCCAGCATCAGCATTCCTACCAGCGGAGCTGTCGTAGGAAGGATCACACATACCACCACAGTTACGATGATCGGGAAGAGAATTCTCTCCAGCTTTGAGACCGGCCGAAGCTGCTCCATCTTGATCTTTCGTTCCTTTTCCGTCGTCAGAAGGCGCATGATCGGCGGCTGGATGATCGGCACCAGTGACATATATGAATACGCGGCCACCGCAATCGGCCCCATGATTGCCGTCTGGGAAAGCTTTCCCGCAAGGAAAATAGAAGTTGGTCCATCGGCTCCTCCGATAATCGAGATCGCCGCAGCTGCCTTATCGGAAAATCCAAGCACCATTGCCCCCAGATATGCAGTAAAAATACCAAACTGTGCCGCTGCCCCCAGAAGAAAACTCTTGGGATTAGCAATCAAAGGTCCGAAGTCCGTCATTGCCCCTACGCCCAGGAAAATCAGTGATGGAAAGATCGACCATTCATCTAATACATAAAAATAATACAGGAGTCCTCCCGTGCCATTCGAAGCTTCTTCCGGACTCAGCATGATATCCGGATAGATATTCACAAGCAGCATACCGAATGCGATCGGGACCAGCAAAAGTGGCTCGAACCCATGTCGAATTGCCAGGAACAGGAAAAAACATGCAACCGCGATCATGATCAGATTGCCCCAGGTGAGGCTGAAGAAAGCGGTCTGATGCACGAGATTTCCTAATGTCGTTGTAATATATTCCATTTCTTTAACCTCCAGTCGTAATCGGTTCCTAGTCTGTCAGCTATTAATTTAAGGTAGCTAAAACAGCACCGGCTTCAATCGCATCCCCAACTGCAACGTTGATACTTGCAACCGTTCCATCTTCCGGAGCAACGACTGGAATTTCCATCTTCATAGCCTCGATCACTACGACTGCATCTCCTCTTTTTACACTCTGTCCTACGTTCGCCTCGATCTTAAATACCTTACCGGCCGCCCCGGCTTTTACTTCAATCGCCCCTGCCGGCTGAGCCTTAGCAGGTGCTGCGGCTTTTGGCGCGGATGGTGCTGCAGGTTTTGCAGGCGCCGCAGGTCTTGCCGGTGCCGGACCGGCGTTTTTCTCCTCAACTGTTACGTCATATACATTTCCATTTACTGTAATCGTATAATTTTTCATGGTCATATCCTCCTCATCTTCTATGCTTTCCATTTGTTAGACGGTCTTCTTTTAATACTTCTGACAACAAATCCATCCGTACTTCCGGAGCCTTCCGCTGCCGCAACCGCTGCCGCGATCACGGCGATCAGTTCCTCGTCTGCATCAGGCAGGATCTCTTCATCTGAAATCTCTTCCGGAACCGTTTCTCTTACCGACTGCTGCTCTTTTTCCGGTTTTCTCTGCAGCTTTTCGCATATAGCCGGAATATATTTCATCAGTGAAATTACGATAGAAATAAATATCAATACAACAAATACTGTTCCCATTCCAAGGATCGTATTCATGCCGGATTTCTGAAGGATCTCCCCTGTCGTATACTCTGCAGATACCGACAGCGAATCCAGTCTTGAATTTCCGTCATAAACAACCGTAATTTCTGCGTCTCTGTCCGCAAATTCTCCCATCGTCGTAACTTCGATCTCGTCTTTTCCGGCAGTGATCTGGAAATCGCCATGCCCTTCATATGCCCCGCATTCTTCCACAGCGGCCGGCCAGGCCTCCAGCGCACCCAGAAAGCCGTCCGGAGTAAACGGAAGGCCGGACTGCATCAGCTGATATTCCAGCTGAAAATCCGTCATCGACTGCCATTGTTCTATTGTTTGCTCATCTGCGCTGGCACAGTATTGGATCAAAACTTCCGTTGCCTGTTCCAGCGTATCCTGATCATACTCAATCCCTTTTCCCGAACTGCAGGCGCACAGCGAAAACGCCGCCAGGCATATACAGAAAAGGATACAGATCTTTTTCTTCAACTTGCCTCACCTCACTAAACCGTTCCATGTTTTTTCATCGGGCGCTCTTCTCTCTTTGTAAAAAGCATCTCAAACGCCCCGATCACATATTTTCTTGTATCTGCCGGATCAATAACCTGATCCACGTATCCTCTTCTGGCGGCAGACGCCGGACTTGACTGCAGTTTCTCATATTCCTCTGCTTTTTCTCTGATCATATCTGCACTTTCATTCCCATACATGATTTTTGAAGCAAGCATCGGATCCATCGTACCGATCTGCGCCTCCGGCCATGCAAAAACCATATCCGCTCCTGTAGATTTACTGTTCATGGCCACATACGCCGTTCCATATGCTTTCCCGACGATTACGTTGACTTTCGGAACCGTTGCATCAGTAAACGCATAAATCATTTTCGCCATTGCTTTTGCAAGATGTTTCTCATCATATTCACTGGCGGCGAATCCCGTAACATTGGTCAGTGTCAGGACTGGAATGCAAAATGCATCACAGAACTGTACAAAAGCCGCCGCTTTCTCAGCTCCGTCTGCGGACATTGATCCGTCATACTCTTCCACCACATTTCCATCCATATCATACAGCACCGACCGATTGGCCGCCGCACCTACTGTCACTCCGTTCAGTTTCACAAAACCTGTCACCATATCCTTTGCAAAGTGTCGTCTTGTCTCAAAGAAAATACCATTATCGGATATCTGTGCGAGCGAAACCGCCGGGTCTCCCACGCCATTCTGAATAGAAATGCAGGCACGGTTCAGGTCATCTGTACATTCATCATAGGAAACATCTTCTTCATTATTACATGGAAGCATACCGATCAGGCCGCGGATCTCTTCAAAAATCTCGTCTTCTGTCCCGATCTCATCAACCATCCCTGTATATCTGCTCTGATATTCCGCAGAAGATGTATCATTCTTAGATACACTGTTCCCCGGGATTGCATTCGGCGAATTTACAAACAGCTTTCCCTTCCCGGCTTCCATAAAAGTAAAATCTGTAAGTCCGGGAATGACTGCAAGACCTCCGCCACACATTCCAAATACGGCCGTGATCTGTGGAATGACACCGGATGCATAAGACTGTTTCTGATATATTTTACCAAAAGCCTCCAGCGCATCTGTCGCTTCCTGCAGACGAAATCCTGCACAATCAATAAAACCGATAACCGGGGCCCCCATTTTCATGGCCATATCATAGATCCCGGCAATCTTCCCGGCATGCATCTCACCGACTGCTCCGTTTAACACCGATGCATCCTGGCTGTATACATACACCAGATTTCCTTCGATCAGCCCATATCCGGTTATGACACCGTCTCCGGGAGTTTCCATATCCTGCATGTTAAAATCAGTCGTCCTGGCAGTCACCGCTCCCCCGATCTCAACAAAGCTTCCTGCATCCAGCAGTTTGTTTATCCGGATGGACGCAGCGTTTTCTGTTGACATGTTGCTCATAATCTATCCCTCCATTTTCTTATTTTAATGATATTTTCTTATTAAATAATGTAATTTCAAAATACAGACATGAATTATCTGCCATTTTATATTATATATATTTTTTGTCTATCCCGCAATAGAAAACAGAGTTGATTCTAAAAGATTTATTAACTTTTTCTTAAAATCAGATTGTACTTTAGTCTGTTTTGTGATATAGTTCTAAAAGTGAATTTGATACGCAAAGGGGGAAAATCTTCGACAATATGTTGCGTACAAATTCTTGTTTTCTTTTTTTACTAATTTAATAGGAGGGATAAAAAATGGAAAACACAAAACACAAAAGACCATTTGGCTTTTACGTTTGTGCGCTTGGATTCACATTTGAGCGTCTTTCGTTCTACACAGTGAAATATCTGTTAGCCATCTGGATCGCAACCGAAGCAGCTTCCGGCGGTCTTGGACTTTCCGACACACAGGGTGCTGCAATGTCCGCTTCTTTCGTAGCATGGACATACATCACACCTATCTTCGGAGGTTACATCGCTGACCACTGGATCAGCCCAAGAATCTGTGTTCCGTTAGGAATGATCCTTATGGGACTTGGATATCTGTGTACATGGCAGGCTAATTCTCTTGGCCTCGTATGGGCAATGATCATCCTGGTAGCTGTTGGTACAGGTCTCTTCAAAGGAAACCTGTCCGGTATCAATGGTCTTCTGTTCCATGATGCAGAGGAGCTGAACTCAGCTTTCAGTATTCAGTATTCCTTTGTAAACATCGGTTCCTTCTGTGGTACTACTTTCATTGCTATGCTTGCAACGACAGGACTGTTTGGAATCAAGACCAGCTTCAACACTGTATTCCTGATTTGTGCAATCTTCCTGTTTATCGATGCCATCTGGTTCATCGCAAACGGAAAAGCTCTTGGTGATGCAGGTAAGAAGCCATTCAAGGTTGACCAGCGTGATTTCGAAACAGCAGGTACTGCCGCAAAAGAAAAGGGCGAAAGCGCTCCTCTTACCTCCGGCGACTGGAAACGAATCATTGCTATCATTCTTGTAACTCTGTTCTCCGCACTGTTCTGGATGCTGTGGTACATGGCTTACATGCCGGCTTACTACCGTTTCGGATGGGGCGACGGTTCAGATTACATGAATCTTGCAAACTGGCAGATCGGATCCTTCACGATCCCGACTTCCTGGTTCGATTCTGTAAACGCTCTGGTATGTATTATCTTAGGACCAGTTCTTGCTATTCTTTGGGATAAGCTGGCTAAGAGACCGAAGGGTGACTTAAGCATGTTCAAAAAGACTGCTCTTGGTATCATCCTGGTAGGTATTTCCTACATCGTAATGGTTGTTGCAGACAGAATCGCAGCAGCAAACGGACAGTGCTCCGTTCTGTGGCTTGCACTTGTATGTCTGCTGATGTCCGTAGGTGAAATGGTATTCTCACCTCTTGGAAACTCTTTTGTATCCAAGCTTGCTCCAGCTAAGGTTCTTGGTCTTCTGCTTGGCTTCTGGCCAATCGCGGTATTTATCGCACAGCAGATTTATCCGGCTCTGTACGCTTGGTTAAAGACCATCAACTTCACAGTTGGTTACGGCGGACTTGCTGCTGTTATGATCGTTCTTGGTCTGATCCTTTGGGCATGCAGCGGTAAACTGGATGCTATGGAAAAGGCAGAATAATATCACATAGCTTAAGAAGAAGCGACTGCAGCAATGCAGTCGCTTTTTCCATAAAATTTCATTTTAACTAAAGGAGGTCTTCAATATGAGCACAGCCAAACAAGTGGAGAAGCTTCGCGCTCTCATGGCTGAACACCACATGGATGCCTATGTCGTTCCTACTGCTGATTTCCACCAGAGCGAATACGTAGGCGAACACTTCAAAGCAAGACAATTCATCACAGGCTTTACCGGATCCTACGGAACAGCTGTCATCACCAAGGATGACGCAGGCCTTTGGACGGACGGACGCTACTTCTTCCAGGCTACCAATGAGATGGAAGGAAGCGGTATCCGTCTGATGAAAATGTTTGTAGGCGATACTCCTTCCGTAACGGAATTCCTGGCAGATGTAGTTCCAGAAGGCGGTACTGTCGGATTTGACGGTCGTGTTCTCTCCATGGGTGAGGGACAGGAATTTGAGGAAGCGTTGTCCGCAAAAAATATCACGATTGATTATTCTGAAGATCTGATTGATGAGATCTGGGAGGATCGTCCTCCTCTTTCCGAAAAACCTGCCTTTTTCCTGGAAGAGAAATACTCCGGCGAAAGCACAGAGTCAAAGCTGAAACGTGTTCGTGAAAAAATGAAAGAAGCCGGCGCCGATATCCATATCATCGCATCTCTGGACGACACCTGCTGGCTGTTAAATGTCCGTGGCGATGACGTAGATTTCTTCCCTCTGCTTCTCTCTTATTCTATCGTGACAGCAGACAGTGTAGAACTCTATGTAGACGATCGTAAATTGGATGACCAGATCCATGCTGAACTGGCGAAAAATAATGTACATATCCATCCATACAATGATATTTACGAAGATGTAAAGAAACTGGATCCTTCTTTGACAGCTATGATCGATCCGATGAAAATGAATTATGCTCTTTATAAGAACATTGCCTGCAAAATCGTGGAAGCAGCCAATCCTACTATCCTGATGAAAGCCATGAAAAATCCTGTCGAACTGGAAAATATCAAAGAGGCTCATATCAAAGACGGGATTGCCATCACAAAATTTATGTACTGGATCAAAAATAATTACGACAAGGAGAAGATCACCGAGCTCAGTGCTACTGATAAGCTGACTTCTCTGCGTGCAGAGCAGGAGGGCTATATCCGCGACAGCTTTGAGCCGCTGTGTGCTTTCGCAGATCATGCAGCCATGATGCACTACTCTCCTTCTCCGGAAAGTGATGTCCAGCTGAAAGAAGGCGCATTTTTCTTAAACGACACCGGCGGTGGATATTACCAGGGATCTACAGATATTACAAGAACCTTTGTACTTGGCTCTGTAGACCAGCAGATGAAAAAATACTTTACCGCGGTCGTACGTGCTATGATGCGACTGTCCCGCGCCAAATTTTTATATGGCTGCCACGGCTATAATCTGGACGTTCTGGTCAGAGGACCTATCTGGGACCTGGATCTGGACTTCCAGTGCGGCAGCGGACATGGCGTCGGATATCTGGGGAATGTGCATGAACCGCCTACAGGCTTCCGCTGGTATGTCGTTCCCAGCAAAAACGAGCACCATCAGCTGGAAGAAGGCATGGTCATCACCGATGAACCGGGAATCTATGAAGACGGACAGTTCGGAATCCGTATCGAAAATGAATTTATCGTAAGAAAAGGTGTTCAGAATAAATACGGACAGTTTATGTATTTTGAGACCATTACATTTGCTCCGATCGATCTGGATGGTATTGATCCGGAGGAAATGAGCAGAGATGAGCGGGAATGGCTGAACAACTATCATAAACAGGTTTATGAAAAGATCGGCCCACACCTGACAGAAGAAGAAAGAGAATGGCTCAAAGAATACACGAAGGCCATTTAATACTGAAAAATTCCCATGAGCCCCGGCAGTAACTGCCGGGGCTCATCTGATACTTAAGCGCCCTCCCCCATTGCCTTTGCCAGTCTAAAATGCTAGAATGAAATCATGTCTAAAGGAGGGGAATTTTCTCATGTGTATTTTAAAAACTGAACATCTCATTCGCAACTATACCATGACCGGTGCATCACAGGAGACCAACACGATCCATGTCTTAAAGGACATAGATTTTGAAGTTCACAAAGGAGAATTTGTGGCGATCATGGGAAAATCCGGGTGTGGGAAAAGTACATTTCTGAAGCTTCTGGGAATGATCGAGCGCCCCACAGCCGGCACGATCTACTTTGATGGAATGGATACAGAGGAACTCTGGAAGGATGAGCTGGCTGATATCCGAAGGCGCCGCATCGGCTTTGTTTTCCAGGACTTTTATCTTCTGGACAGTCTGTGCGTCAGAGACAATATCCTGCTTCCAATGATCCTTGATAAAGCGGATTCCAAAGTCATGAGTGAAAAAGTTGTGGAGCTTGCCGCAAGATTTGGTATTGAGAAGCTTCTCTCAAAAGCTCCTTATGAGCTGTCCGGCGGTGAAAAGCAGCGGGCGGCTATCTGCCGCGCCCTGATCAACGATCCAGAGCTCATCCTTGCGGACGAGCCCACCGGAAACCTGGACTCAAAATCCGGACAGGTTGTCATGGATGCTTTAAAAGAGATCAACGAAGATATGCATAAGACCATTATCATGGTTACACACGACCCGTATTTTGCCAGCCTGAGCCAGAAAGTTGTGTTGCTGAAAGACGGAAAGATCCTCGATACTCTTCTGCGTCAGGATCTGGGTGACAGCTTTTATCAGAAGGTCTTTGAATATACGACTAAGCTTTAGTATACGGGGAGGAATCAATTGTGAATCAAGAAACTAAAATCTATGCCAGATTTTTTTCAATTTTTTGTGTGGCTGCCGCAGTCTGTCTGGTTCTTTTTGCGCCATGGGCAGTGATAGATGGAACTACATTGACTCTTCCCGGGCTCTTTCATGCTGTCTTTGCAGCAGGGGGAATCACAAAATTTGTTGACCCGGGAGACACCGCCGCCTTTGCCACGGTTGCCGCAGCATTCGTAGCCGCCTTTTCTCTGATCCTGTATCTGATCTATGGGATCATGCTGATTTTTAAGAAAAAGCTGCGGCTGGTCAGCTATCTGGCCTATTTAAGCTATTTCATATATATCTGTTCCTACATGACTTTTCAGGGACACGAAAGCGGGATCGCACTGCCCTTTGCCGGCATTATCATGCTCATTGAATTTATGGTGGTCACCTTTTGCGAACAAAGCGGTGTCATGGAAGAAAATTACCGCAAAATGAAACAGCGCGAAAAGGAGGAAAAGGAAGAGCGAAAACGACGCCTTTATTTTCCGGGGAAATATCCGCCTGATTTTGCTCGTGTGATCCGCACAAACTTTCGGTATAACTGGAAAAATTATGTCCTTTTCATCTTATGTGGGATTCTCTGTTCCACATTCCTGACCATGGCTTCGGGGATGAACCGTCTCCTGACAGATATCCATTCTGCAGAAGATGTCGTGCTTGGTACCGGACTGCAGCAGATTCTGTACCGTTCCATTGCACTGATCCTGTTTACCGGAGTCTTTATGACAGCCTTTGTCTTTTCTTACTATATTAAGAGCCGGATGTCAGATTATCGGATGTTCAGCGTCCTCGGCATCCGCACCCGGACACTGACCTTTATGATCGTCATGGAATATACCGCAAGCCTGCTGATCTCCCTTGTATGTGGAATGATACTTGGAACTGCCGGGCTTTTATGCCTGAAAGGGCTTCTGCAGAAAGAGCTGAACGGCTATGCACAGATCGGGGCACTTGGACCCGATATTTATCTGATCGCCATTGCCGCCTATGTGATCATCCTGCTGTTTGCCACTGCGATCAACTATGAATCTTATCTCCAGATCCGGGACTCTTTCGGTGTGATCCAGAATGTACAGAAAGAGAAAGTTCCCCGGAAATGGAGCGGTCTGATCCTTCTGACCCTGCTTGGAGCATATCTGGTCTACCAGAGCATCTCCGGATATACTGAGATCAGCATCTTGGGCGCTGTACTCTTTTTGTTGGGCGTATACTGCCTTGTCCGCAGCCTGGCCGCTATTTTGCTTAAATGGACTTCTGCATCCGGCAAACGTTATTTTAAACATCTTCTTCCGCAGATTCCCTGGCAGTACCGGTTTAAAAAGAACATCCGCTATCTCTTTCTTCTGATGGCCGCCCACTTTTTTGCCCTGAATATTTATCTGTTTCAGTTTTCAAGCTGTCTGATCGCAGCTTCACCGGAAGAACTTCTTCCCTACGATTTTGTAGTTATGGCCCATCAGGAAGACCAGGACATGATTGACCAGATTGAAACTTCATATCAGGCTGATATCCAGGAGTATCCTATGGTTCGCATGACAGTTCCTTCGGGAACCTCATGGGGATTTATGGCCGCTGTTGTACAGTACTCTCCTCCCGGACAGTATGTGGGTATTTCGGAAAGCACTTACCGGGATCTTTATCGTCAGCAGGGACTTCCGGAACCTGAGCCCCTCCATCTGGAAGGAAAAGAAATCCATGCGGTAATCCAGCAGGACGCCTCTTTTGCCCGGAGAAAGCTGGATGATACCGCCGGGGCATCGGCCGGAAATCCCGGCGTAGAAAGATCCGGTTTTGACGGGGCAAATATCAAGCTGGGAAGACCACAGGATCCTTCCGGATACGAATTCTGGGAGATCAAAAGCTATGAGATCACCATCCTGACCGGTATGCTTCAGCGAGGCGCACAGGAAAATCTGCTGGTCCTTTCAGATGAAACCTTTCAGGAATGCATGAAAAACTGTCCGGGCGGCCCCACTTCCCTTTGCCTGATCAATAGCCCCAGCGGCACTTATAAGAATATTAAAGCAGAGCTGGAAGAGCTTCGCGGTCTGCACGCTGACGACGAACAGGTAGACATAGATATCCAGGTATATTATGGAAAGCAGCAGCTGATCAGTGATATTATCTCTGAACGGTACTCAAAGGAAGTGCTGTACGGTTTTGTATTCGTTATGTTTGCCACCTGCGCTCTCTTCCTGTCCTATGTTAAATTTTCCTACGATACCGGTGATATCCTCCACAGATACCGTCTCTTCTCCTACACCGGCATGCCGATAAAGGAACAGATGCATACCATCGCAAAGGAAATGTGGAGTTTTACCCTGCCGCCGCTGCTTCTGAGCGCTGCCGGATCTGTCATCTTCCATATCCTGACCTTTGGTATCCGGATGTATACTCCCGGCCAGATCCTGGATTACCTTAAGACAGGTGGAGCCATCGGCATAGCATATCTGCTGATTCAGATATGCTGGACCGGATATCTGATACATGGGATGAAAAACCGGATTCGCAAACAAAACAGCTAAAACAAAGGGGCTGTCGCATCAATGATTAGGAAATCATAGATGCGGCAGCATCTTTTTGCCC
>OGRN01000447.1_pt1 | contig 39135 bp, 37 predicted proteins | sample 1553401 | NCBI WGS metagenome assembly OGRN01 (sample SAMEA2580096, study PRJEB22360) | human gut metagenome | biome: human gut; feature: human-associated habitat; material: faeces | place: Denmark | collected 2008/2010 | reverse complement strand
AAAAAAAAAAAAAAAAAAGCCACTACAAACCGCTTGACAAAAAATCAGATTCCCTGTATATATCGACCAAAGCCGATTTTGTTCTGTTTGATAAACCGCTGGAAGCAAAAGGGCATATCGGAATAGACGGAAGTGCAACCCGACTTACTGACAACACTCTATTCTTTACAAACATGAGTTACCTTCAGGCTGTAGCTGGAGGCATAAAACATTATGGAAACGCTTACTTTACAGACAGTCTCAGTTCTGAGAGGTTTTCTCCCGGATTCGCTGGTTCTGATTGGGCTATTATGAAAAATCCGACAACCGGAAATGCCACTGCCACTTTCGATGAACTTGTGATACGAAAGAAGATGAGAGTCTATGAATTGGAAGTGCAAAAAGACAGTTCGACAAACGGTTCTCTATGGATAAGCGACTCATGTAGCGGTGATATTGTAGAAAAAATTGTTTAATAATATGTCATTATATACATGTCCTAAATTTAAAATCAGAATAGACCCTTCTTCCAAAAAAACACAAGGGCTGCGGCAAGGAGATATTGTAAGGAGGCAGTATTTTGATTATCCAAACAACATATATTCTCTGATGATCGTTGTTGAAACCGGAACAGACATCATAACCGGGCAGGATAATGAAGAAAAACGCTCCCCTTATTTTATCGGAATGCTGGTTGAAGGAAACGAACCCAAGAATGGAGAAATTCTTGATTTTGTCAGAGTAACCAACTTGTTCGATGCCGATCGTAGCGGTGCATTGTATCTTACGGCTTCAGACAGCGAATCTCCGTTTATGGACGTAATAGACGGAATGGCTACGGAAAACTCGCTTTGTTATCCTATTACCGGAGATGGCGATGGAGACACACCCTGTTTATACAAATACGCTTGCTCTGGGAAAGAATTTGTCTCACAAGAATACAGCAAAACAAAGGAAGATGGGGTACACAGGGTATTTCGCATTACCCGAAACAACACGGATAATTCTTCATTAAAGACGATCGGTTTCAAGCAAACGATTGAAAGACAAGTTGGTAATCCTCAGTGTATCGTGGCTTCGTATAAAATCAGGGCTTCTAAAAACATTAATGATGTCAAGACTTCATTCGGATATACGGATGGAAGTGAGATTGACGGAAGCGAGATGATTAATATTACGACTTCTTGGGAATATAAATTGTCACTTGTGGTTGTGGATTACCCACCCCAGTATATGAGAAGTTTTTTGATTGATTTGACTGAGCATTTGTCCGGTGGTGATTGGTGCGAGATTTCCGATCTTAACATCGTATTGCTGTCAGACATTGCAACTTTCTCCAACGGCACTAAGGCAAGGATCGGAAAGGTTACAGGCATTGTAGACCCCGTGTTTGGATTGCTGGATGGATATGGCGGTTATTTCCAGAATTTGTATGCGACTAAAAACGTCAATATAGCCGGTACGCTTACGGCAGGAGATGAAAAGGGATTTGCTTCTACTTTTTACGTTGGAAAGATACACAAGAATTGTCTCATAAATTCATTGTATGGCAATTTCCAGACTCCTGTATCCAGTGCAATTAATGAAGTGTCTCCTACCGGGTTGGGAGATATTTTTACTCTTATTCCAGGGAAAACGGTGTTGATTGCTCAAAAAGAAAGTTGGGGCAAAAAGCATGAAGGCGAGAAACTATGTTTTTCATGTTGGCTAAAATGCGAGAATACGGGAAAGGTTTCTGTGTCGCAAAACTCCACTCCTTTGTACTCAATCAATATTGAAGTCGCAAACGAATGGGTTAGATATAGCATTCCTTTTATTGCGTCTTACAAGGAAAACGAAAGTTTCAATATCGAACTGACTTCAGACATTACGGCAATATATCTCTCATCCGCACAACTGGAATTTGGAGAAAGGGCTACTTTATATCAGGCGACAGATGAAATCCTGAACGAAACGGAAGATTATGGAGCATGGTTCAATAGAGGCGGTATCGGAGGAACGATACAGAATCCGTTATTAAGGCTGAATGATGATGGTTCTATTTCTTCTAATAATAATTCATTCGTTATCAATCGGGACGGAACCGGACATTTTGCCGGGGGAAAGTTCAAATGGACGGAAGACACAATCGAACTGACCGGTGTAACTATCAAATGGGACGATATGGATCAGGAAACGCAGGACAATATCGTCAGCAAGTCGGTCAAGATAACGGGAGAAAACACTTTCCATTATCCGGACAGCTTGGAGAATGTCTGTACACCAAATGAAATACAGCTGATTGCGGATGAATACAATTTTACCAGCAAAGATACGGAGCGTGAATGGTCTTATCTTTCCTCTTCTGGAGACTGGGTAAGGATTCCCGGTGTACAGAAGAATACGCTTACCATCAAGCCGGATTTTGAAGGCTGGGAAAACAGGGATACATTGACTATCATGTATTCTGCCATGTACAATGAAAAGGAATACAAGGATTCTTTTACCATCAATAAATTATATGACGGGGATGATGCGTATTCTTTGTATATCGAATCAAGTAACGGCCAGATATTTAAAAATGGGATCGGAAAAACGACACTTACGGCATACGTGTTCAAGGCAGGAGAAGACATAACGGACAAGATAAACCCTTCAGGATTTTCTTGGACTCGGACAAGTAAAAATGCAGAAGCCGATGCAGAATGGAACAGTATTCCTCGAATTGGCAGGACTCTGGAAATTACAGGGGATGATGTTTATAGTAAGGCGGTCTTTGATTGTCATGTGGATTTGAAACTAACCAATATATAGAAACAGAGGAAAACATTCTCTTGCTAAACCTATTCCCCTCTCATATTCTATTTATTATAAAATCAAATTTTAAATATCATACAAATCAAATTTCATTATGGCTCAAAAAATAGCAAGAGGTCAAGTAACCATTATTGACCAGAACGATGCGGTGTCGATTCAGGCGTTCATTTCTTCCAATTTGGCTCTGACACAGATTTACAACAAGGATAACGACTCGTACACTCCGAACTGGACATCGGGAACAGGGCTTATTCTAACCCCATCTCTTTTTGCAGGCGGATCGGTTGATAAAATCACTTCTGTGGGCAATGCAGCCAGTCTTACTCCGGGCGTTAAGGCAGGTTCCGTTAAATGGTACAAAAACAATACCCTTATCACTTCTGGACAAGACGGATGTACTATCGGTGCATCAAGTGCCAAATACGCATTGACAATCAAGACCAACCACATGACCCTTACCGCCCCACAGGTTCAATATAAAATAGAGGGTATTTATATAGATGCAAACGGTTTGGAAATTCCTTTCTGGGCAACTATCCAGTTCACACAACACCAAAGTGCAGGTGCTACAATTGCAGCTATCGCCTACGCACCAGACGGGGTGATTTTCAAAAATGATGAAGTAAAAACACTTAGAGCGCACTGTGATTTGTGGCGTGGTGCTACAATTGATACAACTAACGTTACATATTGCTGGGGTATTAAAAATAACGGAGTGTTCGCTCCAACCACAGTTAAAACCACAGCGAACCAAGGAGCTACAAGTATCGTGTTGAATAGTGTAGCCAATATGGAACCCGGTACTCAAATCCAAATCAGTTCTGCTAAATATACTATTCAAACTGTCACGGCAAACACCTTAACTGTCACATTAACCTCTGGGTTAACCGCAAACGTAACAGCAGGTTCTCAGGTGACAAGTCCTTTTTATAATTCAATGCTTGGGTCTGGATGGTCTTGTCTTACTTCCACTAATCAAATGGGAGTCACAGCAGGATGGACAACTAACGAGATTACCATTTCAGCAGATGCGGTACTGAACTTTGAAACTTTCAAATGTGCCATCAAGGATACAGATGTAAGCTCCGGTAATGCTTCTGCAAACAAGGTTGTCTGTGATATAATCTCATTCTCCGACATGTCTGATCCAATCCAAGTATTTTTGGAAAGCGCAAAAGGATTTACCATTAAAAACAATTCAAACGATGTGGATGTAAAAGCTATATTGTATCGAAATGGAGCAGAAATTGACGCAGAAGGCACAGTATATACTTATTCATGGAAATTATACAACAATGCCGGATCTGCGGTGCTTAAAACATACACTGGCAAAAACATCGTGGTCTCAAAAGCAGATGTGACCGGAAAGGGAGCTTTAATCTGTGAAGTCTCAAAAGCATAATTTTTAATCACAAGGGCGGTAGCGACAAACTACCTGCCCTTTTTTTATGCTATTCTTAGGTAAAATCAAAACCTAAAGAATAGAAATGGGAAAAGAAATCATAGCACGAGGACAAGCCGTGGTGGTTTGCCAAAAAGACGGATACACCATCAATCAATCTGTCGGAGAATATATTTTTAATGCACTAAATAACGGCACAATACCATCTGCCGTTACAGTTGTTTCTACCATCAAAGTAACATCCGGCGACAATGCCGTTACCAATTTTACGATCGGAACAATCAACAAGCCGACCGGATTCGCTTCTATAAACGCCAATAATACCAACAAGACCATAACCTACGTTGTGACCGCTAATACTACAACACTGGCAGATAGCGGAACGGTTCTTATTCCCGTCATTATAGAGGGGAATACATACACGGTGTCTTTCAAATGGGCAAAATCCAAGAACGGACAAAACGGTTCTGATGGAAAACCCGGAACTGACGGATACACTGTGTCCGCTTCCAAAAACTCATATATTGTTTCCACTGATAAAGATGGCAGGATACACACTGCGGTAACTACAAATACGACAATTTCTATTCTGAAGGGAAGTACACCTGTCACTCCAACTATCGGGGCTTTACCCACGGTGGCAGGTTGTACTTTGTCTAAAAGCGGAGCTACCGTAACAATTGTTTTTAACGTAGGCACATCACTGCCAGAAAATGGGACTATTAGTATCCCAGTTGTTGCGGACGGAAAGAGCTTTGCTGTTTCATTTTCATACGCAAAAGCACGTGCAGGAGCTGCCGGAGCTGATTCTAACATGTTGGATTGGGTGAAAGACTGGAACAACAACAAAACTCAAATCAATGAAAATTCTGTCGTTACGCCTAAAATATTTGCCGGAACAAAAAACTCGAACGGAACATTGACGGGGGTTGCTATGGGTAAATTCTCTCTCAGCGTATTAAATTCATCCGGAGTTGTGACTACCGAAACAATCAATGGTATTTATGGATTCAAAGACGGATATAAGACGTTCTATGTGAACAATACGGGAGACGCTGGACTGGGAAGAGGGAATCAGTTTATCAGATATAATACTACAACCGGAAAGATCGAGTTCGGTTCGGACGTTTCTCTCAATTGGACACAGCCTATTGAAACAATCAATACGGCTCTTGGAGGAAAGGGTTTCCCAAAACTGACCTATATTGATAGTAAAGGAATCTATACCGGAACTCTTACCGCTGAACAGGTCAATGCCGTAAATATAAATGCCTCCAGTATAAAAACGGGAATCCTATCTGCCGACCGTATAGCGGCAGGGAGCATTAAGTCTGACAAATTGGACGCAAATAGTATACAAACCAATATCATCAATACAGCCTATATCCAAGGATTGACACTCAATTTTACCAAAGGTACAATCGGAGGATGGACTATTGATGGAGATTCTATCTTCAGAGGTACAAAAAGCAATACGTCAGGGACTTATACTTCCGCTTCAGGTGCTATAACGATTGGAAGCAACGGAATCAGAGGTTTTAAATGGAAACTGGATTCTTCTGGGGCTGGTGCACTGGCAGGAGGTAATATTTCGTGGGATATTGATGGAAATGTTATGTTCGACAAATCAGTATCATTACAATGGACAGATTGCATTGATAAGGCATTAAAGAATGTTTCAGTTGAAACCAAAGCACTGGCAGAAGCATGGCAGACAAAAATCAATAAAAACGAATATCTAAAAATCCCAATCAAAACAGCTTTATTGAAAAATACAACCTATACTTGGTGCGGTGCAGGATGGGGGCTTGCTGAAAGTGATGATTATAACGATTTTAATGAATCAGTAAAACAATATACAATTGGCATTTATAATGCTACACAATTAAAATATGTTGTTCTAAAAAATGTATCGACCATTTTGCCTACGGAGCTTGAAAACTACGAGTCACAATTAAGAGGTAGTACATACTTAATGACAGACGATTCTTTTTTAGATACCGATTCTTTTGAACTGCATGTGTATTCGCATATTAAAGATAAGCCTGTTACAGCAAGCAATGGGTTATTTTTGTATGTGGCAGGTTTGGTTGAAGGAACCGTATTACCTAACCTACAACCAAGATTAACATATATTGATGCAACAGGTGTGTATACCGGAACAATTCAAGCCCAACAAATCGTAGCAGGTACGATTTCAGCCCATCTTATTGGAGCAGAAAGCATCACAGCCAACAAAATTGCATCACGTACCATTACAGCAGATAAGATTCAGGCTGGAGCTATTACCGCAAACGAAATAGATGCCGATAGTATAAAGACCAATATCATCAATACCTCATACATTCAGGGGTTAACACTCAATTTTACCAAAGGTAAGATCGGAGGATGGAACATTGCAGAGAACGCAATTTCCAAAAACAGCGTTTCTCTGGGGTCTGACGGTTCCATCACCAACGGTACGAAATGGAAACTGAACAATGATGGTTCGGGACAGCTTGCGAATGGAAACATTAAGTGGGACATACTTGGGAATATAACATTTTCATCATCTGGGCTTGGTGATATAGCTAACCAAGGAGAAATATATGTTCGAGGAAGCTCTTTTCAATACGCAGAAGGCCCCCAATTATATATAAATGGAAAAGAAATATTGATAAATTCTAGGTGGTGGAAAAGTTTTTGTCTTGTTGTTGTTAATCGTAATGATTTGTCGGTTGTTTCAATATCATTTTATGACACATACGCAGGAGAAACTAATACATGTAATGAACTGGCCTCTGCCTTAAATAATCTTGATACCAATAAGCTTGTAATTTTAATATCAAACGATGCGATTACAGTTAACGATAATTTAAATAATGCAATAAAAAAATGTGGCGGCAAAGATTGGACTGGAAACGGCAAACGTTCAGCTTATGCGTTTATTGGAATATCTGGGGTTGGAGAAAACAACGGAATCTCCGCATATAAACATGCAGAAAAAAGTTGTGCAGAAATTTCCACCAAAGTCATTAACGGTATTCCGCAAGGATTTAACACCGGAACCCTTACAGCCAGCCAGATCAACGCTGCCAACTGTAATTTCACTCAGGGTAAAATCGGTGGGTTCACTATTTACGGACACAAAATGTCTACATACGATAATCCAGAAAATGGCCATATAATTGAAATTCATAAAACTGGATATATCTGTAATTCAAGAAAATCTGATAGTAAGGATTATTGGGCACTGAATGCAGACGGATCTGCAAGTTTTGGTATGGGATCTACCACATTCCATGCTTCTGGAGGGTTCGTTATGACTGGAAATTCAAGTTCCAAATTCAATATTGACATCAGCGGAACCAATTTTTTTCGTGTTAATGATGGCAGTATGGTTTCTGTACGTGGAGACGGAAGAACAGCATTAAGTGTATCTACCTATGGAAGCAATAATAGTACAAAAGGAATATCTGTATTATGTAATGCTTCTGGATATGGATATGCTATTGAAAGTTATGGAAATGTATTGTTGAACGCAAGAAGTGGTGAAAGAATAAGAATAAATGGATTACATATAAACACAAGAAGCATTTACTCTACAACATCTCTTAATTCCAATGATGATTTGGTAATTATACAACAAACATCCGTAGATGTTACCATAACATTACCTAATTGCCAAGACGGTAAAATCATTTATGTAAAAAGCCTTAGTTCAAGATGGTATAACATTAAAGGGACGATCATTGATGCGCCATCCCGTAATTCAGTGAGTAGTTTTCAGGTTAAAGACAATTGCGCACGTATGTTTATAAAATGTAGTAGTGGGTGGCTAATGTTTTATTGCGGCTAACAAACAAAAGTATCTGCAATATATTATTCTTCAATAAAACAACAATTAAATACCGATTATATGGAAATTAAACAAGTGAATATTCAGACACAATGCGTCAAGACAACCGCCAATGCCAGATATGAAATTGAATACAATGTATCTGACAAATTGCTCACAAGAGTAAATGCCTCTATCCATAAATTAAAGCCTGAAGACACCGACGAGTATTTGGGAACAATTACTCTGGACGGAGACTATCTGTCTGGAACCTTCCCTTATAAAGAGGACATTGCGCCTAATAAATATTTTGAAGATTTCAGCACGATCATGGAAGAAATCAAGGAAGCCGTAGCCAAACAACCGGCTTATCTATCAAAACAAAAATAATAACCTAAATATATAAATTAAGCAATGGAACTATCAATCAAAGACAGGCTCTACATCCCAGGCTTTCTGCCTAAAGAAAACAACTTCAAGCAGTTCAATATAAAGAAGGAGATTCTGAAGAAAATCGAAATCTCAGAAGAAGAGCGTGCAACAGTGAATCTCAGACAAAACACAGAAAACAACCGTATCGAATGGGATACGGAAAAAGACGTGCCGTTAGTGGTAGATTTCACGACCGAAGAAATCGAGTACATGAAAAGTGCCTGTGAAAAAATATCAGACGAGCAATTGCCGGATGATATGTGGGCTACAGTAGAGAAAGTATACGACTCTGATTCTTCTAAATAATCATTACAACTATTCTTAAAAGCGTGCTCTAATCTTTTTAAAGAAGAGTGCGATCCCCCAACCACTCTTGTTGGTTGGGGGATTTTTGTTTAAAACCGATAATATGGCAAGACAGGATATTAACATGGATGTCGTATATGGAGAACTGGAGACCTCTGACAACCTGACCAACAAGATCATATACGATTTCAAGATATTGGAAGAACAAGCCGGGATGGACAATGACAACTATTGCTATTCCGAGATAGTAGTTTCTCCCAGCTTTGAAAAATCATATAAAGACGAAGATGGAATACATGTCAGGATTCCATATATAGCGGAATACAAAGAACTGATGGTGAGGTTCCGCATTGATTACGGCAACGGACATATTGAATATGTTTTGAATAAGAGAAACAATCAAATATGGTTTCCGGTATACCGTGGCGATACGGCAGACAAGAAAGATTCTATAAAGCTCTCCGAGTACAGGTTACTGAATGAGAACGGCAATTTCAATTTCATCTTGAAGGAAGGAAGCTATCTTTCAGTTTTCAGTGGTCATGAGACCGACTTGATAATTCGTGAGTCATTGGAACAGAACAAGGCGTTTCTACTTAAAGCATTTGCCGGAAATTTATACCAACATCCAACATCCGGGATCGGACTCATCGACTACCTGCATGGTAACTTTGAGAATACCGGACTGGCTCAGAAGTTACAGGAAGAATTTGACAATGACAAGGTAACAGTAGTCAATGCGTACATGGACTCGGTTTCCGGAGAATTGTCTTTAGAACTAAAAGAACAAAATGGGTAAATATATTGTAACACACGGACAAAACCTTTACGATGTAGCCCTGCATATATATGGTTCGATCGAAGGGGTTATTGACTTGATGATGAACAACACATCACTTTCCTTAGACCAGACATTGAAGGCAGGAGATGAACTTGTCTATACAGACGATTATACCATAAACAAAGATGTGGCCGCATATTACAAGGTAAACGAAATCATGCCGGCAAACGGCGAGAGGCATGTTTATCCTAAATCCCCTACCCTGCCCAGACTGATGGACATTTATATTGAGAATACCAGAACATCCATCGGTTTTGCGATCTCCGGTTCAGGAACGATAGAAATAGACTGGGGAGACAATACTGATTTACAGATTGTACGGTTATCCAAACAGGCTATTGAATTTAACCACTTTTTCGACAACAATACCGGAACTAAAAGAAGAACTTGTATTTATGGGGATGAAAATGTCAGAATACAAAAGCTGGATATTTCAAATATCAAGGATTCGGACATATATATCTTAAAACCCATATATATTGAGCGTTTTGTAATGAAGAACATATCCACGACAATCGAATTTATTGCTTTGTCCAAAGGAATGTTTGAAATGGATTGTTCCGGCAGTACAACCGGCAGCTTGCTTCCTTTGTTGAGACAAAAGGAACTGAAAAGCCTGAATCTCCAGAATATCAAATGCAGCAGGAAAGCCATTGACGAATATTTGATCGGACTGGTAAAGCAGCATTATGGAAGACGGAACTGTGAAATTGCAATGACAACTGTTCCATCCGGAGAATACAAGGAACCACAAAGAGACGAGAATCTGAACTATATTGTTGGCTCCGGCATGGAAGCAGTCTGGGTTCTGACCCACGAACCGGCATGGAATGAAGCCGGGGCATGGAAGTTTATAATTAACGATACTATTTATACCTATACGCCACAAAATGAGTAGAACAATCAACGATATATATAAAGCAGCCGTAGAGGAAAGAAACAAGAGAATGGAACTGAAGGAGTTCAACAGTGACTCGAAGGTTTCCATTCTAAACGGTATCACATGGACATTTGCAGCCGTGATACAGAGTTTTGAAATGCTGTTGGATGTATTTGCTATTGATATTTCAACCGTAATCAACAACAGAGTTAATGGAACTCCAAAATATTACGCCAACGCTTTGCTGCAATATCAAAAGGGAGACACGCTTGTGGTTCGGGAAGACGGTCTGGCATTCGGATATGCGACCGTAGACGAGACTAAACGGATCATCACCCAGGTTTCCTATATAGAAAGCACACAGGACGAGAATCTGGACAGTACGCTTATATTGAAGGTTGCAACCGGGGAACAAGGCAAACTTGCAAAGATACCGGAAGAAGAGATGCAGATGATTAACACATATATCAATCAGATAAAGTTTGCAGGAACAAGAATTTCGGTTATCAGTCGTGAAGGAGATGTCCTTGTTCCCAAAGTGACGGTATATTATGACGGTGCTGTAACCGAAGCTGAGATATACGACAATATAGAGGCCAAGCTGAACGAATACATAATGAATATGGAATTTGATTCCAGTGTGTATACCTCTAAAATTCTTGAAGTGATTAAAAGTGCGGAACATGTAACGGATGTCTATATTGATCCGGAAGACGTGGCCGGACAGGGAATCTTCCTCGCTTGCTATGACGGAGACGGACATATCAGTCCCCAGAAAAAAATCGGAAGAGTCATGCAGACGGAATCCGGTTATCTAAGGCAGTCTTCCGGCAAGAATGAGGAAGCCGACATTCCCAATTTTAGAGAAGCAATCAAATTAGTGGTAGATACCAAATGAGATACAAGTTACCGATAGACAAACTGGTGAACCAACTTGTTCCGCATTATCTTGGAGGAAGAAAGTACATTCTTTTTATTCAGAGTTTGGTTTATCCGTTGAAAATAATAAATGACAGATTTATTGACTTTGCCAAAGAACGGCATATCGAAGCACGCATGACCAGTCAAGTGATGTATTTCGAGTGGTATCTGAACCATAAGTTCGGAAAATATTTTGCAGATAAGAACGATCGGATATACATACAGGATTCTCAGATTATAGGAATAGATTTATATCGGGAATCCTCCAAATATGGCAAGCCGTTCGTTATCTGGAAAGACATGAAGGAATCCGAACTGACAGACGACCCACTTGAAAAGCCACGGGAGTTCTATTTTATCACGGAAGAAAAAGCGATCAATAAGGTAAGCTTCATGGTGTGTGTCCCCCGAATACAGGGAATCTCACAAAAGGAATTTGTCTATATGTTATCTTCTGTAGTAAACACATATAAAATAGCAGGAAAAACATATCTGATCAAAATTGATACCACGCCTCCGGACATCCCCGTTCAATCCGTTACCCTAAACAAAAACGTACTTATCCTTAATGTCGGAGATGAAGCTGAACTTTCTGTTAGGGTATTGCCGGACAATGCTACTGACAAAAAGATTATATGGCAAAGTTCTAATCAAAGTGTTGCAACGGTCATAGAAGGCATCGTATCTGTCATAGGTGCAGGACAAGCAAATATAACAGCAACAGTCGGTGGCAAGACCGCCACTTGTGAACTGATTTCTTCAAACCCTATTACTTAACCAAACATGAATTATGGCAATAAAAGGAAAACAAATCATAGAAGTTCCCGAACGGACATCTTTAACCGGAGAAGAATACATTCCGTTTCAAGACCGTTCAATAAATGGCAGGATTAAATCTTCTCTTTTAAAAGGATTGAAAGGCGATAAGGGAGATCGTGGAGAACAGGGGGTTCCGGGAAGCAAAGGAGATAAAGGTGAAAAGGGCGAACCGGGAATCAACGGAAAGGACGATACAACCCCAGTAATAACAGCTAATGCAACAATCTCAAATACAAGTGGCTCTCCTGCTGTCAAAGTAACAAAGACCGGGAACCATGAATCTCCTTCGTTTTTATTTGAATTTTCCGGTCTGAAGGGAGAACCCGGTAAACAAGGAACGCAAGGGATTCCGGGAGTTAAAGGCGATAAAGGAGAGCCGGGCACTAATGGAAAAGACGGGAAAACTCCGGCTATTGAAGCCACTGCAACGATCGCAAACACAACCGGAGCACCATCGGTAAAAGTTACAAAATCCGAAAAAGCAGATTCTACTTCGTTTTCATTTGCTTTTTCTGGCCTAAAAGGAGAAAGAGGCGAGCAGGGCGCACAAGGTTTAAAAGGTGACAAAGGGGATATTGGAACACAAGGTGTTCCGGGAAAAGACGGAGCTAAGGGAGAAAAAGGAGACAAAGGCGATAGTGGAATTATGTCTTCTGTTTTAATAGAAGGAGCCACGCCTACCCAGTCTATCAGTCCCAATAAATTCTACAAATTCGGAAGTGTTACAACATTAACTATAACTTTTCCCCAGAAACCCCGAATGTATTGAACGAATATATGTTTCAGTTTACTTCTGGAGAAACCGCAACGGTTTTAAATATGCCTGACTCCGTTAAATGGATTGGAGACCATACGATAGAGCCAAACAAAACATATCAAGTAAGTATTGTAAATAACTTAGCGGTGATTGGAGGTGCGTCATGAGTATGTTTAGAAGAAGATTACTTATGATACAAACATTGAAACAGAATGTCATTAAAACTGACAATAAACAAACCAAAAACCTAAATAATAAAGCATAATGAAAGAATATGTAGCAGAGGCAGGGGGACGATACACGTATGTGGACGATATTCTGAACTTACAGGAGTTAACGCTCAGTATGACCTCTATATTTACGGATTGTGCAAACTTCATCATATCCGGATGCGAAGTTGTTTCAGATAATGAGATCACTTCCGGATATGTTTGGATAAACAAGAAAATCCGGTACTTTGAAGGAAGCAAAGGAATCAAATTTCCCTACTATCTTGTAGAAAATAACACCGTGGATTCCGTTATGTATGCAAAAGAAGCGGTTAAAAGAGGACGAAACAATTATCTGTGCGTTGGAAGTCAGACAAAGCCGACCGAATCCGGCACTTCAAATGCTCTTCAGTTCATTGAAGTTACTTCCTCATACGCACCCAGATTTATAGACAAGTTCATCGGAAAGTATGCGGTTCTTCTGGAAACGCCGTTTTCAAAGCAAACGATAAAAAAGAATCTGGTTGTAGCCGGAGATTTCTCAGTGGATAAGGCGATTGAATCCAAAACTTCAGTGTCTATCAATCATCCGGCATCCGGTCATGTGCTCAAAAGCATTGTAAAGGGAAATGGCAACGGATCGGTCGGACTGTATTACAATGGGTTATTGGTAAATGAGCTATCCATCAACACAGACGGATCGTTTACATTGCTGAAACAAGATAAGGTCATAGCTAAATTCACGATAGACGGGGTTCTGGTAGATAGCGTTTCTCACAAGACAATCAAAGTCGGCTCTATCTGTCTATCAGATAACCATATCATCAACATTACCAGTGACGATGATAATGGAGAGGTGGACATCAATTATACGGGGTTTAACAACGAAACCTCCAGATTCCGAAATTTCACGGTGTATGACGGTAAGAAAAACGCAATCTTACAAGTAAAAGGAGGCACAAAAGAGATCAATGCCAACGGAAAACTGACCGTCAAAAACGCCGGAGATGGGTTGGTACTGCTTAATGCCCAGTACACGAAAGACAATGTGGCTCTTACAAATACGTTACAATGGGCTGACAGTAAGAATGAGAACATCGCTTCAGTAGGATTTGACTCTGACCAATCCCAGGATTTCAATATCAACAACATAATTGGCAACATCACTCTGACCCCTAAAACCTACGTTGACATTCAAGGTGAGTTAAAAATCAAAGGTGAAAATATCAGTTCCATATATGCCAATAAAACAGACCTGACAAACAGCCTTAACAAGAAAGTGGATAAAGTCGAGGGAAAACAATTGTCCACCGAAGATTTTACCACCGCATTGAAGGATAAACTGGATGGTATTGCTGTGGGAGATTTGACATCAAACACAGAAGGATTTGTCACAGGCAAAGTTGTTAAGGACGGGCTTGATAAAAAAGCCAACAAATTACTGGACGGATATAACTCAGATGAGAAAAAGACGATTGCTAAAAACATTGATGTTTATACCAAAAGTGAAGCGGACGGGAAATATGCCAGTGTTTCAAGTCTTTTCCAAGATTACATAAACTACCAAATATCCAAAGGAACCAGTCAAGCGGACGCTCAAAAGGCTCTCAGAGACAAGATTAGTTGTCCCGGAAACGAAGATGTTCTGAAAAAAAACAATAAACTTTCAGACCTTTCAATTGCTAATGAAGAGGACAAAAAACAGATTTGCAATAGATTGGGAGCCGCCTATGCCAAAGAGTATCAAACAAAACTGAAAGATACTGGTTGGTTACAAATGGGCAATTCCGGTAGCGAAACAGATACAAGTGGTTTGTATGTAAGACAAATTGGAGATATTGTTTCCATACAGGGAAGAGTTCATACTGCTAAAAGAAATGGTAGTAACTGGGGCGGTGTCATAGCCGTAATACCAAACCAAATAGATCCACCCAGATATTCAGTAAAAACTTCTTTCAGTGAAATTAATGAAAAACATAACGACAACAGAGGTGCGGAGTTTTTCATAAAAGGAGGAAGTCGCAACGTACAACTGAACGAAAGTGATTATGTTGGCGAAACAGAACTTAACTTTACATACATGATTTAACGATGAAACGAATAATTAATGTTTACAACGATCTAAAGAGCAGGGCTGAAATTTCCAAACGGATAGCTCCGACTATCAAGATAAAAGAAAGCCCCGAACCTTCAGAAAACAAGAAAAATGCCGAAAGCACAGAAAGTTTACGGAGTAAGACTGACAAAGCCTCGGAGAGCAACGAACAGAAACAAACTGGACGGAAGACCAAAAGGGACGCTTAAAAGATTCAAGTTCGAGGAAACACGGCTGGGGTTCATGCTCTTGTATGAAACCCCAGTCGTTTATAATCTCATCATGCAATCCACACCCAACTCCCCATTCCCAGAACCTTCTCCAGACGTTATTGAAATAATAGCTAAGGCATCAAAAGACCCTTCCTTCCAGAAAAAGAAATTCACACGGTATCTGGAGGAATACAGGGAACACGGTTTGTATTGCAGAAGAGGAAAGAAACTGACTCCTGAGAGGAAAGCGTATTATGAATCCGTCAGGAATCAAAAGCTAAAGAAATTTATATCCAATAACAGAAAGAAAATCAAAACTTTAAAGAAGAGACTCATGTTATAGAGAGTTGTTTTTAAGACGGTCAGGGACACACTGTTCTCTGACCGTCTTTTTGAAATCGAACGATAGGATTTAATTTAAGGTGATTATATACCATAATTATTTGTACCACCCTTCATACGAAGTTTACTTGTCAAATAATAATCGGCACGTTTTCTTTGGGGCTGGCGTTTGATGAAATGGGAAAAGTATAGCTCTTGCAGATGCTTGTCCGTCAAATCGTCGGGATGAATGAGTTTGAAGATTTCTTTTCCCCAAATGAAAGATACTTTGCCCTCATTTCCTGATTTATCTATTTTCAGCATTCGGGAAAAACTACCATAATAGATGTAACTTACATTGGTACGCAAATCACTCAATACGGCGACAGCGTTCTCCATCTGGACATAGTTACGGGTATATCCTTATATTTGTCCAGCAACTCGACGTATGGCTGTTCTTCCGCAAAATCCTGTGTGAGAAATTCGTTGTTCAATATATCTATTGTGTCCATTAGCTGGGGACAAAATGGTTATTTATAATCATTGTACAGTACAGGGCAATACCTTACCTTTGCAAAAGTAAATAAAATAATAGTTATTTATGATAAGTGAGAAAGAAAAGTGTCGGCAAGGAAAACTGTATGATGCCAACAATGATGCGGAATTGATAACCGAAAGGCAGACATGTAAGATATTGTGCTATGAATATAATCATCTGTTGCCATCGGAAACAAAACGCAGGGAAGAGATTATCGTCAGTTTGTTAGGAAAAATAGGACATAGTTCTCTGATAGAGCAGCCGTTCTTCTGTGATTATGGTTATAATATAGAGATTGGTGAAAATTTTTATGCCAATGTGAACTGTGTCATTCTGGACGGGTCATTGGCGGTAGAGAATCCCTGTCGGGTCATTCGGAAATTATAAACTATATATAAAGGACATAAATATGAAAAAGTTATTATTGAGTGGAATGATGATTGCCGCTTCATTTACCTGCATGGCGCAATCGTTGGAGAAAATGCAGTGGTTCAATGAACCTGAACAATGGAAAATCGAGAATAATTCGCTTTCGATGAATGTTACGCCTCAAACTGATTATTGGCGTATATCCCACTATGGATTTACCGTAGATGATGCTCCGTTCCTGTACACATTGCGTGGCGGGGAATTTGAGGTAAAGGTGAAAATATCTGGCGATTACAAGACTCGTTTCGACCAGTCGGGACTAATGCTGCGTATCGACCATGAGAATTACATCAAAGCCGGGATTGAGTTCGTAGATGGGAAGTACAATCTTAGCACCGTTGTAACTCATCATACAAGTGATTGGAGTATTATACCACTGGACAAGCCCGTGTCGTTTGTATGGATTAAGGCTGTACGCAGACTGGATGCCGTAGAAATATTCTATTCTTTCGATGACAAGGAATACACAATGATGCGCAACGCTTGGCTGCAAGACAATCATCCCGTTATGGTAGGGATAATGGGAGCTTGCCCTGATGGTAACGGTTTCAATGCCAAATTTGAAAATTTCTCAATTAAGCATTTGCCGGATTTGCGCAGGGTTGAATGGTTAAAGAAAAACTAAATCAAAAATAACAGACATTGCTGTCCCCAAAAAGTGGATAACAATGTCTGCGCATTTATATATAAATCCAACAACATACTCAATATTATTAGAAAAAATTTCATTGTTTTCATTATTATAGATTTTAATATTCAACAAATCAATTTAAGGTACATGTAAAAATACAAAAATCATAATATAGTCATAAATCCACATCGAATAAATACATTGTCTTATTAATTTTTGTCCCAAGATTTGCATAATATTTATATATATAGTAAGTTTGCACCACATTTTTCAATAATAACCAAAACTTATGAATCAAAATTTCACAGTGTCAGTTAGAAAATTGACTGACAAGGAACTTATGCAAAGAGCTTGTGAAATGACTTTTTTAGGCACAAGCAAACAATCACTTCTCAGTATGTATAAAGCGGAACACTCTCCTACCCGAACACAGGTATTTTGGGTAGAGTGCAAAAACATTCCGCTGTTTATAGCAACACACCTGTTACGACATCATGTAGGCTCCGTTCCTTTCCAACTTACCTGCCGGGACGATCGAAAAGGCGGTAATCCCAGTCTCATTCAAAAGCTGGAGGAAATCAAATCCAAACTCAACAATATCGTAAATGAGGTACAGGAAGGAAGATCGGATTATGCCGATTTCGTCATTTCCGAGATACAGGACGAACTTACTTACCTTCAGGGAAATTCCGATCGCTATACTCCGGTAAACTTAGGTTTGTTTGTCAATGCTCAGTCGCTTATTGACATGGCTAAATTACGACTTTGTAAGCAAGCGCACGCTGAGACAATCGAGGTATTCCAAGCCATCAAAGACGAGGTTGCAAAGGCAGATTCAGAACTGGCAGCAATGATGGTAAGAAAATGCGTGTATCGTAATGGGCTGTGTGGCGAATCGAGATGTTGTGGATTCAATAACACCCCAGTATTTAAAAAGGAATTAAGTGAGTATTTGAAGAATTTTACATCTCTTCAGATTGGGACAAAATCAGATAACTAATTTTCAATAACCAAACCAAGTATGATTTTAAAAGTTCAAAAACGAGACGGGCGTATTGTCCGGTTTGACAAGAGTCTGATTAGTAAAGCGATTTACAAAGCGATGTGTGAAGTTGGAGCTATTGAAGAGAAAATAGCAAACGATATTGCTTCTAATATCGAAAAACACACAGACAAAGAACATCTATCGGTGAATGAAATACAGATTCTTGTCGAAAACGAATTAATGAAAAGCGATATGCCGGATGTTGCACGTGCATATATTATTTATCGTAATAAACGAGATAAGGCAAGAAATAGTAAAAGCAATCAGATTATTGCAGATATTATTGCGGCTAAAAAAAATGACATTACCCGTGAAAATGCGAACATGAACGCAGATACTCCGGCAGGCATGATGATGAAAGTTGCAAGTGAACGCACAAAAGAATTTGTAGATGATTATTTGTTGCCAGATGATATTCTTAAATTGGTAAATGATAATATTCTTCATATCCACGATAAAGATTATTATCCGACAAAAAGCTTAACATGTTTACAGCATCCTGTCGATAAAATTTTGGCTGAAGGATTTAGAGCCGGACACGGGGAGTCTCGTGCAGCAAAAAGAATTGAGACAGCAAGTATTCTTTCTTGTATTTCAATGGAATCCGTTCAAAATGAAATGCACGGAGGACAAGCTATCCCAGCTTTTGATTTCTATTTAGCACCGTATGTCAGAAAAACATACATTGAAGAAATTAAAAAATTAGAAGCGTTTTTTGGCGATCTGGCACACCTGCATCAAACTCCAATACCTGATTATTTATATCAAGACACCAATAATTTTACTGGGGATGATAAGTTAAAACAACACGCTATAAACATGACCGTGAATAGGGTACATCAAGCAATGGAAGCGTTCATTCATAATATGAACACGATTCATTCTCGTGGTGGAAATCAAGTTGTGTTCAGTTCTATCAATTATGGAACAGACATTTCCGCAGAAGGCCGTTGTGTAATTCGGGAAATGCTAAATTCAACTTACAATGGAGTTGGCAATCATGCTACGGCCATTTTCCCAATTCAAATTTGGAAAAAGAAACGTGGAGTAAATTTCCTGCCAGAAGACCCCAATTATGATTTATACTTATTGGCTTGTAAAGTGACTGCCAAACGATTCTTTCCTAACTTCTTGAATTTGGATGCAACTTTCAATCAAAGCTCGTTATGGAAAGCAGATGATTCTAAACGGTATAAACATGAGGTTGCAACGATGGGGTGTGTTGATGGACAAGAGATTGTTACATATAAAATAGACGAAACAGTATATGTTAAACCTATTGAGCAAATGTATAAACATTTATCATTATTATTTAATGAAAAACATCAATCTGAAGAAGGATACAAAGATGGATATTTTGTCGATCTTAACAATATCCTAATTCAAGACGGAGACAAATTTGTTCAATGCTATCGAATCATCTGTAATCCAGACAAAGGCGATTGGTACACAGTTACTTTAACAAATGGGCGTGTGCTTACTGTTACTTCAGATCATCCTTGGAGTGTAAAAAACAAAGGAGTAGTATTGACAAAGGACTTATGTCTTGACGATGAAATCGAATTGACAGATTTACAATTAGCCGGGAACATTAAGGCCGATTGTAACACTGAAATGGCATGGCTTAAAGGATTTATTTTATGCGATGGGTGTTATGATGAACAAATGATGTCAACTATCGGAATGGATGAAGAAGATATATTAGACAAATATTGTACTATTTTCGAGAAAAGCATTGGGCAAACAATGTTTATTAAAGAACAAAGGAGAGGGCACAAAGGTAATTATTACGAATTAAAGGCACATTCTAATGAAAATGTACGGACATTCAGAAAAGAGCTTGCTCGTGAATTTGGAGGAATACAAAAGAAAAATAGAACAATTCCTGTTTTTATTTTCAATTCCAATGAAAATGTGCGAGCGGCGTTTTTAGCTGGCATGGTAGATGCTGATGGATACATCAACAATCATAGAAAAAGAGCAAAAGTCCAAATTGGAAGTACCAATAAGGCTTTAGCAATACAGACAGCTATGTTAGCTCAATCATTCGGAATACCTGCAAAAATTTACGAGAATCATTATTCATCCAAAGACACAACAAAGATTAGGTATCGAGTAGAGTTTGATGCTTTCAAATTATTATTGCAATTTATGTCGAGCAAAAAGAAAATCGACAAATATTCAGAAGAATATGAACTTATTCCTATAAAATCAGGGAAAGTTAGCAAGATTGAATTTGTTGGAAAGAGGAATGCCAAGAGCTACGATGTGACTACGGAAAGCGAACATTTCACTGTGAGTGGAATACGAAGTCATAATTGCCGAACCAGAGTTTTTGAAGATCGCTTTGGAGAAAGTACATCTATTGCCAGAGGAAATCTTTCTTTTTCAACGATAAATTTGCCCGGACTTGCTTTATCTGTGATGAATGAGCCTAAAGAAAAAAAGATTAGTATATTTATAGACAAACTAAAACAGGCTATTAACATCGCAGGGAAACAACTTTATAATCGCTATCAATTCCAATGTACCGCTATGGCAAAACAGTTTCCGCTACTTATGTCCGGGATGTGGGTAGGTTCCGAAAACCTAAAACCAGACGATGAAGTGCGTTCGGTTCTGAAACATGGCACACTTGGCGTTGGTTTTATAGGTCTTGCAGAATGTCTTATATCACTTGTTGGCAAGCATCATGGAGAATCGGATAAGGCGCAACAATTAGGTCTTAAAATCATCACCTTTATGCGTGATGAAGTCAAAAAATTATCTGATCATTACGATTTGAATTTCTCAGTGCTTGCTACTCCGGCTGAAGGATTGTCTGGAAAGTTCACCGCCAAAGATAAGGTAAAATACGGTATTATATCGGGGGTTACTGACAAAGATTATTACACAAACTCAAACCATGTCCCAGTGTATTATCGTTGCAGTGCTGCTCACAAAGCTAAAATTGAAGCCCCTTATCACGAACTGACTCGTGGTGGACATATTTTCTATGTCGAATTGGACGGGGATGCTACGCACAATATCGAAGCGGTTATGGATATTGTAAATCTTATTGATAAATACAATATCGGATACGGATCTATCAATCATAACAGAAACAGATGTCTTGATTGTTCTTACGAAGATGCTTCCAAAGGTTTGAAAGTTTGCCCAAATTGCGGAAGCCATAATATAGACAAGCTGCAACGTATTACCGGTTATCTTGTTGGAACTACCGACAGATGGAACTCGGCGAAAGGGGCAGAATTAGAAGATCGTGTAACACACAGTAAATAAAATGGAGCCAACAATATATGTAGCAAAAATTGTGTACTCAACCTCAGTAGATGGGGTTGGGTTACGCAATTCTTTATATGTTTCCGGATGTCCTCTACATTGCGAGGGGTGTCATAATCAAGCATTTTGGGATATACAATCCGGAACTATACATACCGTACAAGATGTGTTTCAACAATTAAATGCGGATGATTTTAATATTTCCATTTTAGGAGGGGAACCGCTGTTACAATATGAGAGTATTGTGGAATTATGTAAACTAATCAAGAAACATTATCCTCAAAAAACCATTTGGTTATGGTCTGGATATACAATCGAATATATAAAAGAACACTTTCCTCTTATCCTTCAGTATATCAATGTTCTTATAGATGGAAGATATATACAGGAATTAGCAGACCCTAATTTAAAATGGAGAGGCTCTTCAAACCAAAGAATTATCCATTTAAATAAAGAGTAAATCTATATACATAACATGCAAAATAAAAACCATAATAAACTATCAAACAATACAATGCAAACTTATAATGAAAATTATTCCGAAAATATTTTGTAAATCAAACAACAATCATATATCTTTGCATCATAATTAAAACCAAAACTAATTAATTATGGCTATACGCTCAAAGGGTATCGTAACTATCAATGATGGAGACGTAGACCTTAATGAATTTAAAGAGAGCTTGTACGACCTTTCAGACGGAGAATATGGATTCCTCATATTCGATAAGGAAAAGAACAAGACCCTTCCCCAGTTGAAATACCTAAATGGTGTCGTTCTAAAGAGAATATCTGAGGAACTGCCGGGACATCCCTATGTATCCGCATTATACAGATACTTTGAAGAACTGTACGCTCCGATTCTCAAAGATGAAATAGACGGAGAAACCTATGAGTATTTCGATTTGAAAAGCGCAAAATCAAGTGAAATGAATGAGGTTATCGAGAAAATCATTCATCATGCCAAAACCAAGTGGAACATAGAAATCATAACAAGAGACGAATTGAAACTTCCTTCAGCGTTAGAACCTTATGCCGATGCCTATGCTTCTCAATGGAAAGATTATTCTCGAAATATTTAATTTTTAAACTTTAACTATCTACATTATGCAAGAAGAAAAATTTGAAGAAAAGGAGCAGCAGCCCTTATCAGTGTTTGAGTTATTTGCCGCAGCCGAGGAAACTTATGAAGAAGCCCAAGCCAGAGCCGCAGAAGAGAACAAGTCGTTTGTCAAGACGGAGTTCATCAAGATGGACAAGTTCGGAACCTACACTTTCCGTATCCTTCCGATTGCTCCTAAAGCAGATGGTACTATTGATCGCAAGAGCTACGAGTATCCGATCCACCAGTTACTAATGAAGATTCAAAAACCTTCAGATAACGGAAAACAGCAGTTCACATACGTTTCTGTTTGCCGTGCAGGTTATGCAGGGTACAAGACAGACCTTATTGACACTTACCGCAAACTGGCAATCGCAGAAGCCAAAGCGCAGAATGACGACAAGCTTGCAGAAAAACTGGACGATGGATTCCAAGGCGGTGTCAAATACGATTACTCACATGCCATGTACGTGTTCGATATGGATGAACGTGCAAAAGGCATCCAGCTTCTTCGTCTCAGTCATTCACAATTCAAGACTTTGGACGAATGTAAGTTCAAATTATGGCAGAAGAAACTGAAGAAGAATCCGAAGTACCCCTGTCCTATCTCGTCAATCGCAAACGCATTCCCGGTTGAAATTGAAAAGAAAAAGAACGGTGCTAAAACCGAATATTCCATCAATATCGACAATGAATCGGATGTGGATGTATTGACATCGGAAGAACTGACCGCACTGCTTAATGCGCCTCGTATCCCGGAAGTGATGTATCGTTATACACGTTTCCATTTTGAAGCCACTTTGATATATCTGAAACAATGCGATGAACAGTTCGATTTGAAGGTGATGGAAATGGATGAAATGAAAGAAGCCATTGAAAGCCTGAAAGCGGAACTTCCTTCCGATGATACAAGCTCGTTCTCTTTTGACAAGAAAGGAGATAGTGATTCAGACAAGGACAACACAAGTGGCATAATCACTATTGATTCTCTTTTCGACATGTACGATGAGCTTCAGGAAAAAGGGTTGAATGACAAGACGGAAGAAGGTCAGGAACTCAGAGGCAAGATTCGTGAGTTTATCGAGCAGGAAAAACTCGAAATCCGTATGACCCGTACAACGACCAACGCTATGTTGCTTGACATGATTGAAGAAGTGTTGCAAGGTGGTACACCTCAGAATGAAGAACCGGAAGCTGAACCTGCCAAAGAACCGGAAGAAACAGAGGAAGAATCTAAAGAAGAGCCTACCCCGGAACCGGAACAAGAACAGGAAGAAGATGGTAATGATGAAGACCCTCGTACCACCAGAAACGATGATACGAATGAGCCGGCAGTACAGAGAGAAAGACGTACAACAAGAATGGTACGCAGAAGAGACAGATAATTAAAGTTTAAATACTTACCCCGAAGGCGTACATTTACATCTGACACATGTACTTGTACGCCTTTTTAATGCAGAGATTTAACCATGACTGAAAAGAAAGTTCCATGTATCTTGTTATTCAACGACATACATGTTTCAAACGATAATATTCCGGAATTTAAACTGAACTGGAACGAAGCTCTTAATATATGTGACAAGTACGATATATCCGAGATTGCCATTGGTGGAGACTTGTTCCAATCCCGTGCTTCCCAGACCCTCGATGTACTTTTAGCCGTACACGATGCGCTGCTTGAAGCCGAGAAAAGACAGATTGAAATAATTATTGCAAACGGCAATCACGACAAGGTAAATCAAGAAGCCACTTACGGATATTGCCATGTATTCGACCAGCACAAAAACGTAGAAGTGGTGGATGATTGTGTTATCGCAGAATATCCCGAATTTAATCTGTTTGTAATGGCTTATTTTCCGGAAAACGGATCGTTCACTGAAAGATTGCAAAATGTAATTCAAAATGATCTATCCAACACAAAACAAAATATCCTATATATCCACGAAGGCATTAACGGTGCATTAGCCCAATCCTCAGACAAGGAATTGCCGGCCAAACTGTTTGAATCATTCGACAAGGTTTTGGTGGGACATTATCACAACAGAACCAAAATCAAAGGAACTGCTATCGAATACATTGGTTCAAGCCGCCAGCATAATTTCGGAGAAGACGAAGAAAAAGGCTATACTCTTCTTTATGAAGACGGTTCACATGAATTTATAAAGAATCAAGTGAATATCCGATACAAGACACTGGATGTGTCGTTCTCAAAGGTAAACATCAGTCTTTACAATCAGCTTTCCGAAATAAAGAACGACAGCCGATATAAAGTAAAGGTTCGTATCCATTGTTCCGGTTCTGAAGCCTCTTTGATAGACAAGAACCTGCTCATTGAAGCCGGCGCAAACAAAGTAGAGATTGTAACGGAAGACATCGAAGAGACGGAAGTTGCAAAATCAAGCCTCTTTGAGAAATTCGACAACAAGCAGATCAAAAAGACCTATGAGGACTTTTGTGAAGAAAAAGAAATTGCCGACCCATCACTCGGTTTGTCTTACCTTTCTAAAATAGATTGATTATGTGGAAACTTAATGATATTCATGTTGAGAATTTATGTGCATTTAAGGAACTTGATTATACACTGGAACAAGGCGTAACGACTCTTGTATTCGGGAACAATCTGGACAACGATTCCCAGAAATCAAACGGTTCAGGAAAATCAGCCCTTATTGAAGCGATTGCAATCGGTATAGGCGGTACTCCGCTCCGTAAAATCAAGAACGAAGAGATTATCAATGATGCAGCCGATGGATGTTTTATCCGTCTCAGATTCCTAAGCGACAGCAGCACAGAAGAATTTATCGTTGAAAGAAAGATTTCCAGAAAATCAGCATCAGCGGTAAAGTGTTCCATTATTCGTGATGGCAGACCGGTGGAAACGGACGAGGCGGTACGTTCAAGCGTTAGCGAGTATGACAAGTATATCTTAGAGAAGCTGGGCATCAACAAAGATGAATTGTATAACAACTTCGTTCTTTCCAAACATAAGTTCCAAGATTTTCTTTCCTGTTCCGACAAGGACAAGAAAGAAATCATCAACCGGTTCTCAAACGGCATTCTCGTGGATAAAGCTATCGAAAAACTGGAAGAAGATATGGTTCCTCTCCAGACAGAATTAAACGAGGCCAATCTGAACGTGGCTAACATTGACGGACGTGTCAGCATGTTACAGGAACAGATTGAAGCAGAAGAAAATGCAAAAGAAGAAAGAGCTAAGACAAAGCTCCAGAAAATCGAAGAGAAAGAATCCTTGATCGTTTCAAAACGGGCTGAAATCAGAAATTGCAATAAGGAGATTGATTTGATTAACTCCTATTTGGATTGTCTTGATAATATAGATAGTACCCTCCAGAATATTGAAGACGATGATAAGATTACTCCCAATGAAGTAGTTGAAAAAATAATCGCTCTATTTAAAGACGTTCCCATTGAAGGACTGTCAGACTGGAAACAAAACATCGCAGAAAAAGAACAATCCATTTTGAATCTCGAAAAGAAGCTGGAAGAAAATGGTGCGTCTGTTTCAGTGGTTGAATCCCAGCTGAATGGTTTAAAGAATGATTATGACAATCTAAACGAAGACTATCAAAAATTCTCATCCAAATATCCGGACAGACTGAAAGAATATGACGACACGATCAATTCCCAGCAACAGGAAATCGTTTCACTCACGGAATCCGTAAAGCAGAATATAAGAGCCAAACGAAATCTTAATGTCACCATAGAGGAACTGAAGACCAAGTTGGCAGGAACAATCAAGTGCCCCAAATGCTCGCACGAGTTTCTTCTTTCAGATAAGGATTTTAACGTGGAGGAAGCTGAAAAAACATTGGTAGAGCAAGAAAAGGCTGTCTCAACCCTTGATTCCTGCATTAAAGAACAAAACAGCAATCTGATTGAATACGAAAACAGGATTGATAAAACCAAGTCTTTAAAAATCAAGTTAAGAGAAGAAAACGCCAACTGGGAAGAAAAACTGTCTTCCGTCCAGTCCTCAATTAACAGGCTGAAATCGAAAATCAATGATCTTAATTTGTCTCAGAAAACAATCTCCGACAAGATTGCAATGATACAAGGCGATTTAAGTAATGTCAGAAAGAAAATTTTCGATGAAGCATTTGATCTGTTGGATGATGAGATTGGCAAAAAGGAACGTACAATCAAGAAACTGGAGGAAACGATTTCTGCTACGGAAGGTTCAATAGAGACTTTGTTACAGACTATCAAAGAACTAAAAGAAGCGTCTGATACTGAAGTTATCGAATCACTCCGACTGTCACTAAAGGAATTTATGAAAAAGTCTACTAAAGCCGTTTCAGAAAGAAGCAAGATTGAGAGTAGGCTAAACGCTTTAAAAGAACAAGGACAGCGTTTTGTAGAGTTCAAGACCTATCTGGCCAACACCAAGATCGAAGCTCTCAGCAAGATTACGAATGAGTTTTTGGAAAGCATCGGCAGCGACATACGGATTAAATTTTCCGGCTATACGATACTGAAAACAGGAAAACTGAGAGACAAAATCTCAATCTCCATCATCCGTGACGGTGTTGATTCGGGTTCATTTGGAAAACTGAGCGAAGGAGAAAAGGCTCGTGTCAATCTGGCTAATATCCTTGCCATGCACAAACTGATAAATGTGAACTGTGATGGTGATAAAGGGCTTGACTTGCTGGTATTGGATGAGATACTTGAAGCGGTGGATGAAAATGGTCTGGCTAATATGTTCTCGGCCATCAACCATATCGGAGTTACCGCTCTTGTAGTAAGTCATGGAAACGTAGCTGAAAACTACCCTTACAAGTTGATTATTAACAAACAAAACGGAGAATCATACATTGATGAGAACCACTAAAAACGAAACGACCAACGATGAATTGACTAAGAAAGATATTTTGGCACTGGACATTGCCACACATACGGGATATTATTCGCTGCATGAAGGCGGTACGTGGAATTTCACAGAATCCAAAAGAAAGAATAATAACAAACAACACAAGGATTTCAGAGATACACTTATGGCCTTCATTCGGAAATACGACATCAAACAGATAGTCGCTGAAGATGTAAACGTGAACAATCACTTTACCGATATGCGGAAACTGTGTGAGTTCAGAGGCATACTGAAAGAAGTGTGTGACGAACTCGATTTGCCGGAACCGGAGTTTATCAATGTGGCTACACTCAAAAAATGGACTACCGGAGATGGCAGGGCAGACAAAAAGAAGATGATGGAGTTCTGCTATAAAAGATACGGCATTACTCCCATTGACGACAATCACAGTGACGCTATCTGTATATTTTATTATTACGCAAGAAAATATCGTTTAAACTAAAACCAATTATGAGTAAAGCAAGAAACGAAAGAAGAAAAAGACAGAGAGACGCAAGCAAGCATACAAACGTGCTTGCCGTACATCTCTCGGAGTTTTACGAGTTCCTGTCCTCTTCTCCCAAACCTTCGGACGAAGCGGTAAGAGAAACGTTTATCCGGCACAGAAACGCTTGGTACAACTACTGCGCTTCACATAAATTGACTGAATCAGCTAAAGATTTATTTGTTATGAATGTGGAAAAGGCGTGGAAACGAAACCGAGACAAGCAAGCTGCCCAGTAAAATACATAGATGCGGAATCGGCGGCTCGCAGAACCGTTTTATTTGAAAAATACGTGATTCCACACAGGAACCTCGTATATAAGTTGTGTATCAAGTATACCGCAAACCCAGAAGACATCGATGATAACTATGTGGAAGTGCTGACCAACTTCTTTAAATATATCGAGACCTACGACCCCACAAAGTCAATACAGACGTGGCTTCATATCGTAACCAAAAGATATATCATAGATGCGGACTCAAAACGTTCACACATGAAGTTTTCCGATAATCTGAAGGTTTCGGATATAGGCGATACAATACTGGACGATGATGAGATCAATGCCAACTGCATGTCGGTTGAGAATTACAGGCAGTATTACAATGATGATATATTGGAAGCATTGGATTCGTTGGAACCGATCTACAAGGAAGCATTGCTCTTGCAACAGGCCGGATACAAATTGCACGAGATCATGGACATCACGTATAAAAGCGGTAGTCTTAAAACCAGAAACATAGAGACCGTAAAAAGCCGATTGTTTCTGGCTAAAAAGAAAATGAGAAAAATGATAAACCGAGATGGAGAAAAAAGAACAAATTAAGAATATCATTCTCGTTTTCTCTACTATTATGAAAAGTATGATTAACCCCTCTTTCAAGATCACAAATCCGGAAGGAGGGGTTACTCAGCAAACCATCGGGAAATGTCTGGATTTGCTTGAAGCCGACTTTGGCGATGCCATTAGTAGAGAAAGGTTAGTTGATTTTTGCGTATGTCAGGCGTACCGGGTATACAACACGGATTCCAGATATACCGACAAATGGGGCGTGAAACAATACTTCGGCAGCAAGGCCGTGGAATGCTTCACGCAGACGAACAAGAACCGGAAGTATTACGAGGACAAATGGCTGGGAGATAAAATGCCAAGAGCAAGGCTTCTCGCTCTCATTGCGGACAGACGGAAACATCCGCTATACAAATTCATCTTTCCCCAGTACGAGGAAAGCACCAAATCCAGAGCGTTGAATACGGACGTGGGATACTATATATGCGGACAATCCACCCTACTATGGACTCCGTTTTCCGTCTCCTGCCAGCAATGTGCCAAAGCCGAAGCCTGTAAACAAAGAACCCGGCAAGCTTATCCTGAACTATATCGAATCAGAACTGAAGAATTTAATCAAAATGAAACCAAATAAATCCAACCCTTTAAGTTTAGATTTCCTCTTTGAGCTATACTATTGCGTAATGAAGTATGACAACGTATGTGCCGCAGTAGTGCAAAACATGAAAAAAGAATATCTGCCGGATAAATACTTTCAAGCGATAAACAAGGTCATAGCCAAGCATTATGAGACCTACAAGACACCGCCTTCCTACCCGGTCTTGTTGCAAGCCTTTGCCGGAGACTACGATGCCACGGAACTGATTAATACGTTTCAGGACTATGAAGGTGTCAGAAAAGTGGATTCCGTATTGGATATGCTGGAATCATACATCAAAAGCGTCCGGTTACAGGCCGTTTATGTAGAAGTCGGAAAGCTATACAACCAGAACGAACAGGAAAAGGCTCAGAACAAACTGATGGAATATGCGGAATGGCTCGGTCAGTTCACACTAAAAGCAAGTCAGTTCGTGGATATTACCAAGACATTCACCCAGCGTTTCCTACAGAACCGACAAAGGGAGAATGAGAACAAGAACTCACGGCTTGCACAGGTGACACGTTTCTTCATTGACGATATAGACGAACTGAACGATGGAAGGAATCTCAGAGGACAGCTTACCTGTTTCCTTGCCAGTACGGGCGTGGGAAAGTCGCATATCGCACGTCATGTCGGAGTAAGGGCTATGGTGGACGATGGACTGAACGTGCTTCATTTCCAGTTGGAGGGTTCTGAGGAAGAAGTGGTAGATGCTTATTCCGGAGCTTTGATATGCAAGAACTCGTTTCTTTTTGAGAAAGGAAAAATCTCAGATACGGAAATGAGGATTTTTGAGGAACAGATGAAAGCCTATACCGGAAGTATTATTGTAAGAGCCTTTCCCAGATTCAACAACAACGTATCAACCGTCGATATTCAGAGCGGTATTGCCGAATATCGTAAGATACATGGTCACAATCCCGACATCGTGATTGTGGATTCGATGGACTTGCTTACCGATTCAAGCGGAAGAAACTGGGGAGCTGACCATGAACGTGCCAAACGTATCGCAGTGGCAAACGATTTGAAAGACTTGGCCAACGATGAGAATGTCTGGATGGTCGTTACCTATCAGGCGACCATCGAGAACAGGGATTGGCTCAACGATGAGAAAAATGTTCTGACCGAATACAACTGTTCTGAAGCAAAGGGGCTTTCCAGACCACTTACCCATCTGATTACGCTGAACCAATCCGAAGCGGAAAGAAAAGAGGATACGATGCGTCTGCATATCGCAAAGTCCCGATTCTTTAGCAAAGGAGACACATTCAAGATTGCCACTGACTATGCAAACGAAGTGTTCTATGATGCAAGAAGAACCATGAGCTTGAAAGCCCGGTCTGCCTCATAAAGAGGTAAAAATGTCTATAACTGAAGAATGTTATAGGCATTTTCTTGTTTTGTACCAATTAATATAATATTTTTGCACCAATTTACGTAACTACAATATAGCCGATTAAGCTAAAATATTTAACCAAGACTGTATACATGGATTTAACCAAAGCAGAGAAAGATTATCTCATCAAGGAAATAAGTCTGGAACTGGGAGCAAAATTCGATGGAAGCCATAAGAATCTTATTGTTCCGAAATGTCCCCATTGTGGAAAAGAAAATAAATACGGAATTTATGTAGGCAAGGAAACGGAGCGGAAAAAGCCGTTTATGTCACATTGTTTCAGTTGCGGCTTTTCTACGATAACATTGGAACAGCTACTTGAAACGGTCGGAAGACCGGATTTGATGGTTGCTGAGACAGCCGATTTGGAAATCAAACTGGATACACAACTCCTTTTCCGCATTGATGGCGAGGAAGAGATTGATGATTCATTAAGCATCATAGAACTCCCGGAATGTTACAAGCGTTGTTATACCAATTCGTACTTGAAATCCAGAGGCTTTACTTTTGATGATTATGAGTATTTTCCGGTCGGTACGACAAGAGGGTTGAATTTCAAGTTCAACGACTATGTGATATTCCCGATCATTGACGATGGCGATACCGTTGGCTATGTTTCCCGTCATATCTGGTCAAAGGAAGAGATAGACCGGCATAACTGCAAGGCAAAGATTAACGGGGGATACAGGATTCTGCGCTACAGGAACTCGACAGAAAACGATTTTGTGAAACTCCTGTACAACTACGATGCGGTCATTGAAGATGAGACCGACACGGTTATCATAGTGGAAGGAATCTTCGATGTCATTGCCCTGACACGGAAACTGGAGTTGTATGACAATCCTCATGTAGCCGTTGTAGCGACTTTCGGAAAGAAGATTTCCCAGATACAGATATACAAGCTGCAAAGCAAAGGAGTGAAAACCGTTGTGCTTGGATATGACTCGGATGCAACGGAAGCTATAAATAAGGCAGCGAGCACCCTTAATGAATATTTCAACGTATTCATTGCCAAAATTGACGCAGAGAATGGGAAAGACTGGGATGAAATGTCGTCTTGGGAAATCTACGATACCTTCTCCCAGAACTTGCTCTCCCCTATTGAATTTAAATTAAATACACTTTAACCAATGGAAGAATTAACAGAGTGGCTTGATGCCAATAAAATATCATTTAAAATGATAGACAACGAAGTCATAGAGATCGAGGACTTCGGCAAAATGTTTTTGGCCGACCTTAGCGGTGTAAAATCCATCTTTAAGGTAAAGGATGATGAAGTGTCTTTCAATCTCATGGAAGATCCTTCAGTTCTGATGGAAGAAGGTATCTATTATGTCGCATTCAAGTTCGGTGACAACTGGTATTATTATGACCTAAGAGAAGATTTTAAGTTCAATATACTGAAATATATAGGAAAACGACAGGCGGTAAAGACCGATATTCCTTTTGTTAATCTGGGGATACATACTTCTTACGAACTCTTGAACGGCTCAGGGGATTTAAGTTTATGGGTCAAGAAAGCCAAATATCTCGGTCATACGGCTGTCGGAATCTGTGACCGGAACACGATGGCAGCCACTTTCAATCTGCAAAAGGAATGTGACAAAGCCGGAATAAAACACGTATTCGGCTATTCGTTTACTCTACAGTTCTATGATGAGAAAGTGGATATGAAGGTATATTCCCTATCGCAAAAGGGGCTTCGCAATCTTCTTCGCATTCAAAAGGAAATTATGGTGGATTCAGAAGAGAACGTACTGACGCTTTCCCAGCTTTTGACTCACGGTGAAGGAAACGTATTGGTATTCGGTAAACTTTCTTCGTACTGGATGAAAAAGAACATGAATGTCGTAAAAGAACTGGAAAAAACATTTGATATGATGTTCTATCAGGTTGATTTAAGCGAATATAAGGCTGAGAGAATTGATATTGAAGTTCTTAATGCTACCAAGTTCTATTTCGATAACTTTTTCTTGGAGGACGAGGGAATGTTTGAAGTGGAGCCGATTCTTATCTGTGACAACTACTATCTTGATAAGGACGATGCGAAGAACAAGATTATTCTGAACAAGATTGCAACAAAGGCGGCTCACAACCAGAGTGACGACCAGTATTTCAAGGATATAGACGAGCATTTGGCAATGTTTCAGTCTATATTTGATTCTGAGAAATGGGATGCGGAAGCCCTCTTGGAACTTATGTGCCAGCCGACCGTGGAAATAGCGGAAAAAGCTACGGCACGATTTGAGACAGGAAAAATGTTCATGCCGGAATACATCATGCTCCCGGATGAAATAAATAAATATGGAGACAGACATACCATGTTTTTAGAATTATTGGAAGAAGGATTGACTTCCAAAATACCAGTGGAAGAACATGAGAAGTATCGCAAAAGACTTGAAGAAGAAATATACATCATCGAATCTACCAACAATGTGGATTATTTTCTCGTACAATGGGATATGATCAATGAGGCAAGAAAACGGGGAATCGTTACAGGTATCGGGCGTGGCTCGGGAGGGGGGTTCCTTGTAACCTTTTCGGCGGCATACACTGCTTGGCATTATTTCTATTGACCCGTTAAAATATGATTTGATCTTCAGCCGATTCTTAGTACCGGAACGATGCGGACTCCAATGGAATGACAATACCACTATCATAGGAGAAGACATAGATGTTCTCTCCGGTGAAGATTATGTGGAATTAGAACTGGAAGGCAAAACACTAAAGGTTTCAAGGGATGCTGAAATCAGAGTAAAACGTGGTGATGAAGAAATGACTGTGTATGCCGATGAACTACAACCTGAAGACGACATTATATTTGACAATAAGGATTTAATCTGGACTTTAAACGAAATTCAATAATACATCAAATCTTGACAAATGAAAGTTTTAAACGTAAAATTAAAGAAAGCCAAAGAGACAACGTCAGTCGTTGATCTTTTTGTCGGAAAGGGATTGAAGAGGGGCGGTCATTCCGCCCTTCCGTGAGTCGGATATAGACGTAGACTATGCTTCCGACCGGAGGCAGGAAATGAAAGAGTATTTGGAAGAGAGGTACAATATCAATGGCAAACAACGTGTGTTCTCTGCCGGAACCTTTACCACTTTGAAGTTAAAGGCTATTTTAAAGGATGTGGCGAGGGTTCATAGGGTTCCGCACGCCATTGTAAACTATATTACTGCAATCTTTGAGGACGACAAAATGGACTGGACAGACCTGTTCAAAGTCGCTGCGACAAACAAAAAGGTAAACAAGTTCATCCAAGATTACCCTATGGTCATTGAAGACATTCGGACATTGATGGGACAGCCCAAAGCCTCGTCCATTCACGCTTCAGCTATCATTGTTACTCCGGAAACAAGAAATGACGAAAAAGACGTGGAATGTTTCGATTTCCTTCCTATACGAAAAATGGATGGGTTATTGGTATCGGAGTTCGATGGATATGCAGCGGATGAAATCGGATTGTTAAAAGAAGACGTATTGGCAACCAAGGAATTATCAAAACTAAGCTCCATTATCAATATTGTAAACAAAGAATACAACAAGCATTATTCCATTGAAAGTATTACTCAAAATGAACTTAACGATCCGAAGACATACAAAATCCTTTCAGACGGATATACCCAGAATGTATTCCAATTCGCATCCCGTGGTATTACAAAATTCATTATGGAAGTAAAGCCTGATAATATTGAAGACCTTATTGCTATCAATGCCTTATATCGTCCGGCAACACTTGAAATCGGAGCGACTGACGATTATGTACGATATAAACATAATGAAGCGACTCCGGTGTATAGTTATGGAACGTATGAAGCCACTAAAAATACTTTCGGAATTATGTGCTACCAAGAACAATATATGTTGGTTGCTCATACTTTAGCCGGATTTGACTTGGGCAAAACAGACTATTTGCGTAAGGCTATCGGTAAAAAGAAGGCAGACTTAATGGCTACATTAAAAGACGATTTTATCAAAGGGGCTGTTGCAAACGGATGTCCGGATTATGAGGCAGAAGACATTTGGCACAAAATTGAAACAGCAGGAAAGTATAGCTTCAACCGCTCCCACGCAGCAGCCTACGCATTAACAGCCTATTGTGGAGCATGGTTAAAAGCCAACTACCCTTCAGCTTTCTATACCATCGCCCTCCAGTGGGCAGACGACAAGGAAATACCTTCTCTCATGTCGGAAATGGAACAATGCAGCAAGGCAAAAATCGTGCATCCGGATATTAACGTTTCCGATATACAATTCTTTACCGACTACCAGAATGATGAGATTTTCTGGTCGCTTACACGAATCAAGATGGTTGGTGTCAAGACCGTTGAGTACATAGTGGAAGAGCGTCAGAAGAACGGGGCATTTACATCCATCGAGAATTTCATCCACCGCATATTCAAGTACAAACTTAAAAAGTACGAATACTGGGATGATCCAGATAACGAGGAAGAAGCAAGAAAAGTACCGGTAAACGCCCGGCACGTGAAACACCTTATTCTGGCAGGATGCTTCGATAAGATTGAAAACGTCAAGTCGCTTCCGGAAAGATACAGGATTCTTTGTGTAGCAGCCAAAGAATTGGGGTTTGATCTGAAAGAAGAGGATTTCCCATCCGACATGACAGACAAACACTATTTCTGGTCAATGCTTCAGATCGAGGTATCAGGTATCGGTTCCGTTGATTACAGGAGAATATATGACAATTCGGAAGCCAAACAGCATATAAAGGGAAGAGCTTCCTATATGACAATCAAGGATGCTTTTCTTAAAGAAAGCGAAGGTAAACGGATAGCCGTATGCGCAACCGTTCTGGAACATGACGAAGTGGAATATCAGGACAAGAAAACAGGCGAGAAGAAAACTTTCTGCAAACTGAAACTGCAACAGAATAACGATATTATCGAACTGGTGATGTGGGATGATTTCTACAAGGCGAACCGTGATAAAGTTATTCAGTCAAAGAACAAAATGATTATCGTGTCAGCTATAATTAAATACAGCGACTATTCCGGTTGTCATTGCTTGCAGACATACAAGTCTTCCATGCTGTTCAATGTCTGAGAATTGTAATCAAGTGAATTACTAACCATATACAATTAAACAACATGCTTATAGAAAGAGAAACTGAATGAAACCTGTAATTATTGCCATCGTTGGAAGATCGGGAAGCGGTAAAACCTATATGGCCGAGTTCCTTAGAAAGAAAATGAACATTCCGACTATCGTGTCATACACGACCAGACGCAAAAGAGTCGGTGAAACCGATGGCGTGGAACATTTCTTTATTGGAAGCGAACAAGTGCCGGAAGGGGACGATATGCTGGCATACACGGTATTCGGAGGTGAACAGTATTTTGCTCTCCATAGTCAGGTTCCTAAAGGTGGAATTTGCACCTATGTAATTGACGAGGCAGGACTGGAATGTCTTGTCAAGGATTTCGGGAACAGATACCTCATTGTCCCTGTCGCAGTGAAATGCTCGGAAGAAACGCTCATTAAAAGAGGGATCGAGCCGGACAGATTAGCGAGGGACAAAAGACGTATTCACATAAACGATAGTTTTTATGATTGTATCATCATCAATGATGGGACAATAGAAGAATTTGAGAATAAAATATTAAGTGAAATCAATAAATTATAAACCAAAACTTTAATTATGGCAGCACCAAAAAGCGAACCGACCGTTTTTGTCGGGATTGTACTCGATTTTGAAACCGGAGATTTAGACCCACAAAACGGAGCTTGTACCCAGATCGCAATGAAAGCGGTACGGCTCGATACATGGGAGGTTATAGACACTTACATGAATTATATCTACCCCTATAAACACAAGAGCGATATTTTGGGCAAGACACGAAAGAAGGTTCTGAAAAACAAAAGGGAAATCGAGGAAGAGGAAGGGCAACTGATGAAATATGAGGAAGCAGCTCTTACCTACTCGGATATTTCAATGGATATGTTGTATGAAAAAGGAGTTGATGTCGAACAGGTGGCAAGTGACGTGATTGATTTCGCCACAAGAAACACCCTTTCCAAATCAAAGACCGCAAAGCCGTTTCTTATCGGGCAGAACATTGTTTTTGACTGCGGTTTCCTTCAGCAACTTATGGCCTATGGAGGCAAACTGAAGGAATTTGCCAAGGTTTTTGCCGGAATCACTGACTTTTGGGGGAACTTCCAGCCTCATTATGTAGACACGATAGACTTGGGCAAGCTCACATTTGCCGGTGATCCGGAAGTGACATCGTACAAACTGGAACTGCTGGCAGAACGGCTCGGTATCGAATTGGACGATGCCCATGATGCGGATGCGGATGTTACCGCTACTCTTAACGTGGCAATCGTCTGTTCCAACCGACTGAGAAATTCAGACGGATCATCTACGGGTGCAGGACTTCAGAAAAAGGAAAAATCAAGAACACACTTTAAAATCTAAATGTATGACGGAAGAAAATGAAACCGTATCGTTCAGAAAAGACGAAAGGATGAGATACGGGGTTCTCGGATATGACGGAAACGAGATGATGGCGGCTATTACCGGATACGATCTGGATGTGTCTTTCAATATGCGTCTTATCAACTCGCTGGCAGATGCGGAAGCCTGTGCCGATGCTTTGGCCGATGTCTTTTACCAAGCACTGATGGAGCAACTTATCTCCCTGAAACCCGATATAGCGAAAGAACAGATGACGGCTGTGACCAGTGAAAAAGAACAAACCGATACATAATAAACACCCTATTCTTAATAAAAGCCCGACATGACACAACCTGTTCTATGTTGGGCTTTAATAATATCAATTCTATGAAAAAGGAAAATAAGGTATCTGCGTCCGAGATGCTAAAGAACGAACTGGGACTGACGAAAGCGGAAAGCCTGTTCTGCGACCTGTATATAAACGGTGGGAGGGAATTTGCAGGACAGCACTGTAAATGCTATAGGGAAGCATTTCAGGATTCCGGTTCAGGTGTCAGTCTAAAAAGCAGACGGTTGCTTGGCAAACCCCATATCTCGGAACGTATCAAGAAATTAAGTGAACAACAGCAAACCGATACGGAGGCTATCGCTGTAAAGTTACAAGTTACCGAAACCCTCAAAGCGGTGATGGAAGAAACTTCCACCGCCAAATACAAGGACAAATGGGGAATGGACTTGTCCCCGGCTCCGCTTCGGGCCGTGGCGGTCAATGCGGCAAAAGCACTGATGGATCTGTACCCGATCAAACACGCCCAGGAAGCAAAACTGAAGATCGAAGGAGGTGGCGATAATGGTATCATCTTTAATGTTATAGTTCCTCAGAAAGAAAACAATGGAGAAGAAGAAAGGCACGAAAGCTAAACGGACGGAAAGAAATGTTTACATGGCCATCATAATCATTCTGGCATTATACGGACTGAGGGATTCGGAAGCGGCGGTCAGGCTGATAGAGTCCGTTTCCAAAGCATTGTCAGTCCTTCTAACGCTTGAATGACCTATGCCACAAATCAGAACATTCATAAGCGACAATATCAAATCCCTTACGATTGTCGCTTCTTTCCTGATTTCGATGTACGTCCAACACCTCAATAATACCGCCAGAATAGATTCACTGGCAGACAGGTGTAATCGTATTGAATCCAAACTGGAAGACCAATATCAGAAGATTGATGCAATCAAGGTGGATAAGACCGTATTTGAAGCTACCATGCAACAGTTTACGTCCATGCAGGACGATTTAAAAGAGATGAGAAGGGATATTAAGGAAATCTTGAAAAATTCCCGATAAGCCGCCAAAAAGAACCGCATTTGCTTTGTGGTTCTTTTTTTTTATTGTTATTTTTGTCGAGTGTTTATAATAAAAATTAACCCGTAAAATAACAAACTAAATATGCGATAATATACATAGTAAATTATAACCAAAAACCGATAACATATTGAAGATAAAAACCTTTATTATGACTCTGTTCTTCTTTTCTATTACAGTAGAGCCGGCTTGTAACAGTACCGCTTCTATTCCAAAACATAAAACGGAAAATAAAATTTCCAAATTTGACATGGCGGTAGAACTGATTAAGCAAAAAGATTATGACAAGTAATATGTTATGTAAAGTGCAAGACTTATAAAGTGAGCAAACT
>OGRN01000435.1_pt1 | contig 39982 bp, 52 predicted proteins | sample 1553401 | NCBI WGS metagenome assembly OGRN01 (sample SAMEA2580096, study PRJEB22360) | human gut metagenome | biome: human gut; feature: human-associated habitat; material: faeces | place: Denmark | collected 2008/2010 | reverse complement strand
TCCGTGTTTTCTTTCCTTCAGCGTGGAAAACCGGCGGCCCCCCACCGCCGCTGCAGCCGCCGGGGCAGGCCATCACTTCCACGAAGTCATAATGGACTTTTCCTGCTTTGATGGCTTCCAACAGGTGCCGCGCGTTGCCAAGACCGCTTACAACAGCGCAGTGCACGTCGGCACCGCCCAAGGTGTAGGTCCTTTCCCTGAGGGCCGGACCGGTGCGGATGTCGGCAAACAGGTCCGGATCGGGATCTTTTCCTGTGACTTCATAATAGGCTGTCCGCAGGGCTGCTTCCATGACGCCGCCTGTCACACCGAAGATGGTGCCAGCCCCTGTATGGGTTCCCATGGGATCATCGAGGGGTTCTTCCTTGAGCAGGTGGGGATAGATACGATCCGCGTTCAGCATACGGATAAATTCCCGTGTCGTAAGGACGCAGTCCACGTCCTTACCATGCTGGGTCTGCATCGTGGGAAGGTCGCATTCTGCTTTTTTGGCAAGGCAGGGCATGATGGAAACGAGAAAGAGTTTTTCCGGCTCCGTTCCCAGTTTTTTTGCAAGCCAGGTCTTTGCGATGGCGCCAAACATCTGCTGCGGGGACTTGGAGGTTGACAGGCGGTCTGTCAGTTCCGGGAACTTTCCTTTGAGAAAGCGCACCCAGCCGGGGCAGCAGCTTGTAAATAGGGGGAATTTCTTTGTCTTACCGTTCTTAAATTTCTCGAGAAATTCGTTGGCTTCTTCCATGATGGTAAGGTCGGCCCCAAAGCACGTATCATAAACATAGCGAAAGCCCATACGGCGCAGGGCAGCGGCCAGTTTTCCCATCGGTGCTTCCTGGGGGGAAACTCCGTAGGCTTCACATAGGGCTGTGCGGACCGCCGGCGCGATTTGGACAATGGGAATGAGCTCAGGATTGGCAAGGGCACTGTAGACTTTATCCGTGTCATCCCGTTCCCGAAGGCCTGCCGTAGGGCAGTGGGTGATGCACTGCCCGCAGAGGGTGCAGTCCGAGTCCTTGATGACGCGGTTATGGGATACATCGACCGTGGTCCTTGATCCGGTGCCATCAACGTCCCAAATATGGACGGTCTGCATCTTGTCACAGACCTGGATGCAGCGCATACATTTGATGCATTTTTGATAATCTCGGTAGAGAGGGTAGGTTGTGGTCCAGGCTCCTCGCGCGCCTTTAGGCAGTTCCCGTTCGTAGGGAAGGGAAATGATGCCAAGGGAGTTTGCCAGGCGCTGGAGCTGGCAGCTGCCGCTTCTTACACAGGTGGCGCACAGACAGTCATGCTGGCTTAAGATGAGCTCCACATTGATGCGGCGTGTTTCCCGGGCCCGCGGCGAATTGGTATGGACGACCATGCCCTCGACAACAGAACTGTTGCAGGCCGTAACCATAGCCGTTTCCCCTTCTACTTCAACGGAACAGACGCGGCAGGCGGCAATTTCGTTGAGCTCCTTGAGGTAGCACAGATGGGGGATGATGATTCCTGCTGATTTGGCTGCTTCAAGGATGGTCGTTCCTTCCGCAACGCGGACGGTTTGATTGTCAATGGTGAGTGTTACCATTCGGTTTGTCTCCCTCCTTTGAAGCTGCCAAAGCCAAAGTGATCACAGCGCAGGCAGCGGCTTGCTTCCTGACGGGCTTCTTCGGCCGTCATACCTTCTACAGGCAGGCTGAAGTCACCGGAACAGTCAGGTCTTCCGTGATACTTGAGATTGATGCGTCCGCAGGGCGGCGTGTTTGTAAAGTGGGCCGGCGGAATCTCGATATCGACCGAAATCTTGTGGTCAAAGCCGAGAAATGCGTCGATATTGGCTGCCGCGACTTTTCCCGCGGCAATGGCTCGGATGACCGTAGCCGGTCCAGAAACAGCGTCGCCGCCGGCAAAGATATTATTGAGGCCTGGTACGGCGCTTGACCGTTCGGCCTTGATGGCACCGTGATCTGTTGCCACGCCAATTTGTTCAAAGGGTTTTGTGACGATGGACTGACCAATGGCAACGATGACGTAGTCGCAGGGAATGCGCGTGAGGTCCGTCGCCGCGTTTCCCGGACGGGGCCGGCCATCGTGACCGTATTTCCCGATGATCTGGGGACGGGTCCATAGGGCTGCCACTTTGCCATCCCCATCCTTTTCGATGTGGTCAGGCGCTTCAAGGGGACGGATTTCACAGCCTTCTGCCATGGCAGCACTGATTTCTTCGGGTAAGGCCGTCATATCTTCGACACGGCGCCGGTAGAGGCAAATGACGCTTGCCGCACCAAGGCGTTTGGCCGTTCTTGTCGCATCCATGGAGACATTGCCGCCGCCGATGACGCAGATGCGTTTATCCGTAAAGTCAGGAATGATGTTTTCTCCAATGCCGCGCAGCATGGAGACGGCACTGATCACATTTTTGGCATCTTCTCCTTCGATGCGCAGCTTTTTGTCGCTGTGGGCACCGATGGCAATGTAAACAGCATCATAATCTTTCTGGATATTTTCGATCCCGACATCCTTTCCAATGGAGATGCCTGTATGGACATCGATACCCGTCCAAAGGATATGACTGATGTCACGGTCAAGGATTTCCGGCGGCAGGCGGTAATCAGGAATGCCATAGCGGAGCATCCCGCCTAGCTGGGGCCGCTGCTCAAAAATGGTACAGGAATGTCCCATGAGGGATAGGTAGTAGGCTGCCGTAAGGCCGCCAGGACCGCCGCCGATGATGGCAACTGTACGTCCCGTCGGTTTGGCACTTTTGGGCGGTGCCGCGGGTTTTGAATGGTCAATGGCAAAGCGCTTCAACCCGCAGATATTGACGGCATCGTCAACCATGCGGCGCCGGCAGTGGATTTCACAGGGGTGTTCGCAGACATAGCCGCAGACACCGGGAAAGGGATTGTCCTTACGAATGAGGGCGACAGCCTCGTCATAGCGCTTTTCCCGGATAAGGGCAATATAGCCCGGGACATCCACATGGGCTGGGCAGACCGAGACGCAGGGAACCGGATGGGTGAGTCCCGTAATGCAGCGGCCGCGGAGAATGTGCTCCTCGTAGTCGTCACGGAAGCCTTTGACTCCTTTAAGGACCATGACGGCAGCCTCGTAGCCAATGGCACAGTCCGCCGAGTCTGCAATGACTTTTGCCGTCCGCTCGATGCGGTCAATGGTTTCAAGTGTGGCCGTGCGGTTCATGACGGATTCAATCAGCGTTGCCAGCTGGCCCAGTCCAATGCGGCAAGGTACGCATTTCCCGCAGGTCTGGGCATGGCAGAGCCGCAGGAAACTGAGCGACATATCAATGGGACACAGACCGGGCGAACTGGCGCTGATGCGCCGCTCTATATCCCGGTAGAGCCCGCGCAGGACCACTTCGGCACTGGACGGGGTCTCAATGGACAGTCTTGTCATAGGATAAACCTCCCTTTTGAGGGGCACGGGGCACCTCCTCATGGATGCATGCAGGGCCTTTTTCCCTCTCTTTGAAAAAAGACAATAAATAATCCGATAATTCGCAAAATAGTACAGCCCCATTATACACCAAAAACGAGAAACCGTTGTATATAAAATCTGGATAGACGATAGAAGCTGTCGAATCTTGTATAGAAAAATGCACAAGGCACTTCAGAAAAAGTACCTTGTGCAGGAAGTGTGGACAAACTCCCCAAGTCTGTCCGTCAGTAAAGCCACAGGGCTCCATTTTCCGCTCCGCTGACAATGCCGCGGTAGCGCTTCATAACGCCAAAAGCAGGGTGATTGGGCTTTTGGATTTCCTTTTTGCGCCGCTGGAGTTCTTCATCTGAGATTTCCACTTCGAGAAGATGCTGGTTGAGGTCGATGTGGATCATATCCCCGTTTTTGACGCAGGCAATGGGCCCGTCATCCCAGGCTTCAGGTGAAATGTGCCCGACGCAGGGACCGCGGGAGGCACCGGAAAAACGGCCGTCCGTGATCATGGCGACAGATTTTTGAAGGCCCATGCCGATGAGCATAGCCGCGGGAATGCTCATTTCCCGCATGCCTGGTCCGCCTTTGGGCCCTTCATAACGGATGACGAGTACGGACCCCGGTTTGATGTCCTTATGGAGAAAGGTTTCCATCACTTCTTCTTCGGAATCAAAAACGACGGCAGGACCGCGGTGAACGAACATGGCGGGGTCGACGCCGCTTTTCTTGACTACGGCACCCTTTGGGGCCAGGTTCCCGTAAAGCACGCTGTAGCAGCCCTTTTCAAATAGGGGATCTGTCAGATCGTGAATCACGTTCCGGTCAATGGGTCCTGTAAAGGCATCAAGGGCCTCGCCTAAGGTGCCGCCCATGGCAAGAGGCACATCCTTGTGAAGGAAGGGTGCGATGGTCTTGAGCGTTCCTAGGGATCCACCGGCTTTGCCGTAGTCAACCATATTGTATTGGGAGGCCGGTTTAAATTTCGCGATGACCGGGACCTGTTCCTGGATCTTATCGAATTCTTCCAAGGTAAGGGGAACCTCGGAGACGGAGGCAATGGCCATGATGTGGAGGGCAAAGTTGCTGGAACCGCCCGTTGCCGACGTGTGGAGGATACCGTTTTCAAGGGATTTTTTGGTAAGGAAAGCGCGGGCTGTGATTTTTTCCCGCGTGAGAGTGACAATCCGTTCTCCCACATCACGGGCCTGTTTTACCTTCTGGGAGACGCAAAAGGGCATTGTCGCCGACCCAAAGGGGGCAAGACCAATAGCTTCCGTAAAGACGGCCATGGTATTTGCCGTGCCGTACATGGAGCAGGTACCGCAGGATGCACAGATATTCTGGCGGAAACGGGAGAAAGTCGTTTCATCGATTTTCCCGGCCCTGTAGGCTCCAATTGACTCCTTGAGGTCCGGTGTAGCATAGGTGATGCCATTTTCCTCATAAGGGAGCATGGATCCTGGAGTCAAAAAGAGGCTCGGCAGGTCAAGGGAAGCGGCTGCCATGAGCATTGCAGGGACAATCTTATCACAGGCACACAAAAAGACGAGACCATCAAAATTGTGGGCCCGTACCATGGTTTCGATGGAGCCCGCAATGAGGTCGCGCGAAGCCAGTACATACTGCATACCCCTTAGCTGGGCCATGCCGTCGCAGGGAGCGGGGACCGTAAATTCAGCCGGCGCACCGCCAGCGGCCCAAACGCCTTCTTTAACATATTGGGCCAGCTCCTTTAAGGGTTTGTGCCCGGGATTGACATCGTTCCAGGAATTGACAATGCCGATGATGGGCTTTTTAAGGTCCTTGTCGCGATAGCCCGCGGCGTTCATGAGACCGATATAATAGGCTTCCGCATTGGGATCGATGAGAGTCATAACTGGTTCCTCCTTGTGGTACGGGATTGATTATCTTTAGTGTAGCCGAAAACGGAGCTTACGTAAAACAGAAGGTTCCTACATAGACCACAGGGTAAAACCTGTGATAAAATAAAAAAGGAAAGGGGGGAGGTCCATGCAAACTTCCTATGAAATGTTCCTCCTTGCTGCAAAGACGCTCAATTTTACCAAGGCGGCCAGCCTTGCCCACATTACGCAGCAAAGTTTCAGTGAACATATCAAAAAGCTTGAAAAAGAAGTTGGAACCGTGCTTTTTACGCGGTCTCCCCGCGTTGCACTCACCGAATCGGGCCGCATTTTTTACGAAACCGTACGGCAAATGGATCTTATCGAACGCCGCTGCCTGGTGCACTTAAAGGAGCGGGAAGCCGGAACGCGGGGACATGTGCGTCTTGGCACCAATGCGGCACGGGCCAAATGTTTTCTCCCCGATCTTTTGGAGCGATATCATAAGGCCTATCCCGCCGTTACGGTGGAGACCGTGCTCGGGGATACCAGGGAGCTGGAACCCCTTCTTGAGGAGGGACGCCTTGACGTGCTGCTTGGTGTGGACTGTACGGAGTCGGCGCTGTTTCACCGCATCCCCGTCGGGACGGAGGCACTTTACCTTGTCGGAAATCGAGAGTATGTAAAAGGACATCTCAAAAAAGGACGGGCAGTCACGCTTCAACCGGGGAGTGTGGTGAGTCTTCACGATTTTGAGAATCTCACGATCCTTGGAAAAGAAAAGCGAAGCACTGTTTATTCCCGGGTTACGGAGGTCCTTAAACGGGAAGGCCTCTTTACGGCCCCACTTTTTTCCATCAGTGATGATGAGACCCAATTTGAATTGGCACGGCGTAAATTAGGGGTGACCTTTTGTTCACAGCTGCATTTGACTTCCCTTTTTGACGCAAAGGAAGCCCCCCTTACGCCGCTTTCCGTAAAGGAAATCACGGATACGCTCCGGACGGACCTTGTAACGGCTAAGGCTCCTTACGAGGCTCCTTATCTGACGGCCTTTTTGGAGGAAAGCCGCCGTGTCCTACAGGAAAAATATGCGGAAATCCGGAAATTCATGGCAAAAAAGGGCTGAATTTCTGACAGTTTTAATTCCTATCAAACAGTATGGATTTTTTTTGAAATTTATAGTAAAATGGTATGGCAAGAGTCAGAAAGAATGCTTTTGGAGGAACCACGTCATGAAGATCTCAACAAAAGGTCGGTATGCCCTGCGTCTCATGCTGGATCTTGCCATGAATGGCAAGGAAAACTTTGTTCCCATCCGCAGTGTATCCGAACGACAGGAAATCTCCGAGAAATATTTGGAGCAAATCATTACTGCCCTCTCCAGAGCCAAACTGGTCAAGAGCGCTCGCGGCGCCCAAGGCGGCTATAAGCTTGTCAAGGCACCGGAAGAATATACGACGGGAGAGATCCTGCGCGCTGTCGAAGGATCCCTTGCCCCTGTGGCCTGTCTGGAACCGGGCCATACAGTCTGTGCCCGCGCCAAAAAATGTATTACCCTGAATTTGTATAAGGAAATCCAGGAAGCCGTGGATTCTGTCGTAGATCGTACGACGCTGGCGGACCTGGTGGCCCAGCAGGAGGCGCAGGATAAAGCGTAACTGTTTTTGGCCAGCCCAAAAATCAGGCTGATTTGATGAAGTTACATGGCCCCATTGCTTTCGTTGAAATATATGGAAGCAATGGGGCCATGTCGATTCGTAGGAGGGTCCGTCTCACGTTTGGGGATCCCTTACGCCTGGGCGCTCCCCCTCCTAACCACGTGTCGTCACCTTCCGCGCCCAGCTCATCAAAGCGGAAGCTTTTTGCAATCTTCGGCCCATATGGGCTCAGCTGCTTTGTCGCCCACACTCCCAACCTCCTAGACGTACCGGCCTCTGGCCGCAAGAAAACTCACGCGTCGTCGATTCGGAGAACTTTCGCGCAACAGCTCCCGCGTCGCTGCGCTAGCTGGTTGCTGGCGTCTCAGGTCCGTCGTCGTCGGTGGAAGCGGGGCTCCTCGCAATTGGACCCGTCTGAGCCAAATTCGCAAAAAGCAAATGAAAGAAAAGCCCGTAAGGCAAAAGAGAGTAACGCGCGGCCACAAAGCGTCCCGACCGGAGGGGGCCGAATCAATTTTTCGATAACACGGTCCTGCAACCGGCTATGGAGCAAGAGCTCCATACGCAGCGGTTTTGGCCCATCGAAAAATGCTCCTCGCTAGCCGTTCGTAAGGAAACGTCGGCCACAAACCGGCCTCCTCATCCTCCACCTAACAAGCCTGCTTGTTACAATCCTGCTAAGAAAGATTGTTTGCAACATCGTCATACACGAAAACGTATCCGTTACTTTTGCATCCGCCGGATTCTAATTAGGCGGATGTAAGGGATAAAAGGGCTCTGCGCTCCCTGGATAAGCGCCTGTCACGATCTCTCGCTTCGCTTTTTCAAAGGCGCCAAGGAAGCTTGCGAATCGATCGGCGATGCGCTTACCGCCCTGGCGGGGCGGAACGGCTTTCGCCGTCTCCAAGGCAAAAAGACCGTGACGTGAGCCCTAAATAGAACGTAGATACGAGTTCGGTTCTGGGCTTTTTGTAGGTTGAATCCGTTAGCGTAGTTAGTCTGATATGGGGGAATATTTATCCGATGGGATCTTTATCCATTCTATCCATATGATTATGATTACAATGAAATTAAGAAACGATTTCCTTCGTTTAAGCACTGCCCGCCTTTGTGTTTTGCCTCTGAGCTCGACTCGTAGAGTCGAGCCGCCCCACCAGGGCGGGGAACCAAAAGCCGCATGTTGCCTCATTAAAATGAGGCAAGCGTGCCCTTTTGGTGGTGGATGAGGAGCGTAGCGACGTTTCCTTACGAGCGAAAGTCCGAAAAACATGTTTAAGGACGGATTTAATTCGTCGCCCAGTCCGAAGGACACGGTTTGGCGCCGACGTTATGGCCTTTTCTCCATTTTCCTTTTTCGAATAGGGCTCCAGATTGGCCCCGATGCTGGGAAAAACGCGAAGCAGGCTGACGACGTCGTATAATATTGTCATCCAACCCTCTATTTTCTCTTGCGTGAATTTAGGGAAAGGGCTATAATACTAACTATTGGGGCATTAGCTCAGCTGGGAGAGCGCAAGGTTCGCAATCTTGAGGTCAGGGGTTCGATCCCCCTATGCTCCACCATAACAGGCATATCCGAACCCCCTATTCTGACAGGATTCTGTAGGATGGGGAGTTCTTTTTTGTAGTTATATTGAATCTCAATGAAATCTTCATAAACGATTACGCTGCGGACGATGGATGAGAGTAGGATGCTTTTGTACTTGTCCGCTTTTTTTATTTGCTGCGAAATGGACCAGAAAAAGAATTCGATATGTTTTTCGGTCAGGTGTGGTATCTGGTTCATCAATTCTTCCTTCTGAATGGCGTCAGTTAGCGTTTGAAGCTGTTTTTCGTAGTCGTGAATATGATTTGTCACGGTTTGGCTAATAAGGCCTTCCTCGACGGCTTTTACGCAGTTCTGAAGTTTTCTTGAGATATCAGCTTTTTGATTCTGCAGTGATTGGAGCACCAGGGAGGGACCTTGCGTTTCTTGAGCACTAATAGCTTGCTTTGCAATGGCTCTTATCGCATCTCGGTTGCTGAGGAGTCGTGTTGTCGCGTTACAGACAATATCTTCGAGCTTATCCATCCGAACGGCTTTTGCCGTGCAGCCTTTTTTCTTTTGGTGCCCTGAGCAGATATAATAGCGGTAAATCCGCTGTAGTTTTGACGTCCCTGAAGTGCCTACCATGTTTTCACCGCAATGACCACAGAATAGACGGCCAGTTAGATAATAGTCATTGTCTTTTGCTTTGGAGACACACTTCTTTTTAACCTTCATGATTTCCTGCACTTTATGCCAGTCTGCAGAATCGATAATGGCTGGTATCACATTTGGCTTTTTGATTCCATTCCAAATGAAGGTCCCGATATAGCGTTCGTTCTTCAATATAGTGCGGAGGCTATTTTTGCGAAATGGTTTGCCTAAAGCGGTTAGGCATCCTGCCGCGTTGAGTTCCCGAATAATTCTTGTAGGTTGCTTGCCATCTAAGTATTGTTGATAAATCCAGCGAACGGTTTTGGCTGCCGGCTCATCGATGATAAGGCGGTGCTCTGTGTCGAGTTTGTATCCAAGCGGCACTATTCCTCCAGGCCATTTCCCTTCCAGGGCATTTTCGGTCATGCCTCTCATGACGTTTTCAGCGAGTTCCGCCGAATAATATTCGGCCATCCCCTCAATGACAGACTCCAGTAGGATGCCGGATGGGTCGTCTGCAATATTTTCCATAGCACTTACTACTTTGACACCGTACTTTTTCAATTTGTGCTTATATTTGGCGCTGTCGTAGCGGTTCCTGGCAAAGCGGTTCAGCTTATAGACTAAAACCGTATCAAAGGTTTGCGTGGCAGCAGCCTGGATCATCATCTGAAATTCGGGGCGTTGGTCACTGCGACCAGAAAGAGCCCTGTCGGCGTAAACATGTAGGATGGTCATGCCGTTTCTTTTTGCAAAATCTTCACAAACGCGCAGCTGACCTTCGATGGATTCTTCGCGCTGGCGGTCTGACGAGTACCGAGCATAAATGACAGCCTTTGTTGTGGTTTCAACAGTTGTATTTTTTTGCATAAGAATAGCCTCCTTCTATGCGAAAGGGGGCCGAAATGTTATAATATAATACATAGTCGACCTCCAGAGTGGGTAGATTATACTGCAGTACGGTACTGGTAATACCTGCTGCGCGTCCCTCATCGTGTTCCCGCACGGTGGGGGATTTTTTTATTTTGTATCTTCAAGCCGATAGACGTGACTGAATCCTTCGGGAAGAGCCGGTGCAAGCCCATTTTCGATAATGATGGCAATGAGGTCCTTCTTTAGCCCTTTCGATGGAATTCCTGCATCCTCAAGAATCTTCTTTAACTCCGGCTTGCGCAGTTTATTCAGTTGAATTTCGTAGGAAACATCCTTCAGCTTTGCGTACTTCCCTGGGTCCACAAAGTCGCGAATGAAATCAGCCTCCGTGTATCCTTCTGGCTTTTCTGCATAAAGGGCCTCATAGCACATCCCTCCGCATGTCAGCCTTGCCCGTCTCAAGACGCTTTTTACAAATAAGTCTTGGGAAGAACCGAAGAGCGACTTGATAATAGGGTCGGCTCCTTTTTGAATGCAATCTCGCATGATTTGTGCGCAAGCCCTAGCGTCAGAACAGGAGTCGTGATGATCTAATCTGATACCCAGGTGCCGGCATATCGTATCCAGCTTATGGTTCGGCAAATCCCGATAGACATAGCGTGCGCTCTGCAGGGAATCTGCAAAGAGCAATGGCTTATCCAGGGAGATTCCTTCCGTTTCTGCTACATGAAGGAGGCATCCCATGTCGAACTGGGCATTGTGGGCAACGAGGACATAGCCTTTTATAAAGTCGTGGAACGTCGATTCGTAGTATTCCTTAAACGTCGGAGCATTCCGGACTTTTCCCCAAGTAATGCCGTGAATCCTGGTATTGGTAAACCGAGTTTCTGGAGGTTTAATCAATGAGGTAATGACATCCACAATGCTGCTTCCCTGGACCTTTACGGCAGAAATACTACAGATGGAATAAGGCTGTTCGTTTGCGGTCTCAACGTCGAAGGCAACGAAGCCATCAACGGGGAGGTTGTAACGATTTGTCACGGGGAGCGACATGCGCGCAAATCCGTTGGCGACAGGAAGCCTAAACCTCTGCAGCTCACTCTTCGCCATAGGAGCTTCCTTTTCGAGCGCAGCTTCTAACGCAGCCTTTTTCTTGTGCCGGTAGTACCAAAATGCAATGACGAGAACCAGAAAAATAAATCCGCCCATAGTTATCCCTACTTCCTTTTCTTGAGTTGAATGAACTGCCGCGGGACGCCACGGCATTCGGCTAGTTTATAAACGGAACAATCATCGTGCTCCGACAAATATCCGTCATTGAGAAGCAACTCAACGGCAAATTCATTGGCTGTATGTTCGACCCTATCCGCATTGATGCTCATGGTGTATGTCTTCAGCCACTGCGTGTTGTCGTCTGGAGTGCACAATGCATGTCCTAGCTCATGCGCGCAAACAAAATCGATCATATCCGGAGGCGTCCTTTTGTCGTCGATGATGATGAACTTCGACCTCTTATATTTGAGATAATTGCCATACTTCCCGCCCAAGTCTCCGTAGATGACACGAATGCCTTTGCATGCGGCCAATTGAAACGGGCTATCAGTCTTGTATCGGCGGATGAGCTGGCGCACTTTCCGCTGTATATCCATGAACGTCAATCCTTCCGGTACTTCTTCGGAGTGTACTTTTTCTTCGCAATCTTCTTAGCCTGGATCATCGCAGCTTTGATGGTTGCTTTGAATGCCTCGATGTCTTCTAAATCAGAACCATCTTCATAGGCAGCTGCAGCGACGGAGTTCATCATGTCTTCCAGGTCAGATTCAATTTCACGCTCTTCCTTTGCAGACAAAGTATCGTCAAAGCCCATTAGCCACGCTGGACTTACATTTAACGCTCTTGCGATTAGCGCAATCTTATCCTGCTTTGGCTCATACTTGCCAGTTAGATATTCGGACAAAGATGAATTGCTGATTCCGGTAATTCGTGCCAATTCTGCTTTGGTCATGTTTTTGTCTTCGAGGGACTTTTTTATTCGATTAATCAATGTACTATTCATAATGCCTTCCTCTTCACTAAACAACCAAACTAATATCGTTGCTCTTATAATATACGATTTTCCGAAGAAAATCAACAGAAATGGCATATAGTTTTTCGGAAAACCGTTGACAGTTGTTCCCCTGCGTGGTATGATTCAGTCAACGGATTTCGACTAACCGAAATACGTTTAAAGGAGGTGAAGAAGTATGAAGACGGTAGCAAAGGTGTCCTTCAACTATGCATATTTAAGAGGATTCATCCGCGAACATTTTAAAACGCTGGCTAAATATGCTGATTTTCTGGGCATTTCTGCAACAACGCTTTACGAACGGTTGAGCGGTAAAAGCCCCTTCACGCAAGAGGAAATTTACAAAACAGCAAACTATTCTTTAAGTAAACCGTTGTCTGCGGACGAAGTGACTCTTCTTTTTTTTACCTGTGAATTTCGGAAAACCGAAATATCGTAATTCTTAAAGGGGGTTATTTTATGGACCAGCTCATTGACTACATAGCGACGTATGTAGTTGAGCACCAAGCGGAATTTGAGGCATGGCTATCCCAGGAGAAAGGAGATGAATGATATGAGGAGACTTCGTAGGAAACGCGCTGCTGCCATCCTGGTCTTGCTGTTTTTGGCATTAGGGGCATGCGGAGCGCTAGGACAGTCGGAACCGGAATATGACACGTATCAGAGGCTTGTGAGACAGGGGGACACTCTGTGGGACATCTGCGAACGGGTCAACGGCAATCGAGAGGACGTCAGAGACATCATCTACAGAACCCAGTCAGAGAACAACATTGAGAAGGCAGGAGAAATCCGTCCTGGGCAGATTCTGACAATCCGGGTCAAGCGAAATGACTAGGGATGAATGGCAGCGGGCAGTGCTAACTGCCAAAATGGTCGCCCTGGACAACCTAAAGCGGTTAGAAAAGGACCCGAAGGATGGCGTTGCCCTGGAATATTTCCATGGAGCCGAATATAAACGATGGTTTCAGACGCCACCAGAAGTTAGTCTTGATGGAGTAATCAAATATCATCGACAGCCCATCGCCGTTGCAAAATCGCTAGAAATTGTGCCAGCTATGCCTTTTATTCCTGCTGATTTGGAATTAGATCCAAAACACATTTGCGTACGTTGCGGGGTCCCTATTCCTAGCTATAAGAAACGATACTGTATAAGGTGCAGCGCACTCGTACGTAAAGAAAGGGAGAGAAGAAATAGTCAAAAAGCGGCTGCCAAAAAGAAAGAGCTGAGGCGACTAAAGCGGCTTAAAAAAACTAAAGAATCCCTTGTAGCGTCTCTTGATACTTTACGCGAAATTACCGAAAGACTGACAAGAATGATTAGTAAGTTACAAAAAGAATGAGGCCCTCGTGTTGGAGCACAAGGACCTCAAAGGCGAAACATTTGGACAGGTTTCGCCTCCATTATAGCATAGGAGGACTAACCATGAAACTTATATCTTTGACTCTTCAGAACTTCAAAGGCATCAAGGGGTTTATCCTGGAAGCCGATGGAAAGAACGTCAGTGTCTGCGGAACTAACGGAACCGGGAAAAGCACAGTCTTCGATGCTTTTACGTGGCTCCTCTTTGGCAAGAACAGTCACGATGAAAAAAACTTCGGTATCAAGACGCTCGACACGAACGGGAACGTAATCCCGCGTATTGACCATTGTGTTTCGGCCATTATCGAACACAGCGGGCAAAAGCTGCAGCTCACCAGAACCTATAAGGAACGGTGGCGCAAACAGCGTGGTGCGGCCGAAGCTGTTATGGTTGGGAACTCCACAGAGTATAGCTATGGCCCAGCTGGCAGTGCAACGCCTATCAGCGCGAGCCAATATTCCGCTGCCATTAGCAACTTGATCCCGGAGAAGCTGTTCAAGCTCATCACGGACCCGCTCTTTTTTAATGGCCATTTGTCCTGGCAGGAGCGCAGGGAAATCCTCATGCAGCTCTGCGGTGATGTCACAGATGAAGACGTTGTGAAAAGCGATTCCGACCTGGCAGAGGTCCTTCAGCTGGCAGCCGGGCGTTCCATTGATGAAACGAAAAAAGGCGTCCGTGCTGCCATTAGGGAAACCGCCAAAAAGAAAGACGAAATCGGACCCCGCGTCGATGAATGCCGGAACGGGCTTGTCGATATTAGCCGCGAAAGCGTCAGCGATGCAAGGATTGATGCCAAGAGGGTTTCGGCCCAAATCGAAGCACTACGGAAGAAAAAGCTCGAAGAATCGGCCATGGACCAAAGCGTGAAAGACCGGGAACGACTGGCAGACGTGAACGCTAAAATCTCCGAGCTGAAGACAGCAAGAAATAACGTATATCAGAAGGCGATTTCCGAACTTATGGAAAAGGAAATCGAAGCAAGTCGCGCAGTCTCTAAAGCCCAGGCGTCGCTGGATGCTCTCATGTCAAAGCGGGATACGATGAGCGCAGATGCTGACCGGCTCACACAGTCCATCAGCGACCTGAGAAATGACTTCAGGAAAGCCTTTGACAAAACTTTCGTTTCTCCGTCTATTGAAACGGTTTGCCCGACATGTGGCCAAACGCTGCCGGAGGACCGTATCGAACAAGCGAAGAACGCCATGGCTGAGAAAGAGGCTGCCTTCAATTCCGAAAAGGCAGAAAAGCTGAAGGAAATCAATTCTCAGGGGAAAGCAAAAAAGCAAAAGCTCGAAGAACTGACAGCTTCCTTGAACGAACTACAGGCAGAGATTGAAGCATCCGCTCAGCGATTAGGGCAACTCAAAGATACGCTCACGGCCATTCGAGAGGACAAGGAAACGCGAAAAACGCCGGCACCGAACGAAGAAGAAACCAGACTTATCCAGGAGGCCATGAGCCTCAAGGCTCATATTGAGCATCCGAACGAGACTGCCGCCGATTTGGAAATTGATGGACAGATTGAAGGACTCCAGGAAAAGCTCGGGGAGGCGCAAATGATTATTGCAAAAGCAGATAACAATAATGCGCTCAACGCTCGCATCGGAGAATTGCTGAAGAACGAAGATGAATTGTCCAAACGCCTCATTGACCTTGAACGCCAGCTCTACATCTGCGAAAAATTTATCCGCACGAAGACCGACCTCGTCTCCGAAAGACTGGCGGAGAAAATCCCGAACGTACAGTTCGTTCTGTTCCGTCCAAATATAACGAATGAAGGCATCGAGGAGTGCTGCGAGACTTCTTATCACGGAGTTCCCTACAAGGACCTTAATACCGGGGCCCGCATCAACGTCGGGCTTGAAATCATCAAGGCCCTCATCCGCAAATACGAGGTCACGGCACCAATCTTCGTTGATAATGCAGAAAGTGTGACCAAACTCAATTCGATTCCGGCGCAGCTGATTAGGCTTGTCGTTTCGGATGAAGATAAAACGTTAAGAGTAGAAAGGGAGAAGGACAATGACTAAAACAAATCGCCTCAGCACAGCCGTTTCGGAAAACTTTGTGGCAAAAATTCTCAGAGAAGCAGACTTCTCCGTGACTCCGGAACAGCGAGAACTCATCCAGGGCTACTTCGTGGCCATGGACCACTACCTTACAGAGAACAACATCTCCTGGAATGATATTATTGTGGACTACAAGCTCGCCCAGGATTTGATGGTCCGTGCTCAGATGGGATTTGATATGCGTTCCGAAGCAATGCTTTACCCCGTTGCCCGTAAAGATAACAAGGTCGGCGGGAAGCTCCGATTCACCATTCAGAAAGGGTACAAGGGCTATGTGTTCGAGGCTAAGAAGTATGCTGCTGGAACCGTGATTGATATTGATGCTCATTTGGTCTACGAAAACGACGAATTTTGCCCACACTTTAAGGACCAAAATCATCCCTATGATACGTTTGAATTCAATCCGCCGAAAAATGTGTTCGTCGACCGCGGTAAGATTGTCGGCGGCTTTGCCTACATCACTTATGAAAATCATCTGCAAAACAAACTGGTTGTCATGTCCAAGCAAGAGATCGATAAGCATAAAGCCAAAGCAATGGCGCAAAAAATCTGGAATGAGTGGTACGAACAAATGGCCTTGAAGACCCTCTACATTGCAGCTGCGAAGGCGGTGCCTAAAGACCCGTCCAAGATTGATAGCACGTATCGGGCATCTCAGCTCCTTGACCAGGAACAGGCGGACGCAGAAGCCCAGGAAAATATCCTCATTAACCAGGAGACGGGAGAGGTCATTGACCTCAATGCGCCAAAGGCTGCCATCCCTCAATCCACAAATGTGGATATGCCTGTGCGTATCGAAGCACCGGTGCAGGCCGAAAAGGTCCCTGCTGGCAACCGCGAAAGCGCTGCAGCTACTGAAGAAATGATGAACATGGAGTTTTAGCCATGGAAATCAGGACACTGGCGACAGGCAGCTCCGGTAACTGCTATGTCCTTACTGCTGACTCTGGCTCTCGACTGATGGTTGAGTGCGGCATTCCATGGCAGCGGATTGCTGAAGGAATGAATTTTAACTTTTCTAAGGTATGCGGATGCCTTGTCTCTCACGAACATAAAGACCACAGCCTTTCCGTTGATGCGCTTATTCAGCATGGAATTAAGGTCTACGCAAGTGAGGGAACCTTTCTATCACTTAATGCGCGGGCACGAAACTGGCCCGAGTACGTTTTAATAGAGAGGGTCTGGAGGAAAATCGGTGACTTCCATGTGCTGCCTCTGACGGCAGTCCACGATGCTGCGGAGCCAAAGATGTTTGTCATCAGAGATGGCGTCGATGCGTTGCTCTTTGCCACCGATACTCAATACATCCCTTACCAGATTAAAGGGCTTACGAAAATCATGGTGGAAGCCAATTACAGCATGGACGTTCTTAATGAAAACTATATCGAAAATGGGGATGTCGGCCCTAGAAGGCGGAGAATTATCAACACGCATCTCGGGATTGATTCCCTAGTGGTGTGGCTCTGGCAAGGGCTTCATGCCGGAGCTTTCGACAACCTGAAGGAAATCCATCTAATCCATATGAGCAAAGAAAATGCCGACCCGCATGCCTTCCAGACGCGCATCCAAAAGTTAACGGGGAAACCCGTCTTCATTGAATAGGAGGACTAACTATGAATCCGTCAATTGCATACAGCCAAAGAACAAATAACTATCACGTTATTAACCAGGTGCAAGTATCATCGAAGAAAATTAAAATCGCTTATGACATCGTGAAAGATGGACGAGTTGAATCCTATACCCTTGTTTCTGCAGAAAAAGCACGGCCGGAATTCTACGAGGCCATGCACGGGCTCTGCAGTCATGTCGCAAGCCTGCTCGAAATTGACTATAACGGAGTCGAAGAACGCGTCCATCCTAAGAACGTCAAATTTGGCTACGATGGACAAGGTAAGATGAGCGCTGTCATCGATGCTGATTTTACCCTGCCACTGGGAAAAACGTCCGTTGGCATCAGAACCCCTCAGAAGCAGGAGCCGATTGATTCAGAAGTTGACATCGACGAAAAGTATTTCTTCTTTCCTAGCACCGTCGATCAGCTGAGACTTGTCCAGGACGAGGCAGAGAAATTTATCCTGGGAGAACGGGCCCAGGGACAACTCTTCAGCAATGATAAGAAGTAAGCAAACAGGGCGGCCCTGCCGGAGGAAACTCCGGTCGGGCTTCCTACTTGAAGGAGGATGAAGGCGCATGGGAAAGGGAAGAATAGATATTAAGTATATCGACGAAATCAACGCCTTCCACAGTTGGCTCCAGGTGAATGATCTTCCTGCGTCTGCAATCCTTCTGTGGTATTCGCTTATGCATTTCTGCAACAGAACCGGATGGAAGAGAAAGTTCAACCTGGCACTGGCTGCATTAGAGGCAGATACCCACCTCGGGGCAACAACAATTCAACGGGCTCGTGAAAGACTTGAAGCAGCAGGATTGATTAAAGTTATTCATCGTTCTGGAAGACAGTCAGCTTTATATCAGCTGACACCTATCTCGAAAATTTTAGCTGGTCGATTTGAACAACAAAATGAAGTTGCTATTCAAAATGAACAACTAAATGGGCAACTAAGTGAACAACAAAATGAAGTTGCTGTTCAAAATGAACAACTAAATGGGCAACTAAGTGAACACATACCTAGACATAGACATAGACATATATATAAGACTAAAGACGCTGGCGAACCCGACGAAACAAAAATTGCAATTGAAAGCTATCAAAATAAAATCCATCCACTGCAAAGTGGGATTGAGGCGGATATGTTGCAGTCACTAGTTGATGAGTATGGGCCGGGAATGTGCATCAAGGCCATTGACCGGGCTGTCCTACGAAAAAAGAGAACTATCAAGTACATTGCAGGAATACTGAGAAGATGGCAGCAGGATGGGTATGACGAAGCGGACGGCAGTTCACCACGTCAAGACCAAGACATTCCGGAAGAAATCAAGAACATTCCGTTCTGAAGGAGGCAATGATGGAAGACTATATCAAGCAAATGATGGAACGTGTTAAGAAGACAATGAAAAATCGGACGGCAGGACATGAAAAGGCACCTGAGATTCCGGCAGATGGCATCGTGTGCAAGCGCTGCGATGCCACAGGATGGGTCCTTGTAAGAGACGGGGACCATGAGGCAATGGGGCATTGCCCAGATTGCTGGGAGCGCCGGCAAGTTGTTCGCCGGCTTGCGAAGTCCGGCGTTAGTCCGAAAGATTATGAGCGATACACACTGGATGCCTTCGATGGCACCAGAAGCGATACAGCAAAACGGATGAAGGCCATGGCAACCTCATATCTGAAGGAGCATGTTAAAGGAGGCCCTGGCTTTGGGGTTTTTGGTAAAAGCGGGATGGGTAAAACCCATATCTGCATTGCGGTCTGCCATGGGCTCACCGTGGATAAGCACGAGCCGCACTATTATTTTTCTTACCGCTCCGAGATGCCGAACTTAGTCAAGGCGGCTAGAAGCTATGTGGAAGATTACGACCGGGCCATGGAAAAATGGAAGACGTGTCAGAACCTTTTCATCGATGATCTCTTCAAGTTGGCAGGAAAGGTTCAAAACGGACATCTCGTTGATGTCGATAGGGAAGAACTGAGGATTATCTTCGACATCATCAATGCTCGCTACCTCAATCATCTGACGACAATCTTTTCGAGCGAGTACAGCGTGAATGACATCACGGTTGTGGATGAAGCTCTTGGGAGTCGAATCTTCGAAATGGTCAGCCCTTATGGGCTCTTGATTTCGGGGAAGAACCAGCGATTGGCGGTGCGGAATGAATAGTGACATCATGAAGAACCAGGAAGGCTATGCGGACCCTACGCCAGGGAACGCACTCAAAAAGATTTGCAAAGAAGAAGTCGATAAGCAGAACGCTGCCGATGCTGCGCGCATGGAAAAAGCACTGAAGAGAGCAAAATGTATCCTGGGCGACGCCGGATTTGACGTGATTGAAAGGATTGTTCTGAAGAACAAAAGAACGGGGAAGATTTACCGATAGGAGGGGCATGGATATGGAGAAAAGAAGACGTTTGAGGAGAAAACAGGTTGTGAAGGCGTTCCGACTTTTTGGGCGCCGCACTGATATCAAAATAGTGATGATTGAAAGAATCATTAGGGATTACATTGCAAACCTTGCGAAGCAATTCAAGACTGTTTACGAACAAAGAGAGAAGGCTCCGAAATGACCAATGATGTAGAGCTGAAGGCCGATGAAAGAAGATTCGGAGGTCTTCGACCGGAGTGTTACAGCTGCACTCATGCTAGGTGCAAGATTGAGGAAGTCTACAGAGGAGTAGTATGGCATTCATTTTCATATTGTGACATTGAATACGGGGAATGCCCGTTTCAAAAGGAGGACGAAACATGAATAATGTTAATCTGATGGGGAGGCTGACCAGGGACCCAGAAGCTAGGACGACGCAGAGCGGACAGTCAGTCGCTAGTTTTACCCTTGCCGTTGACCGGAGTACAAAAGGCCCAAAAGGGGAAAAAGAAACGGACTTTATCAACTGCGTTGCCTTTGGAAAGACGGCCGAAGTCGTCTGCACCTATGTGTCAAAGGGACAGAGGCTTATTGTTCAGGGCCGGATTCAAACGGGCAGCTACACCGACAAAAATGGCAATAAACGCTACACGACAAACATTTCTGTCAGCACTGTTGAATTTGTCGAGAAGAAGGAACGTCATGATCAGTCTCCTATGGATTCCTTTGGAGACGGGCGGGCGAAATCATCCTGGGAAGCTCAACCGATGCAGTTCGATGAAGAAGTTCCGTTTTAAGGAGGCAATCCAATGAGAGAAGTTGCAATCGCGCTAGTCTCTTCCATCATCGGTGGCTGCAGTGCCTGCGTCATCCTCTGCCTTGTTTTTATGAGCGGGAGATGGAGGGACTGATGGGCGGCCGAAGAAACAAACGGAAGAAATCAAGGATGCTGACGTTGTCATGGGAGGAGGAACTGAAGGAAAAGCTAGGGTTATCCCGTTTCGAGGGGCGCTGCGCATACTGTGGGGCGCCTCTCCGTCCGGGCCAATGGCACTGGATGTATGACGAATTCGGGCAGCGGGTCCGCAAGTGCAACGATGAGCGAGCCTGCCAGGAGAATCGCCGCCCGGAATGTGAAGATTCTTTCAGAAAGGCGATGAGGATGTGAGAAGAATTTTATATGAAAACGGATACGAATTTCTTTTGCTGTCTGCCGTAGGGCTTGGAATCGAATGGTATGTGTACGATACGGGGCAGCTCAAAGAACATATGACGTTCCTGGAATGGCTGCTGATTCAGAAATAAGGGGAGGTTGGTATGGAATTCATTGTAGAAGGGGACCCGCAAGGAAAAGCAAGGCCGCGGTTCAGCCAGAAAAGCGGGACAGTTTATACACCGACAAAGACGGTCAAGTATGAACGGCAAATCAGGGACGCTTACATTGAGGCAGGCGGACAACAAATTCCTGAAGACTGCTACGTTGCGATTCATGTGACAGCCTATTTCAAGATTCCGAAGTCTTACACAAAGGGAAAGAGGGTCTTCTGCCAGAATAACATTCTTAGGCCGGCAAAGAAACCGGATGTGGACAATGTGCTGAAGGCAGTCATGGACGCTCTCAACCGGACGGCTTATGCTGACGACAAGCAGGTTATTGCGGTCTCGTGTAGGAAGTACTATGCAGCCCAGGGCGACGGATTCTTGAAAGTGACGGTCCAGGAGGAAAAGGAGTGACATACATGGCAGCATTCATGCTGCCATGTATTAATTGATGACGGGAGGATGGTTAGATGCACCACAACGATTATATTAATGCCGTGCGCGAGTACCTGTTCCGATACAGGGAGTTCAGTCAGTATATTAAGAATCTGAAGAAAGATATTGCAGACTGCGACGCGATGCTGGAACAGGACGCCGCGCCGGCTACGCCATCCTTCTCTCCAACAGGTGGATGTGGAGGCGGGGAATCCATTAGCCAGGAGGAACGCCTCTTCATGCGCCGCGAAGAGATTCAGCGAAAGCGGGATCATTATAAGGCAGAATTAACTCGTATTGAACCGACCATGAACCGCATTGATCAATCCCTTAAAGCCATGGCAGAGGTTAACCCTGTTGATAAAACCATTCTTGTGGATAGATATGTGGACAAAGTTTCGTGGGAACGAACGGCGCGCAATGCAAGCTGCAGCATTGGTTACTGCAGGAAAAGAGCCAGGATTGCTCTGGAAAATTTAACGGTCATGGTTTGTGGGATAAAGGCAGTTCCAGCGCAGAATTCCAACCTCGTCTTTTTCGACAATGGGGCGAATGACGAAGGCCATGACTGATTTGTGCAGATTTGTGAACGATTTGAGCAGAAACGTGACAGAAAAAAGCAGGAATCTTGTGGTATGATAATAGCATCAAAAACCGAATAGATTAGAGCTGTGCCTTTGGGCATGGCTTTTTTATTTGTTCGCTGAAGATTGGAGTGATGCCCCGTGATGAAATCCTGCCCCTACTGCGGTCGAATTCACCCCGTGGGGTACGAGTGCCCAAAGAAGCCGAAGCGGAAATGGTATCACAAAAACCGCGGGCAGGCTGAACGGTTTAGATCAACTGCAGCATGGCAGAAGAAGAGATCGGAAGTGTTAAACCGAGATCATAATCTCTGCCGTGTTTGTTTTGATGCAGATCATCGAATCAACAATAAAGGGTTGTCGGTGCATCATATCACGCCGCTTGGAAAGGACTTTGAACAACGGCTCGACGAGAATAATTTAATTTCACTTTGCAGCAAGCATCATGATGAGGCAGAGCATGGGCTCATCCCAGCCGATAGCCTGCGGGCAATGGCAAAAACATCCCCCCGGCTTGTGAGTCGAGAGGAAAGGGGCGAACCCTAGACCTTACTGCCCTACCTCAAAACACACCAATTTCAATTCCACATGCTTTTTTTGGAACGAGTTAAACGCGATTTAAGAAGAAAAAATCAGGGGCCTATACCAACTATAGGGGGAGGAGAGAAAGCTTCTGAAAATCGCACCGGAAACGCCGCAGGAAGGCACAAGACCCATTACAGGAGTGGTTGATATGCCAAACTATAAAATCACCCAAACAAAACTAAATAGAATGGCGAAAGACCTACTTGAAACGGCGGAGGCATATGGACTGACAGATAATTATTTGTTCATGACCACATTCCGCAGGTATACCACCCAGGTTGCGCTTGCGGAAGAACTGCAGAAGAGCCTGGAAAAGGATGGCGTCCTGGTTACTAAGGAATATGTCAAGGGACGGGCGAACATCTACACTCACCCGGGAATCAATGCCTACAATCGTGTAACGGACAGCGCCAACAAAACTGCCCAGGCTCTGAACAAGATGCTGGAAGACGCCAGAAGCAAGAAAGAAGCGGATCCTAAAACAAAGGCCATGCAGGATCCTCTGCTGAAGGCTCTCAAAGGCTGATGCTGCATGCCTAGTGCCTATATCAAAAACCATCCAGCATACAAATATGCGGAAGCCATTATTTCCGGAGACTTCAGCAGCATGGCCCTGGTACCGGAAGTGAAAGGCATCTACAAGCCTCCTGTCTATGTGGTCAAGCAATGCCAGGACTTTTTAAATGTGGCAGACGGGAAAAACCCGAATTTCTGCATCAATGAGCACAAATGCAGACAGATAGATGGGCTCTTGAAGCTTTTAATCATGCCTAGGGGCCTGCAGTTCGGGAAAACCCTGTATGAATGTACCGTAAATTATCAATGGTTGTTCTATGTGGCGGTATTGGCAGAAGTTTACCGCACAGACCCGGAAAAGCGGCGCTATGAGAGGGCTGTCCTGGAAATCTGCCGGAAAAACTTCAAGACCTACACGGTGGCCACCATCTTCATCATTTTATTCCTGACGGAGCCGCCTTTTTCTCAATTTTTCTCCGTTGCACCGGACCGGCAGCTGTCTAAAGAAGTGAAAGAAGCCATCCAGAACACGCTGTCCGTATCTCCCCTGGTCTACTATGACATGCATGGCCTGAAAAGGTTCAAGCTTCTGCGTGACTGTATCAAGTGCACGCTGACGCAGACGACCTACACGCCTCTTGCTTATGCGGCAAACCGCTTTGATGGGCGTTTGCCGAACGTATTTCTGGCAGACGAAGTCGGGGCACTGCCAAACAACAGCGCCATCGAAGCCATGGCATCCGGACAGCTGAACATCAAGAATAAGCTGGGATGCATCATTTCTACCAAATATCCGAAAGTGAATAACCCATTTGAAGCAGAAGTCGCTTATTCGAAGCGTGTCCTGGATGGACAAGTGGAGGATCAGGCGACTTTTGCATTGCTGTACGAACCAGATCCGGATATTGCCAAAGAATGGATCACCAATCCCCTGGCCATGGCCCAGGGGAACCCGGCAGGTATAGAGATTCAGGAAATCTGGGATGATTTGAAGAAAAAACATGCCCGGGCGCTGAACATTGAATCGGCTAAAACCAATTTTCTGACGAAGCACTGCAATATCATGGCTTCCGGGACCTATGACGGGGAAGCCTACATCTCCCTGGATGATCTGCAGAGGGGAAAGGTCAAGAGCATCGACCTGCATGGCCGTGATGTCTATGTGGGTGTGGACCTTTCCATGACAAACGACAACACGGCGGTCAGCCTTGTGGCCTACGATGCCAAAACAGAGGCAGTTGACTGCATACCCATGGTGTTCGTTCCGGCGGACAGAGTCGAGGAAAAAACCAGGGCGGAAAGGGTTCCCTATGCCGAATACATCAATGCCGGCTATGTGGTGCCCTGTGGAGACCGGACCATTGATTACAAGGTGGTTGAAGATTACGTGTTCCGCCTGGAAGAAAGGTATGGCTGCAAGGTCAAGGCTCTGGGCTTCGACCGGTACAACTGCCTAAGCTCTGCCCAGAAATGGGAGGATGGGGGCATTGAGACAGTGGAAGTGAAACAGCATTCCAGTGTGCTGCATTCCCCCACCAAATGGCTGGCTGAGCTCATTGCAGACGGGAAATTCCACTATGAATCCGCCAATAAAATGGTGGAAATCAACTTTGAAAACGCCAAATGCGTATATGACACGAACATGAACCGATACGTGAACAAGAAAAAAAGTAATGGCAAGATCGATATTGTGGCGGCCACCATAAACGCCATGTATCTGCTGGAACAGGACGTGAAGCTCAATACACCCATGACCTGGGGAGCTCAGTTCTGAAAAGGAGGTGAAATTAGTGGGATTGCTCAATTTTTTAGGCTTTAAAAGAGAAAAAAGGTCTCTGGAAAACCCGGCGGAAACTCCGGAGGGGCTGGCAGATCTGCTGCTGAGCGGCACCGATATGCAAGCATCCAGGGAAGAGGCACTGACCCTGCCAGCTGTGACGGCCTGCCTGCAGTTCATCACGGGGGCTGTCTCCGGTATGCCGGTCAGACTCTACCGGAGAATGGGAAACGGCGGGAAAGAAGAGATTGAAGACTATCGGACCCAGCTACTGAACCGGGAAACCGGGGACACCCTGGATGCAGTTCAGTTCAAGCGGGCCCTGGTCACGGATTATCTGCTGGACGGGGCTGGCTATGCCTTCGTGAACTGGCAGCGAAACAAGATCAAGTCTGTCCATTATGTGGCCTTCGACAATGTTTCCGCACTGACCAATGCGGATCCGGTGTTCAAAGAAGTAAACTACTGGGTCAATGGCCAGCGGTACGATGATTACCAGGTACTCCGGATCCTGCGGGACAGCGATGACGGAATGGAAGGTCATGGCATCTTAAAAGAGAACCAGGCTCTGTTCTCCACCATGTTCAAGACTCTTCGGTATGAGCACAGCACCATTGGATCCGGGGCAAAGCGGGGGTTTTTGAAGTCCAGCAAGCACCTGGATGCGGGAATCCTCCGTTCTCTGCGGCTGGCCTGGGCAAAACTGTTCTCCGGGGACAATAGTGTGGTAGTGCTCAATGATGGGCTGGATTTCCAGGAAATAGGCACCACAGCAACGGAAAACCAGCTGGTGGACAACAAAACCCTGAACAATAACTCTGTTTATGCCATCTTCGGGATTCCAACAGGGCTTTTCAGCGAAAATCCGACGTCTGAAACCTATTTACAGGCCATTCGGACGGCGGTGCTGCCGGTGGCCAGGGCCATTGAAAATGCCCTGAATAAATTCATGCTGCTGGAATCTGAGAAAGGAAACCTGTTTTTCACCCTGGACAGCAGTGCCATTACCGAAGCCGACACTATGACGCGGTATCAGTGTTATGAAATTGGCCTGAAAAACTCCTGGCTCACGGTGGATGACATCCGCAAGAAGGAAAATATGCTGCCTGTTGGCATGGATTCCATCAAGCTGGGCCTTGATGCAGTATTGTATGACCCGAAATCCGGGGAAATCTACACTCCGAATACCGGCGTGAAGGCAAACATCAATGAGACTGCTGAAACGCCTCCAAAAGCCAGCAACTTGAAAGGAGGTGGTAATGGTGAAAGTGGAAATCCGCAGTGACAACACTGCAGTCATTGAAGGATATGTGAATGCAGTCGAAAGAATGTCCAGAATCTTGCACGATTATGACGGAAAACAGTTCCGGGAAGTAGTCAAGACTGGCACTTTCGCGAAAGCGATTGCCGCAAACCCCCATGTAAAACTGTACTTTAATCACGAAAGAGCCATAGGCGGCATGGATGACGGCACACTGGAACTGAAAGAGGACAATATTGGTCTCTATGCACGGGCCCTTGTCAATGATCCGGAAATTGTGCGGGAAGGCCGTGCCGGAAACCTATCCGGCTGGTCCTTTGGCTTTTGGATCAACCCCAACGGGGAAGAATGGCGGGACGATGAACAGAATGGCCGCATCCGTGAGCTGACTGATATCAGCCTGGATGAAGTTTCCATCCTCGATGTGACTCCGGCCTACTATGCTACATCCATCAATACCCGAGATGAAAAGGCAGCCTTAAAGGAAATCCGTGTGGCAGATGACAAACCGGATAAGGTCAATGACATCTACGGAGCTTTGGAGCGGAAAAAGAGACAAATCGAAATTTTAAAGCTGGGTAAAGAATAAGGAGGACAATCATGAACCTGAAGAAACTCATTGAAAAGCGTAATGCCCTGGTTGACAAGCTGAATGAAATCGTCAAGAAGGCCGAAGAAGAAACCCGTGCCATGACGGAGGACGAAAACAAGGAATTTGACCAGATTACTGCTGAAATCCGTGACCTGGATGCCACCATCAAAAAGATCAGAGCGTCCATGTCCATCAACAAGGATGAAGAACCTGCAGATCCCACTGCAGCCAAGGCTGAAAAGAACGAAGAACGGGCTTTTGCCGCTTATATCCGCGGGAACCTGGAAGAATGCCGTGCTGAAGGCGGCATGACCAAAACCGACAACGGCGCTGTGATCCCCAAGACCATTGCCAGAAAGATCATCGAACTGGTCAAAGATATCTGCCCGATCTATGCCATGGCTACCAAATTCAACGTGAAAGGCGATCTGGTTTTCCCGAAGTTTGACAAAGACAAAGGGCCTTCTGCCAGCTATGCGGAAGAATTTACTGCCCTGACTTCTAAATCTGGGTCCTTCACTGGCATTACTCTGAGTGGTTACCTGGTTGGTGCCCTCACGAAGGTATCTGTGTCCCTGATCAACAACACTGAATTCGATCTGACCGCCTATGTGGTCAACAAAATCGCAGAAGCAATTGCTGAATTTCTGGAAGGACAGCTGCTGGCCGGCAGTGACGGGAAAATGACCGGCCTGAAATCCTGTACCCAGGAAGTTACTTCTGCTGCTGCCACTGCCATTACTTCTGATGAACTGATTGACCTGCAGATGAAAGTTAAGCAGAGATTCCAGGGCGCTTGTTCCTGGATCATGAGCAATAATACCTTTAAAGCCATTCGAAAGCTGAAGAATGCTGAAGGCGACTATCTGATGAATCGTGATCTGACCAATGAATTCTCCTGGAATCTGCTGGGCAAGAAGGTATATGTATCTGATGCCATGCCTGACATTGCTGGTGGATCCGTGCCTATCTTCTACGGTGATTTCTCTGGGTTGTACGTTAAGCTTGCCGAAGATGTAAATGTCCAGGTGCTCAAAGAACGCTATGCTGAAGAACACGTCGTTGGCGTCATTGCCTGGGCGGAAATCGACAGCAAGATTGTTGAAGAGCAAAAAATCGCGAAACTGACGATGAAAGCCGCATAAGGGTGGTGATCCGTCATGAGAATCAAAGCATTACTGAGCTTCACCGGGGCAGTAACCATGTATCCAGGTGAAGAGAGAACGGTAAGCAATGAGACCGGCCAGGACCTTACCGAGGCCGGTCTTGCTATCAGTATTGATGAACCAGAAGCAGCGGACCTTAAAGCAGAAGGCAAGCCTCCGAAGGAGAAAGAAACCGTAAAGGAGGCATAACCTATGAAAGTATCGGAATTGACCGTTGATTTTCTGCAGGAATACGTTCGGGCGGATGGCAGCGCCGCTATGATGCTGAAGCCGATGCTTACCGCTGCCATATCTTATGCCATGGCCTACACGGGACTCACGGCTTCCCAGTTGGACGACTACGAAGACATCACGCTGGCAGTCATGGCCCTGGTTGCGGATATGTATGACGTTCGTCAGTATACGGTTACCAATGCAGAAGTGAATCCAACGGTGAAATCCATCCTTGACCAGCACAGCTATACGGGGCTGGAAGGAGGAATCGAATATGTATCGGAAAGCAGCACCTAATCTGGCATCCATCCTGAATCGAAAGATTGAAATCTATAAGCCGGTCCAGGGAGATGAAAATGAACTGGGGCAGAGGGAAATCGCTGAACAGTTGGTTGATACGGTCTATGCATCTATCGTGCCTCAGACTGGTTCTATGCTACATGGCCGTGCAGCCGATACGGTTCTTACCAGAGTCACGCACAAATTCATTGTCCGTTATCGTTCTGATCTCACGACTGATATGTACATCAGATACGGAGGGCAGCGATTCGACATAATTTACCTGCTGGATCCATATGCCAATCATGAACGTCTGGAAATCTTTACAGAGGGAGTGATTCAATGATTGAGATGCATTTTAACCTCAATGAGCTGACCAAGCTGAGTGATGACATGCTAGCAGCGGCCAAAGAGAAATTCCCCAGGAAGACGAAGGCATTCATGGGCCGGGCCGGGAATCGAATGAGGGCAAAAGCCAGGGCTGCATATAAAGCAGATATCAAACATTCCCGAACGGGCAACCTTGTACGGGGCCTTTCCCGCGGACGGCCTTACATCTATGGGAGAGATGAATTCTCAGTGCGTGTTGTTAATAAGGCTCCCCATGCCCATCTGTTTGAACATGGGCATGTTCTCTGGGCTCACCTGCCCGGTGCAAAACATGCTGTTAAAACAGAAAGAATGGTGAAAGGCCGGCACACCATGGCTCATGCGGAAAAAGCCTTCCAGGGAGAATATGAAGGGATGGTTGACCAGTTTGTTGACCAGCTCCTGGAGGAAGGAGAAATCTTATGAGCTTAGTTACTCCGGCGGAAGTCATTGCCAGATTCACCAGGGTACTGCAGGGGGCTTTCCCTGATGTTCCAGTGCAGAATACAGACATCACGGAAGGCTTCCAGCGGCCCTGCTTCTTCCTCGATTTAGAGGGCATTGATACGGACCGTGTAGGAACTTACTACGAAGACGGGCTTTCTTTCCGGCTGTACTATTTTGCAGCCGATACTTACAAAGGCTTCCTGGACCTGCTGAAGAAAAGGGACGCCATCATCAAGCTGCTGCAGGATACTACCAGACTGGATCCGGATGAAGAATCTGAAAAATACGGATTTGTAGTCCAGGCAGATGACGGGATCCAGAGCGACATCAATCAGACTGACAAGGTTCTGCAGATCGCTTTCACAGTTGACCTTGTGCAGGAAGATGACCGGCTGCCGGATGCAGAGCTCATTGAGAATTTGGAATTCAACCCGACTTCTGTGCCATCTACAGATACGGGACGATCTGATGAAGAGTCTTCTGAATCTGAGGAAGAGGAAGAAGACAAGACCTACAACGTGGATGAATTATAAAAGGAGTGAAATAGATGGGACTGCCTACTATTGAGGTTACGTTCAAACAGCTCGCTGTTTCTGCCATCAAGCGTTCTGAGCGCGGCATTGCGGCCATCATCATCCGTGATGATACGCTGGGTGAGACGGCCATCACCAAAAAGACCTACAGATCCAGCATGGATCTGGAATCCAAAGACTACACCGAAGCCAACCTGGAAATCCTTGAGAGATGTTTCCTGGTGGCCGTGAACAAGGTGGTAGTTATCTCCCTGCCGACTAAGGGAGAATTCAAGGATGCCCTGAAAGTCCTGGATAAAATCAAGTACAACTATGTGTGCACTACGGATGCCGGCTCTCAGCAGGCCCTGGCAAGCTATGTGGTTGACTACAATGCCACCACCAAAGGCAAGATGAAACATACTGTGGCCATCGTTTACGATGCCACCACTGCAGACAGCATGTATGTCATCAACGTCAAAAATGCTACGGTCACCGAAATCCAGACTGCCAGTGACGGCACGAAGAAAGATGTTACCGTGCCAATGAATGAATATCTGCCCAGGCTGTGCGCCATCCTGGCCAATCTGCCCATGAACCGGGCATGTACTTCCTATGTGCTGGAAGACCTGTCCGACTGTGCAGATGTGGCCACCGATGAAATTGACCTGGACGGTTGGATTGACAAAGGCTACTTCTGCCTGTGCGTTGATGATGATGAAGTCAAGATTGCCAGAGGCGTGAACAGCCTGACCACCTTTACTTCCACCGAAACGGAAGACATGAGCCACATCATCATTGTGGAAAGCATGAACCTGATTATTGAAGATATTTCCACTGTATTCAAAAAGAAGTACCAGGGCAAATACAAGAACTACCTGTCCAATCAGAAACTGTTCATTGATGCCGTGGACGCCTATTTCAATGAACTGGAATCCGAAGAAATTCTGGATCCGGATTATACCGGTAATGATGATGCAGGTACTACTGGGAATGAAGCCTACATTAATGTGGAAGCACAGAGAAATGCCTGGCTGTCTGTTGGCAAGACTGCTGCCAAAGACTGGACGGATGATAAGGTCCGGAGCATGGCATTCAAAACCACGGTCTTCCTGGCTGGCACTGTGAAGATTCTGGACGCCATCGAAGATCTGAAGTTTGTCATTACCATGGAATAAGGAGATGGCATAGATGAATAAAGGTGTAACTAACAAAATCATTCGTGGCACCAATGGCCGGCTTTGGGTTAATGACAAGCTGATGGCCAATGTGAAAAAATTCGAGTGTAAAATCAAACTGAAGTATGAAGATATTGATGAAAATGGCAATCCCATTCAGCAGCGCCGCTTTACCGGTGCTTCCATTGAAGGGACCATGGTCCTGCACAAGGTTGATTCCTATGCACTGAAGTTGATTAAAGACGGCGTGAAGACCATGAACATGCCGGACATCAACATGGTTTCCAGTGTTTCCGATCCGTCTGTGACCGGCATGGAACGTGTGAAGCTTTCGAATGTAACGTTCGATGAGACTGATCTGGCCAGCTTTGAAAATGCCAAAGTCGGGGAGGAATCCATTCCTTTCAAGGCCGGCGGCTATGAAGACACTGACACCATCGATGACTTTAACTAATGACTAGGCGGGCGGAAACCCCGCCTTTTATTTTGGAGGATAGCGATGACTGCGAAAAAAGCGACTCTTGAAGAGCTTCTAAAAAGAAAGCTGCAGAGCGAAAACGATAGAAATGCCTTCTTTCCCATTGAAAGCAAGGAAGCCGGGCTGACTTTTATGGTGCAGAAACTTCCCATTGAGAAGGTTATTGATATGCTGGATGACTTCAAAGTGGTCAACGGGTCTACATCCACTAAGGAAAACTTTGAAGGGGCTGTCCGGATCATCTATGACTCCGTCCCCATGCTGCATGACGAAAAACTCCGTAAGGGGCTGGCAGAACCCTATGATGTAGTGCCGCTGGTATTTGGTGACAACATCGGCGCCATTGTAACCTTTGCTCAGGAAATCATTGAAAAGTTCTATGTTGGTGCTGCAAGCGTTGCCGAAGAAATAAAAAACTGATGAAGCGTGACCACGATCTGCTTACCATACGTTATTACATCGAACGTGGTCACAGCATTCATGACCTTGAATCTCTGACTCCGACAGAATGGCTTTTCTACCAGCTCCATTTTGACCTGATGGCAGAAGCACAGAGCCAGATGAAAGGAGGGTAAGGTATATGGCAAGAGGAATCAACGTCCTGTTGACATTGATTGACAAATTTTCAGAGCCGATGAAGAAGGCTGCCGGAGAAACCAAGAAGGCCACGAGACAGATCCGGAATGCCCAGAATATGGTAAATAAATTTGCCGGAGATGCGAACCAGAAGTTCCTGTCTTTGGCTGGATCTGTGGCAAAGATCGGATTGGGCATTGCGGCAGTTGGGGCTGGCCTGGCTGTAGCTGGCATCAAGAGCTTTGCGGATGAAGCCATTGAAAAGGCTAATGCCCAGGTGGCTGCTGAAACGAAGCTGGTCACTATCCTGGGAGATGTAAAGGCAATCCAGGAACAGGGTTCCGGAGCAGCTGAACGGGCAGCAAAGGCCTTGGGAGCCTATGCCTCACAACTCCAAACGGTTGGCGTTGTCGGAGATGAGGTGACTCTTGCCGGCATGGCCCAATTAGGGACATTCCAGATGACGGAAGACCAAATCAAAACTGTATCTGCGGGGATGATTGACCTGTTGGTTAATCAGAAAGGGCTCAATGCTACTCAGGAAGATGCCGTAAATGTGGCCAACATGATTGGTAAGGTCATGATGGGCAATGTTGGGGCGCTTCAGAGAGTAGGTATTTCCCTAGACGATTACCAGAAAAACATCATCAAGACCGGCACGGCAGACGAAAGGGCTGCCATGATCGCGGAAGTCCTTGCTCAGAATGTGGGCGGCGTCAATGAAGCCATGAGAAAGACGGATGCAGGCCAGGCCGCAGCCATTATGAATGACTACGGTGACATGCAGGAAGAAGTTGGGAAACGGCTGAACAAAGTCAGAACCGGCATCATGACTGCATTCGCAGGGCTGATTACTCCGTTGGGCAATGCCCTGGCTCCCATCATGGACCAGCTGGTGGCTAAAGTGGATGCAGCACTGCCATCTATTCAGGCATTTGCAACCAATCTGGCTGCGGCTCTCCCTGGCATCATTGAGAGTGTCGGGAATGGCATCAGCTTCCTGGTGCAGCACTTCCAGGACTTCATAGCGATTGCTAAAACCATTGGCCCTGTGATTGCAGGCATTGCCACTGGCTTTGCCGCCTTCAATGTGATTAATGGTGTAATCAGCAAGATCCAGATGCTCCGGACCCTGTTCACGGGGATCCAGCTGGCCGGTGGTGTGGCTCAATTCGCCGCACTGCTGAACCCAATCGGACTGCTGGCGGCTGCCATTGGTGTCCTGGCTGTAGCTTTCTACACCCTTTATACCCAGTCTGAACCATTCCGGGAATCCGTGAATGAACTGGCATCACAGTTAATGGCCCTGGGCGAACTGGTCATGGGGATTTTGGCACCGCGATTTGAAGCGGCCTGGATAATCATATCTTCTGCAGTAGAATCAGCCGTTGATGTGATTGGCGGTGTTCTGGCCAATGTGGTTGGTGTGCTCGCTGATTTAATCGGATTTATTGTGAATGTTTTCACCGGGAACTGGGAAGCGGCCTGGCAAAATGTTGTAGACATCTTCCAGGGAATCTTTGATACTCTGGCAAGCATTGCGGCTGCCCCGCTTAACTTCATTATGGGCATGGTGGACAATATTTCCAGTAAAATCAGTTCTATCCACCTTCCGTCCCTACCTTTTGGTGGGGGTGGAGATGGCGGCGGGGACAATCCGGATACGAATGCCTTGGGGACTACCTACTTCCGGGGCGGGCAAACTATGGTCAATGAGAATGGCGGGGAACTCATTACTCTGCCATCTGGAAGCCAGATCATGCCGCACAAAGAACTGCTGCAGCTGATTAACAACGGCGGCAGAGGAGACAGGGTAACGGTCAACCTCTCTGTCCAGGGGAATGTGATTGGAAACCAGGAATATATGCGTCAAACCGGAGAATATATTGTTGCCCGGATCCGTGATGCTTTGCGGAACAGTTAGGGGGTGAAAAAATGAGCTTGCTAACTGACATCTTGCTGCAGTATACCGGATCTGCATACAGCGATCTGACCGCTGCTCTGCGCTCTCACATCAATATCGTACTGAAGGTTGACAATTCTATGGACAGCGTCATTTTCCCAGTTGTTCCTGGGGACTTGCCGGATATAAACAGCCCACAGAACAATGAAACCTTTGAGGCTGTGACCGGTGACATCAATGTCATCGGTGCACCTAAGCTTCGCACTCTGTCCTTTTCAAGCATCTTCCCTGTGAATAAGAATTATCCTTTTATCCGTGCACAAGCTACATACAGTAATGGATGGAGCTATGTGAACTGGATTGAAAAGCAGCGACGGTTGGGAATGGTATTTCGCTTGATGTTTGTAGAGACTTTTGGAGCGGTCAAATTTGATATGCTCTGTACCATCGACAATTTCGTCTATCATCAGGAAAAGAACAACGACATCAAGTTTCAGATTGATTTCCGGGAATACAAGAAACCGCCGGTGAATATTGCTGCAAATCAGGCGTCTGAAGGGGTGATTGCATGAACAACTTCAAACTGACTTACTCCTACAACGGCACCACCAGGGATATCACTGGCATCACAAGCAACTACACCCGCGGGGATCAGATTGACCAGCTGGGCGAGGAATTCTACTTTGACCTGATCGATAATCCCCTGGATGTGAATTACCAGGGAAATCGACTGGAATTCGGTGGGAAAATCTGTTTTGAGAACAATGGTCAGGCAGTCTACACGGGAATCATCGAGGATGAATCCAGGGAAGGGCTGTCTAAGTACAAATACAAAGCCTATGATTACGCATGGTTCCTGAATAAGGACCAGGTGTTTGTTCAGCTGGTTGACTGTACTGCCTCCGATGCCATTCGGAAGATCTGTGACCAGAAGAGCATCCAGATTGGCGAAATCGCTGAGATGAACACGGTCATTAACAAGGTCTACAACGGGGATGAAGTCTCCAAAGCGCTGAAAGACATCATTGCCCAGGAGACAGATGCCACCGGGGTGGAATACCGGATGGAAGTCAGGGTGGACAAACTGTATATCACGAAGCGGGATAACCTGAAGATTACGGCCACCTACCAGCTGGCACCCAATGAACAGCCCTTCGATATCACCAATGTGATTGGTGATTACCAGGCAGACAGCAGCGTGAAGGATATCGTCACGAAGGTTGTTGTCACATCTGGCAAGGAAAAGGATGTGGCCGTTGTGGCCACTGCTGAGAATGAGGATGCTGCCAAAGTCTATGGCGAAATTGTCCATTATGAAAAGGTTACGGACAAAGAGAAAGACGATGCTCAGAAGATTGCTGACAAGAAGTTAAAAGAGCTATGCAGGAAAAAGATCAGCAAGCGGCTGAAGCTTTTCGGATCCGATGAAGTCAGATCCGGCAGAGTGCTAACATTCAACAGCGAGGAACTGGGCCTGGTAGGGGACTTCCTTGTCCTTTCTGCCAACCACACCTATGACAACATCAATCATTTCATGACGCTGGAAATCCAGTCTACAAAAGACAATCAGGAAGGGGCGGTGTAAATGGCTGCTGATACGTGGGCCCAGGAGATGGCCAACCAGTTCAAAAAGCGGGACAATCCGAAGCCCATATCCAACTGCATCGGCCTGATTCTGCAGATAGGAGATGACTGGAAGGTTTCCATACAGAATGGTGCCTACATCATCGACAAGAAAAATGGCTACATCTGCCGGCACATCCTGCAGAGAGCCAGTGATTTCACGATTGATTCTGAAAGCCAGAGCGGCAGTCTGACAACCGGCAGCTGCACCGGCGGCTATAAGCACAGTGGAAGCAGCTATTCCACATCTAACACGGCCACAGGCCATGTCACACTGCATCCGATTGATGACTGGAAGCCTGGAAATAAAGTGATGGTAGCTCCAACAGCGGACAACCAGCGCTTCTTTATTGTGGATATCATCGTGTAGGAGGTGTGATTTATGTTTCCCTCCGATATTGATCTGAACGATTTGACCGCTGCTGTTTCTACAACCGATGCAAACAGCAGCACATCCGCGGCGACAACAGGGGCAACGACTTTGGGCCGAAGCCCCTATTTCGATCACAAGAAAAAGGAATTTGTGTTCAGCTCCGGCTTCAACAGGGAATGCACCCTGACGGAAAGCATTCAGCAGCATATTCGGCTGTTCATCAACACTATCAAAAACAAGTATGCCATTTATGATAAATATTTTGGAGTTGATACTGATGGTCTTGTAGGCTATCGGCTGCCCAGATCCGTAGCCATTGCTACGATTAAGCAGCAGATTTCTGATGATTTACTGAAAACCTGTCCGGTAATCAAAGAAACAAAGGACTGGACGTTCTCAGGTGAATCCGGTGTATTTAGCTTCACAGCAGTCATGAATGATGGTGTAGAGGTGGTGATTTCAGAAAATGTATACGATTAACCAGATTCACAATACAATTCTCCAGGGAGTTCCTGATGAGTACCAAAAAACGGAAGGCTTCCCCACTTATGACATTACCCGTGGTGTTTCCTTTGGGCAGTTTCAGTTGTGGAAGAAAGCCTTCCTGGTGGAAGAAAAGCAAAATGTAGATAATCTGGAAGGTACTGAGCTGGATTCATGGTGTGCACAGCGTGTCGGCCTAACCAGAAACAGTGCTGTAAAAGCAAAAGCAGTCATTCAGATTGTTTCCGGCGGCGGGCGAATCGTTGCCGGTGACTTGTTTGAAACGGTTGACGGCATCCAGTTCGAATCTACAGAAACCAAAACAGTCGCCCAGGGAGATACCTTCAATGTGCAGGCTGTAGTTGCCGGCACAAGTGGAAATGTGGCCGCTAATACCATCACTCAGATTCCCGTCACCATCAATGGTATCGGCTCTGTTACTAATCCGGATCCGGCAGAAGGCGGCTATTTAGAAGAGACGGATGATGAATTCCGTACACGCTATTATGAAAAGCTGCAGATTCCTGCTACATGCGGGAACAAATACCATTACCTGGCATGGGCAAAAGCTGTTGATGGCGTGGGCAATGCGCGTGTGTTTCCCTGCTGGAATGGCCGTAACACTGTGAAAGTGGTCATCATAGGAAATGATAATAAACCGGCATCTGACAGTCTGGTGCAGGCCGTCCAGGAATACATCGATCCAGGCAAAACCGGATACGGGGAAGGCCAGGCTCCTGTCGGGGCTGTTTGTACGGTTAAGGCCGCAGATACGGTCTCTGTATCGGTCTCTGTATCGGTCTCTGTATCGGTCTCTGTATCTTCCTCCGAAGACATGGAAACCATCAAGGAGAATGTGACGAGTGCCATTGACGCCTACATCAGCTCCCAGGCATTTGCTGCCGGGGACAGTGAAACGGACTATATCAGCTATGCACGAATCGGTGCGGCCATCATCGGAACTACCGGTGTACTTGACTATTCGGATTTGAAAGTGAACGGCGGGACATCAAATATCGTCATCCCGAAGGAATCTGTGGCCGTGTTGGGTGGTGTGACCTATGCTGACTGATACCATGCTCCGGGCTCTCCATGCCTGGTACCGCAAAGACAAATGGGTGAAGGCCCTGTATGATGCCATGGATGCTGACATGAGCGGCGTTGATGGGAAACTGATGCAGGACTACTACAACCTGTTCTTTGACAAGCTGGATGAAGATGGCTGCAAGGTACTGGAAAAGGACCTGGGCCTGACTCCGGCCAAAGATGCCACCCTGGACATGCGACGGAGTGATATTCAAATAAACTGGCTGGCAAAGCAGTTTGCATCCATGCCGGCTATCCAGCAGATTTGTGATGGAATCTACAATGGAGACTGCACAGCTGAGTATGACGGTGATGCTACAATCACGTATGCTTTCCGTCATTACATGGAACCGGCTCCTTATACGGATGCCCTAGTAGCTTCTGTAGACCGCATCAAACCAGCACACATTGATTACAAGTTCCGCTATGACTATAACGTCTGGCGGGACTATTACTATCCGCTGTTCTGGTCCAATGTAAAAGAAAAGACGTGGACAACAGAAGCAGGAATGATATGGTCTGATAACTATGCACTCCGGCATAACTGGTCATACATGAAGACCAGGACGTGGAAAGAAACCATGATTAAAGATGTTGACTAAGATGTTGACTAATAGGAGGATCAGAAATGGCTACAAGAACAACTTACCTCAATCTGATTAAACCGGACTACTCCGATGCTGCAGATATCGCAGACATTAACGCGAACATGGATACTCTGGATGACAAAATCAAAGGGATTGATAGCGCCGCTATTGATGATACGCTGGTGCCTACTTCTGACAGTGGAACAATTAGAAATCAGCTGTCTCAGCTGGCAAACCGAATTAAAGCGGCTACCGGAGCTGGTAGCTGGAAAGATGATCCATCTACAACGCTGGCTTCCCTTGCCACATTGGTGTCTAACCTTGCAAGTGGCAGTGATGTAACATGGGATGGTAAGAAATTTACAAATACAAAACTGGGTATCAGTGGATTAATGGGCACAAATGGGTATGTTAGTTTTGGGCCGAATTTCGGCGGCCTAATTGTACAGTGGGGACATGGATCTCGAGGTGATGTTTACTACCCAGTCGCTTTCAATTTGCTCATCCCTCGCATTTTAACCCAGCATGAGGGGATAGATTTTTATCAAACAAAGCCAAGCGCCGTTTCTTTAACTCGGTTTACCTTAACCGTCGTCGGCGACGGCACCGCCAAAGATGCTGATTGGTATGCCGTAGGCGCTTAAACAGTGGGGATTAAGCAAATTCGATAAGATTTCCCCGGGGCAAGAAAAAAGCGTAACTATCACGCCGCCAATCAATGCTGACACTAATATCCCCATTTCCGTATGCATCGGCGGGATCGTTTCCGGTTGGTCTCAAGCGGCCTTCGCTTTTAGTGGGATGTCGTTAGAGGTGTGGAATACCGGGTCGCAGGCGGGAAATCTGCCGATTGACAGCGGTATGCAAGTATTTTGGATGTTTATAAGCTTTTAGACAGTGGGTATTTGGGTCTGAAAATACGGAGACTGCCTATCCAGTGACAATGGCCACCACTTTTGTCGTGCTTTCGCTGCACCGTACCTGGGGTTCAGGGAATACGAATGTTTCAATACGTGACTCGTCCTATCAAGGAAAAGCGGCCTACGTCGTCGGAACTGATAACAGTGGCTGCACGATCTTTGCGGTAGGCAAGGCTTAGACAGTGGGTAATATCCGCTGAGACAAGCGTTACTTATCCAGTTTCTATGTCAACCTTTTTGCACGCTTTTGCTGTTGATATGGCGGGGTCTGAAGGCAGCGCGTATAGTATTTGGTCAAGATACGATAAGAGCGATGGAAACCATCTTACTATGGTATAGTTCTTCAAATGTTAATTCGTGGTCAGCGAGGGAGGCATTCCGATGGATTTTGTTGTAATCAGCGGCAAAAATCTCAGCCTCAATCTGCGAGGCAAAATATTCAACCGGCTTCTGCCGGCCTTCCTGAGACACTACAAAGACAAACGGCCGCCTCCGGCGACCGCTGAGATGCTTAATGGATCCATATCCGTTTGGCTTTCGCATTCTGTTATCATTCCTTTCAACATGAATTGGAGGTAAAAAATGAAAGACTACTTAATCAAGTTTAACAGTGACGGACGGAGAGGCACCACTTATGCTGATGGCGTCCATTATTTTGTCAATCCTGATGGCAATGTTACTGATGGCAGTGTTAAAGTACAGGATCTGTTGAATCATGGATTTATTTTTGTAGATGCATCTGATTATGCAAATTTGTTAGGAAATAATTCGGATCATGCAGAATATTGCCGCCAGTCTGATGGGACTTTTGCACCATACGTCGCACCAGAACCAACTGCAGAAGAAAAAGCGGCAGCCCAGAAGGCTGAGCTGGCTTCAGAATATGAATCAAACAAAGCGGAGATGCTGACAGCTCTCCAGGCGGCACAGCTTGCTGGAAACACTGATGCGGTTACTAGCATTCAGAAAGACTATCAGGATATGACGGCAGCATATAAAGAGTCCGTGGAAGGAGTGACAGCAGAATGAGCTTTTGGAAAAGAAAAAAGTATTGTCAGTACTGTGGGAGCGAGCTAAAGTCAGATGGCAGCTGCAGCAACGAAAAATGTATCGCTTATGTCGGCGAAAAGGAAGCTAAGGACGAAGGAGCAAATAAAGAATGAGCGATCTTTTGGTGGAGGGGTCACACACGCTGGTTAGTCTTGCCATCGGCGGGCTAGCCGGGTACTGTGTGGCCTATGTGACGGGCCT